>Ga0190274_10000751_pt1 | contig 18876 bp, 21 predicted proteins | sample Popmic531T_FD_133002 | JGI IMG/M metagenome (GOLD analysis project Ga0190274, IMG submission 133002) | Populus adjacent soil microbial communities from riparian zone of Yellowstone River, Montana, USA - 531 T | ecosystem: Environmental > Terrestrial > Soil > Riparian zone | place: USA: Montana... | reverse complement strand
TTGCCACAGGGATGACCAAGGACAGAGGCAAGCGCGACGGGCAGGGCAATGTAGTACTCGAAGCCAAGTACGGACTCCACGCCCTCCGACACGCCGCTGCGAGTCTGTTTATCGCGCACCTGGGATGGACGCCCAAGAAGCTGCAGACCGTGTTGGGTCATGCCTCGATCAAGATGACATTCGACCTCTATGGCCACCTGTTCGAGGATCGCGAGGGCGACCGCGAAGCGATGAAAAAGCTCGAAGCTGCGATCATCGCCGCATAGCGTTTGCAACACAGATGCGACATGGCGCCCAAAAGCTGAGTCTTATCAACGCGCCAGTAAGGACTTAAAATCCGTTGAGGGTAACCTCGTGAGGGGTTCGAGTCCCTCCGTCCGCACCAGCCAGGCAAATCATAGTCGGCACCGACTTGAAGGTTGCCTTGGAGGGCTCTTCCGAGAGGGCGCAAGCTAGACTGTTTCGTCGCGCCAACTGGTAAAGTTACGGTGACCATCAAGAGATTGTGTTTACGGCGGCGATACGTCCTCCGAAATACTCTCGCCCTCATTCATAGGCGCTTTTTTCAAGTCGCCAGTTAGCGTATGGCGGAGTTCTGTGTATGATTAGTTCCGGTGGAAGCCTGCAAAAAGGAATCAGAGCGATGAACGAGATCGACAGTTCAGTTCAGCGTAAGGAAGAAGAACTCCTCAACTTCGACTTTTCCGATGAAGCGATAGAAGCCGCCGCCGGCGAAGATACACTCGCGGGCTACACGCACTACGCCTGCACCTATGGTTATTGTCCGGGATATTGATCCCAGATCGGATCGTAGCAACGCCCGGCAGGCGCCGGGCGTTGCTCGCTTTAGGGATTCAGCGACGACCGGCAGCGGCCCGTAAAAGTTTAAGGCGGTCCGCTTCGAAAAGCTCCCGCGCTCTTTGCGTCACCGGGCGGGTTGCTGAAAACACGTCACCAACAAAAGTAGGCGCCGGAAATATCCGCGAGTGCCGCATCATATCGCACATGAACGGGGTGTGATCAGCCGTCATTGCTCTGCGATGTAAGAAATCCAGTGTGCATCCGGGTCTGGTTTGGACTGGGCCTGATATTGCCGGGCCTTGTTGGCAGGATACTCGCCACCGGCTCGCCATAGGCAGGCACCGGCTTCTTCCGCTGCGCTATGATCCTTGACCTGCTGCGGGAATTTCACAACCGGCCAGTCTCAACCTGCCGACGGAAGAAATGCCGGCGCGGCCGATAAAGGCGGATGGATCCATCTCGCAGATGCATCATCAGCGGAGCGGGCATTGCGTGCCAGAGCCAATTCAAATATCAGTTTTTTGGTCGTAGATTTCAGCGGCGTACAACTTTCCGGAATTGAAATGAAAACAAACAAAGTTTTATTCGCCGGCCTAGCCCTACTCGCAATGATCGCCGCATCAGATGCCGGCTGGGCAAGAAGCAGCCAGCCGGCGGACGGCACTCGCCAACAACGTATGGATTGCGCCGATGACGCCAGGTTCGTTTGTAGCAGATTTATTCCTGACGTTGATCGTATCACGCAATGCATGACCGCAAACAGGCGACAACTCAGTCCGCAGTGCCGCAGACATTTCCAATGAGTGCACGCTAGTTAGAACTGATTTTTGAGGCGGCATCGGCGCCATCTTTATCAGTGGTCGATAAAGGGTTCGTAGAGGCGACGCATTTGGCTTCGCGCGGAAGCCAAATACGCGCTTGGCGCAGCGTTGCTTGCCGCAAAACGCAAATCGATTTTATGTAGGGTGGTCGATACAGTCCGTCCTGACCGCTTTTGCGCGGGGAAGTTTTTGCATAGCCGGCGCCCGGATTGAAGTGCAAATTCCTGCTCGATTTGCGACCTCGGTACCTATGGAGATCACGCGATGAAAGTTACTCGGCGTTCCGCCGCGCTAGGCGGTCTCAGCCTTTTCGCCGGCACCGCGCTCGCTACAACGAGCCGCGCAGAACTGGGCTCATTCCTCGGTATCGGCGAGGGCCTCGATGAATTCTGGCTCGCCACCGACGCCTATATCTTCGGCTATCCGCTGGTAACGATGGAGATGACGCGGCGCGTCATTACCAACGTGGCGGCGCCTGTAGGCACCAAGGCGCCGATGGGTCAGATCATCAAGCTGCGTGAATATCCGAATTCGTCGTTTCGCGACGTCACCGCTCCGAATGCCGACACGCTTTACACCACGTCGTTCTTCGATGTCGGCAAGGAGCCGTGGGTGCTCAGTATCCCCGACATGAAAGACCGGTATTATCTGATGCCAATGCTGGACGGGTGGACCACGGTTTTTCAGGTGCCCGGCAAGCGCACCACCGGCACCAAGGCGCAGACCTATGCGATCACGGGCCCAGGCTGGAAGGGCACACTGCCGGCCGGCGTGAAGGAATACAAATCGCCGACCAACATAGTCTGGCTGCTTGGCCGCATTTACTGCACCGGCACGCCGGAAGATTACGCGGCCGTGCACAAGCTGCAGGACGAGTTCAAGCTCGTGCCGCTCAGTTCCTACGGCAGGCCCTATACGCCGCCCGCCGGAACGGTGGATTCCTCCATCGACATGAAGACTGCCGTGCGCGAGCAGGTCAACCGCATGAGCGCGAACGAGTATTTCACGCTTCTTTGCAAGCTCATGAAGGACAATCCTCCGGCGGCGGCCGATGCGCCGCAGCTCGCGAAATTCGCCAAAATCGGCATCGTGGCGGGCAAGGATTTCGATGCCAGCAAGCTGAAGGCGGACTTTGCCAAGCGCGTGCCCGAAGTCGCATTCGACCGCGTCATGCTCCAGTTCAAGATCAACAAGGATATGAAGGATATAAACGGATGGGGCTTCACGACCAAGACCGGCGTTTACGGCACTGATTATCTAATGCGGGCGTTCGTCACCGCCATCGGGCTCGGCGCCAATCGCCCGCAGGACGCGGTCTATCCGACCTCGATGAAGGACGCCGAAGACCGCACCTATGACGGGGCCAACAAATACCTCGTGCGCATTCCGAAAGGCCAATTGCCGCCGGTGACGGGCTTCTGGTCGATCACGATGTATGACGGCTCGTACTTCTTCGTGCCGAACCCGATCAACCGCTATTCCATCAGCGCGCGGCAGAGCCTGAAAACAAATCCGGACGGCTCGACCGACCTGTATATTCAGAAGGACTCGCCCGGAAAGGACAAGGAATCGAACTGGCTGCCGGCGCCTCCCGGCAAATTCATTCTGATGCTGCGGATGTATTGGCCGAACGAAAAGAGCCCGTCGATCATCAACGGCACCTGGGCGCCGCCTCCTGTGAAAAAGGTCGGCTAGCAGGGAGCGCCAGGTTCGGGCGGCTCCATGGCGCATTAAAGCGGCCGCCCGCGTCTGGCTTTCGCCAAAATTCCGCGTTATCGAAACGCGCGATGAACGCGAAGAATATTCCCCGTTGGGCTGCCGTGTGTCTTGCCGTCCTTCTCGGCGGTTGCAGCAGCCATGACATGGTGAACACCGTGTCGCGACCGGGGAAGTTTCGCACGCTTTCCTGCGAGGAGCTGACCAAAAAGGGGCTCGAAGTGGTCAAGCGCGAGAAGGAATTGCGCGAGCAGATTGAAAAGGCAAAAAAGGGCCCGGGCGGGGAAGTCGCGATCGCGCTTGCCTATCAGAACGAATACAATATGGCGCTCGGCGATCTGCAGGAAGTCGAGTCGACCGGCGCCGACAAGAAATGCGTGCTGCGGCATCGTCCGTTGAGCGATCAGGCGGTGCGGTGACTGACCTTTTTAGACGCGCCGGGAACCAATATGCTACATTGCGCTTGTGGTTCCTGGGCCCGATGATGGATCGGGCAGGAACGATTCTCAGTTGGGGAACGGGGCTATGAGCACGCTGATCAGCATTCTGATTACATTTCTGGTAGTTATCCTCGTTCTCTATCTCGTAAACATGCTGCCGCTCGACGGGCGGACCAAGCAGATCGTTCGCATCATCGTCATCATCATCGGCGTACTGTCGCTTCTGCGATACCTTGCGATTTTCTGATCGCGGGCGTTACAGCTTCGTCGCGCGCAGCCGCAGCGCATTCCCGACCACGCTGACCGAGGAGAGCGCCATCGCCGCGGCGGCGACGATCGGCGACAGCAGGATTCCGAACACGGGATAGAGCAGGCCCGCCGCGACCGGTACGCCGGCCGCGTTGTAGACAAAGGCGAAGAACAGGTTCTGGCGGATGTTGCGCATCACCGCCTGTGACAGGCGGCGCGCGCGCAGGATTCCGGTGAGATCGCCGGTCAGCAGTGTGATGCCGGCGCTTTCCATTGCGACATCGGTGCCGGTGCCCATGGCGATGCCGACATCGGCGGCGGCGAGCGCGGGTGCGTCGTTGACGCCGTCGCCCGCCATCGCCACCACGCGGCCTTCGCGGCGCAATTTCTCGACCACCGCGCTCTTGCCGTCGGGCAGGATTTCGGCCTCGACCTCGTCGATGCCAAGCTGGTGGGCGACGGCCTGCGCGGTTGTGCGATTGTCGCCGGTCAGCATCACAATGCGCAGGCCCTGCGCGCGCAAGTCCTTGAGCGCGGCCGGGGTCTGCGCCTTCACCGGATCGGCGATGGCCATGAGGCCCGCGAGGCGATCCCCCGCGGCAACGAACACCACGGTGGCGCCGTCCGCCCGCAATTCGTCGGCCTTCGCCTGCAAGGCATTGGAGGCGACGCCGAGGCCTGCCAGGAAGTCCGCATTGCCGATCGCGATGCGCTTGCCTTCGACTTGACCGAGCGCACCTTTGCCGACGGGAGAATCAAAGTCCTCGACCCTCGGGAGCGCGATGCCCTTTTCACTGGCCGCGGCGACGATCGCGTTCGCGAGGGGATGCTCGCTGGCAGTCTCCACGCTTGCGGCCAGCCGAAGCATTTCGTCCGCATCGAAATCCGGCGCGGGCACAATGGCGGTCACGGCGGGCTTACCTTGCGTCAGCGTTCCGGTCTTGTCGATGACGAGTGTGTCGACCTTCTCCATGCGTTCCAGCGCCTGCGCGTCGCGGATCAGGACGCCCGCCTGCGCGCCGCGTCCAACGCCGACCATGATCGACATCGGCGTCGCAAGGCCAAGCGCGCAGGGACAGGCAATGATCAGGACCGAGACTGCCGCCACCAGCCCATAGGCGAAGCGCGGCTCCGGCCCGAAAACCGCCCAGGCGGCAAAGGCGATCAGCGCAGCCGCGATCACGAGCGGCACGAACCAGCCGGAAACCTGATCGGCGAGACGCTGGATCGGCGCGCGCGAGCGCTGCGCCTTCGCCACCATCTGCACGATTTGCGATAGCAGAGTGTCGCGGCCGACCTTGTCGGCGCGCATGACAAAGGCTCCGCTCTTGTTGATGGTGCCCGCGATCACATGCGCGCCTTGCTCTTTGGTTACCGGCATGGATTCGCCGGTAACAAGCGACTCGTCGACCGCGGAGCGGCCTTGCAGCACTTCGCCATCGACAGGTATCTTGTCGCCCGGCCGGACTCGCAGGTTGTCGCCGACCTGGACCTGATCGAGCGGGATTTCCTCATCGCTGCCGTCGGCATTGACGCGCCGGGTGGTCTTGGGAGCGAGATCGAGCAACGCCCGGATCGCGCCCGATGTCGCCTCGCGCGCGCGCAATTCCAGCACCTGGCCCATCAAGACTAGGACCGTGATGACGGCTGCCGATTCGAAATAAACCGCGACCGAGCCATCCTGTCCGCGGAAAGCCGCGGGGAAGAGCGAGGGTGCGAAGGTCGCAACGACGCTGTAGAGCCATGCCACGCCGACGCCCAAAGCGATCAGTGTGAACATGTTGAGATTGCGGGTGACGAGCGACTGGAAGCCGCGCACGAAGAACGGCCAGCCTGCCCACAGCACCACGGGTGTCGCGAGCGCGAACTGGATCAGGTTCGATTTCGCGGCGGGAAGAAATCCGTGCGCGCCGACCAGATGGGCTCCCATCTCGAGTGCGAGGACCGGCAGGGTAAGCGCAAGGCCGATCCAGAAGCGGCGGGTCATGTCGGCGAGTTCGGGATTGGGACCGGTCTCGGCGGTCACCAATTCGGGTTCGAGCGCCATGCCGCAGATCGGGCACGAGCCCGGGCCGGCCTGGCGGATCTGCGGATGCATCGGGCAGGTATAGATGGTGCCTGCCGGCACCGGAGCCGCGGCTTGCTTCTCGGGTGAAAGATATTTTTCCGGATCGGCGATGAATTTGGTGCGGCAGCCGGCCGAGCAGAAATAATTCGGGCGTCCCTGATATTCGTGCCGGTACCTGGCCGTATGCGGATCGACCTTCATGCCGCAAACCGGATCGATCGCGCCCGTTGCCGTATCGCCGCGGCTGGGTCCTGCATTGTGACCCGAATGGTCGTGCGCGCCGTGTTTCATGTCTGTCGTCCGTTGCAACCTATACCCGGTAGGGGTATATAGCGCTCATGCAGAAGCAAGCCAAGACCCAGGTGACTAAAAGGTTGCAGCGGATCGAGGGCCAGGTACGCGGGCTCTCGCGCATGGTCGACGAGGACCGATATTGCATCGACATCGTCACGCAGATTTCCGCCGTGCGCGCCGCCCTGCGACGAGTGGAGGAGGAGGTGTTGCGCGACCACGTCTCCCATTGTGTGGAAGGCGCGATCGCCTCCGGCAACCGCGCCGATCAGCGCAGGAAGATCGCAGAATTGATGGAAGTGATCGGGCGGGCGGACCGGTAGTCAGCCCGACCCATTTGACGGATCGCGTCAGGAACTACGGCTGTCCGAAAAGGCCGATGATTGCGGTCGACCCTTTCACCTTGCCGGCTAGTGCCGCGGTGAGTTCTTCACGGGTCATGCCGGGTTGCAAAGCGCCCGGTTCAAGGTCGGTTGCCATCAGCAAAAACGTATAATGATGAAAGCCAATGCCACGCGGTGTGCATGGGCCAACATAATGTCCGACGCCGAGCGTGCTCTTGCCGCCCACATAGAGGTTTGACGGCTGGCCGAGCGCGCCTTCCGCAAAGGAAGTGGTAGTGGCGGGAATGCCGTAGGCGATCCAGTGCACGACACCGGCCGGGGCGCGTCCTTCCGGATCGACCACCATGATCGCAAAGCTCTTGGTGCCTTCCGGCACATTGTTCCAGCTCAATTGCGGGGAAGTGTTGGTGCCGACGCAGTTCGGATTGTTCGGCAGGTTGCCGGCGTGCTTCTTATCAAGCACCTGGCCATCCTTGAACGATGTCGACGAGATCTGAAACGGTTCGGCATTCGCCGCGGCGATGGCGGCGAACAGGCACGCGGCAGCAATACCGGCAATTTTCGCAATCATGATTTCCTCCGATTTTATAATTCTTGAGATCGCAGCCTAGCGTAAGCGGGTGAGGAGCGCGACCGTCCGTGGCGTCAAATTTCTTGCCGAACGGGCGTGGGCGCCTAGGCGAACCGCTTCCGCGCCAGCACCGCACCGGCGCCGAGCGCACGAAGCTTGGCCTCCGCGATTTCGCGTTTCATCGGCGCCATGCCGCAATTGGTGCAGGCGATGATGCGCTCCTTTGGAACATGTTTCATCACCGCCTCGATCGTTGCTGCCACGTCCTCCGCGGTCTCGATCTGGTCGGTGGCAACGTCGATTGCGCCGACCAGCACGTCCTTGCCCTTGAGCAGCGAAAGCAGCGACAGCGGCACGCGGGAGTTTCGGCATTCGACCGAGACCTGATCGATGCGGCTATTGGCGAGCGCCGGAAAAATCTCCTCATATTGGCGCCACTCGTCGCCGAGCGTGTTCTTCCAGTCGACATTGGCCTTGATGCCGTAGCCGTAACAAATATGAACCGCTGTCTTGCAGGTGAGGCCCTGGCTCGCGCGGTGCAAGGCTTCGATGCCCCAGTCTGTAACCTCGCGCATGAACACGTTGAAGGCCGGCTCATCGAACTGGATCACGTCGACGCCATCGGCCTGCAACGCGCGCGCTTCCTCGTTCAGGCAATCGGCGAAGGCGAAAGCCATTTTCACGCGGTCGCCGTAATGGCGGTCGGCGATGGTGTCGGCGATGGTCATCGGGCCGGGCAGGGTGAATTTCAGTTTGCGTTTGGTATGCGCGCGGGCGGCCCGCGCTTCCATTGCATGGACGCGGCCTTTCAGCCGCAGCGGCGCGGTCACGACCGGTACCATCGCCTTGTAGCGGTCGTTGCGGATTCCCATCTCGACCTTGTTCGCAAAATCGATGCCGTCGATCCGCTCCAGAAATCCGTGCACGAAATGCTGGCGCGCCTGTTCGCCGTCGCAGACGACGTCGATGCCGCAATCTTCCTGCAGCTTCACTGCAAGGATGGTGGCGTCGCGCTTGCCTTCCGTGAGTTCAGCGCCTTGCAGCCGCCAAGCGGCCCAAAGCTTTTCGGGCTCTGCAAGCCAGGACGGTTTCGGCAGGCTGCCGGCAATGGTGGTCTCGAACATGTTTCCCCCCGACCGCCGGTTCATTCCGGGCTTTGATTGTACCGGTTCAGTCCGGCCGCCAATCATAAAGCCAGTCGTAGCGCGCGCGAAGCTTCATTCCGCCGAGCCAGCGCATCGCAATGTTGCGCGCCAGCGCGGACGCGCCTGACAGATGATAGCGGTGCCCATTGTCGCGCGCTGCGCGCTGCACGCGCCGCACCCGCGGCGCCCGTATCGCCTCGTAGCGCCGCATCCCGGTTTCCGGATTGGCATCGGTCGCGGCGAGGCAGCGGCCGAGCACCGCCGCATCTTCGATCGCCATTCCTGCGCCCTGCGCGAGAAATGGCAGCATTGGATGGGCGGCATCGCCCAGAAGTGCGATCGGACCCGAGCCGTGAAAAAGGCGGTCGCTGTCGAACAGGGCCCATTTGGTCCATTGCTCCGGCAATCGCAGCAGATCGCGCGCCTGCGCCGCCCAGGCCCGGGGCGCAAAGTGCTTCATCAATTCCTCGTTCTTGCCCGGCGCCGACCAGCCTGGCGCATTCCAGCGGTCGCGCACGATCGCAACCACATTGACGAGCGTGCCGCCGCGCAGCGGATAGGTAACGAGATGTGCGTTCTCGCCGAGCCAGAGCCGGATCAGCGGCGCGCGCATTTCCGTGGGCAAGGCAGATGCCGGCAGGGTCGCGCGCCAGGCGCTGCGATTGCGGAATTCCGGCTTGGCTGAATCATAAAGTCGGTCACGCGTCGGAGACCAGAGCCCGTCGGCGCCGACCAGCCCGACGCCACGCTCTTCCGTCACCCCGGTCGCGGCACGCGACAGGGCCGTGATGCCCTTGGCGTGCAGCACGAAATCTTCAAGCCGCGTTCCGAGCCTCAGGATGATGCCTGGCTGATCCGCCACGGCTTCCGCAAGCGCCGCCTGCAGGTCGCCCCGATGCACGATCCAGTAGGGCGCGCCGTAACGGAACCCCATCTCGGCGCCGAGCGGCAGATATACGATCTCGCGCCCGGTTTTCGCGGACCGGATCGACAGACCTTCGGGTACGACCTGACGGCCTGCGAGTCGGGGCTCAATTCCGAGCGCGACGAGAATGCGGGTCGCATTTGGGGAAAGCTGGATGCCGGCGCCGATATCGGAAAGCCGTGCCGCCTGCTCGGCGATCAGCACGCGATAGCCGGCGCGGGCGAGCGTCAAGGCGCAAGTCAGCCCGCCGATGCCGGCGCCTGCGATCAGGATGGTTCTGGATGACGCCACTGGTGGTCCGATTGCAACATTCGCATCCCGTTTGAGCAAGCCGCTTTGCGAATGTTGCAATCATAGGACCACCAGCAAGTTAATGCTTTTAGTGGAGCTTTGGATTTGACATTCGCCTACGGCGCTCGCGGCCAGGCGGTGGCGAATGTCAAATCTGCTCCACTAGGTGGCTATTTTGCGCGCCTCACGCCGTCGTCGGTTCGACCAGAGCCAGATCCGGCGGACGCGATTCGTGATGGTCGAGTTTCGAGTCGTAGCGGTAGAGGGTCGAGCAATATTCGCAGATGATTTCGTTGTCGTCGCCCATGTCGCAGAATATGTGCGGATGGTCGAACGGCGGCCGGGCGCCAATGCACATGAACTTTTTCGAGCCGATCTCGACTACCGGGACGCCTGGTTCGTTGTGAAAATGCGGTACGGCATGGTCGGCCATAAGACGCTCGCGAGCCTCGAATTTGTCGGGAACAGCCCCTATATGCGGCTGGCACCATAGCGGCGCAGGCGGCTGAATCAATGCCGGACCGGAAATTAACCTCGGCCATTGCTCCGGTGAAACCAGCGGCCGGGATGGACGTTGATGTTCCTTGAAGGTTCGGTGACGAAAGCCCTGAACGCCATGCTGATCCCCGAGCCGAATTCCGGCCAAATGCGCGCCGCCCAGAACAAAACAAAGGTTTTGATCGTCGCCGCCTTCCTTTGCGGGATTGCGGCGGTGGCGCTGCTGCCGCAGGCGATTGAATCCGGCTGGCTGCTGCTGGTGCAGGACGATCCTGCCGCGCTTGCCGACCGCAAGCTGGTGCGCAGCTTCAACGCCGAGGTCGCGACCCGGGAAATCGAAGCCGCCCTTGCGGCGAATGACCCAGACCTGGCGAAAAGTTTTGTGGAACTTGCGCGCGACCGCAACGTGCCGCTGACATCCGATCTCACGGCGAAGGTCGAGGCTGCGGTGGCGAAGGCGAATGGTGCGCTCGCGACCGCAGGCAACTTCACTCGCGGATTGATCGTTGGCGAGCCGGACGACCTCGTGAGCCTCGCCGGTACTGCGCTCGGCGACCTGTTTGTATTCGGCGATATCCGCGACGCTGTACGCGAGGGCTCTCGGATCGCGCAGGGGCAGGAGGCCGATCATCTGATTTTGGGACTAGCCGCCGTCGGCATCGCGGTCACCGCTGGCACTTACGCCTCGTTGGGCGTGGGTACGCCCGCGCGGATGGGGCTGTCGCTCGTGAAAGCCGCGCGCAAGACCGGACGCATTTCAACGCGGATGGCGGAATCGGTCACGCGTTCGCTGCGCTCCGTCGTCGACTTCGGTGCGGTGCGCAAGGTGTTCTCGACTTCCTCTTTGACCGATCCGGCGCTCGCCGTGCGTGCCGCGCGCGAAGCGGTAAAGGTCGAGAAGGCCGACGACCTGTTCCGGCTCGCACGCGATGTCGGTCATGTGCAGGGCAAGGCTGGCACCCGCGCTGCGCTCGACGGCTTGAAGATTGCCGACAATCCGCGCCAGATGGCGCGCGTTGCCAAACTTGCCGAAAAGCAAGGCGGCAAGACCCGCGCGATCCTGAAGCTGCTCGGCCGTGGCGCGATTGCGCTGACCGTTGCGGCCTTCGACCTCTCCCTGTGGGTGCTGTGGGCGGCGCTGACGATCTTCGGCTTTATCGCCTCGATGAAAGGTGCGGTCGAGCGCGCCACCTGGCGCGGTCTGCAAAAGCGGAAGGTCCGCCGCGCGAAACATGAACTCGAGCGGCAGCGCCGCTTGGCAATGGCTCCCTCCGGAGTCTAGTGTCCCGCCGCATTCAACGACCTTTCACTGAAACGGCCATTTCCACGATATGCCGACATTCCGACATGACGACGTCGATTCTGGCGACGTCGAGATCGCTTATCTCGACGAGGGCCAGGGTGAGCCGATCCTGCTCATTCACGGCTTTGCTTCCAATCGCAATGTGAACTGGGTCTTTCCCGGCTGGGTCTCGACGCTGAACGCGGCGGGCCGCCGCGCCATTGCGCTCGACAATCGCGGGCATGGAGAGTCGACGAAGCTCTATGACCCGGCCGACTATGACACCAGCAAGATGGCGCAAGACGCGCTTGCGTTGCTCGATCATCTGAAGATCGAGCGTGCGGATGTCATGGGTTACTCGATGGGAGCACGCATCACCGCGGCGCTTGCGGCGGCGCATCCGGATCGCGTGCGTTCGGCGATCCTCGGCGGTCTCGGCTACAGGCTGGTGGACGGTGCGGGGTTGCCGGAAAATATCGCAGACGCGCTCGAGGCGCCGTCGCTCGAGGACATATCCGATCGGATGGGAAAGACATTCCGAAGCTTTGCCGATCAAACCAAATCAGATCGTCTTGCGCTCGCCGCCTGCATTCGTGGCACGCGGCAGGTGATGCCGGTCAGCGAGGTCGCGAAGATCGCGATGCCGGTACTGATCGCTGTTGGAACCAAGGACGATGTTGCCGGACCGGCAGACAAACTGGCTGAGCTGATGCCGCATGCGCAAGCGCTGGACATTCCCGATCGCGACCACATGCTCGCGGTCGGCGACAAGGTATTCAAAAACGGCGTCCTCAAATTCCTCAACGAACGAGCGTAAATAGATCGCAATGACGAAGCATGTAACGCCGGCGACGGCGACCTTTATCGGATCGAGCGGCAACGAACTCGTCGCGGACGTGTTCGGCGATCATGGGCCTTCCGTAATCCTTCTGCATGGCGGTGGCCAGACCCGTCACGCGTGGCGCTCTACGGCAAACCAGCTCGCCCAGCGCGGCTGGACCGCCTACGCGATCGATCAGCGCGGGCATGGCGATTCCGAATGGGTGGAGGACGGGGTCTATTCGTTCAAGAAATTTACTGACGATGTTAAGGCGGTGGCACAGGAATTGACGCGTCGCGATGGCCGCAAGCCGGTAGCGATCGGCGCCTCGCTCGGCGGGATCTCGGCAATGCTGGCGGAAGGTGAAAGCTTGCGTGACAGCGGCGAGCATCTGCTGTCTTCACTGGTGCTTGTCGATATCACCCCGCGCGTGGATTACGAGGGCGTCGCCAAGGTACAGGGCTTCATGCGAGCGCATGCGAAAGAAGGATTTGCGACGATAGATGAAGCCGCCGACGCGGTCGCGGAATATCTGCCGCACCGCCCGCGGCCGAAAAACAACGAAGGACTTAAAAAGAATCTGCGGCTCTCGCCGGATGGGCGCTGGCGCTGGCACTGGGACCCGCGCTTCATGGACGGGCGCAGACGCTTCGATCCTGACCGCGAGCAACTCGAACGATCGATGCTGGACGCCGCAAGCAACATCAAGGTACCCGCGCTGTTGGTGCGGGGCGGCTCCTCCGAACTCGTGCAGGAAGCGCATGCCAAGGAATTTCTCGAACTCGTGCCGCATGCCGAATATGTCGACGTCGCCGATGCCCGCCACATGGTCGCAGGCGATCAGAACGATCATTTCTCCACCGCGGTGCTGGATTTCCTGGGTCGGTTGAAGGGGTGACGCTCGTCGGAAAGTTCGGGCGCGACCGCAACGTTGCGCGCCCTCGGAGAAAATTATTCTACAGCCATGCGGAAACCATAGACCCCTTCGCCTGGAAAAGCGGGGTGGCGGAGATCAATTTCAACCTTTATGTGTTAGCCGAACGTAAGACACAGACGCGAGGCGGTGACATGGCTCAACGAGAGATGGCGCAGCAGACCAGGCTGGCATCCATCGGCAAACTCGACCCGGTATGGGCGAAGGTCCGCGAGGAGGCTGAAGACATCGTGCGGCGCGAGCCCGCCCTTGCGACCTTCCTGTATTCGACCATCCTGCATCACGACAGCCTGGAAGAGGCGGTGGTGCATCGCGCCTCAGAGCGGCTCGACCATCATGACGTCTCGGCCGAGATGATCCGACAAGCCTATTCCGATGCGCTTGAGGACGAGCCCACGATCGGGGATGCCTTCCGGGCCGATATCGTGGCGACCGTCGACCGCGATCCCGCGGCCGACCGCTTCATCGAGCCGGTGCTCTACTTCAAGGGCTTCCATGCTCTGGTTACGCATCGCCTTGCACATTGGCTCTACCGCCAGCATCGCAAGGACTTCGCCTATTACCTGCAGAGCCGCTCCTCGGCGGTGTTCCAGTGCGACATCCATCCGAATGCGAAAATCGGACGTGGTATTTTCCTCGACCACGCCACCGGTCTGGTGGTCGGTGAGACTGCGGTCATCGAGGACGACGTGTCGATGCTGCATGGCGTGACGCTCGGCGGCACCGGCAAGGAAGACGGCGACCGCCATCCGAAAATTCGTCACGGTGTGTTGATCGGGGCGGGCGCCAAAATTCTGGGCAATATCGAAGTCGGGCATTGCGCCCGCATCGCCTCGGGCTCGGTTGTCATCAAGTCAGTGCCGAACAATGTCACGGTCGCGGGCGTGCCTGCGCGCGTCGTAGGTACTGCCGGCTGCGCCGAACCGTCCCGGCGCATGGACATGGTGTTCGAAGACGGAAATTGATAAGGCAACGCGCGAATTGATTGCGTGGGCGGGGCCGCCTGCGTCGCAGCAGGTGAGGAGGATTGCGTGGACGTCCAGGAAATCAAGAAGATCGACGCCTATCTGAAGCGGCTGTTCGACAACCCTAAAATCCGGGTTGTGCCGCGTCCGAAGAAGGACGATTCCGCCGAGGTCTATATCGGTGAAGAGTTCATTGGCGTGCTGTTCGTCGACGATGAGGACGACGACAAGTCCTACAATTTCCAGATGGCCATTTTGGAAACCGATTTGGAGCCGTAGTGGCTCACCGGTCATTCCGGGACGGCGAAACTCGTCGTACCCGGCAATGCCAACGAAAAAATTACCGCCCGGCGCCGCGCAGTTTCGCGATCAGCGCCTCCAGCCCCTGCGAGACCTCTGCCCAGTCCGACAACCATTCGCGCGGAAAGCGCGCGGTAAATTCGGCCCTTTCGATACGCCGCTCGAACAGGCACATGCCGATCGCTTCGCCCTTGCCGTCACGCGTGCAGCGGACGAGAAAGCGCTCGGGACTGGCGCTGTCGTACAACATGTCCTCGCCCTGATAGGGCGTGCCGTCGCGGAACGGCCGTACCGAAAGTCCGCCGGGGTCGGTCGTAATGCTGGGTTCGAGATAGCGCGGATAGATGGTTTTGAAACGCTCGATCAGCGGTAAGGTATTGCCGTAATTGGCAATGGTGAGAAACACCCGGTCGATGGTTTTCGCCGAGGTCACTGGACCCGCCTTGACCGCCGGGTCAGGCGGCTCGAGCGAGGGCCACCGGAACATCAGATCGACGCGTTCCTGCGTACCGGGCTTGCGCTGCATCTTGTTGCGGATCGCGGCCGGCGGAATGTTGAAATTCACGCCGTTCACCGTGATCGGCAGGCTCGGCGCATCGAGTGCCATGTCGGCCGCGGGCCAGCGCGGCCACAGAAGCCAGGTGACCCAAAGAGCGGCGCAAACAAGTCCTGCGGTAAAGACGGCAATCGGCAGCCACAGCACACTGCGCTTGCGTTTGGAATGTGCTGGCGCAAATGGCCCGCGATGGGTGTGGCTCATCGCCATGTTCGGCCTCCGCAATGAATCGCGAATCAAGAGAAGTATAGGCGCACCGGCGCAAGTAGCCTTGGTAATTGAATTTTCGGGCGTTAACCTTTTTGAAACGAAGCGCTGGCGGGCAGCCGCGTGCCTTGGCAAATGATTCGACAAATCACATGAGCGTTCTGCTCAAAGGGGCCAGGGGTACCGACATTGTCGGCGGAAGCATTTCATTCCATCTGTCTTTTGCTGCTCGGATTTTCGGTCGCCGGTGTGCTGGCGACCGGCTATCAACTCGTGACCACGCGGCCGGCAAGCTTCAATATTTTCGGCGACGGGACCGGTCCGGTTGCGGTCGCGCATGTGCCGTTTCTGGTATTCGCCGCGCCCTTCATCATGGTGCGCGACGCGATTCATATCCGCCGCTCCGGGACGCAGAATTTCGTCGCCGGCATGGTCGTGAGCATGATCGCGGGCGTCTGGAGCCTGCTGTCCGGAAAGTTCGTCATGCAGGCTTTTGCCATGCTAGGGCTTGGCTGAAGCGACGTCTTTGCAAGGTTACACATGCCGATCTACGAACTGAACGGGCAGGGCCCGGAATTTCCCTCCGACGGAAGCCATTGGATCGCCGAGACTGCGGTGCTGATTGCGCGCGTGCGCATGAAGAGCATGACCAGTATCTGGTTCGGCGCGGTGCTCCGCGGCGACAATGAATGGATCGAACTCGGCGCAAGGTCGCAGATCCAGGAAAATGCCACGCTGCACACCGATATGGGTTTCCCGCTCACCATCGGCGAGGATTGTGTGATCGGGCACAATGTCATGCTGCACGGCTGCAACATCGGCAATAACAGCCTGATCGGGATGAGCGCGATCGTGCTCAACGGCGCGCGCATCGGCAACAATTCGCTGGTCGGCGCGGGAGCGCTCGTGACCGAAGGCAAGTCTTTCCCGGACAATTCGCTGATCGTGGGTTCACCGGCGCGCGCCATCCGCACACTGACGCCGGAAGCGATCGCGCAAATTCGCCACGGCGCCGACCATTACGTGCAGCGCTCGCGCGAATATGCCGAGAAGTTGAAGCGAATTGGCTGAAAGCTGCGTATTTCCGACCGGCGCCGAGCGGGGAGGGCCCATTGCTTTTGTACGATTTGAAGGCTGGAATGAATCCACGCCGGGTTCGAATTTTTCTTGCTGAAAAGGGTGTCACTGTCCCCAAGGTCGAAGTCGACATGTTGAAGGGCGAGAACAAGACTCCCGGCTATCTTGCGAAAAATCCACTCGGCCGGATGCCGGTCCTTGAACTTGACGACGGCACGCTGATCGCGGAATCCGTCGCCATCTGCCGCTATTTCGAAAGCCTGTATCCCGAGCCGCCACTCTTTGGCAGCGGTGCGGTTGAAATCGCGAAAGTGGAAATGTGGAATCGCCGGATGGAGTTGGAGATCATGCGGCCGATCGGTGAGGCCTTCGAACATCTTTCGCCATTCTGGGTTGGCCGCGGTCCCCAAGTGGCTGAATACGGCAACCTGGCGCGCGAAGTAGCGATGGATCGCATGGCGTGGCTCGACCGCGAGCTTGCCGAAAAGCCTTTTATCGCAGGAGAGAATTACTCGATCGCCGATATCACCGCGCAGGCAGCGTTCGTGCTCGGCAAGAATACCGGTACGCCCATTCCCGGTGAGCTTTCGCATGTTCTGCGCTGGTTCGCGCAGGTTTCGTCCCGGCCGAGCGCACGGGCGTGAAAGATTGTGCGAACAAGTTTTCTTAAGTCCAAGCTGATACCGCGTGGTTCCCTGTTCAAAACAACCAAAAGGACGACGCAATGTGCAATGTCTGTGACGAGAAGGGCCTAAGCCGGCGGAAATTGATCATGGCCGGAGCGGGCCTGTTGGCGGCCGCACCGTTCGGCGGTCCCGCTTTGGCTCAACCGGTGTCCGCGGCGAGCGATCCGGATGCGGCGCTGAAGCGTCTGGTCGAAGGAAATGCCCGCTATGCCTCCAACCAGCCGCGAGAACGTGACTTTTCCGCCGAGCGGGCCAATCGTGCCAAAGGTCAGGCGCCTTTCGCCGCGATCCTGGGATGTGCCGATTCCCGCGTTGCGCCGGAATTGGCCTTTGACCAGAATCCGGGTGACTTGTTCGTGGTCCGCGTTGCCGGGAATTTCGTGACGACCGACGGGCTCGGAAGCCTCGAATACGGCGCTGCCGTGCTTGGTACCAAGCTGATCCTGGTGCTTGGACATACCAGCTGCGGCGCAATCGACGCAACTGTCACCGCCTTGCAGAAGGGGAACAAGCTGCCCGGTCATATTGCAGATCTGGTGCGCGCGATGAAGCCGGGCGTTGAGCCGGCACTGAAGCAGCCGGGCGATGACCTCCAGCTGCGTGCCGTGATTGCCAATGTCAAACACAACGTCGAACGGCTGAAAAATTCCAAACCGATACTCGCGGGCATGATTGCAAAGAAGCAATTGGGCGTGGCCGGCGGTGTCTATGACATCGCAACGGGCAAAGTCACGCTGGTCTGAACTCGGCGCCGCGCTGCCGGAACGCGCCTACTGACGCTCAGGCGCGGCGGTCGCGTTGATAGCCGCGGGCCTTCCGGATTGTTAAGCAGTGCCACGCATATTGGCGATGACGGCGAACTTGTAATGTGTATCGCCGAGCGACAGATTAACTGAGCCCGGCCGTCCCCAAACGGCCGGGCTTTTTTTGTTCGCTTGACGGCGGTCCTGATGATCGGCACGCCCCACTAATCCTTAATAAATATTATATCATCGTCGGATTTCAGCCTGCTTCGCCGTACGTGCGGCTGTGCCGGGCTTTATCCCCGCGCGCTCAAAGAGGAGACGTCATGCCAAAATATCTCGTGCAGGGTTCCTATACGGATCAGGGTCTGAAGGGCCTGCTGAAGGAAGGTGGCTCGAAACGGCGAGCGATGGTCGAGCAACTCGCCAAGGAGATGGGAGGCAAACTCGAAACGTTTTATTTCGCCTTCGGCAGCGATGACTTCGTTATTATTCTCGATCTGCCGAGCAACGTGGACATGGCTGCCACCGCCGTCGTTGCCCAAGCCAGCGGCATGGTGAAGTCTCGGGTGACGGTCCTCATGACTCCTGAGGAGGTAGACCAGGCTATGAAAAGGAAGGTCGATTTTCGCCCGCCGGAATAGGCGATGCTGCAAAATGTTGAGCGTTTAGCCCTCAAGGCTTCATTTCTGGCTTGCCGCCCTCGTGCTTTGCGATGCCCCAATCCTCGATTTCGCAGCGTGAGGTTGCGGCAACGTTCTGCCGGATGCTGGCGTTTCACGATTTTCGGATGCGGGAGAAGGCGCCCGCTTCATCGAGCTTTCTGAGAGATCGATGCCTGAAAAAAGGTGCGTCCGGCTCTTGGGGGGAGAGGATGGCGCATCCTTTCCCTTCAAAGGGTTAGCTGTCGGCTATTCGCTATTCCACGGATTTTCCACCAACGGCTGGCATACGCTCGACCCGATTCCATTCTTCACGCGCGCTCACGTGGGCGTAGCGTCGTGCGCTGCGCGGGTCGCGCCAGTTTCCAGTACCGACCAGCCCCTCAACGTCAGCGCCCGCATAGCGGCGCATCCACGTGGCCCAGGTATGCCGGAAAGCGTGGTGATTGACCCAGCTAAGTCGGTGGGCCGGTGCCTTCCAACC
>Ga0190274_10000750_pt1 | contig 18882 bp, 11 predicted proteins | sample Popmic531T_FD_133002 | JGI IMG/M metagenome (GOLD analysis project Ga0190274, IMG submission 133002) | Populus adjacent soil microbial communities from riparian zone of Yellowstone River, Montana, USA - 531 T | ecosystem: Environmental > Terrestrial > Soil > Riparian zone | place: USA: Montana... | reverse complement strand
TACCAAAAGAGCAAGTACCCCGCCTAATAATAAACCACTGACAATAGGTTCTACCATGAACTGATTTTACATACAAATAAGGATGGAAAAATTATAATAACAGCATCAAAAATATTAAAAATACTGTAGGAAATTCCTGTTAATGCTGTTCAGTAGCTCGTTCCTTTTCTACGAATTCCTCCCATTTTACAAACTGCGCATTTTTCATAACTCTGGGGAACTTATTCTGAGAGCCAATCTTGTTATTCATTTTCATCCAATTGTAAAAAACAGATGAAGGCACAACTTCCACTATCACATTGTTAAGTGCTGATGCCCGTTCCACCCGATAATCATCATTCAAAATTTTCAGCTTTTCATCCAGTAGTTCATTCAATTGGGCAGCATCAACAGTATTATCAGTTCCTACATACCATTTATGTGCAAATAAACTGCCTGACGGTATTCCGGAAACGGTAAATTCATTGATGCGTATGTTGAGTTCTTCACTTACCATTTCAATGGCTTTGTTCATGTTGTCAACGGATAAATGTTCACCACATAAACTCAGAAAGTGTTTGGTTCTACCTACAATTATAATTTCACATTTTTCCTTATTGGTAAATCGTATTACATCACCTATCAGGTAACGCCAGGCACCTGCATTTGTAGATAACATGATAGCGTAATCCTGTCCTTCTTCCACCTCATGCACCATGCATGTTTTTGGTTTTCCAATTAATTCACCTTCGCTGTTGAAACACTTTTCGTTGAACGGAATGAATTCAAAAAATATTCCGTTGTTGATTATAAGTTTCATGCTTCTGTTACCAGGTTCATCCTGGTATGCAATAAATCCTTCGGATGCAAGATAGGTTTCAATATACACCAGGGGCTTCGACAATAAGCTTTCAAAACTTTTTCTGTAAGGCTCAAATGAAACTCCTCCGTGGACATAGATCGATAAGTTTGGCCACAATTCGTGAATGCTTTTCAGATTATGTTTTGCCATTACTTTTTCAATCAGCAATTGCACCCATGCAGGAACACCAACAATAACGCCGATGTCCCATTCATGTGCTTTTTCAGTAATCTCATTCAATTTCGCATTCCAGTCGCTTTCCTTTGCGATTTTTCTTCCCGGTTTATAAAAATGCTGAAACCAGAATGGAAGATTGCTTGTAGTGATACCACTCAAATCTCCTTCAAAATAACTGCCTTTCTGATGAAGGTGCGTACTTCCTCCAAGCATCAAAATACCTTTTTCAAACAATGATTCCGGAAGGTTATATTTCGCAAGCGAAACCATTTGACGAAGGCTCACTTTTCGAATAGACCGGATCATATCCCTGGTAACAGGAATGTGCTTGCTTGATGAATCAGAAGTTCCGGAACTTAATGCGAAATATTTTACCTGCCCCGGCCAGCATACATCCTCTTCGTCATGAAGTGTTTTATTCCACCAGTTTGAAAAAATAGAATTATAGTCATGAGCAGGAACCGTTAGACGGAATTTATTCACGAACTGAGGACTCGAAATAATTTTTGAAAATTTATAAGCTTGCCCGAATAGAGTGAACTGAGCTTTTGCCAACAAATGACGCAACACATTTCTCTGATGCTGTTCAGGAGTTAATCGTTCAAAACTGATCCTGTTTCTCAGTGAAATCCCTTTCTTAATAATACTTCCTAATAAAGGCATATAGTGCTATTCAGAATAGAATTAAAACTTTAAACTGATTGAGTTCAATAAGTAGGAAAAAGTCAGGGAAGCAAGATGTTGGAGCATACTTGCCTGCAGTAAACTTACCACAATTATCTGAAACCCACAAATCAGGCAGTAACTGGCTCCATGTTACGAATGATGTCAGTTCCAAACTCGCTGCATTTCAGCAATGTAGCGCCTTCCATCAATCGGTGGAAGTCGTAAGTAACTCTTTTGGAAGCAATGGTACGTTCCACACCTTTGTAAATTAATTCAGCAGCTTCCAGCCATCCCAGGTGTTCAAGCATCATTGCACCTGATAAGATTACAGAACCGGGATTTACTTTGTCCTGACCTGCATATTTAGGAGCTGTACCATGAGTTGCTTCGAAAATAGCATGACCTGTAACGTAATTGATGTTTGCACCCGGAGCAATTCCGATTCCACCCACACATGCAGCTAATGCATCAGAAATATAATCTCCATTCAGGTTGAGTGTAGCAATTACATCATACTCTTCAGGACGTAAAAGAATTTGTTGCAGAAACGCATCAGCAATTGAATCTTTCACAAGGAGTTTGCCGGAGTCCACTGCAGTTTTCATTGCAGTATCTGCCGCTTCTTTTCCTTTTGCTTCAACAATCTTGTCGTATTGCTGCCAGGTAAAAGTTTTGTCACCATAAGCGCTTTCAGCAAGATCATATCCCCATTGTTTGAACCCACCTTCGGTGAATTTCATAATATTTCCTTTGTGAACAAGGGTGAGTGAAGGGCGCTTGTGTTTCAGTGCAAACTCAATTGCAGCTTTTATCAAACGTTCAGAACCTTCTTTCGATACAGGCTTTATTCCGATTGAAGATGATTCAGGGAATCTGATTTTATTTACTTTGAATTCAGTTTGAAGATAATTAATCAGCTTGATCGCATCAGGAGTACCGGCCATGTATTCAATTCCGGCATAAATATCTTCAGTATTCTCTCTGAAAATTACCATATCCGTTTTTTCAGGATGTTTTACAGGAGAAGGAACTCCTTCGAACCATCTTACAGGGCGAAGACAAACATATAAATCGAGAATTTGTCGAAGAGCTACATTTAGTGAACGAATTCCACCTCCAACCGGAGTGGTCAATGGTCCTTTGATCGCGATCAGGTGCTGACGAATAACATCAAGTGTTTCATCAGGCAGCCAGTTTCCTGTTTGCTTAAAAGCTTTCTCACCAGCAAGAACTTCTTTCCAGATTATTTTCTTTTTTCCGTTATATGCTCTTTGTACAGCGGCATCAATCACCCTGACGGAGGATGCCCAGATATCAGCACCGGTTCCGTCCCCTTCAATGAAAGGAATTATTGGTTGATCCGGTACATTTAATTTTCCGTTAACTGTAGTAATGATTTGTCCTTCCATGATGCAGAAATATAATAGGTTTTTTTGTAGGCGGCAAAGATAGTTAATTAAGAAGCAAGTGCTAGAAATCGAGCTCTAAATCAAACTGCTGCCGGAGTTGATTGAGATCGGGGTTTTTTTCCACCATTTTTTTGAATTTATCAGCTGGAGTGTAAGCGGTTCCTTCTGAATCATTGGTTTCAGTTACCTTAGGGTGGAGTTCAATTCCCGTATTTGAAAGTTTTTCTTTCAAGTATATTAAAATTTCCTGTTTATTTGTTTGAATATCATCTGCTTGAATAGGGTTATCTACCTGGATTTCGATAATCCCTGAATCAATTAGTTTGGGTTCATGTTTATTCAATGCAACAGCCAGTTGTCGGCGACCTTCCGACATGAGTCGCTCTACAAGTTGTTTTACAGCACTAACCAATTCAGATTCAATTATTGGCTGGTTTAATTGTGGTTCTGTCGCAATTTCAGCTGAATCATTTTCAATAGGAGCCCGGTTCGCTTGTAATTTTCTTGAAATGGAAATGGTGCCGGCACCGGAAGTACGGTTCCTTGGGGTAGCAGTCGCTGTAGTTGCGGGTTCGGAAACAACAACTGTTGCTGAAACTTCCGCATTCACGGCGGTTTTTGGAGGTTGTACTGGTAATACCGGCTCCGCAACTGTTGAAACCGATTGAGTTTGAGTTACCTGGGCATTTATTGCAGGCTTAGGCACAGCAGCTTCAATTTCTTTTTTAACAGCTACCTCATTTATGACCTGTACAGTTTTAACCGGAGGAACTGCGGCTAAAGTTTTTTTTTCTACCGTGGTTGGGGTGGAAGCAGTTGCCGGCATTCCTGAAAAAGAATTTTCTTTCAGCGAACACATTTTCAATAAAGCAAGCTCTGCATGGAGACGTTGGTTTTGGGAAGCTTTAAATTCCACGTCACAACGATTTCCAATTTCCAGGTAACGGAATAATAAACCGGCGCTGCATTGCTGTGATTGTGATTTGTAACGATCTTTCGTTTTTTCACTCACTTCAAGAAGCGAAATTGTCTGCACATCTTTACAAACCATTAAATCCCTGAAATGAGCTGATAGCCCGGTGATGAAATGATGTACATCAAAACCTTCATTGATGATTTCATTTAAAAGCAATAAAGCATTTGCGAAATCACCCTGAATCAGGTAGTCGGTGATCTTGAAATAATATTCATAATCCAGAATATTAAGATTGTCGATTACATGTTTGTAAGTCACTTCATTTCCGGCAAAGCTCACAATCTGATCAAAAATTGAAAGTGCATCACGAAGTGCTCCATCTGCTTTTTGAGCAATCATGTGAAGTGCTTCAGGTTCTGCAATTACATTTTCACTTTTAGCAATGAATTGCAGGTGTTTTGCAATGTCATCGATAGTGATCCTGTTGAAATCAAAAATCTGACAACGTGATAAAATAGTTGGAATGATTTTATGTTTTTCAGTTGTTGCAAGAATGAAAATTGCATAAGGAGGCGGTTCTTCAAGAGTTTTCAGGAAGGCATTAAATGCTGCCTGAGAAAGCATATGAACCTCATCGATAATGTATATTTTAAAAAGTCCTGACTGAGGCGCATATCGCACTTGTTCAACCAGGGTGCGCATGTCATCTACAGAATTATTTGATGCGGCATCCAGTTCAAAAATATTCAGACTCTGACCGTTGTTGAATGTAACGCATGATTCACATTCATTGCAGCCTTCTGTATCCGGAGTAAGGTTTGTACAATTTATGGTTTTGGCAAGAATACGTGCGCAGGTAGTTTTTCCCACTCCACGTGGTCCGCAAAAAAGAAAAGCTTGTGCAAGATGTTTACTCTTGATCGCATTTTTTAATGTGGTGGTTATGGCAGGCTGCCCGACAACAGAATTAAAGGTTGAAGGCCTGTATTTTCGGGCGGAAACAACAAAATGATCCATGGGAATTTAACGGTATGTTTTTGAATTTGGGAAGTTGATGGAAAGTAGAGTTACAAAGTTAATTAAATTAGCCAATATTACAGGCAAACACTGCTATAGTCCGCAGCTTGTTTTTTGCTCAATTACCGGGTGTTTTGCCTTTGGAAGATTGATTTTTACTGAGCCGAATGTGGAAGTCTAAAAGTCAATCATTTGTGATTCGATATGCACGTTTAAGAAGGGATTTATAACAGGTTTTTGGACTGGAATTCTCGGGGCAAGGACCGATTTTAATGAGAATTTGCCATTTCAGACATCAGACGGCAGGGTGCGAAACACTTGTGACCAGATGTTCAATCCGTTTTCCGATTCATTTAAAGGTCAGAGCAGGTAAATAAAAAAATGCTGCCCGATTTGTGGCAGCATTTTTCTGAACTGAACTTTGATTGTGATAATTTTATTGAAAAAATATAATTGGAAGAATTGGAATAAAAAGCAATCCTGTGAACAATTGATTACCTTATTATTAATCGACAAATCGCTTATTGGCTGGAATCGCAATGTCGCCATATGTTATCTCAGTTGATATTTCACAAATTATTTTATTGTCAGGTGTGATTCCGCAATTTTTCAAAGAAATATAAATCCATTCCAGATCTTTGTTTGCAAGTGCAATTTCATGTGTTTCTGGTTTCGACATGAATGTGAATTCAGGTCTGATATTAATTACTGGTAACTCAACATATGGAATCAGAATGCCATCTTCCATTTTCACGGCAATTAAAATATTGTTTTGTGTAATTGCAGAAATCATGACTTCAGGCAGGTTTACTACAGGTAACATTGTAACTTCATTATCTGAAACCGTTAACATGTGATTGTATGGAAAATCAGAATTGATTTCGATCATCGGCAAATCTGAAATTACCAGTGTCTCACCATTCCGCATTATTGCGCGAACTTTTCTTTCACCTGTTTGAGTTGCTGTAATTTCAATTTCAGGAAGGTTTATTTCAACTAGGTAATTTCCGTTCTTAATAACAGTACCCAAAATATGAGAACCTGGTTTTGTACTGACTATTTCAACTAAAGGAAGATCAACAACAGGAATGTAAACACCATTATAGTTGATTGCTTTGATCAGATTTCCCGCACTTCCTACTCTTTCTACCGGAGGAACGGATTCCTGATTAGGTGAGTTTACCTCTGCATTCGCTGGTTGAACGAACAACAGTGACAGAAGCACGACGATTAAAATGCTGAAGGTTTTCATGGTATTGTTTTTATTTTTTAAAACTTATAGTACTTGATGAGGCAAAGATATGTATTTAAAATAGTACTATGCAATACATAGTACTATTTTATTTTGTAAATTGTTGTTATTCAGGCTAATAATTTTCATTTTGTTATATCTTCTGACTCATTTTATATAGTTTAAGATGATCCGGGAGGGATATATGTTACACTTTTTGTAAAATTTTTTTTACATTCGGATAATTGCTTCTTTCGCACCATGATTGACCCTGCCTATTTGAATGCCCGAACCCGGAAACTGGAAGCAGAACATGGTAAATTCATAAGACGACTGAAAAAACGTCACCCTCAGGGTATTGATGATGAGGTTGTACAATTGGATGAATTGGCATTTTCCAAAATCGACTGCCTGGCTTGCGCAAATTGTTGTAAAACCATTAGTCCTGTATTTAAGGAGAGAGATATCACGCGACTGTCTGCCCATTTTAAACTGAGACCTGCGATTTTTACTGAGAAATACCTGTTTCTTGATGAGGATGGTGATTATGTACTCAAATCAACCCCTTGTCCTTTCCTGGAAACAGATAACAAATGCAGTATATATGAAATCAGACCTGCGGCTTGCAGAAGTTATCCTCACACTGCTACGCTTAAGTTTACTAAAAGCACAGAATTGTTTATTAAGAATAGCGCAGTTTGTCCTGCTGCATATGAAATCACGCAAGCTTTACGAAAAAAATACGGTGATGGATAATTGTTTGAATTCATTAACGCAGATAAGTGTCTTTGAATTTGAAAGAAGTGAATCCTGAATTTTATAACCTGTTTTACGAAACAAGAAGGTGTTTATTTTGTTGAAATTATAATTGTCGTCGCGAATTTATTTTGAACTTTGTTATATGACCCAATCGGGAATCCCAATCAATCCGCTTTCTGAATCAAAAACTATTGTAATTCCAACAGCTCCTGATCATACCGTGGAGATTTTTCGCTCAACAGGCGAAATACCCGCTCAGTCATGGCAAACAGTTGTTGATGAATCCACATTATTTTTATCGTTGGAGTATCTGTTTACTGCGGAAAGGAGTGCCCTTCCCGGAATGGAATTCCGATATGCCATTGTTAAATATTCAGGTAAACCTGTTTCTGTTTTATATTTTCAAATGGTAAATTTATCAGATGCAGGTTTAGGTGGCATTCTTAGTCTGGAAGAATATGGAGGACTGGCAGGGTCACTTTCAAATCGTATTAATGACATCTTATTCAGTCCGGGCAAAAACAAACATTCATACCTGATGGTTTGTGGAAATCTTTTGGTTAGTGGAGAACATGGTGTTGCTGCAATAAATGATGAGGAATTCAGATTGGCAATTGAGGCAATTTCTCCTGTGAAAAAAGCGATAGTTCATTCATTACCTGCAAATGCCAGACTAGTTGCTTTTATGGTGAAAGATTTTTATGATCATTACAATACAATCGCGAGACACATTCTTAAAAAGGATTACTTTTTACTTAATACTGATCCTGAAATGATTTTTGAACTTCGTCCTGAATGGAAAAATTTCGAAGATTACAAAGCGGCCCTTTCTTCAAAATATAGGGTAAGGACCAATAATGTGCTGAGTAAGCTTGGCGAAATAATTATCAGGGAATTGAGTCTGGAAGAAATTGAAGCATCGAAAAATGATTTATTCCATCTGAATGACCTGGTGATTAAAAAAGCACCTGTGAAACTTGCACGTCCATCTGAAAACTATTTTATCAATCTTAAAAAGCATTTTGGGAAAAACTACAGAATAAATGGTTTTTTTCTTCACAATAAATTGATTGCCTTCACAAGTGGATTATGGAATAAATCACATTATGAAGCACATTTCATTGGACTTGATTACCATTTCAACAAGGAGCATAGTTTGTATCAGAATATATTATACGCTTATATTAATGATGCAATTCTGTGTGGTTCTGAAAAATTGTTTTTCGGCAGAACAGCGCTTGAAATTAAAAGTACAGTCGGTGCCCAGCCTCATCATTTATCCTGTTATTTCCGTTTTGCTAACAGGGTACTCAATACACTCGCCAAACCCCTGGTGAGTAGTACCGGGCCCAGGGATTGGATCCCCAGAGACCCGTTCAAAAACAGCAGTGAATAAATTCCACTTTTCATGATGTAATTAGTGGAATTGCTGAATTTATACTACGTTGTTGAAAATTGATCCGACGAGGTTGTGAAAAAGAAGAAATCCGTTAACTATTTAAGTAAATTTGCAAGTGTTGATTCCGGGTTTATGAAACAAATCGTGCTTGTTTGTATTATCCTGTATTTTGGTTCCTGTAATGGTGATCGAAGAATCCATCTGGATGATCTGACATTAACTGATGTGGATGGTCGTGCAGTGAATGTGAAGCAGGCAGGTGGAAATGGAACAATTGTTTTTCTTTTCATGTCACCTGATTGTCCCTTGTGCATGAATTACACCAAAACCATTAATGACCTTGTAAAAAAATTTGCAGTCCAGAGCATAACATTTATTCCGGTTTACCCGGGCGATAACTATTCACAAAAAGAGTTAGTGGAATTTCAAAAAAATTATAATTTTAATTTGCAGAGCCTTGTAGATAAAGATTTCACTCTTTCTAAAATGCTTGAAGCAACCGTAACACCGCAGGCTATTGTGATATCTGATTCCAGAGTAAAAATGTATTCCGGTGCAATAGACAACTGGATGTTTGAAACAGGTAAGAAAAGAACTGTCATAACAGAGAGTTACCTCGATACCGTATTAACTCAATTGGTGAATGGAAAAACTGTTTCTCTGCATTCAACCGAACCTATTGGATGTTTTATAGAGCTATGAGAAAAATGCAACGTGATGTGAATTCATTTTTTTTTGTAGCGATCTCAGTAATTGCATTTTTTCTTTTTACGGGTTGTGATAATTCCAAAGGAGATAGAAAATTGACTTTCAACGAAAATATTGCTCCAATAATTTATAAAAACTGTACTACCTGCCATCGTCCTGGTGAGGCTGGTCCTTTTCCACTTATTTCATACAAGGATGCCCGAAAGAAAGCGAAAACCATTGTCAAGGTTACCCAATCAGGAACAATGCCACCGTGGCCTGCTGATCCGGAATACCAACATTATGTGGGTGAAAAATTTCTGACCGAAGAAGAAAAAGAAATGATTCGTGAATGGGTTGCTCAGGGATGTGAGGAAGGCGATCCTGCTCTAAAACCTGCACCTCCTGTTTACCCGCAAGGTTCCCAGTTAGGCAAACCTGATCTTGTTCTTAAAATGGAAAATCCATACCTGATTCCTGGTGATAACAAAGACCGGTTTATGGTGATAAAAATTCCATATGAGCTTGATCAGGATACTTTTTTGAGAATGGTGGAGTATGTTCCAGGAAATCGAAAATTATCACATCATGTGAATGGACATATCATTCAGTACAATGATCAGGAAAGGAAAAATGTTTTTTCGGGTCCCAGATTTGTAAATCGTGAAGATGCAGGAACACTTGATTCAAGTTACAGATTTATTGAACTTCTGAATGATGATGGTACATACCCTTTGCTTACGCCATCAGTTTTTAATTATTTACCAGGTGTTATTCCACAAATTTATCCGGATGGACTCGGTGGATATAAACTGAAAAAGAAGGGTGCGATCCTCATGCGGGATCTTCATTACGGACCTTCTGCTCATGATCAGCAAGACCAGGCTACCGTGAACTTGTTTTTTTCAAAACATCCGCCAAAGCGGCAATTCATGGAAACACAAATTGGTACACTTGGAATTTCAGAAATTGTTCCGCCGTTATTGATTCCACCGGATACAATCATGAAATTTATAACCCGTGCTGCCATACACCAGGATATTTCATTGGTCACTATTAACCCGCACATGCATTTGCTTGGTCAGTCTTTTCTGGCATATGCACTCACAAAAGAAGGTGATACAATTCCATTAGTGCGTATCAAAAAATGGGATTTCCGTTGGCAATATTTTTATACCTTTAAGCATATATTGCGAATTCCGGCTGGAAGTATCATTGTAGCAGAGGGTGTGTTCGATAACACAAAAAATAATCCCAATAATCCTTTCTCACCTCCACGTGAAATAACCGGGCTGGGAGGGAGCATGCGAACTACTGATGAAATGTTTCAGCTGATTATGACATTTCTTCCTTATCAACCTGGGGATGAGGAAATTAGCCTTGAAAATATAACCTCTTCACAGAGAGGATTACCCTGATAAAACATTATTTCCGAAAAAACGTTTAATAACTTAGTTCGTGTCTGGTAATTCCCAATCACGATAATTCTATAAAAATCTCATGCGTTTGATTAATAAGTTTCTCAGGTTTCTGATCATATGTTTGCTGATTATTCCGCTTTCTGTATATTCCCAGGATGATAAAAAGCCTTCAAAAAAGCAAAAGAAAGCTGAACAGAAGAAAGAGCAACGTGCCCAGGACGCGAAGAAATCTGAAATTAAAGGAATGAAGCGTCATGTGAAATTACAGGACAAACAAACCAGGAAGCGCATGAAGGCACACAAAAAGAAAGGTACATCTTATGTATCCAGGCGCCCGGGATTTTTTCAGCGGTTAACTAAAAGTTTCCACTAGTATCAGGCATATTCCCTCAGATCCACCGGCACTACCTGTGTCACACCTTGTTCAACCATAGTGATACCATACATAATGTCGGTAGCCGCCATGGTTTTTTTGTTGTGAGTGATAATGATAAACTGGGATTCATTTGAGAATTTCTTGATGATCTTATTGAACTTGTCAATATTGGAATCATCAAGCGGTGCATCAACCTCATCAAATATACAGAACGGAGAAGGTTTTAGAAGATAAATTCCGAAAAGCAATGCTGTTGCTGTAAGAGTCTTTTCTCCTCCTGATAACTGGTGAATTGAAAGTGGTTTCTTTCCTTTAGGTTGTGCGATAATCTGCACATCAGAATCCAGTGGATTTGCAAGATCGGTTAGAATAAGATCGCAATTATCTTCTTCAGAGAACAGGGAACGGAACACATGAATGAAATTTTCGCGTACCGCATGGAATGCATCCATGAATTTCTCTTTTGCGGTATTATCAATTTCTGCAATAGTTTTCAGAAGTGATTCTTTTGCTTCCTTGAGATCATTCTGTTCTTTTACTATAAAATCATGACGTTCTTTAATTTCCTTGAATGATTCCAGAGCCATCGGATTGATAGGTCCGAAATCCGACAACTGGTTTTTTAATTTTTCAGATCTTGCTTTTAAGTCTTCAGGATTCAATTCAGGATTTGGTTCCTGATCCATGATTTCTTCAAGAATAATATTGAATTCAATATTTAGTCTTTCTTTCAGAGAAGTCATCTTCAGTTTCAGATCGTTAATCTGGTTGTGAATTTCCCTGATAAGTGAATCAGAATGTTCTTTTTGCTTCCGTTTGTCTGAAATCAGCTTTTCCTCTTTGTCAATCTCACCTTTTGATTTGTAATAATCATCCTCCTGGGTGCGGACAATAATTTCCACCTCTGTTTTTTTCTCACTCATTCCTGCAAAAAGTGCCTCGGCCTGAATTGAATTTTCGTGAAGTGTTTGTAATTGAGTAGTGATACCTTCCAACTCCTGCATATGTTCTTCACGGCTTCGTGTAAGATTATTTACCTGGTTGGTTTTAAAACTTATATCCCTTGAAATATTTTGCAACTTGTTTTGTTGCTGGAAAAACTGAATATTTTTTTGATTGTACGCATTGGTCATGTCATTCACATGCCTTTGCAAATCATTAGAGTGATCCTGCTTTACTTTTTGCTGATCGAGCAACTGTTGCAGTTCGGTCTTTTGCGAATCAATTGAGAATCCTTGTAATACCTGTGGGTGTTCTTCAGGATCTGAAAGCGAATTAAGTTCTTCATTAAGCTGGTTCGCTGTTGTTTTGGTATATTCAAGGGCAGAGGAGAGAAATTCCCTGTTGTTATTGAGTGTGTTTACCTGACCGCCTGCACGCGCAGCTTCATTTTCCAAACGATTCACATTTTTTCCGGAAGTTGAAAACAACTCTCTTTGTGAACTGAGTTCTTTTTCTGCATTGCTGATTTGTGTCTGCAGTTTTTCAATAGTTTCCTGGTGAACTTTAATTTGCTCAGATAATTGTTGCAGATTTTTTTGTTTACCTGTTCTTTTACCATCACCCAGTCCAAGTGAACCACCGCTCATTGTGTAGCGCTGGCGAAGGAATCTTCCGTTCCTGGACAAAATAATATAACCTCCTGTAAAAGCAGAAGTATCCAGCGAATCTATCGCATCGGAATCGTCAAGTATGTAAACATTACCTAATAAATGTTCAAACAGTTTGGAATAAGCACTGTCAAAATCAGTAAGTGACAGCGCAGGCTTGCATCCTGGAATCGGATTTCCTGAAGGAGCTTTAACTTCCTTCAGATTTTCAAGCACGAAAAAATGCGCGCGACCTTTGGAAGAACTGTTAAGCAGCTGGAGTGCTTCCCATGCTTCACCGGTAGTGCCAACTATGAAGTGATTTAAGAATGGCTCGAGGTAATTTTCAATTGCATTCTTGTATTCATCTTCACAACTTATTACTTCAGAAACCAAAGGTGCATTATTGAATTTCGAACCCTGACCTTTGAGATATTTAATAGATTCAGGAAACCCTTCCATACGCTCAATCAACGAACGCGTCAGATCGTGCTCATTTGTTTTGATGTCACATTTTCTTTTTTCTTCGGCGAGTTCCTGGTTCATTGATCTCAACCTGTTCTCCATTTCGCGGAGATTGATCTCTGCGTTTTCCCAAATCTTTTTTGCTTCAACAGCTTCAGACTGCAATTGCTGGTGCTGTGGAACCTGCACTTCAATTTCCTGGTTTAATGTAGCAAGTTTATCTTCATTGCCTTTCACCTGTTCATTGATACGATGAAGTTCTTCCCTGATGGAATTAGAACGCGCCTGGCGAACTGCCACCTGTGTTTCATACCTGTTTATTTCCTGGCGGATGTCATGCAATTGCTGACCGAGTTCTTTCAATTCCTGAATAGAAGCTTCGTAAAGGTGTTTGTTATCCTCCACATTTTGTTTCATCTCTGCCAGCTGCGTCTCGAGGCTTTTCAGAGAAGTTTCCTCTGAAGTTTTTTCCTGAGTTAACTGTGTGATGCTTTCATTCAGTTCGGTAATTGTGTTTTCATCAGTTTCATTCTGATGACGCAACTGCTTTTGTTTGTCGTGCAGAAACCCTATGCGGTCCTTTATATTTTTATTCTCATTCTCACCTTTGGTGATTTGAATAATGATTTCATTGAGTTCTTTCTGAACAAGAGCAAGCGATTTTTCTTTATCGAGACTTTCGGTTTTAAGTTTCTGAATGTTTGCTTCTATCACATCCAGATCTACATGATACTGGAGTTTTTCATCACTTACACTTTCTTCTTTTTTCTGAAGGTCATGCAGCGACTGGCTGAATTCCCGTACAGCATATAAGGAATAAGCCATGCTTACTTCTTTATACTCATCTTTCAGTCTGTAGAATTTTTGTGTTTTTTTAGCTTGCGATTCTAATTGTTTCAGGCTTTTTTCAATTTCAAAAAGAAGGTCGTTAACCCTGTTAAGATCAGCATCTGTTTCTTCCAGTTTATGATAAGTCTGTTTTTTTCTTATTTTATATTTTGAAATTCCGGCAGCTTCTTCAAGCAAAAATTTGATAGTATTATTTTTATCATTCAAAATTTCATCAATCATTTTTAACTCGATGATTGCATAACTGTCGGAGCCAATTCCTGTATCCAGGAACAAATCTGTGATATCTTTAAGTCGACAGGTTATTCCATTCAATAAGTATTCACTTTCTCCTGTTCTGTAAAGCCTCCTGCTGATACAAACTGTAGTGTACTCTGTTGGCAGAATTCCTTTGTTGTTCTCAAAAGTGAGGTGTACTTCGGCAAGATTTGCGGGCTTTCTGTTTTTAGTTCCGTTAAAAATGATGTTCTCCATTTTTTCGGAACGCAGCATCCTGGTTTTTTGTTCTCCCAAAACCCACCTGATGGCGTCAACTACATTTGATTTACCCGAACCGTTCGGGCCAACTACAGCAGTAACACCTTTATCAAAGTGAATTGTGATTTTGTCACCAAAACTTTTAAAGCCTTTTATTTCAAGAGTTGTAAGACGCATGACCAGTTAAACAGAATAAATGAATGAGGTTTTTGAAATGGGAGTGCAAAAATAGATTTTCCGCACCAACCATGGGTAGTCAAATATATGATAATAGCTTGGGTTTGGAAAGAAAAGCATTAACAGAATTGATAATCAGGCCAATGAATTGTAAACAAAATATTGAGCTTATTAGCGAATTTTTTTACAAACCATCCAGAATTGTAATTTATCATTTGATTTAGAAGCAATTGTCATGATTTGGAAAGAAATTCATAATTTCAACAGAAATGTGATTTATTAATAGATATTTGTATAATTGCACCTCTGAAAATGGATGAACTGAAAATCGTATTATATATTGTTGTCGCTATCATATGGGTAGTTTACAATAATTATAAGAAAATTAGTGAAACATCTAAGAAACGCGATTTCACAAAGCCACCCACAGAGGTTATCCAGGAAAACTGGCCGCAATTCCCACAACAAACAAAGCGGCGAGATGTTCAGATACCGGCGGATAAAGTTGAAAAGAAGCGTCCTGCAGAATCAAGAAAGGTTTTAGAGCGTCAACCATTGCCTCAAAGGAGGCCGGTTCGGAAGTCAGCAATTGCGGTTCGTCAACCCATAATTTCAGCCGCTTATTCGAGTCCGGAAGGTGGTACAATCAGCCCTTCTAAAATTGTACATTTTGAAGAACAGGCAGTCATTTCAGAAGAACCAAATGCCCTGATAAGTGCCCTTCGGAACATGGATATCAGGCAGGCATTTATATGGTCAGAAGTACTTAAAAGGCCTTATACTTAATTAGTTATTTGCGATTTAAAGTATGCATAATGTAAAAAATGAAATATTGTTTGGATTATACTTTATAATATTCATACTTTTACCCACCTCATTGAAAAATAATAAAAACCTAACATAAAATTAGCCCTATGCTGAGAAAAATTTACCTATTAACAGCTGCTTTTATTATTGCTTCCGGAGTCACCGCCTTCGCTCAAACGGGAGCTATTAAAGGTAAGGTGATGGATAAAATCACCAAAGAGCCTTTACCCTTCGCAAACGTGATTGTGGAGATCAACGGCAGTCAAGCCGGCGGAGCTCAAACAGATTTTGATGGAAATTTCACCATCAAACCGTTGAATCCGGGACGTTACAGTCTGAAGGCATCCTTTGTAGGTTACACCGCAATTGAAATTACAGGTGTACTTGTTTCCTCAGATAAGATCACTTTTCAGGATCTTCTGATGAATAAAGGTGCAGTTGACATTTCTGCTATTGATATCGAGGGTTATAAAAATCCGATTATTGATAAAGGTAACCCCTCTACACAAACTACTATCACACAGGAGGAGATCAAAGTGGCTCCTACAAGAGATGTAAAATCAATCGCTTCCACAACTGCCGGTGTGTACCAGGAGGATGAAGGAGACGATGTAAACGTAAGGGGTTCCAGATCAGATGCAACTGATTATTATATTGATGGTATTAAAGTTAGAGGATCCACAAATATCCCGCAGGCAGGTATCGAACAAATCACAGTTGTAACAGGTGGTGTACCTGCGCAGTATGGTGATGCAACAGGTGGTATCATTAACATCACTACACGCGGACCTTCTAAAGAATTTTTCGGAGGTATCGAGTTCGTTACTTCTGAACTTTTTGATAAATATGGTTACAACCTGGTTGGTGCCAACCTTTCAGGTCCGATCTGGTCGAAAAAGGATGCCGAAGGAAAAATTGAAAGAACTTATGTGGGTTTCTTCTTCTCCGGTGAATATCAATATGAGAAAGATCCTGATCCATCTGCTATAGGTGTATATAAAGTGAAGGATGATATTTTCGATGACATCAAGAAAAATCCATTGAATACCTCAGTTTCAGCAGGTACTGTTTACAGACCAAAATCAGAATACCTTTCTGATGATGATTTCGAAAAAGTAAAAGCAAAACAAAATATTGAATCTGCAAGTTACCGTTTGTCAGGTAAAATTGATATTCAGCCACTTGAAAATGTAACCATTTCAGTAGGAGGATCTTTGGATCATAACAACAAAAATGATTACAGTTTCAATAACTCCATGTATAATTTCGATAACAACGCTAATCGAATCACTGACACATGGAGGGTATTCGGACGTATCACTCAAAAACTGGGTGGTTCAGGCTCGAATGCAGAAGGAAGTGCATCTGTGATCAAGAATGCATACTATTCTATCCAGGTGGATTACAGCAAGGAGAAAATAATTCTTCAGGATGCAGATCATGAGGATAACTATTTTGATTATGGTTATGTTGGTAAATTCAGCACTATCAAAAATCAAACTGTATCTTATCGTACACCTTATACAGTTGATCCTATAACCGGTGACACTACATTTGAATTTTTCGGTCCTTCAGGTGAAGGAATTCTTTTTGCTCAGAATGCGCTTCCAGGTGACTCACTGGTTATTTATTCCGGTGGAAACACGAATCCGGAAACTCAGGCATATACTGATCAATACCTTAACCTTGTTAGTGGTAACCCAATCGGGAACTATGAAAACGTTTTCCAGATTCAGTCAAATGGTGGTTTGTTGAATGGTGATCTTCCAAGAAACACATATTCAATGTGGACCAGCACTGGAAACACCTATGGTCGTTATTCAATCAATGATAATACTCAGTTCAGGGTTTCTGCCCAGGTATCTGCCGATGTGAAGTCACATGCGATTTCTGCAGGTTTTGAATACGAGCAAAGAACTGACAGGGAATTCGTGATTGTACCTGTGAATCTTTGGGATTTCATGTACCTGAGAGGTAATGAAAATAACCGTGAGCTGGATCTTGATAATCCAGTATATCTGAATAGTACTACCATCAACTACAACAGAAAATATACAGGTGATGATCTTCCTGGATTCTTTGAAAACATTCGTTCCAAACTTGCTTCTGCCGGTTATACCAATGTTGGACTTACTGATTACGTAGACATTGATGCTCTTGATAAAAGCTTGTTGACACTTGATTTGTTCACAGCTGACGAATTGCTGAATTCAGGTAATAACATCATCCTTTATGGTGGTTATGACTATACAGGAGAAAAAGAAAGTGGAACACCAACATTTGATGATTTCTGGACAGCACGTGACGAAAATGGAAACTACACTCGTCCTGTTGGAGCATTCGAACCAATTTACATGGCTGGTTATATCCAAGATAAATTTGCGATAAACGACCTTATCTTCAACGTAGGTGTTCGTGTAGATCGTTTTGACGCCAACCAAAAAGTATTGAAAGACAAATACCTTCTCTATCCTGCAAAAACTGCAGGTGAAGTAGATGGTGGAGATCGTCCTGCAAGTATTGGTGATGATTTCGTTGTATACGTAAGTGATGTATCATCTCCTGATGTTGGTGATATCGTAGGTTACCGTGATGATGATACCTGGTATGATGCTAATGGTGTTGAAGTTGCAAATCCAAACGTTCTGGCACAATTATCAGGTGGAGAAGTTGCTCCATGGCTTGTGAATACTGCACTTGCCCAGAATGGTGTTCAAACAGATGCATTCAAACCAGGTGACAGCTTCAAAGATTATGAGCCTGCTGTTACCGTAATGCCAAGGGTTGCGTTTTCATTCCCTATTTCTGACGAAGCTTTGTTCTTTGCTCACTACGATGTGTTGACGCAACGCCCACCAAACAGATTGAAAAACCGTCCTATTGACTACTATTTCATCGAGTCACAAGGAGCAATTCTGAACAACCCTGATCTTAAGCCTGAGCGCACCACAGATTATGAACTTGGTTTCAAACAAACACTTTCAAAAAGTTCTGCAATCACTATCTCCGGTTTCTACAGGGAATTGCGTGATATGATTCAGCAAACAAAAGTGAACTTTGCTTATCCTAAGGAATATCTTACATATGACAATATTGACTTTGGTACAGTAAAAGGATTGTCATTATCATATGATCTCAGAAGAACAGGAAACGTAAGGTTGTCTGCCAGCTATACATTACAGTTTGCTGATGGAACCGGTTCCGGTGACAATACTTCAAATAAACTTTTACAGAACGGAAATCCTAACCTCCGTACAATTGCACCACTTGATTTTGATCAGCGTCATGCTATTACAGTTTCTATGGACTACCGTTATGCTGAAGGAAAAGACTACAACGGTCCTATGATCAAAAACAGACAGATTCTTGCTAACACCGGTTTGAACATGATTTTCAGATGCGGTTCAGGAACACCTTACAGCAGACAACGTGATGTAACTACTCAGGCTAACAACATCGGTCTGCAGCAAGTGAGTTCAGGTCTTCTTGATGGAGAAATCAACGGTTCAAGATTACCATGGCAATATCGTATTGACCTGAAACTTGATCGTGATTTCAAATTGAAATTCGGAAAGTCTGACAATGCAAAATCTGCTTACCTGAATGTATATATCCAGGT
>Ga0190274_10000749_pt1 | contig 18888 bp, 19 predicted proteins | sample Popmic531T_FD_133002 | JGI IMG/M metagenome (GOLD analysis project Ga0190274, IMG submission 133002) | Populus adjacent soil microbial communities from riparian zone of Yellowstone River, Montana, USA - 531 T | ecosystem: Environmental > Terrestrial > Soil > Riparian zone | place: USA: Montana... | reverse complement strand
GTTCAGCGGCACTTCCCTTGCCTGTTACGGTAAGTTGCATTCCTTCGCCAACGCCTGCAGGAATATTTACAGTGACTATTTCTTCTCCATGCTGTAATCCACTGCCATGGCAGGTTTTGCATTTATTTGCAATCACCTGGCCTTCGCCATGACATGTCGGACATGTCGAAGTGGTGCGCATTTGACCGATGAAAGTGTTTGAAACCCTGTGTACCTGACCTGATCCATTACAGGTATTACACTTATGGAATGAACCGCTGTCCTGCGCGCCTGTGCCTTTACATGTAACGCAATGCACAGCCTTATTCACTTTTAATTTTTTCTCGACGCCGTGGGCTATTTCTTCCAGCGTGAGTGTCACTTTGATGCGCAGGTTGTTTCCCCTGTTTACCCTCCTGCCTTCACGTTGACCTCCTCCAAAAAAACTTTGAAAGGGTGAATCTTCTCCAAATACACTACCGAAATGAGAGAAGATGTCTTCCATATTCATTCCGCCGCCATATCCTCCTGCTCCATTCATACCGGCATGACCGAACTGGTCATATCGCTGCTTTTTTTCGGGCGTGCTTAATACATCGTATGCTTCTGCTGCTTCCTTGAATTTTTCTTCGGCTTCTTTATTCCCCGGGTTTTTATCCGGATGAAATTTCATCGCCATCTGCCGGTAAGCTTTTTTCAATTCAACTTCTGTTGAATTTCGCTGCACGCCCAGCACTTCGTAATAATCTCTCTTTGTCATTTTTGATCCCGGAGGATATCTATCAGTTTCCTACAATCACCTTTGCATGACGGATAACCTTGTCGTTCAGGTAATATCCTTTTTCTATTTCTTCCACAACTTTTCCCTTTTGCTTTTCGTCCTTAACCGGAACATTTGCAATGGCGTCATGGAGGTCAACGTCAAAATCTTTTCCTACAGTTTCCATCGCCTTCAATCCCTTGCCTTCAGTGATGGATTTCATTTTCTGGTAAACCAGCTGCACCCCTTCCTTCACTGCATCCACATGAGTAGCTTCACTCATTGCTTTGATGGCGCGCTCCATATCATCAAGCATTGGAAGAATAGATGCCATGATATCCTGACCGGCAGATTTAATAAGGTCAATCCTCTCGCGATTGATTCGCTTTTTATAATTATCAAAATCGGAATAAAGTCTCAGGTATTTATCTTTTGCTTCAGAAAGCTGAAATTCAAGTTTCTCCAATTCTCCGCTTTCCGCCGATTCCGCATCCGGCAATCCCTCTATGGCAATTTCGCCGGAAGCTGCATCGTTTTGCTGGTTTACCTCTGACTCATTTGCTGACTCGTCTATTGTATGTTTAGATTCTTTTGATTTCATGACCTTTTTATTGAAAATTTTCATTCCCGGGAGTTTCTCAATGATTTTGCCACCATCTCTGTATTCGTCAATTTGGCAGCTAAGCGGATGCAAATAAAACAAAAACAGAAGAGCGTATGCCCTTCTGTTTCGAATGTAGATTTATATATTATTAGTTGGCTAGAAGTTTATCCAACTCCGCCTCCAATGTGGGTCCGCGCAAGGATTTAGCTATGATAACACCTTTTTCATTGATGAGCCAGTTGGTAGGTATAGCCTGTACCTGGTAAACTTTGGCCGCTTCACTTTGCCAGAACTTCAAATCACTCACTTGACTTTTCCAAACTAGTTTATCTTGTTCAATTGCTTTTACCCAGCTAGCCTGGTCGCGGTCAAGTGACACTCCATAAATTTCAAAACCTTTTGCGTTATTCTTGAATTTCAGCTTATTGTATTTATTATATGCTGTTACAACGTTGGGGTTTTCCATCCTGCAAGGCATGCACCATGACGCCCAAAAATCGATCAATACAATTTTTCCGCGAAGGGATGAAAGGGCGATTTCCTTTCCCTGAGGATCCTTAAATTTAAGGTCCGGTGCGATATTTCCTACCTCAAGTCCTTCCACTGGCTTGGGAGCCACTTGCGCGAACAAATTCGTGGATGCAATGGCAATTGATAAGAAGAAGAGTGTTATTTTCATAATTTTTAGATAAAATTTTGCGGCATTTGGCAATTACAATGCCAGTGGACAAATATACATTTAGATTTTAAATACCCCTAAACCGGTTAATCAAATAACCAATTTTAACGACTTGATTTATTCGCCGATTTCAAAAAAAAATCTAATCTTTCTTGGGATTCTTAATTATTCAACCCGCTTGATTTGCGCCCCCAGGGCATTCAATCGGTCATCAATGCGTTCGTATCCCCTGTCGATCTGTTCGATATTGTGAATAATACTTTTCCCTTTTGCCGAAAGTGCAGCAATAAGCAAAGCCACACCTGCCCTGATATCAGGAGAGGTCATCTGGATTCCGCGCAATGCGAATTTCCTGTTGATGCCTATTACAGTAGCTCGGTGCGGATCACATAAAATAATCTGTGCGCCCATGTCTATTAATTTGTCGACGAAGAACAGGCGGCTCTCAAACATTTTCTGATGAATAAGAACCGTTCCGTTTGCCTGCGTTGCAGTTACAAGAAGTACACTTAATAAGTCGGGCGTTAATCCCGGCCAGATGGCATCTGCAATGGTGAGTATGGAGCCGTCAATGAAAGTTTCAATTTCATATTGCTCCTGCCGGGGAATAAAAATATCATCTCCGCGCAACTCCATTTTAATTCCGAGATGACTGAAAGTTTTGGGGATAACACCTAAATGTTGATACCCCACATTTTTAATTGTCAGCTCTGATTTTGTCATGGCCGCAAGTCCGATGAAGCTTCCAATTTCAATCATGTCTGGAAGCATCCGGTGCGAAGTTCCTTTCAGTTTTTTGACACCTTCAATCACAAGGAGGTTGGATCCGATACCGCTGATCTTTGCTCCCATCCTGTTCAGCATGTTGCAAAGCTGCTGGAGATATGGTTCGCAGGCTGCATTATAGATAGTGGTTATCCCTTCTGCAAGAACTGCAGCCATTACAATATTTGCAGTACCGGTTACTGAAGCTTCGTCAAGCAGCATGTAACATCCCCTGAGCTGCTTCGCTTCCACTTCATAAAAATTATCATTGCCGTCGAAGTCGAATTTTGCACCGAGCGCCTGGAAACCGATGAAGTGAGTATCCAATCTCCTCCGTCCTATTTTATCTCCACCGGGTCTTGGAATGCGGGCCTTCCCATACCGCGCCAGCAACGGACCTACGATCATTATACTTCCACGAAGTGCGGCAGCCTGCTTTTTAAAGTCAACGGAGTTGAGAAAATCCATGTTGACATTTTTTGCCTCGAACTCAAATTCACCATGTGCAAGTTTCCTCACTCCCACGCCCATATTAGCCAGCAGTTCGATCAGCTTGTTCACATCCCTGATATCAGGGATATTGCTGATGATCACTTTTTCCTCGGTGAGAAGGACGGCACATATGATTTGTAATGCCTCATTTTTTGCACCCTGAGGTGTAATGGATCCCTTCAGCTCAACGCCTCCGGTTACTTCAAAACTGTTCATTATAGATTGTTAATGGCTTATCGTAGACTGTTGTCTGAAACAATCATTACGGTTAGTATTCCACCCACGAAGTAAGAGCGCCTAAATGCATGAAAAGATCACCGGTTGAAAAGTTTTAAACATGATTTAATGAGAACCCCGTAGATGCTACCACCATTGAGCAAGCCATGAATTGACATTCAATTGTAATATTAATAGTATCCGGTAGCATAAAAACCTCCATTGGTCAAAAAAGGAAATTACAGAGTCGGATAATTTATATATTTCGAGAAACCATCTTGCCATGAAATCGAATGTAACAAATTTTGCAACGGTATTACTTATCTCCGTTTCTGCAATTTCTACTTTACCTTCCGATGCCCAAACCTGTGAAGGCTTTCCAATTCTGTTTGAAAATTTCAACCAGGATACCATCCCGCCGGGTTGGACAATCCTGAACCTTGATACCAATACACTTTATGAAACCAGTGATGCAAAAGGATACACCGGAGATTGGCAGCACTATAATCACTTTGGAAGAAAGTGCGCTACTAATTGCTCCCGGTACAATGACTACCTCGACGCACCCGATGATTACCTCATCACTCCGCAGATTCATCTTGGTCCGTCATCATGCCTTTCATGGAAAGCCGCAAAAGCATATGACTATCCAGCCTTTAATGATGAACAATATGCTGTTCTGATTTCAACTACAGGAGCAAATGAAGCCGGCTTTCAGTCGAATCCTCCTTTGATCAGTGTGACCGAAGTGAGTGCCTTCTGGACTGAACATTCTATTGACTTGTCGGCGTATGCGGGCCAGGATGTTCATATTGCTTTCTGGCATTACACCCCGGGAAACGGATACACGCTTTCTCTCGATGATATCAGGATTGCACAACCAGTAAATGTAGATGGAAAAATATCTTCAGTATCGGTAAGCGATGTGATCCATCCCGGTTCCAACATCACCATATCAGGAGTCTTGTATAATGGAGGCTTCAATACGATTACAAGCGCAACAATGCATTGGACAATAAACAATGGAGCCGTGCATGATTTATCGTTGACCGGTCTCGCAATTCCGGAAAACGGAAGTCAGAATTTTATTTTTCCGCAAACATGGAATGCTTCCGCCCAAGGAACTTACCTGCTGCGCGTCTGGGCTGATCAGGTGAATGGAACTACCGACCAGTATCATGACAATGACACATTGACGAAATACATTTTTGTAAGTTCAAAGCAGAGAAAGGTTCTGCAGGAAGAATTTACCCAAGCCAGTTGTCCGCCCTGTTTTTATCACAATCCCGATTATGACCTACTGCTTTCACAGAACAGGATTGACGGAAAGGTTACGATGATTAAATACCATGTGGGATGGCCCGGCGTAGATCCGATGAATGACTTCAATGCAGAAGAAGCAGAAGAGCGCGTCATTTCCATGGGTGTAACAGGTGTACCCTGTGCATGGAGTGATGGCGTTGAGGTTCCCACCTGCGCAGGATATTTCCCCGGTGCACCATTATGCCTTACGCAACAGGTCATCGATTCGCAGGCAGCCATACCATCAATATTTCATATCGATATCAACACATCTAAAAATGGAAATGACTATCATATATCATATTCGGTTACTGCAACAAACGATTTTCCACTCACCTCCTTCAGGGTGTATGCAGCATTGATTGAAGACAGCATCTATTATAGTAACCCCCCAGGCACCAATGGCGAATTTGAATTCCCCCAAGTGATGCGAAAAATGTTTCCGACCCCAGATGGCGTAATACTTCCGCCGCTTTTAGCCGGACAGTCCTTTTCACAGAGCTTCATCACCACTATCCTTCCCGACTATGTCGAAAGTTTGTTGAGGGTTGTTGTGTTTGTGGAAGACAATGAGACCAGGATTATTTATCAGTCTGAAATGACAGATCAGGAAATATTTTCAGGTATTGACAACAGCAGCATTGACAAACTTTCTTTAAGGGTATATCCTCAGCCAGCCAGAGATAAAATCTTTGTTTCGGGTATTGCGCAATTTGATGATGTTTCAACTTGCGACATTCTTAATTCAATCGGCGAAACCGTTCGACTTTCCCTACCTGTCTCAGCATTGACCGGAGGAATTGACGTCAGCAACTTGAAAGCCGGAATATATCTTTTGCGTTTGCAAATGGATAGCGGGAATACCGGATTGAAGTTTATAAAAGAATAAAGGTTTATTTGAAAATCTTCGGTTTGTACATACCGGTCTTTGCAAAAAAATACTCCAGGGAAGTACGAAGTACACCGAGTCCATAAGTGACACTTCTTGAAAAATTGATGCTGGAACTTTCATCTTCATATAAGGTAGGGCAAGTTACTTCTGCAACTTCAAAGCCTGCATAGAAAACCTGTGCAAGCATTTGGTTGTCGAAAACAAAGTCATCGGAGTTGGCGTGGTAATTAATTTTTTCCAGCACCTCCTTGCTGAAGGCGCGATATCCTGTATGATACTCTGATAGCTTCTGGCGCATCAATACGTTTTGAGTGAATGTGAGTAAACGGTTAAAGAGATATTTATACATCGGCATTCCACCATTCAAAGCTCCTCTGCCCAGGATTCGTGAACCAAGTACAACCGGGTAAACGCCATTAGCAATGATACTTGTCATCGCATGGATGAGTTTGGGCGTATATTGGTAATCCGGGTGGAGCATAATCACGATATCGGCATTCAGTTCGCGTGCTTTGTCGTAACAGCTTTTCTGATTTCCTCCATAACCTTTATTCTTCTCATGACGGATGATGTGCCGGATTCCGAGGCGTTTTCCAACTGTTGAAGTTTCGTCGCTGCTGGCATCATCAACAAGCACAACATCATCTACAATGTCGAAAGGAATTTCAGCATAGGTTTTTTCAAGTGTAGTGGCAGCATTATAAGCCGGCAATACAACAACTAATTTCTTTGAGAGGATCATAGCGCCCGCAAAGTATTAAAATTACCAGAGAACTAATTTTTGCCCGGCTTTTCAGAACGGTTTCGTCAAATGCATCACAATGAATAAGCCGTACTGAAATCAGTACGGCTTATTTCAAAATGCACGTTCCACTTAAATTATTCTGCCTTTGGCAAGGTTGCCGGAGGTGTATCAGTGTCTGATGGAATCGGACGCTGAGCTGAATGCGGAACTTCTGAAGGAATATTTTTCGGCGCTCCATTGGTATTCCCGTTTACTGACGGTGAAATCGGTTCATATGTTTTTTCATCCCAAGGACGTTTGCCAAAAATTGTTTCCAGGTCTTCACGGAAAATGACTTCTTTTTCAAGAAGCTGAGAAGCAAGCTTGTTCAACTCTTCCCTGTGATTCATCAACAAATCCTTGGTGCGTACATATGAAAGGTCAATAAGTTTTTTGACTTCCTCATCAATGATCTCTGCCGTTTTCTCGCTGTAAGGTTTATTGAAATTAAAATCCTGTCCTCCTGAAGAATCATAATAGCTGATATTCCCGATGCGGTCATTCAATCCGAAAATTGAAACCATGGCATAAGCCTGTTTTGTAATTTTTTCAAGATCGCTTAATGCGCCAGTGGAAATTTGTCCGAAAACAATTTCCTCTGCGGCACGGCCTCCGAGTGCTGCGCAAATTTCATCAAGGATCTGTTCGGTAGTCGTAATCTGTCGTTCCTCAGGCATATACCATGCGGCTCCAAGAGAATTACCGCGAGGAACAATGGTCACTTTCACAAGCGGGTGGGCATATTGAAGCAACCAGCTAACCGTAGCATGTCCGCTTTCATGGTATGCAATCACTTTCTTTTCGTGCACGGTGATGATCTTGTTTTTCTTTTCGAGTCCGCCGATGATCCTGTCAACAGCATCCAGAAAATCCTGTTTGTCGATGTTTGACTTATTTCTTCTTGCTGCGATCAGCGCTGCCTCATTGCAAACATTTGCGATATCTGCGCCTGAGAATCCAGGAGTTTGTCTAGCCAGGAATTCTACATCCAGTGTTTCAGCAACCTTTAATGGCTTCAAATGCACCTGGAAAATTTCTTTTCTTCCATTCAGATCAGGAAGCTCAACGAAAATCTGCCTGTCGAAACGGCCGGGACGCAGCAGTGCTTTGTCGAGAACGTCAGCACGGTTGGTAGCAGCCAGGATGATGACACCGCTGTTGCTTCCGAATCCATCCATTTCAGTGAGAAGCTGGTTAAGGGTGCTTTCGCGTTCATCGTTGGCGCTGAATGACGGCGACTTGCCGCGGGCCCTTCCAATTGCGTCAACCTCGTCAATGAAAATGATGCAGGGTGCTTTTTCTTTTGCCTGCCTGAAAAGGTCGCGTACGCGTGATGCACCGACACCTACAAACATTTCCACAAAGTCAGAACCTGACAATGAAAAGAAAGGAACCTGGGCTTCTCCCGCAACGGCTTTCGCAAGTAAGGTTTTACCTGTGCCGGGAGGACCTACGAGGAGTGCACCTCTAGGAATTTTTCCTCCGAGGGTAGTATATTTCTTGGGGTTTTTCAGGAAGTCGACGATTTCCATCACCTCCACTTTTGCCTCTTCAAGTCCGGCAACATCATTGAAAGTAACTTTCACAACGAGGTCTTTATCAAAAAGTGTTGCGCGTGATTTTCCGATATTAAAAATCTGGCTGCCGGGACCTGCTGCACCCATTCTCCTGAATACAAAAAGCCAGAAGAATAAGAGGAGAAGAATTGGTATTCCCCAGTTCATAAAGAATTCCCAGTAGCCACCATGGTCATCATCGTATTCAAGCTTGGCCATCTTGTCTTTCCCCAGGTCTTTCTGAACTTCATCAAAGTCTTTCCGGAAAGATTCTTCAGGACCGGTATTAAACTGGAAATGCGGGCCTGTATTTTCAGCGCCGCCGAATCCTTTTGTGCGAATGTCCTTGTATTTATCCTGCTTGAGTTTGTCGGGCTTAATGTATACGTGACCGACAGATTTATTGATGACCACAATTTTTTCCACGTCACCTTCCTTGAGCATGGTGTTCAGGAAATAATCCCTCGTGGTTTTACGTTCACCACCGCCCCAGTTCATGAATTGAGTACCGATGATGGCAACGATAATAATTCCGTAAATCCAATAAAAATTGAAATTAAATTTCGGCTTGGAAGATTTTGGAAAACCAGGACCTTCCTTTCCCTCCTTGCCGTCCTTCACCTCTTTTTGCGGCTTGACGTCTTTTGCACCGGTTTTCTGATTTTGATCGCTCATTCTGAATTCTAAAATAAATTAATGTGCTTGTTACGCGTTTATCTCCCTGTTTCGCGAGACTTAATTCGAAACAACAAAGTTAATGATTAAAAGTTACTCACGATTTGCTGAATATCAGCATCCGCCCAAAGTCTTTCAATGCCATAAAACTCGCGCTGTTCATGACGGAAAACATGAGCAACGACATTGACATAGTCAAGCAGGATCCATTCTGCATTTGCAATGCCTTCTTTGTTCCTGGGGTATTCACCGGTATGCTCCATAACAAATTCTTCAACGGAATCTGCAATGGCTTCAACATGAGTCTTTGAATCTGCATGACACACAACGAAGAAATCTGCTACGGCATTTTTTAAATTCCTCAGGTCAATGCAAACAATATCTTTCGCTTTCTTTTCCTGCATGCCATTGATGACCAGGTTTTTCAACTCCTCATCGGCGTTCGGTATTCTGCTCTTTTTCTTTGGTGATTTCCTGGTCTTGGTTTTTTTTGCTTTTGCCATCAAAGGGTAACAGGTATTGGATTCTTAGCGCAAAGATACATGATTCAGTGGGAATTGCAGGCTTGATTTCATATACTTCAAACAGAAGTACGTTCATTAAGGAGGTATATTTTATTAAAGACAGGATTTTAAATTGTAATGGTTAGAATTTAAAAAATGAAGCACCGGAATTTGATACTGCTGTTTAAAGGGTAACTTACGGTAGCTTACGGTAACTTATGGTTTAAACGGTAACTTACGGTGGGTTACAGTAGCTTACAGTAGCATAGGTTTAAAGGGTAACTAGTGATTCTACGGTCGCGCGGATTTTGCAATTCTTCGCATTGGTTACTGCAGGTTGGAGCAAAGATGAATCTGCACTCGCGGACCTGCAGCCCATAAAATCCAGTCGAAAATTCTTTTACCTTCGCTTAGATTTAAATGGAAAAAGAACTTTCTACATTATTCACCGGTCAAAGGGTGGTTAAATTGGAGGAAACCGGAAGCACAAATCGCTTCCTGAATGAGTTGATCCAAACTGAAATCCTTCCCGAGGGAACTGTTGTAACTGCAAACTACCAGGTTTCAGGACAAGGGCTTGGCGGCACTTCGTGGTTCAGTGAACCGGGGAAAAACCTGCTGATGAGCGTTGTATTTAATCCCGATTTTTTACCCGTTAAAAAAATCTACCTGATCAGCAAAGCCATTGCTCTTGCAATAAAGGACTTCCTTGTGGAAGAAAATATCCCCGCCAAGATCAAATGGCCAAACGATATTTATGTTGAAGACAGAAAAATCTGCGGCGTTCTTATTGAAAATTCTCTTCGCGGCAGCGTAGTGCTTCAATCCATTTGCGGAATTGGTCTGAACATTAACCAGGAAATTTTTCCGGCGGAAATTCCCAATCCGGTTTCTATGAAATTGGTCACGGGAAATACTTACTCTATTGATGAATGCAGAATCAAGCTCTGCCGACAGCTTGAAAGGAGATACCTCCAGATAAAAGCGCAGAACTTTAACCTTATCAATAACGATTACCTGAAATCACTACACAGGTTTTACGACATGGAATCTTATGAAACGTCTGCGGGAAAATTCACCGCACGGATTATTGATGTAGAAGATGAAGGCCGCCTTGTGATTAAAAAAGAAAATGGCACTATCCTCCGGTTCTCATTCAAGGAAATAAAATTTTTATAGGAGCCGGAATTAAATGCCCTTCGGAGAGATTATTATTGACTGGTATCATTCACACAAGCGGGACCTTCCGTGGCGACGCACCACTGACCCGTATAAAATCTGGCTCTCAGAAATTATTCTTCAGCAAACACGCGTAGACCAGGGCCTGGCGTATTACCGCAAGTTTGTAAAGCAATATCCCACGGTTCAAAAGCTTGCAAAGGCCAGTGAACATGATGTGCTTAAGTTATGGCAGGGCCTTGGATATTATTCACGTGCGAGGAATCTCCATCATGCAGCAAAGGATGTAGTGAACAGGTTCAAGGGAAAATTTCCCTCCCGGTACGATGACCTACTTTCTCTCAAAGGGGTCGGTGAATATACTGCTGCTGCAATCGCCTCTTTTTCATTCAACGAAAAAAAAGCTGTTGTAGATGGAAATGTCTTCAGGGTGCTTGCCCGTTATCTTGGAATATCAATACCTGTGAATACATCTGCTGCAAAAAAAATTTTCAATGATGCAGCGATGCAACTCATGGACAATCTACCTCCCGGTGATTTCAACCAGGCCATTATGGAATTCGGTGCTCTTCAATGCAAGCCACAAAATCCAGATTGTAACCATTGTCCATTGCAAAACAGCTGCTTCGCTTTCAGCAATAAAAAAGTAAATCTTCTTCCCCTGAAGGAAAAAAAAACAGCTGCCAGGAAACGGTATTTCAATTACCTGTTTATAAGGAAAGGCCGGCATGTATACATGCGCAAGCGCACAGGCAATGATATTTGGAAGAACATGTATGATTTTCCTTTGATTGAAACAGCAAAAAAAATTTCCCGGGAAAAACTACTTCAGCATGAGGACTGGAAAAAATATTTCGATGGTAAAAATTACAGTCTCTTATCATCGGGGAAAACAATCAAACATCAATTGACACATCAAACCATCTTTGCCAGGTTTTTTGTAATCGATACCACCAATGAAATAAAACTGGCAGGAATCCGGCGGATAAACACGGCGGATATTCAATCACTTGCAGTTCCCCGGCTTATTGAAAAATTCCTCGAGTCATCAGAACAACTGTAAAACTTCACTGTCACCATTTTTTTCTGGTTCATTTTTAAATTCGTTACTTGCCGATCAGAAAGTAATTGCAATGTCACTTCAGATTAAAGAAGCAGGTTCTATCTCAGACCTCAAAGCATTTGTCGATTTTCCTTTCACATTGTATAAGGGAAACCGGTATTGGGTTCCGCCCCTTAAAAGTGATGAGCTAAAGGCATTGCAAGCTGAAACCAATCCCGCATTTGAGTTTTGTAATTCGAAATTCTGGCTTGCATATAAGGATGGAAAAGTTGCAGGAAGGATTGGCGGAATCATCAACAGGCTTGAAACAGAAAAGACGGGTGAAAAAGTTGCTCGCTTCTCACGCTTTGAATGCGAAAATGATCCCTCCGTTGCTTCTGCATTATTAAAAACTGCTGAAGCATGGGCAAAGGAAAACGGCATGACGTCCATTCACGGTCCTTTGGGTTTCAGTAACCTTGATCACCAGGGTGTATTGGTAGAGGGATTTGATCATTTACCTTCGATTGCTTCGGAGTATCACCAACCCTATTACCAAAAGTTTCTTGAAGAGAATGGTTATGAGAAAGAAATGGACTGGGTAGAATTCAGGCTTACACTTGCCGCAGTTCCGGAAAAAGCCATGCGCCTGAATGAAGCCATCAAGCAGCGTTATGGCTTAAGCGTAAAAAGATTCACTTCAAACGCTGAATTAAAACCTTACGGAGAAAAAATTTTCTCCTTGCTGAATGAAGCTTTTTCTGATCTTTTCAGCATGGTGCCGCTGAATGACAGGATGAAACAATACTATATCAACCGGTATCTGGGATTTATCAATCCAGCATTTGCACTTGTTGTAGAAGACAAGGAAAAAAATCCTGCCGGCTTTATCATCACTATGCCTTCTCTTTCTGAGGCGATGCAAAAAGCAAACGGAAGACTTTTTCCATTTGGCTGGTGGCATATCAAAAAGGCATTGCAATCTCCAACAGTGGTGGATATCCTTTTAACAGCTGTTCATCCAAAGCTACAGGCACAGGGAGTTCCTGCCATCCTGATTACTGAAATGCAGCAGATCATGCTGAAGTCCGGTGCCAGGTTTGCAGAAACGACAGGCATCATTGAGACAAACCAAAAAGCCATCCAGGTCTGGAAAAATTACGAACACATTCAACACAAGAGGAAGAGGTGTTATAGGAAAGATTTGAGGTGACTAGGTGTCGAACGCCAATAAGGAATGAAGAATGAAGGATTATCCGAAGTATTATTCCGATTTCGTCCATCCTTTAATCCGTCCTTCAGAAAGTGTATGCATACCCTATAGAAACTGCATATAAAGTTATAGGATCATTTATCATCCTGTCCCGCTGAATAAGGTAGTATATATCCAGTGAATGTTCCCGGTTGAATTCGTATTCTACACCGATGGTGTACCTCCATTTTTCAATATAATTAACCGTGGCATTGGGTGCCTTAATCAAATACATCATCTCTGCACTTGCATAAGGCATGTATTTCTTTGTAAGATCCAGCTTGGCTGTAAGCTTGTTCCGGCTGTACCAATCCGGAATGTAACCTACTTCGCTTGAATGAATATCCTTCTGCTGTTCCTGTAAACGTGTTCGTAAAATAAACTGGAATTTTTCGAATTTGGTTTTATAGCTCAAGTCTGCATACATGCGGTGCCGCTTGCTATAATAAGTTTGCTGGAAATTATTTATAAACCTGTAACCAAAAGCAAACTTAAATTTTTTGGAAAGTGAATATTCAAGGCTTGCATCTGTAAAATACTGCGCGATCGCCATTGCATTCTGGTTCAGCCTGATTTGCTCCTCTAAGGTTGCGGAAAACCGCTGCGAAAATTTGTGCTTCAGTGATACTCCGGCCCAGACCCCAAAATCATTTTGCTGTGCAGTGGCATTTGAAATAAAAAAAATAAAAGCCAGGCAGGTTACTCTCCGGATTAATACTGATGTATTTATAACTGCATTCTGCATTCTGGTACTTCCTACTGATACTGCTTACTGGTTCTGCTACTTCACTCTCGTCGGTGCCTGCTTGTGCAGCGTATCCTCGTAATAATAAATCTTAATGACGCATGTATCGCGGAGAAAGTCCACCCTGTTCACAGAAAAACGGTGAATGTCAAGACCTGTTCTCTTACGAAGGTCCTGCATCAGCTGGTCATGGTTTTCCGGTTTGATCATCTCAATATTTTCATAGATAATATTTTTCGCCATTTCATTCCGTACCAGCCAGTTGCCATCGAGGGCATAGGTAAATCCTATTATAATGAAATCGATGATGCACAATTCGAAGTAAGTACCCTTGCTCACTGCAGTGATCAATCCCATGGCAATAACGATGAACAGGTATGTCATGTCCTTGGTGGTAATTCCCTCCGTCCTGTATCGCAGCATACTGAATACGGCAAATAAACCGAATGCCGCTCCCATACTCATATCCACCTTGTTCAGCAGGTAGGTAATAATAAAGATGATGAGGTTGAAAAGGAAAAAGGTGAAGAGGTAATCTTTTTTCCTGTAGATGCGGAAATAGATAAACCGCACCAGGATGATCATACTGATAACGTCGATCAGAAGGCGAAGAAAAAACTTGTCGCTCAGCTTATCGAACATTTCCATAGAAGAAAACATATCGTTCATGTAGTTAGTAATTTATTGAGATATAATAGTGTTGGCTTAAACCGGTTCTGTTTAATTTCAGGGTGCAAACTAATCACTCCAAGACAATATTTGCTGATTGATTTTGGCCGAACCCTGTACTTCCTCATTAGTGTAATGAACGGACTTTTATCCCGTGAAGAACCCTGCTTAACCTCTGCAATCACCAGTCCCTCATAGGTTTTACGGTCTTTTTCATTGATAAAAGTAAGGTTTGTATCAATTGTAAGGCGTTCCTGGGTCGTCTTGCTTACGAATGTATGCCGCCGATAGTTCACCCATATCTGGGCTTTGTAAATATTTGGATCATGTCCGCTGGTTTCGACCAAGAAATCCTTCGCCTGTCCTTCCAGTTCCTTTACTATTTCATGGTGTTTAATACGCTCCTTGACAGTCCTGCCCTTGTTGCTTTTAAATTTTACTTCAAAAAAATGAAGGTCACTTTCGACGTACTTCCGTGAACGGAATTTAAACCTGTTCAGCTTGCCATTGTGGTGCTGGCGGTATAATGAAAAATCATCGGTATCAAAGTAAAGCGTTTCGTAATTGCTGTAACGGTAATTGGCAACTTCAAGCACTTTATAATCCTTCATCATATCTTTCAATACCTGGCTAAGGATCGTTTCCCGGAACATGAATTTTGTATCCACCCTGTCCTGGAGCTTCACGCTGTCCATCTCCTTCAGGGAAATAGGATCAAAGCCTGTAAGTATGTTTTCGTATGGAAGCAATATTCAGAATTCGTAAGTGTATTTGCGCAAAGCAACCAGGTTGTTTTTGCTATCATATGTCCTGCGTTCAGTTCTCATTCCCTTGTTATTGTAAAGGTTCGTTACTTTTTTCGTAATCGCATTGTTTCCGTCAAGGCTAATCTCTGCAATTCTGTCGCCGTTCGCATCATATGAGAACATATTTTTTTCAATCAATGCACCGTTGCCGTCGAATTCACTCACCTCAATCTTATCACCGGTCGAATTATATTTGGTTACAATGCGCTTCTTCACCTTTGTCTCGTCTTTGTAGTGAACTTCCTCCGTTACATCACCTTTCTTATTGTACTGGTAACTTTCGTGAAGTGTCACCTCGCCGCTGTCGTTGTAAGTGATCTCTTCAAGCAGGTTTGCATCGGAATCATACTTTTCATATGAATCCTTAAGCGTTAATTCCTTTCCATCTCTTGTAAAGGTTTTCGAGACAGAAACTGATTTCACCTTATTTCTAACGATGTCTTTTTTGCTTTGGGAAAAAGCTGAACCGCCAATTAGAAATAAAATCAGCGTTATGAAAAATTTGATTTTCATATATATGCTAAATTTAATAATCTAAAATTGTAATATCGGAAGTAGTAACAACAGAGTTATTTCCTACTGTAACATTTACAAAGGAAGGAATTTTAGGGAGCGTATCCTGGACTGTGCCATACAGAGCGACACCAGTGGTATCTACAGAGTATGAAAAGATTTTGTAACTCCCCGCGGGCAGCTCATCAAAATAATATTCTCCATTCCATGAGGTTTTGTAATCGTCGAAATAGGTTTCCCCGGTGTTGTTGGAAATAATGAATACGTCCTCATCGGGCGCATAATAGGACGTAGACAGGACCGTAAAAGTATTATCATATATCTTTTTAAAAACTTTACCCCTGACTGTAGAGGAGCCCTGCTTATTATGTTTCAGAATTGTTAAGTCCGGAGCTGTGACGGTTGATCCATTATCGTTGACATCTACGGTGGCAAAGACGGGGATTTTTGGTTTGTTCTCATCTACAAACCCGGTTACAGAAACTCCTGTTGTATCGGTGGTATATGCGAATATTGTATAGCTGCCTTTCTGGAGGTACTTAAATTCATACTCCCCGTTATAGGAAGTATTGTAATCGTCGTCATAGGTTTCATGATCGCCGCCATAAATAATGTATACTTTTTCATCAGGTGAAGCCGATTCCGAAAGCAGGGTATAAAAACCGCTATCGTATTTTTTTTCGAAGAGTTTTCCTTTAATGGTGGCTGTCCCTCCTTCACCTTCATCCTTGGCACAAGACGCAAACAATAGCATACAAAAGCAACAAATAGTTGAAAAAAAGTTAATTTTCATTTCAGAATTATTAAAATGGAATGCAAAGATGGGACATTTTTTTAATCCAATTGAGTGAACAGAGGATTAACCGGCTTCACCAAAAGCCAGAAAGAATACGATTTTTTGAGAAAAAAGTTTTTGAGTTAAACACAAAAAGTTGATTTCTTTTCTGTAAGTCGTTTTATTGTACTTTTAGCAGTCGAAAACATACAGGATGAACCAGACAGAATGGGTTTCCAAGTTCAGCGAGTTTGAATCGGTCAATGAGCTTAACGAAGAAGACAGGAAATTAATTGAACAAGCCCGTCAAAGTGTGATGAGCGCCTATGCACCATATTCACGATTTAGCGTTGGAGCGGCAGTATTGCTTGAAAACGGACAGGTCATGCTGGGAAATAACCAGGAAAATGCAAGCTACCCGATAGGAATGTGTGCCGAAAGGGTTGCTGTGTTTGCTGCTGCTGCCAATTTTCCCGGGATAAAAATCAAGTCCATTGCCATCACTGCGTTGTCAAAGCAATTCCTGATCGACAAACCGATTACCCCCTGCGGTGCATGCCGGCAGGCCATAGCGGAATATGAACACAGGTACAGCAATCCGATCCGGCTGGTCATGACAGGTGAAACAGGAAAGGTGCTTGTAGCAGACAGCATCAAACATTTTTTGCCTTACCAGTTTAATGGAGACGATTTGAAAGCCAAGTAAAAGAGTACCAGTCGCCAGTACCAGTAGGCAGTAAACGAAACAGGAAGCAAGATGCAAGATTCAAGAATCAAGAAAACCCGGTAGATAGTTGACAATTCGTAAATTCGTATGGATTTCATTCGTACTTCGGGGAGATAAAAATGGAAACAGCTAGAATTTTTCTCGAAGAATCAATCAAGAGTTTTCGTGGTTTGAAATCGAATGCTGAAAAAGCAATCGAACAGATCAGTGATGCGGAAATGCACTGGTCATACAACGAAGATTCAAACAGCATTGCAATCATCATCAAGCACATGGCCGGGAATATGATTTCGCGGTGGACTGATTTTCTGACTACAGATGGAGAAAAACCCGACCGCAACAGGGATAGTGAATTCGAAGATGATTTTCAGTCGCGCCAGCAAATCATGGATTATTGGAACAGGGGCTGGAAGGTTTTCCTCAATACGCTGAATAGTCTTAAAGAAGAAGATCTATTAAAGACAATTTATATAAGGAAAGAACCACATACGGTTATCCGCGCCCTCCAACGCCAGCTCGCTCATTATGGATATCACTGCGGCCAGATCGTTTACGTTGCCAAACAAGTTAAAGGAAAAGATTTCAAGACACTGTCCATTGCAAGAGGCGAGTCATCGAAGTACATTACCGAAGTACCAAAGTCAGGGATCTGAAGGAAATCAACTGTCAGAATCCACGCTTTTTTTGGTATTTGATATTTTGTGAATTGAGTATTTTTTCGGATTTCGGGATTGGATATTCGAAATTATTAATGAAGTTTACACCCTTTATTTTATTATGGCAGAAGCAACAACCCAGGTTAAACTTAAATTCCCTAAAGAAACATACCTGAACTGGTATAAGGACATGCTCCTCATGCGCAGGTTTGAAGAGCGTGCAGGCCAGCTTTATGGCCAGCAGAAGATCAAAGGATTCTGTCATTTATATATCGGGCAGGAAGCGTTGGTGGCAGGAGCCATGAGCGTTTTGAAACCAGACGATAACATGATCACCGCATACCGCGACCATGCGCATGCATTGGGAAAAGGAGTTTCGGCGCGCGCTGTCATGGCTGAACTTTTTGCAAAAGCAACAGGCTGCAGCAAGGGCAAAGGAGGAAGCATGCATATGTTTGATCACAGCAAACGTTTTTTCGGCGGACATGGAATTGTAGGCGGGCAAATTCCTCTCGGTGCAGGAATCGGGTTTGCTGAAAAATATCTCGGAACAAAAAATGTGACACTTTGCTACATGGGCGATGGTGCAGTACGCCAGGGCGCATTTCACGAAGCACTCAACATGGCCATGACCTGGAAAATTCCAGTCATATTTATTATTGAAAATAATAATTACGCCATGGGAACTTCAGTGGAACGTACAAGCAATGTAACCGACCTGTACAAACTCGGCCTTGCATACGACATTCCTTCAGAGCCCATAGACGGAATGAGCGTTGAAAGCGTCCACATAGCCATTGACAAAGCAGTGAAGCATGCCCGTGCAGGCAACGGACCATATCTTCTTGAAATGAATACTTACCGGTACAAAGGCCACTCTATGAGTGATCCTGCAAAGTACCGCACGAAGGAAGAAGTAGAAACATACAAAGCAAAGGATCCGGTTGAAATGGTTTTGAAAACCATCACCGACAACAAACTTGCATCCCAGAATGAGATTGACATTATCGTCAAAGGTGTTCAGGAAGTTGTGGAAGACTCTGTAAAGTTTGCTGAAGAATCTCCTTACCCGGATCCTTCCGAACTTTATAAAGATGTGTATGTGCAATCGGATTATCCTTACATAATTGAAAACTGATTTCCAAATTACCCCTATTACCTAACATCCAATTCTCATGGCTGAAATCGTACGCTTACCCAAAATGAGCGACACAATGACTGAAGGTGTCGTTGCCAAATGGCATAAAAAAGTCGGCGACAAGGTGAAATCGGGTGAGCTTGTTGCAGAGATCGAAACTGACAAAGCCACGATGGAAT
>Ga0190274_10000748_pt1 | contig 18903 bp, 18 predicted proteins | sample Popmic531T_FD_133002 | JGI IMG/M metagenome (GOLD analysis project Ga0190274, IMG submission 133002) | Populus adjacent soil microbial communities from riparian zone of Yellowstone River, Montana, USA - 531 T | ecosystem: Environmental > Terrestrial > Soil > Riparian zone | place: USA: Montana... | reverse complement strand
TTGGGCCAAGCCAGGGCGTCATCGCCCTGTGCCATTGACTCGACCATTTCGCGGCCGTAGTAGTAGGGCAGGGCAGTGTGCCAATCGGAGACATTGCCATCCGAGAGCTGAAAGATGCCTGACAAACTTGCCTGGGGATCCAAGTCGATAAGGAGCGTGCGATAGCCCCGCAATGCCAGGTATTGGGCAAGGTGAGTGGCGGTAAACGTTTTAGCCACGCCACCTTTAAAGTTGCCGATTGAAATGGTCAGGGCGCGCGTAATTTTTAGGCGCTGACGGGGAAGCGTGCCGCGGAGCTCTTGAAGCTTGTGGATCTGCTGCAGCGAGAATAGTCGTTGGCTTCCAACAACCGTGCCCTGCAGGTCGGGTTTGTCACGAGTGAACTCGTAAAACGCCGGTGGGTGAATATCGAGATACTCGCAGACCTCGGTGAGGTTGAAGAGTCGAAGCTTCTTTCGCTTCTCCGGGTCGAAATTCTTCTTCTTTCGGTCCTCAAAACACTCATCGGCGCGCTGCAGCAACTCCTTCAAATCGGAAAGCGACGCTCTGCGGCGACGAAAGGACCGGGTGTCGTAGTTAGATTGACCTGCCATTTAACGGATGTTAGCGGCAGAGTAAGCGAAAAACAAGAAATAAGGGAAAATCGCTTTCTAACCCCAAATCGCCTTCAATCGAAAAACCGCAAACTAGAGGATGGCGATTACTTAGAAAAGCAACGTGAGCTGTGGCGCTGGGCCATCACCATCGTCCGTAGGCTCGGTTGAGGCAGGCGGAATTGAGGTCTGCCACGACTGCGGGGGGCGTCGGAGTATTTCGGAAATCGTTGGAAGCGGCGGGCGAACCATGGGTCTGTCTACCATTCCTGCACGGCGCTCGCCAAGCGAAGGAGTGTCATCGATCGACTGCTTAACGCCGTCTGCATTCGTAATCATTCTTCGGATCTCCGAGCAATCGGAAGGTGCATGCGGGTCCACCGCGCGATGGACTCAAGCGGCAGATGCCAAGGCGAACCGGCGAGCGGCGCGAGTATCTCGACCGTAAATTGCTCCGCGAGAGCAACGGCGCGAGCGTCCGCTCGTCGCTTGGAAGGCCGAGCGCTTCGGATACGAAAATAGCGGTCGAGAATGTTTACCGCGAGATTCAACGTTTGCGGAGAGTCCGCGAACATCGTGCTCATCGCTACGTTCGGGTAGAGCGACCAGCGTTGCCGAAAATTGAAATGTTCCGCGAAATTATCGCGCCGACATACCGCGCCATAAACCTCGAAGTCGAGGGCTTCGGCGTCAGCTTCGGTGAGCAGCCGTCGATACGTCGCGCATCTATTGGCGGCCGTGCGCCGCGAAATTGATCGTGAACGAATGGATTCCCGTCCCGATGACGAGGCGCTTACCTGGACTTGAATGGACGGTGTGAGACTGACCGTCATCGACTGCTCCCTGCGCTATTGCCGTTTTTTAGGCAACTGCCGAATTTTTGGCAATATAGGCGAAGGTGCTCTTGGTCGCAACGTCCGTGACGGTTACTATCGGTGCAACAAATTTTTCGAGGTGGCCGACCGGCGTTTAACGTCACGAAGTGCGGACCGTGGTTATGTCGCGCACGGGTAGCGTTACCGGAAAGCTAAAAGCATGGGGAATGAAGAAACGACACGACGCCACTGAGCAGATTGCTCGGGCGGCGATGGCCGCTTTCGAGCCATTCGTTCGCCTATTTTTAGATCTCGGAATGTCGAGTCCGGAAGTGGAAACGCTTTTGCGCGCTGTTTTTGTGCACGAGACCCACCGGCTGCTCCAGTCAAGGGATCCTGGAAAGCGGGCAGTTAGTCATAGCAAGGTCGCGCTAGTTTCTGGAGTCCATCGAAATACAGTGAGCCAAATTCTTTCCGGATCCGAGGGTCCGAAGATCGATTACTCTCGCGAGGACTGGAGCCAAAGGGCAGGGCGTGTATTGCGGGCCTGGCACGGAGATCCGGCATACATGGACAAGGAGGGCAATCCCCTTGTCCTCCCGATCCGCTGTCCGGACTCGCAGAAGAAGACATTTTGGACACTGTGTGGTCAATACGCGCCTTCAATTTGGCCAGCCACCATTCTCGACGAGCTGCTTCGCGTGAAGGCGGTGAAGAAGCGCAAGAATGCGATGGTGGAAGCTTTACGCGATGGCTATGCAGGCTTGAACGCGAAAGTGGCGGCGATCGAAGAAATGGGTGAGCGCGGCCGAGATCTGTTGGGTACGCTTTTGCACAATCTACTCGCGCCGCCTGAGAATCAGCGTGTTGTCGAGACGATGGTTAACATGGATGTCGACGTTGAATATGCAAAGGTACTGCGGCGCATGTTTAATCAACGCGCCCAAGCACTCGCGGCGTCCGTGGAATCGGAACTCAACAGCGCTCTCGCGCGCAAGAAGAGCAGTAACGGAACGAAGCGCATTCGCATGGGACTAACTATCTTCGCGTTCGAAGGGTCCGTGCAAGATGAGTCGACGATAGACGAAAAGAGGCATTGAGCCCAAAGAGCACCAGACAGGTGGCAGGGGAGCCTTATGAAGAACAGAGCACGCAGGAACAGGGAACCGCAGAGCTCGAACTTGGCGCTGGAAAAGGCGCTCGAGTTGTGGTGCTCTGCTATGCGCGGCAAGGATGTGAACTGGTCGCACATCGCGGATCTCTTGACGCAGAAAGCAAACGAATGCCGACGGCGTAGTAGTGAAGAAGCGATGGGCGCCTCACTTCCGACCGACGCATCTCGGTGGCTCGCGGCGTCAAAAATTGTCCAAGATTGGTACCGCCTGCCGAAATTCCTCGATGAAACGGGCGCGCCTCGCGCCTTAAAACTCTGGGGCGCTGACGACAGCGTAGAGGCTTTGGCTCGCACAAGATTTGCGTCGAGCAAAATGGTTGAGGCAGCGATTAAAACGCTGGTTGATGTTGGGGGGTGCAAACGGACCGGCCGCGGCCGCTACACCCCTAGCCAGTACACGCTCATGATGGCGTGTCGTCCGGATATGATGGAAAGCCGAGGCTCGATGATCCTCGGCTGTTTGGCCGAAACGTTTGAGCACAACATGCGCGAGGAAAATCCTGCAGATAGGGAGTTCGAGCGCACGATCAATTCCCAGCGACTAAGGGCGAGCGAGTTGCCGGCTTTTCGGCACTTTCTGTCTGCGCAGGGCGCGGAATTCATCGCGACCATTGATCAATGGCTCGAGCAGCGCCAAGCAGATCTAGGCGAGGCCAGTGTTGAGATCAACATCGAGTTGTTTTCGCACGCCGCGGATCTGCACGGGCATGTGGGCCGCAGGAAAACCGATCAGCCAGGGCGCAGGCAGTCGAAGTCGAGCGATCGACTGCGCGCCGGCTCTCCCGTGTTTCTGGCCGAACTGCAAGACGCCGATGCAGGTAGGCCACAATGAACGAGAAAGTCGAAGGCGAAGTCGCAGTCCATCCACGAGGGACACGAAGTCCCGTACTCTCGATGGCATTGACTCATGCCTGTGGCGCAATGAGGGCGAGAGACGCGGACTGGCATACGATTGCTGACGCCCTTGAGGAAAAGGCCAAAGCGTGCCGAGCGCTGGCTCGCGGCCGCCGCGGCGACGCGATGCTACTGTCGCCCTGGTTTGCTTCCCAGATTGTTAAGGACTGGCACCGATTGCCGCAGTTTGTCGATCAGTCGGGTGAACCACGCGCACTGAAGTTGTGGGGTGCCGCCGACAGTGTCGCGGCGATCGCAAAATTACATTGCAAATCATCGGACATGGTCAAGCGATCCGTCCGCGCGCTGAAGTCCCTTGGCGGGTGTCGGCAGGTAAATCGGGGCCGTTACGTTCCCGTGAGTTACGAGGTGATTCTCTCAAAGCTGCCGGAAGCGTTGGACAGACATGCTGAGCAAGTGTTCGCGTGCATGATTGAAACAATCGAAAAAAACCGGGCGGAGCTCGACCAGGCGTCGCGCGATTTCGAGCGGCTGGTGCGAAGCGAACGTCTCGGTGCCCAGCATGTACCTGCGTTTCGTCACTTCATGCAAGCGCAAGGGATGGCTATGTTGGAAGCAGTCGATGAATGGCTGGAGGAACGGCAAGTAAACGCGCGCGAGCCAGGCGTTGAGGTCGTCGTGGAACTGTTTTCACATGTCGCCAGCTGCGAAGGAAGACAAGTGGGTGACGAAGTCACCTCACCCTGGACGAAGGAGGCGGATGTACCAGTGACACAAGCCTTCTATCGTGAAAATAGTCGACGGATGCCGCGGCCGCGAGGTCGTCATGCAGCAAGGGGAGAAGCGCGATGAAGGAATCACGTGCATTGAAGGTGGCCGAGTCTCGAGCGCCCAGCGATCGCCGGACTGTCCACGATCAGATAGTGGAGGCAGCCGAATACTTTCGCGCGGTCGTCGCTTACTGCGGTGGATTTGATTCTCGGCTGTACCTGCCAGACTTTCCGAGCCTTGATAAAGAACACGAGTGTTCTGGTTTCCTGCGAGTGATGACAGATGGCGAGGAAGCCTTCGTGCCGGCGCCGAAGCTGTTGCAGGTTTGGCACTGCAATGTGAGCTATCTCGAGCGAAATGGCGCGCCGAAGTTGCTTCCGCTGAAAGGGGAAATATCCCTGGAAAGCCTACTTGCGGAAATGAATTGTGCGCTCGATGTGGTGGCGGTCAGGGACGCGCTGGTCGAGGCCGGTTTGGTCGAAGTGAAAGGAAGGGGTTTCCTGAAGCCGCTTACGCGAGTCGTGATTGGTGAAGATGAAGTTGCGGCTCGGCAGGTGTTGTACACGCTAAAGGATCTCTTGCGAGTGCTGGAGAACAATCTAGCGGAGCGCGATCGAAAATCGCGCATTTTCCAGCGCTTCATCTATGAGCAGAAGATCCCGGTGGCGCGCGTGGAGGAGTTCAAGCGGCATTTCGAGATCCAGGCTATGGCCTTTCTGACGAGCATTGAGGAGTGGATGACAACCGCCGAGAGAGACGCGGCTAGTGGCGAGCCCATGGAAGGAATGAATGTTCATCTGTTTCTTGCGCCCTTCAATGGGCTCAAGGTGACCTCGCCGGAAACTTGGAAGAGAAGTAGTCGTCCTCAGCCTCGTCGCGGCAAGCAGCCCGGCCCTACGCCGGTCGATGACCCGTTGTCGAGCGTAGACTTCGACAAGCGCGAACAGTTACGGTAGATAGAGACCAAAGATGGCGTTGGTTCCTAGACCGCACCAAGCCGAAGCAGCGCAGGCTGTGCTCTCTGCATTGGCGTCGCGAAGGCGAGCGACACTTGTCATGCCATGCGCGACGGGCAAGACGCTTGTGCAGTTGATGGTCGCGAGCAGATTTCGCCGCGTCCTATGTCTTGAGCCTTCACTCGCCTTGATCCGACAAACCCTTCAGCGTGCCCGAGAAGAAGGCCTGCTTGAAGATCGTGCGCTGCTTTGCGTTTGCTCGGACGACGGGGTCGCAAGGGACGCGTGGCGGGTTGACGAGGCGGAGCTCGGTGTGCCGGTCACGACCGATCCTGCGGAAATAAAGCGAGTGCTCAGGGATGGGATGGCTGGCGCCATAGTGTTCTGCACCTATCAAAGTTTGCCGCTTCTCGCCGAGGGGCTTCCGGCCGGATTTGAGTTCGAACTGGGAATCTTCGACGAGTGTCATCGAACTGCCGGTCCGATCGGAAAGCGTTTCGCGATAGGTCTCACGGACGCCTGCATGCCAATTCAGCGGCGGATGTTTGCCACAGCTACACCAAAGGTTTTGTCGGCACCGGAAGAGCAGGAGAGTGAGCTTCAGGCGAATTCGATGGACGATGCCGAGACGTATGGCGACATTGTCTATCGGATGTCCGTGCGCGAGGCGATCGCGAAAGAGCTGATCTGCGATTACCAGGTGCTAGTCAGCGCGACAACTGAATCGGCTGCGAGAGAGGCGATGGTTCGAGCAAAGGACCTCATTCTTCCGCAAGGGGAGGTGCCCGTCGAGCTCGTTGGCGCGCAGTTGTCGGTGATTCGGGCGATGCAACAGTGCGGCGCGCGAAGAGTCGTGACCTATCACTCCACGATCGCCGACGCTCAAGACTTCGCGGGCGACACTCTCGGTCTCTTTGAAGAGGCGGGAATCGCAACGTTTCATATTTTCGGCGCCATGCCGTCTCGACAACGCTCTGCGGTGATCGAAGCCTTTCTTGCGTGTTCGGGGCCAGCGTTGATTAGCAATGCGCGCTGCTTGACGGAGGGGGTGGATGTTCCGGCGATTGATCTCGTAGCGCTGGTCAGTAAGCGAGAGTCACTGGGCGATGTGGTTCAAATCCTAGGCCGCGCCTTGCGTCCGTTTCCTGGAAAAGAAACTGGTTACGTGATGCTTCCGCTTTTCGTGGATGCAACGATCGCCCCTGAGCAGGCGCTGAGTCAAAGTGATTTGGCCGTTACCTGGGAGATCTTGCACACGATCTTGGAAACTGATGACGATCCGACGGATTTTCGGACGATGCGCACCGGAGTCGAAGGCGGAGCTCGGGGCGCATCGGCGTCGCGGGGCAAGTTACGCGTTGTGGCGTCCGATGATGTGCTACCGGCGCTGGAACGCGGCATTGTTGTCAGATCGGTGGTGAGACTGGCACACGAACGCGACACCATGATGAAAGCATTGGCAGAATATTGCGCGCGCGAGGGCCACGCGCGCGTGCCGCGAACTCACGTCGAAGGCCATTATCGGCTTGGTGCTTGGCTGCGACGCATGAGAAAGCTCCGCGCCGGCGGCCGGCTGGATCCGACGTTGGAGAGTGAGCTGGCGAAACTGGGCGTCGAGTTCGGTACGAAAGTGCACGACGATGAGCAACGGCTGGACGAGCTCGAGGACTACTACCGACGCAGGAATACTTGGGCGGTTCCGCGCAAAACCCCATGGTCAGCTCTAGCGCTGTACGTTGCACAGTTGAGAAAGGATGCGAGGGACGGGAGCCTCGCGCCAACGGTGCGAGAGCGTTTGGAAAAGATGGGTTTCCCTCTGGATCGGCACGAGCAGTCCTGGGCACGGCGCTTGGCAAGCCTCAAGGCAGCCATCATGGGCGCGGAATCGCTCGAGGCGGCGTGGGGGAAGGTTGAGGATCTTGATCGCAGATGGTTAAGGCGAAACCAGAAACGAAGGCGAGCGGGCCGACTCTCGGAAGGCCAGGCCGAGGAGTTGCGTAAGCTGGGCGTTGACCTCAGCGCGGAACTACCGGCGGATCGTCATGAACACCTTCCCCGCTTGAAGGGCGAAGAAAGTTTTGCTCGTAACCTTAGAGCGCTTTCGGATCACCTGACGGGGAAGGAATCTCCCGTCGTGGACCGCGATGTACGACACGACGGTGTGAACGTTTGGGAGTTTGTTAATCGCTGCCGAAAGCTGTTCCGGCGCGGCGCGTTATCGACGTCGCAAATCGAACGCCTGGATGCGACGGGCGCGCACTGGCGGCCGCCGAGCGATATCGCCAGGGACTACATGGTCCGCTTGAAGGAATTCAAGGAGCAGCACGGACATATGAGACTGCCCACATCGAAGGAGTACAAGCGCCTTCGGAACTTCGTGCAGTCTCAGCGCAAGAATCGCGCAAAATTGCCGGCCGAACGGATTCGAGAGCTCGAGGCGATCGGCTTCACCTGGGATCTGGCGACCGACACCTGGCAAAAGCACTTGCATGAAATGCAGCGAGCACGAGCTAACGGCGAAGATCCATTCGCCGGCGCACAGGGAGAATATCTCCGCGGACTGCAGCGGAAGCATCGTGCCGGCCAGCTTTCTGACGAAAAGTTGTCGGCGCTCGCGGAGCTGGGACTACCCTGGGCGCGAGTGAACGGCGAAGAGACGGCGATGATCGCGCGTCTTGCGCGTCTTGCGCGCACGTTTGGCAAGGTGAACGTGGAAACAATGATGAAGCGTGAGAAGGATCTGCAGTCGTGGGTCCATGCGCAACGCGTGCGAGCTGCGGATGGCACGATCGATTCTGCAACTGAAGAATCGCTGAAGCGATACGGCGTCAAACTCGGCGCCAACGAAAAGAAGAAAAGCGAGCACAAGGCTTCCGGGTCTTGAATCGCGTCCGATCGCGGACGCTCACCCCAAAACGTAGATAGACCGTCGCGCGATGTCGCGCGCGTCACGGCGTTGGTGCGTCTGCGCCGAGCGCGCCCTCCAGGAATGAGCTTCTCCCGCATCGGGGCACGATACCGGTAAGCCATTGCGTTGATTGCAAGTTTGCCCCTGCGGAATAAAGTTCTTGCACCCTATGATTCATAGTGTCACCCTATGATTCATAGGGCGCCGGGGCTCGTAACTTCAGGGGATACGGAAATGCGCTTATTTCTCACGGGAAATCGAACCCACGGGAAACGACTCGGATTCGTTTCCAAAGCCGCACTCGGCGGAATCCTTCTTCTTCTTTCGGCGTCGATGCCCATCTTAGCGGCGGAGCAATCCGTGTCCGTCGACGCTGGCCGGTTTGTGGTCGTGGAAGCTGACAGCGCGGTCGCGGAACGCCTCGGAAAGGAATTTCCGGGGCGTCTCCGCGCTCGTGTTCCCCAGACCAACGTCCTGGCACTCAACAACGTGAAGGTGCAGTTCGCATCGTTGCCGGCGGCGGCATCGGTCGCCACGGTTCCTCAGCCGTCGCAGGTTCTCGTTCCAGCGCCAGGCGTGCAGCCGGCATCGCAGGCAATCGGTCCCGGGACTGTCGCTCTGCAGCCGTTGCAGGTAGTGGCTGCCCCGTCCAGCAACCTGCAGCCAACTGAGGTGGCCGCAGCGACATCGAGTGTTTCACCGCCGGCTCCGGATTGTGGTGCGAGCCAGACCGATCGCGGGCCTGGTGAACAGGTGCTGATCGTCTGCACCGACGCGAACTTCGCGCTCACCGAGAGTGATGCGCGGGCGATCAAGAGCTTCATCGACTTCTCGCGACGCGAAGCGTTGCCGCTGACAGCGCATGTCGCGAGTGAACGTGAGTGGCCGGCACTGGAAGCGATTGCCTTCGAAACAAGCGCGGGCACTGCGCGCCGCATTCCTTTTCGCGAAGTGCGCTACGGCGATGGCTTGCCCAGCGGGCAGATCACTCTCGAGCGCGTCTCCAAGTAGAACTAACACTGAAGGAGCCACAGATGTTCTTCGTTTCAAGATGGATTGGCATGGGCGTTGTTGCCACTCTCGTGCTGGCAGCGACCTGGAGTCAGCAGAGCAACGCGCAGGACCTTCCGACGGCGCCGGCGCCGGCTCCGGCGAGCGGTGTGATCGCCGCCGCACAGGAAAAACTCAAGAAGACATTCCCATCCTTTCAGTTCGAAAGAATGGAAGAGTCGCCGATCCCCGGAATCGTAGAGATCTACACCAGCGGGAAAATCATCTACTACGCGCCCACCCAGGAAGTGCTGCTCGTGGGCGAGATGTGGACGGCAAATGGCGTGTCGCTGACCGACGAACGTGTCAGCGCATACGCCGGTGCGAAGGCGAAAGACATCGACCGTTCCGTGGCTTTGCAAATGGGCAGCGGTGATCGCGAGCTCATCGAATTTGTGGATCCCGAATGCGGACACTGCCGGCAGGCATACAACTGGTTCGCCACGAACAAGCCGGCGGGTATCAAACATTTCATCTACTTCATGCCTCGCAAGGGTAGCGCGCAGGCAGAAGCGCGCGTTCTCGAGCTGCTGTGCGCTGCCCCAGATCAGCGTGAGGCTGCTCTGGAACGGGTGTTCAACCCGAAAGCCCCGCTCGACCTACAGAAGTCAGTGCGCTGCAAAGAAGGGATCGAGCAGCTCGCGGCGCAGGCCGAGGTGGTGAAGGACATGGGCGTGCCGGGGACCCCGTTCTACGTGCTTGACGGGAAGGTCATCCCGGGTTTCACAGCCGAGCGAATGGCAGCGCTTCTGAGCAGTCCGCCGACCAAGATCTCGCAGGTTCAAAACCCGTGAGCAGGAGCAGGCCATCGCGTCTCGTGCAGGCGCTCGCGCGCCTGGGGCGCGCAATTCTTGGATTACCGATGCGGGTTGCTAGAGCCGCCGCGCCTTGCGGCACGCAAGCGAGGCCGGTGACGGCCTGCACACATAAACAAAATCGAATGCTTCGCAGTGAGCGAGAACGGCGCTGCGAATCGTCGCGAACGGGCAAGTGTTCGAAGCGCCATTTCGCGTATCTGGTGGGTAGTTAGATCGGACGGTCTCTGGTTTCTATTCTTTTCAAACTCAGGAGGAAATGATGAAGGGCACTACAATGGCACTGCCACAGCAGAGCCGCCCGCGCAAAACGCTCAATGCCATGGCGATGGCACTGTGCGCAATGCTGGTGGCGGCCTCTGCCGGCGCTTTCACGGCGCCGGCGGCCGGCTCGTTCGGATTCGACGTTTACGACATCGTCGTCAACCAGATCCTGAACGGCCCAATCGGCTTCATCGGCGGTGTGATTCTCATCGTCTTCGGTGCGACGCAGATCATCAAGAACTGGATGATGACGATCATGTGTGTGATCGCCGGCACGGTTCTGATCCGCGCGGAAGACCTGGTGATCACGCTCGGGGCGATGGTCGGCTGAGGGGGTGATCGAAATGCGGGTGCGAGTCTCGTTGCGCGTTCCAAGGTCGGCATACCCCGTGTCCGCTCCCTTGGCCGCGTGTCGGTGCAATGGCGATCCCTGCGCTGTCGCAACGTCGGGAGGCTCGTACCCGCACTCAAACTATCCAGGCCCACTCAACTCTGCAGAGAGCACCGAACTATGACGCAGCTGGTCGAACGCGCGTGGGTGCCGCTACGGCTTCACAAACCGGCGGAAATCGTCGGCATGGAGCCAGACACGGTGATGATGATCATCGTGTTCTATGTGATGTGGACTCTCATCGATTCGTGGGCAGCGCTTCCCATGGTCGCAATTGGCCCGTGGCTCTACGCCACCGTGAAGGCGGACAAGGCCCGCGGCTTTATGCAACACCTCTTGGTGCGTTACGGGTTCTACAAACTGCACCATTACCCGCCGACCGACGTTGAATTGTTTTGTGAGTAACGACCAGGTCGTAGGAGCCCTGCATGAATAAGGACAAGTTTCTCCGAACCCTCGATTCACTTCAGCACAAGAATCGGGCGTTGTTAGTGGCCTGCGCACTCTTGGTGGTCTTGAATGTTTCAAACACCGTTTCACTTCAGAGAGCGCGGACGCAAATGCAAACCGTGATCGTGCCCATCGGTGGCGGTGTCGGAATGACGGTGGGGGATGGCAAGGCCTCGCCCGAGTACATCCGCCACATGGCGCGATACGTCAGCAACATGATCGGCACGTATACCGCTGCCACGGCGCGGCCGCAGCTCGAGGAGCTGCTCCATTTGTTCGCGCCCGAATCGGTTGGAAAGGCGCAGGTGGAATTCGAACGGATCTCGGGGCAGATCGAACGGTTCCCCTCGATCGCCTCCGTGATGCGCTGGTCAGGCGACGAGTCGCTGAAGATCACGCCGGAGACTATCCAAATCCACGCTATCAAGGATCGTCTCGTAAGCGGGGCGGTATCGCAGTCAGTGCAGATGACGTACTGCATCGACTACCGAATCGACGATTCACGTTTCTGGGTGCTCAGTATCCGAGAGGAGACCGCCCCCACCACCGACGTGTGCTTCCAGCCACAGCAGCCGGCAGATGCGCTCGCGAATGAGAAGTCAGGAGGCAATTCCAATGCGTCGAGTTCTTAAGTTTCTTTTCACCACCTGCGCGCTATTCGCGGGTTCGCTAGCGAATGCGGATGAGGTCGTGATGCCCGAAACGCCGACGGCGGTGATCGTGAGCAATCGCGACGTGAATCGTGTGAACTGCCCGAGGGGCGTGCAGGACGTGATTTGGTCCGCGGAAAAACCGGTGAGAGTGACCAAGAGCGAAGAGAACGTCTTCGTCAAATTCCTGGTAGCGCGGCAAGGCGACTCCGAACAACGCGTGACGGTGCCGCTCGACGTCCACGTCGTGTGTGGTGGCACTGTCTACACGCTGATCCTTCATCCGCGAGATATGGATTCGGTGACGGTGCGCCTGGGCGGGGGCCCGAGGGCGAAACTGGCCGCCGTCGCGAAGGAGTGGGGTGCGATCGCGATTGAGGACCGCGTCAAGCGGCTCACCCTGGCGGTGTATCGCAACGAACTACCGGAAAGTTTCGTTCGAAAGGCGATTCCGGGGGATGACCCGCGTCGCCATCTGGCGCTGTTCGAGAACGCACAAGTAATCGGGCAGTACGAGATCTCCGCACCAGGCACGGGACTGAAGGCAGTCGAGTACATCGTCTACGCGGCTGAGGCGGTGCAGATCTCCGAGCGGGATTTCCTCCTGCCCGAACTGGGCGACATCGTGGGCGTGACCCTCGAGCGGCCAAATATCGAAAAGGACAGTTTCACTCGTTTGATCGTCGTTGAACGGTCGGGCGCGACGGAGGCCACGCTATGAATCGCGAAGTTCACTTTGCTCCAAGGCTTGCGGAGACCGCGCGTGAAAAGCAGCCACCGGCGTCCCAGGGCGGAATGCCCGGAGCGGCGGTCACTCGAAAAGCGCTCCTCATTCGCGGGCTCGCAATCGCGTTGATCGTCGCCGGCATTGGGTATGGCTTCAATCGCGGCACTCACGATCGCCGCGAAGAGGAGCGGCGGGCGGCCATCGAGCGAGCGATCGCGACCAGCGGCGTCGGCTCGCAAACGGCGGAGTCGGGCGCGAGACCGGAGATGGAAACGGGAGAACGGCCATGAGCGAGGCAGCAGCGGAAAACCCGGCGGCACAAGTGAAGCCGCTCGAGCGCTTCCGACAGTGGTTCAGGGCATTGCCGGAGAAGAAGCGGCAAAACTTGGTAAAGGCCACGCTGATCGGCTTCGGCCTGGTCGCAATTCTCTTCTTCTACGGCGCGTCAAAGAGCAACAGGGAGGAAAAGCGGCCGAAGCCACGGGCAGACGTCACGACGATCAGCCTCGGCGACTCGCGCCTCGAAGATGATCTTCGCTCCCAGGTGGAAAAGGAGCGAGCGTCGTTCCAGGCGGAGAACCAGCAGCAGTCAAAGCAGATCAACGAGCAGAGTGCGTCGATCGACGCTCAACAGAAGCAGATCGAGCTGATGACGAAGGCGCTGCAGGCGATGAACTCAGGCCATGATCTCAGCACGGTCGCTCGCGACGGGGCGCCGAAGCCGCCCAACGATCCCGGGGTGTTCGAGAACGCGCCGACTGCTTCGGGTGCCACGCTCCGCGGCCCGGATGTCAACCTTCCCGCAGCTCCGATGCCGGTGACATTCATCGGTGACATCGGCGTCGCGTCGGTGGCCATGCCGGTGTCGACTTCCGGTGAAAAGGGTGGTGTTAGTCGGCCGCCGGAGAAGGGCGCAAAAAAAAACATCCGGAAGTTTTTTCTTCCCGTCAGTTTTATGGCAGCGAAACTGCTGACTGGCTTAAAGGCAAAGACCGTCGATGCAGCGAAAGAGGATCCGGAGCCGATGCTTCTTCGTGTGCAAGCGCCGGCGATTCTGCCGAATGAAGTTCGTGCGCAGCTTCAGGGGTGTTTCGTCGTCGCCCACGGGTTCGGTTCCCTTTCGAGCGAACGCGTGGAGGCGAGACTCGTGTCGCTCTCCTGCGTCGACTTCGACGGCCGGTCGGTAATCGAGCAAGAGATCAAAGGCATCCTGGTCGACAAGGACGGCGTCAAAGGACTCGCAGGCCATCCAGTTACCAAGATGGGCGCGAACCTTTCTCGCATGTTCGTGGCGGGGCTGGTCCAAGGCATCGGCGAAGCGGTCGAAGCGTCGGGCGTCAATACATCGATCTCCGCGGTCGGCGAGATCCAAACCATCGATCCAGACCGCGTTGCTCAGAACGCGGCTGGCAGCGGCTTGGCGACGGCTTCGCGCGAATTGACCAAGGTGTATGCCGAGCTGGTGAAGCAGTCGGCGCCTGTCGTTGAAGTCGGTCCGGGCAAGGACGTCTCGGTGTTCGTCACGGAAGGCGCGTGGCTCGAAGTCGAGGAATACGAACAGTTGCCCGAGGTGCTCTAGTGATTCGGGGGGCCGCAGTCAGTCGCCGCGAGTTTTTCTCGCTGCTCGCAGCGGGGAGCGTCTGCGGTCTGGTGGCCGCGTCTACCGTCGCGATGTTGTTCGCTGGTGTGGTCGAGGCATTTCGTCAGCGGGTACCTATGCAGCACGTATCGCCCTTCGAGCTCGCTGTGGTCGGACTGAGCGCGTTGTTAGGGGTAGCGGGGGTATGCGTTTGGCAGGACCTCGCCGAAACCTGGAGGCCGCGCGACGCCACTCTTGGGTCACGGGCAGCGGTTGTTGAGGAAAGTGGATCTGACTTAGTGCAGGCCGCGGACGCGGCAAAGGAGATTCGTCGTGCGTAAATTGTTCGTTCTCTCGCTTGCCCTAGCGGTGCTCACGGGTTGTAAGGCGTTGGTGCCATACGACTCGAAATTCATGTGTGAAGGGTCCGAAGACTTCGGTCACTGCATGGACGTGCAGAGCGCGTACTCAGAAGCGCTTGGTAGCGAGCAAGGCACGGCCGCCAAGGACAAAACCGGCAAGACGGCGCCCAAATGGCAATACCAAGGCAAAAGCAGCGGGCATTCTGGCGTTGCTCCAAGTCCCACGCTGCAACGGAAAGCGCCCCCGCACGGCACGTCGCCCACTGGCGCCGTATTCCTGCCGACTTCGACGGCGGATCTCTATCGTGAGTCGCAGTATCGCGAACTTGCCGGGCTCATCGATGAGCCAGTAACGCCGATCGTGCAACCGCCGAAAGTGTTGCGCACGCTCATCGTTTCGTACAGCGCGGGTGATTCGCTCTACATGCCGCGCTACGTGTACTTCCTGGCCGACGAAGCCAAGTTTGTTCTGGGCGATTACCTGAAGGGGCCGGGACCAACGAAGGCGGTCTATCCGAATAGCGCACCGATCGCGCACATCCAGGCCACGCCCTGATTGAGGAGACACCGGTGACCATCCTCAACAGTCTGTTCCAGATGTTCGCGACCTCAGATGAGCACGTGACGACGGAGAACGACGTCACCCAGCTCGCGGCCCGCGTTCCGTTCTCGCAGTATCTTTGCTACGAAACCTACGATCCCGTGCGGCACGAGTATCGCAACGCCGGCGACACGTATGGATATCTGTGGGAGTGTCGGCCGCTCGCTTTCTTGACGGACAAGGCTCTCGAGTCGCTCGCCGGATTGCTGCGGCAAGAGTACCCGGAGCGCACGTCGATCCAGTTCACGCTGTTCCCCGACGATGGCATCGACGCAAAGCTCGCCGCGTACCTCAAGATCAAGCAGCGCAAGGACGAGATCGTCCAAAAAGGAGCTACGCGATACGCCGAGCATCTTCGGCAGGGTCGCAAAGGGCTGCCCGCAATGGCGGGCATTCCGGTCCGCAACTTCCGGCTGATCGTGGCGATCAAATCGCCGGAGCAGTTTCGCGACGACCGAATCAAGTCGATCGAGGAGTTCTTGGGTCAGGCGGGTCTCGCCCCGAGTCACATGCCGCCAGGGCAGTTCCTCGACGTGATGCGACGTGCGCTCAACGGTGAATCGCCGATGAATTCGGACGCGTACGACGACAACGTACTCATCGCGAAGCAGATCATTCAGGCGGAGACGGCGATTCGCGTGGAAGGGGAGCATCTGCGATTGGGAAGCCGCTACGCCGCTTGCCTGTCGCCCAAAGCGATGCCAGCCGGTGGCGCACTCGATCGCCTGGCAATCAACTGCCTGATCGGTGGATATGGTGGTCCCCAAGAAGATCAGACGCAGCTCACGCAGAAGTTCTGGTGGACGACGACGGTCTTTTTCAACACGAAGCCCGCAGACATTCGGCGCAAGGCGAGTTTCATGGCGGCGCAGCGAATCGGCGGAACCTTTGCCAAGGATCTCGCACGCCGTAATGCGGAAATGTCGCAAGTGCTCGAAGAGCTCGAGCACGACAAGTTCGTCGACGTGATCACGGCGGTCTGGGTGCTGGGCGATACCGAGGAGGAAATGCACAAGGCCGTGGCGCGGTGCCGGGGCCTTTGGGAGCAACAGCGCTTCGTGATGCAACGCGAGTCGCACATCGGCCTTGCGATGCTGCTGATTTCACTTCCGTTCGGGCTTCACCTGGTGAAGAAGAACGTCGTGATGCTTGATCGGCACTTCACCATGTCGGCGAAGGCAGCCGCGCACCTCTTTCCCGTGCAAGCGGATTTCGGCGGCCGCATGAGACCCGTGCAGCTGTACGTCGGTCGCAAAGGACAGATCGTCGAGATCGACGTGTTCGACCGTCGAGCGAACAATCACAACTTTCTGGTGTGTGCGAATTCCGGCGCCGGCAAGTCGTTCATGATGAACAAGCTCGTCGACGACTACTACGGCGCCGGCGCGAAAGTCCGAATCATCGACATTGGCTATTCGTATCAGAAGCAGACCCTTATCAAGAAGGGGCGATACGTTGACATCGGCCAGGAAGCCGAAAAGCTCTGCCTCAATCCATTTACGACGAGCTCGTCCGGCAAGGAAGCGGAGAGCGATGACCTGACGGTGTCGAGCGTCTTGCTAACGATGGCATTCAGCGCGACGCAGGTGCCGCAAGACGAGAACACCTACTACACGCTCATGAAGGATGCGGTGCGGTTTGCCCGCGCCCGCGATGGCGGTGAGCGGGGGGTGGATCATGTCGAGGAGTACTTGCGGGAGTTCCCCAAGTACGCCGAGGCCAACGCGTTCGAAGGCGCAAAGCCGCTCGCACAGAAGATGGCGTTCAACCTTCGGGATTTCACAACTCGCGGCAAGTATGGCCGTCTGTTCAACGGCAAGAGCACGTTGAATATAGCGAACGACGATTTTGTCGTGCTCGAGCTCGAGCAGATCCTGACGGACGTAGAGTTGTTCCAGGTGATCGCGATGCAGGTCATCAACGCGATCACCCAGGATCTCTATCTATCGGATCGGTCGCATCAGCGCTTCATGGTGTTCGACGAAGCCTGGAAATACTTCTCGGCCACTCCGATGATCGCCAACATCATCAAAGAAGGCTATCGCCGCGCGAGAAAGTACGGTGGAGCAACGGGCATCATCACGCAGTCACCACTCGATCTGCGTGCCTTCGGTGATGCCGGCGTGGTCATCAAGTCGAACTCAGCCTTCAAATTCTTTTTGGAGTCGACCGACTACGAAGCGGCGGTGCAGGCGGGCATCCTCGAATACCAAGGCTTGCTCAAGGACCTGGCCAAGAGCGTCAAGAACACTCCGCCTCGCTATTCGGAGATTCTCTTCGACACGCCGTTCGGCGCCGGCGTCGCTCGATTGCAGGCCGATCGGTTCACGTACTGGATGAATACCACGACAGCCTCGGAAGTGGCGGCGTTCATGGCGCAGGCAAAGGTCTCGAAGTCCCCCGTGGCCGCGATCGAGGCGCTGATTGAGGCAGAGAAGGCAAGGGCCGCGGGGCGCGCGGCGTGAAAAGGCTCCGTCTCATGGCGACGTGTGTCGCGGCCGTCATTGCGAGTTTCGCGACGGCGCAGACGGTGACCGAGCGCGCGCGCTCTGCGGCATCTTCCGTAAAGAGCAACTACGGAAATGATGAGGCATTCGAGGAAAACGCGGTGAAGCCCATCTCGAGCGCGACGCCAATGCGCACGATCGACGGCCAAGCATTCGATGCCCAGGTGAGTTGCGAGGAGAGCGAGCGCTACCTCCGCGTGACGATGGCGCCGACCGCATCGTCTGACATCGATCGCTTCACCGTCGAGATGGATCGGGATCTCGACGGAACCTTCGAGACGGGGCTCAACTTCACCGGGCCGTTTTCCGGCATCTGTCACAACGGCGTGATTCGGTGCGACGCGGGGACATGGAACAACTGCCAGTACCTGCGATGGGCGAGTACAGGTCCCAGCCTGGCGCTAGAAGAAGTACGTCAGCAGGATCTCGGTGCGTGTTACTGCGTCAATGCGAGCTGTGGCTCGAACTTGCTTCTGGTGAACAGCCGCAAGGTCATCACTGACCTTGGCAATAGCGTGTTGACGAGCTCGCAGCGGCTGGCACCTCGGATAACGGCGGGTCGAAACGAAGCCGACGAGCTCAGCATCACGTACTTCGGCCAGCAGACAAGCTGCGGTGCCGACGCCTCGCCCGAGCAGTTCTACTCCAGCCCAGCGAATCTGGCGAGCGCCGGCGTCGCGGCTCGCGATGACCCGACAACGGTGTCAGGGTTCCTGCGTTCTACGTCCGTCGCGCAGGGGCGCGGCATGACGACGATGTCGTGTGAGATCTCGCGCAACGCGCAGACGGCGTTTCGGTCGAAGAACGACATTCTGCGCTTGGTGTCTAGCACGCGCGGAACCTCTGTCGATTGCGGGACGAATTGCATCCGCTTCCGGATCGGTGACGAGCGACAGAACCTATACGGCGGTGGTGGCGGATCTCGCTGCAGACTCGAGACGGAGTCACAGCAGTATCTCGTCGGTTATCCGGATCTGATCGACAGCGTGCGGCTGACGACGGGCCGAACGGACGATGCCTTGCGCTTAGTGGCCAACGGCGGCGTCATCTACACCAGTCGCGCCGGGTGGACGGGTCCGGGACTTCCGGGCGCGCGTTGCAATTACGGCAACTTCAACTTGAATCCGAACCGCGATGTTCGTGCGGCTTTCGCGAACGTGGGAACGCTCAGTTTCAACATGGAAGTCGCGCACGACGAAGCGGGTGAAGGTTGGATGTGGATGGAGGCGCGCGTTCGCGAAGGCTGCGCATTGGATCGCGAAGACGTCGTCGACGGTTGCGTAGCGGCCGCATCGAATGACCTCTGTCGTTTGAAGAATGAGTGGGTTGATGATGTGCAAACCGTTCGGGAGTTCCGACCGACGGGACTGGGTCCCCTGCCGAGCTCGCGGAGCGTGGGTCTCGCGTGCACGCTCGAACTAGGTCCACGCGAGTG
>Ga0190274_10000747_pt1 | contig 18908 bp, 14 predicted proteins | sample Popmic531T_FD_133002 | JGI IMG/M metagenome (GOLD analysis project Ga0190274, IMG submission 133002) | Populus adjacent soil microbial communities from riparian zone of Yellowstone River, Montana, USA - 531 T | ecosystem: Environmental > Terrestrial > Soil > Riparian zone | place: USA: Montana... | reverse complement strand
TCCGGGATAAATATCTTTTACCAATACAGTTCCATTTGTAGTTCCATCCGATTTCCAGAGTTCGTAACCGTGACCTCCATCTTTCGCAGTGAAATACAAAGCACCGTTATAAACTACAAATCCTGAACAATAACTGAATCCACCTCCGGGATTTATGTCTTTCACAAGCACTGTTCCCGTGTCAGTACCATCTGTACTAAAGAGTTCATTGCCATGTGTTGCATCGCTGGCGCTAAAGAATAGCCTGTTATTGTACACGATAAAATTATTTGCTCCGCTTCCATTTGGCAGGTTGAAAGAGGATCCTGGAAATATATCTTTCACGATAAATGTTCCTGAAAAAGTTCCATCAGTAGCCCATAGTTCCTGTCCGTAAGTTGTGTCGTATGCAGCAAAAAAGATCAGGTTATTAAAAACGATCCGTGATCTTGGAAAACTTGAACCTGAACCTGGCCAAATATCTGTAACCCGTTCTGTTCCCGCAGCAGTTCCATCAGTCGCCCATAATTCAGTCCCGTTGATTCCATCGTTGGCGCTGAAGTATGCTTTACCATTATATTCAAGGAAACCTGTATCATAAAAATCAGCTCCGGAAGTATCTGTATTGATATCCTTCAATAATTGCGGTACCTGGGAATGGGCCGAATGATAAAATGTGATCAGGAAAATAAAAAGTAAACTGTATTTCATAAAGATGGAAAAGGAAATTGGCAACTCATTTCTGGTAAGAATTCAAATATATAAAAATCCTTTCGTAAAGTAAACAGTATCTGGCAGGCAATAAAAAACCGGAAGTAGAAACTCCCGGTTCACGTTCAAAATATAATCTTTTTATGAAATCTGCGCATTCAGTTTCCCGGCAAGAACGCCTTTGGGAACTGCGCCAACTTGTTTGTCAACGACTTGTCCGTTTTTGAAGAACAAAAGCGTTGGGATGTTCCGGATTCCGAAATTCATAGAGATGTTCGGATTGCTGTCCACATCCACTTTTCCGATTACGGCTTTACCATCAAATTCCTTTGAAAGTTCTTCAACGATGGGACCTACCATGCGGCATGGTCCGCACCATTCAGCCCAGAAATCAACCAATACAGGTTTGTCTGATTTCATCACCACTTCTTCGAAGTTCGCGTCTGTAATTTCTACTGCCATAGTGTTAAGTAATATTTAATTTATAAAATGTATTTTTCAATTGTAGTTTTTTGCTTTTCTCCGCCATATTGAGCACAGCGAATGTAATAACAAAATCCATTACACATTGTTTTGACCTTATATTATTCAATTTTCAATGTTGGATTTCCGGGTATTTCTGATTCTTATCATTTATCAATGCATTAGCCGTTCAGGCAGACATATCTTTGCATCCTAAATCAGATTATTATGAAAACCAAATCAGTACAACAGGTACTTCCGCCACCGGCACCTCATATGGTGGGGGATGGATTCCGCGTGCATAATTTCTTTCCCAGCGGATACAACATGGACCAAAAGAGGATGAGTCCGTTCTTCATGATGGACTATAATTCAAAGATCGACTTTTCACCACGGGAAACCCCGCGGGGGGTGGGCGTTCATCCGCACCGGGGGTTTGAAACGGTTACCATTGCTTACCATGGCAAGGTCGCCCACCACGACAGTTTTGGGAACAGTGGTGTGATCAGTGAAGGGGATGTACAATGGATGACTGCGGGTTCGGGTATCCTTCACAAGGAATATCATGAAGAAGAGTTCAGTAAAAAAGGCGGTGAATTTCAAATGGTTCAGCTTTGGGTGAACCTTCCATCCCGGGACAAAAAATCGAAGCCAAAATACCAGGCAATTTCGCTTGCTCAGATGGGAAAATATGAATTGCCTGAAAATGGAGGAATCGTAGAAGTGATAGCCGGGGAATACAATGGCGTGAAAGGACCAGCTTCAACATTTACGCCCATTGAGATGTACAATATCCGGTTAACGAAAAATGGAAATGTAACCTTGAATCTTCCCGGAAATTTCAACACCGGAATTCTAGTGGTAGAAGGAAGTGTAAAGGTGAATGAAAATGAATCCGCGTCACAGGATCATTTCATCCTGTTTAAAAATGACGGTGAAACAATTTCATTGCATGCAGAAGAGGATACCGTGCTGCTTGTGCTGAGTGGTGAACCAATCGACGAACCCATTGTAGCTTATGGACCCTTCGTGATGAACACCCACGACGAGATCCAGGAAGCGATGGATGATTTCAGGATGGGGAAATACGGTGTACTGGAGGACTAAATCAGAAATCCAAAATTCGAAATCCGAATCTACAAATACATCTGGCTGATGACTGCTTACTGGTACTGGTACTGGTAACTGGTACTGATACTGGTACTGATACTGATACTGGTACTGGTACTGGTACTGGTACTGATACTGGTACTGGTACTGGTACTGGCTGCTTACTTTTTTAGCGGAGCGCCTACGGCAATTGCGCAATCGTGACCCGGTTGGCCATGCGGAGGATTCATGCCTGGCGCTGTAGTCGTTTGTGATCCTGCAGGGTTCACATTTATAGGTGTTGTAGGCGATGAGTTGCCCATGTTTGTTTGAGGCGGAGGCATTGATCCTTGTTGAGGCGGAGGCATTGATCCTTGTTGAGGCATAGTCATTACAGAAGGTGGAGCAGCAGGATTTTGCGGGTTACCGGGAGGTGAATTCAGCGGTGCACCGACTGCAATATCACAACGATGACCCGGTTCTCCATGGGCTGGATTCATACCGGCTGCAGTTGAACTTACTGCAGGATTGTTCTGAGGTGCCGACATGGTAACAGGAGCTGAAGTACCTGGACCTGCTGAAGCAGGTGCCTGTATGATTTCAGGTGCAGTTAAAGCCGGAGCCTGAGTGGTTGAATTCTCAACAGCGGCCTGGTCTTGCGGTTGTGGAACAGTATTTACGGGTTCATTTTTTTCTGATGAACTGCTGCAGCCGGCGAAAATTATTCCGCAAATGAGCAATGAGAGGAAGATTCTAGTCATTATAATATTTTTGTTTCTAACCAAAGGTACCTTATTAAATCAAACCGGAAAAAAAATTGTTAGTTTACTTTTACGTCGAGGAGTTTTAAAGTTGCCAATTCATCCGTAAGAGCCTGGCTTGCTTTCACCCTCAGTTTTTTTGAAGGAATTTCTACAGATATATTTTCTGAGCTGTCCTCAATCCAAAACTTAACCGTTGTATTCCCGGGATGAGCAGCCAGAATTTCATTTGCTGCACTGATAAATTCATCGTCCACTTTTTCAATCGCTACTTTCAACGTCAGGCTCTTCGTCATTTTTTCGCTGACATCGGAAAGGAACTGTATTGAATACGGCTTCACTTCCCAATTGTCGGCCTGGTTGAATCGTGTCTGAACCTTTGCACGGATGTATACAAAACTTTCCTGCACAAGGAATTCTTTCATCTTTCCATAATCTGCACCAAATAAAACAAGCTGCGTGGAACCGCTGAAGTCTTCGATGGTAAAGCTTGCGAAAGGCTTGCCGTTCTTGCTCATCCGGTGATTCACCTCGGTAAGAATGCCGGCAATGGAAATATCTTTGTCTTTCAGTTTCTCAACGTCCTTGAGCTCGTCAATTTTATGTGTACAGAAATTATCAATCTCAAATTTATATTCATCAAGCGGATGTCCGCTGATGTAAAAACCGATGACTTCCTTTTCTCTTCTTAATTTCTCAAGGGAGTTCCAAGGATCTACCTGCGCCAAAGCAGGGATGGTAATGGTTTCGTGATGATCGTCCCCGAATAATGTATTCGACATCGATGAACTGTTTGTACTGAATGCAGACGCAAACCTGGTGACACGCTCAATACCCGGCATCGGATCTTTGCTGTCGCCAACAAAATATTGTGCGCGGTGAATTCCTTCAAAGCAATCGAACGCTCCTGCCATGGCCAAACTTTCGAGGCACCGCTTGTTCACGGCCTTCGTGCTGACACGCTGGGCCAGGTCAAAAATATTAGAGAAGGCCCCTGCCTTGTTTCGCTCTTCGATAACGGCAATCACCGCTCCCTCTCCTACTCCTTTCACTGCACCCAATCCGAAACGGATCTCTCCTTTGTCGTTCACGGCAAAGTTGTACTGGCTTTCATTCACATCAGGACCAAGCACAGGTAAATTCATGCGGCGACATTCTTCCATGAAGAAAGTGATCTTATCGATGTTACTCAGGTTGTGCGTGAGTACAGCACTCATATACTCGGCCGGGTAATGCGTTTTCAGATATGCTGTCTGGAATGCAACAAATGCATAGCATGTTGAATGAGATTTATTGAAAGCATATTGTGCAAACGCTTCCCAATCGGTCCAGACTTTTTCGCAGATCTTTGTATCCAGTTTATTTTTTTGTGTGCCTTCAATAAAACGACTTTTCATTTTATCAAGCGTAGCACGGTCCTTCTTCCCCATTGCTTTCCGAAGAACATCGGCTTCGCCCTTGGTAAATCCGGCAAGCTTTTGTGAAAGCAACATCACCTGCTCCTGGTAAACAGTAATGCCGTAAGTGTCTTTGAGAAACTCTTCCATTTCGGGAAGGTCATACACGATTCTTTTTCTGCCGTGCTTCCTGTCAATGAATTCAGGAATATATGCCAGCGGACCCGGACGGAACAATGCATTCATTGCAATCAGATCCTCGAATTTATCGGGCCTGAGATCCTTCAGATATTTCTGCATACCCACCGACTCAAACTGGAAAGTGGCATTTGTTTCAGCGCGCTGGTACAATTCAAGCGTCTTCGCATCGTCGAGCGGAATGGTATCAATGTCTATTTTAATTCCATGATTCTGCTCAATCAACCGCAATGCATCGCGGATTATGGTAAGTGTTTTCAGTCCGAGAAAGTCCATCTTCAGCACACCTGCATCTTCGATGATCTTTCCTTCAAACTGAGTGATGAGCAATTCAGTTTCTTTCGAAGTAGCAACGGGAATAATCTCCGTAAGGTCTTTCGGAGCAATGATGATCCCTGCTGCATGAATACCGGTATTGCGCACACTTCCTTCAAGGATCAATGCCTCCCTGATCACGTTTGCCTGCAGGTCGTTGCCCTCTGCAATTTTGCGCAGCTTCTTCACGTCTTCAATTTCATCACTCTGTAAAAATGACTTCAGGCCTTTGTCGCCATCCATCGGAGCAGTCATGATGTTGTTCAATTCAATACCCGGACGTTCGGGCACCAATTTCGCCAAAGCATTCGCATCCGGAAGTGGGAGATCTAGTACGCGCGCAACATCCTTGATGCTCATCTTTGCAGCCATGGTTCCATAAGTGACAATCTGCGCTACCTGGTTGCGGCCGTATTTCTCCACGACATAATCAATCACTTTCTGCCGGCCTACGTCATCGAAATCTGTATCGATATCAGGCATGCTCTTCCGGTCAGGATTCAGGAACCTTTCAAAGAGCAAATTGTATTTGATCGGATCAATGTTCGTGATACCCGTACAATATGCCACAACGGATCCGGCAGCGCTGCCACGACCGGGACCAATGAATACGCCGACGTCACGGCCATGTTTTATAAAATCTGCAACGATGAGAAAGTAACCGGCAAAGCCCATTGTTTTTATGGTGAACAATTCGAACTTCAGGCGCTCTTCAATTTCAGGCGTTATTTCTTTATACCGATTCTTTGCACCGGTGTAAGTAAGGTGTTCCAGGTATGAATCCTGGTCTTTAAACTTTTCCGGAATTTTAAAATGAGGAAGAAGGATGTCCTGCTTCAGCTTCAGCGTTTCAATTTTGTCTACAATTTCATTTGTGTTGTCAATGGCCTCCGGAACATCGCTGAAAAGCTGTGACATTTCCTCTGTAGTCTTAAAATAAAACTGGTCATTGTAAAAGGCAAATCGTTTACCCCGTGTGTTGTTTTCCTCATCTCCGTCTTTTGCCTTTTCTGTCGCCTGCTTCTCACCTGTATTGATGCATAGCAGGATGTCATGGGCATTCGAGTCTTTCTGGTCAATGTAATGCGAATCATTTGAAGCGATCACTTTTACATTGTATTTCAAAGACCATTTGATGAGAACTTCGTTTACAATTTTCTGCTCAGGTATATCATGACGCTGCAGCTCGATGTAATAATCTTCACCGAAAAGATCCAGCCACCATTTGAAAATTTTTTCTGCTTCAGCTTCACCACGCTTTATTATTGCCCTGGGAACTTCTGCTGCCAGGCAGCATGTTGTTGCTATAAGACCTTTGTGATATTTCAGGATGAGTTCTTTGTCGATACGCGGATATTTTCCATACAGTCCTTCCATGTATCCCAATGAACAAAGCTTCACGAGATTTTTATATCCTTCAGAATTTTTTGCAAGAAGCAACTGGTGGCAACGCTCATCCCTGACTTCTTTAGTGAACTGCTTTCTGTGCCGGTCGGCTACCACGTAAAACTCACATCCTACAATGGGTTTTATTTTATGTTCCTCCTTGTTGTGTTTGCCTGCCTCTGCGACAAATTTGAAAACGCCAAACATGTTGCCATGGTCAGTAATCGCAATGCCACGCATGTTATCCTTAATGGCTTTTTTGTAAAGCCCGGAAATACTGGCAGCCCCATCGAGAAGGGAGAACTGGGTATGGCTATGTAGATGGGAGAAACTCATGGGAACGTTATTAGTTATTCGTTATCCGTTATCAGTAAACCCACAACGATTAACGCTTACCGGATAACGGTCAACAGTTAACGGATAACGGATAACGATTCGGATTTGCGAATATACCGAAAAGACAAAAACGTTTGGCTTTGTTGAAAACATGAAAAACGCTGAGTATGACGGCAAAAAAAGTTAAACGGAAATGTTAGCCGGATCGCTGAATTGGTATGGGATGCACAGTGCGTTTAAATAAAATGGAACGCAGATTTTTATGATGGCTATGATTTATCATGATACATCATAAAAATCTTAATAATCTGCGCTAAAAGTTTCATTTCACAGGTTCAAAATCCAATACAATTGAATTCATGCAGAAACGTTTTCCTGTGGGAGGCGGACCGTCATCAAACAAATGTCCGAGGTGGCTGTTGCAGCGCCCGCATAAAACTTCAATGCGGCTCATTCCAAAAGAAGTATCGGCCTGGTAAATCACGCTGGCCGGACGCAGTGTCTCAAAAAAACTTGGCCATCCGCAGGTGCTTGCAAATTTACTGTCAGATTTGAAAAGCGCATTGCCGCAGACGGCACAGTAATAAGTTCCGATACCTTCGAATTCATTGTACTTACCGGTAAAAGCGCGCTCAGTATATTTATTTCTTGCAACGAGATAAATGCTATCGGGAAGAATTTTTTTCCAGGTTTCATCAGGCACATTCAATTTGCTGGTGTCAGTGCGGGAATAATATTGATTCCGCTGATCCGAAGTACCATGAGCTGCGTTTTGAATCTCACTGCTTCCAGCCTGTTGTCCGCAGGAGAGAAGACAGAAACAAATCGAAGCGATCAGTAAATATTTCATTCTTTGCAAAAGTAAGCAACTAAGTGACTATGTGACTATGTGACTAAGTGAATCGAATATTTTCACGCAGAGGCGCAGAGATCGCAGAGATCAGATGACAAAAACACTAAAACAATTAACAGATTTGTAAATTCGTAAATCGGTAGGATTTTATTTGTATTCGTTGGAGACAATCGCAATTCATCATATGGAAAAGTTTAAGGATAAGAAAACATTTTTTGCAAAAACAAGAAACCAGTGGCGGAAGTGGCTGCAGAAATACCATAGCAAAGAAAAATGCGTGTACCTGATTTTTTACAGCAAAGACAGCACGACACAAGGCATTCCTTATGCAGATGCGGTGGAAGAAGCACTTTGCTTCGGATGGATTGACAGTACAGTTTACAAGCGCGATAAAGAAAGCCGTTACCAATTTTTCGCAAAACGAAATCCCAAAGGAAACTGGAGTGCTTCCAATAAAGTAAGAGTTGCCCGATTGTTAAAGCAAGGTCTGATGATGCCAGCCGGTCAGGTGATGATTGACATTGCAAAGAAAACCGGGACATGGAACGTACTGGATGACGTCAAGAAAATGGTCATTCCAAAAGATTTAAAAATTCGATTTGAGAAAAATAAAAAAGCATTCAAAAACTTCCAGGCATTTTCACCCTCTGCAAAAAAAATTATTCTTGCATGGATTCAGACCGCTAAGCGTCCTGAAACAAGACAGGCAAGGATCAAAAAGACAGTTGATTTGGCAGCAAAGAATATCAGAGCGAATCAGTGAAGAAGGTGACTAGGTGACTAGGTAATTAGGTGTTCGGGATTTGACTTCATCATTCCTAGTTCCCAGTTCGGCGTTCGGCGTTTGGATTTCGGATTTCAAAAAAAAAGCTCCCCAAAATCCGGAGAGCTCTCATTTTTATCTTAGAAAATTTATTGTTTTATGAATTTCTGTTCCAGTGTTTCCCTGGAAGATTTCATATGCACGAAATAAATTCCAGAAGGTAATTCACTTACTGAAATCGTCCTTGAAAAATTGCTGGAAGGTTCGAAGTCGACTTTCTTCACCGTTTGTCCCATGGCATTCCTGATCTCAACAGAGCTTGCTGTAAAAGCGACTGAGGAATAACTCACAGTCAACATATCATTTACAGGATTCGGTGACACCTGGAGAATTCCGGAAGCAGCATGATCATTTATACCGACTCCGCAATTCATAATATTGACAACGATATATGTCGTTGTTGTCTTTGGAGGAGTTCCATCATCAGTGGCATACAGGTGCAGCAAATGATACCCGTAATTTCCCGGCTGGGCAATGATCTGAAGATTAGTTCCTGCAAGATTGGCAATTGAATCACTCAAAATACTTACACCCTGGAGACCGATTGTGTCCATTGCGATGGTCGTCATCTGGCCAATTTCAGGAGAGAGATAGCCGGCATTGACATAACCGGTATCGCCTTCACATAAAGTAAGTGTGTCGCATTGATAACTTGCCACGGCAATTGGCGGTGTATTCGCAGAATCACAAACATTGAAAACAAATGATTGGTCTGCAAGAGAGTTTATACCGTCGTTATTGCCATAAGGGCCGTCCCATGCGCTGCCCGGAGCATCATATAATCCGATCTGAAAATATGCAACACCATCGCCTTTATTTACGCCACATGTTGCAGGATCTCCGCCAAAACCATTCGTACCGTTGGAAGCATCGCCTGTTGTCCAGTTCATTTCCTGGTAGCAGAAAGAAACATTCAATCCATTTGGAAGCATCGGATCAGTACCGTTTGTCATGATCAGCTGGTAGGTATTGTACAAGCTCTGATGCGTAGGATTGATCGTGGTGTCAGAATCATAATAATCCACAGCATCCCATTGCACAATGAGGTGTTGATTGGTAAGTTTATAATAGACAAGACCGCTGCTCAATCCACGTGTATCAACATCGCTCCAGAGCGGAGCAATCATGCTGTAGGTTGCATCAGGAAAAGAGTTGGCGGTAAAGGTTGCATAAGACGTACCGATGGAAACATTTCCATTGTTATTGATAAACACTGAATCAACCGATTGGCCGTAAAAGCAAAAGTTAAAAGGAAGACTGACGCATGCTGACCAGTCGTCATTGCGGTATTCAGGTGCTATGCCAGGACCACCGCTGCCGCCGTCACAATCAAACGGAACAACGCTCCATGTCGTATCACGGTTAATCCAGCAATTGCACAACTCACCTGCAGTTTGCGGTGTAGGCAATGTGATCCTTGCAGTTGTTGGGTTCGGGTTTAAAAGGTGCTCTTGCCCTGTGAGCTGACCTGCAGATTTAAGCACATCTAAGTTTTTCTGTGCATCAGGGGAATACGGTTGTTGTGCCAAACATGCGCCTGAGATGATGGCGGCAAAACATAAAGAAGAAAGGTATTTGGTAAAATTTAGCATGGTGAATTTGAATTTAAGTTGAATGGCGAAGGTAAGAAAAAGCCATTAGTCATTTGCAATTTGGCTATTGGCTACTGGCTATTGGCTATTGGTCATTGGCCATTAGCTATTAGCGAGCAGACAGTAGTCCATGCATTGTGAATTGTGCATTATGCATTGTGAATTGTGCATTGTGAATTGTGCATTCTGCATTGTGCATTCTGCATTGTGCATTGTACCTTCGCACCCTGATGAGGACGAAAACGTTTAAAAAAAACAAGATTAATGTTATCACGCTGGGTTGCAGTAAGAATATCTACGACAGCGAAGTGATGATGGGTCAGCTGCGAGCCAATAAATTTGATGTAGCCCATGAATCTACAGAAGAAGATGCTGGGATCGTGATCATCAATACATGCGGATTCATCGACAATGCAAAAGAAGAAAGCATTGATACAATTTTGGAATATGCGCGCGCAAAAGAAGAAGGTAAAATCGAAAAGTTGATCGTTACCGGATGCTTAAGTGAAAGATATAAACCGGATCTTCAGAAGGAAATAAAAAACGTAGATGAATTTTTCGGCACACGCGACCTTCCGAAATTATTGAAGTCGCTCGGTGCAGATTACAAACATGAACTTATCGGCGAAAGACTGCTTACCACGCCGCAGCATTTTGCCTACCTGAAAATTTCTGAAGGCTGCGACCGTCCGTGTTCCTTCTGCGCCATTCCACTCATGCGCGGAATGCATGTTTCGATTCCGATCGAAGAATTGGTAACCCATGCAAAACAACTGGCAGCAAAAGGCACAAAGGAACTCATACTGATTGCGCAGGACCTCACCTATTACGGTCTGGATATTTATAAAAAGAGAAACCTCTCTGAACTGCTCAGGCATCTCAGCGACGTTGAAGGCATTGAATGGATCCGTCTGCATTATGCATTTCCTTCGGGCTTTCCGATGGACATCCTGGACGTAATGAATGAAAGAAAAAACATCTGCAACTACCTCGACATCCCGTTACAGCACATCACCGATCCGATGTTGAAGAGCATGCGCCGTGGCACGACAAAAGAAAAAACAATTGAACTCATAAACGACATCCGCGCCAAAGTTCCCGGCATTGCAATCCGAACAACGCTTATTGCCGGCTACCCGGGAGAAACTGAAAAAGATTTTGAGGAGATGAAGCAATGGGTAATAGATACACGCTTCGACCGGCTTGGAATTTTTACCTATTCACACGAAGAGAATACACATGCATTTAAACTTACCGATGACGTCCCGGATGATGTGAAAAGATCCCGTGCCGAAGAAGTGATGCAGATCCAGGAAAAAATTTCCGACGAGATCAATCAAAAGAAGGTTGGTCACACATTCAAAGTTCTCATCGACCGTAAAGAAGGAAATTATTACATCGGCCGCACGGAAGCGGATTCGCCTGAAGTTGACAATGAAGTGCTCATTGATGCCTCGAAGTACTATATGAGAATTGGAGACTTTGCCAAAGTGAAAATTTTTTCTGCCGCGGAGTTTGATTTGTATGGGGAAGTGGTGGTTTAGCTGATTGGTTGATTGGGTAACAGCCATTTTCACGCAAAGGCACAGAGAGCGCAGAGAAAAGAAGACGCGTCAAACTTTATTTCATTAATTCGAAGCAAGAATCATCCTGTCATTCCCCGACATATCCTTCCTGAGTTCAACTTTTGAAAAAGCTTTTTCTTTCAATAGCTTGACAACTCCAGCACCGAGTTCCTGGTTGATTTCAAAATAGAGTTCTCCATTTGGATTCAACCGCTGTTTTGCAAAATCAGCGATGGTCCTGTAAAAAATCAATGGATCTTCTCCTTCTGCAAACAAAGCCAGATGCGGTTCATAATTTTTGACAGATGCATTCATTCCATCCATTTCTGTCCTCCTCACGTATGGTGGATTGCTGACGATGATATCGAATTTTGTTTGCGTGAATTCCAGGTATTGTTTCAACAGGATGTCTCCCTTTAAAAAAACAACCTCAGCATTATTTAAGGTCGCATTTTGTCGTGCAATTTGAAGAGCACCTTCGGAGATATCCAAAGCAGAAACCTCTGCCAGCGGCCATTTCTTTTTCAGGGTGATAGCGATGCATCCGCTGCCGGTTCCAATATCTAGAATTGAATTTTCTTTTTTCAGTTCAGCTTCAGAAAGAATCCAGTCACATAACTCTTCCGTTTCCGGTCTTGGAATCAAAACATTTTCATTCACTAAAAATTTCATCCCACAAAACCAGGCATGTCCCAATACATATTGCACAGGTTTGCCCAGCATTAAATCTTCGAGGTAATCGAAAAGTTTCTTCCATTCAGAATCAGTAAGATCATCATTAATATGTGAATTCACATTAGCCTTTGAAAATCCTTTCACATCTTCCAGCAAAAGAAAAATCATCTCCTGGCATTCTGAAGAATTGTATAGTAATAACAGGTCTGATTTTGCTGCCGAAATAAATGCACCTACAGTGTACAACATCGGCACAAAGTAAAAGAAAATCTCTTGCCACTAATTTCACTAATTAATCACAATAATAAATGACCAGAACGCTGATCATCAAGATCATTATGATTTATCATGATTGATCTTAATCATCATGATAATCTGTGTTCCATGACAGTTTGGTATTTAGTTATCAATCTCCGACGAGGTTCTAAGCGTTATCCAGATCCTCGTCGGAGTTTGTTCGTCGGAGTTTGTTACGATCAAATAAACTATTTTCGCATACATGAACGGTCCCGAACAATACATGCAGCGATGCCTCGAGCTGGCTGCCAACGGATTGGGAAATGTTGCACCCAACCCGATGGTAGGATGCGTGATCGTTCATGAAGGAAAAATTATTGGCGAAGGATTTCATCAGCGCTTCGGCGAAGCACATGCGGAAGTAAATGCAATCAATACTGTTATCCAAAAGCATGGTGAGGGCATACTCTCAAAATCGCAACTGTATGTTTCACTGGAGCCATGTACGCACCATGGCAAAACGCCGCCATGTGCTTCATTGATCATCGATAAAAAAATCCCCGAAGTTTTCATCGGCTGCCAGGATCCGTTTGCTGAAGTGAATGGAAACGGGATCAGGAAATTGCAGGAAGCAGGAATAAAGGTTCAGTCGGGCATCCTGGAAAACGAATGTAAAGATCTCAACAAAAGGTTTTTTATTTTCCATGAGAAAAGACGTCCATACATTATTCTGAAATGGGCGCAGAGCATGGACCAGTATATGGCAGCAAAAGAATTAACGGAAGATAACCGATGGATCAGCAATGAATATTCCCGGAAGCTGACGCACAAATGGAGAACTGAGGAGCAGGCCATCCTGGTTGGTTCCAATACTGTAACTGCTGATAATCCCAGGTTGTCTTCCCGCGACTGGATCGGAAAGGATCCTTTGCGTGTGGTGATTGACCCACTGGATTCACTGGATCCTTCATCAGCCGTATTCGACAATTCAGTTCCTACGCTTGTTTTCAATGAATCGAAAAAAATGCTGAAAGAAAAAACTGAATGGATTGCAATTGATTTCTCAAAAAACCAGCTTAGTTTTATCCTCGAACAATTATATGCCAGGAAGATTCAATCCGTAATCATTGAAGGTGGTGCGTTTACACTGAAGCAATTCATCATGCAGAACCTCTGGGATGAAGCGCGCATCTTCATCGCCGATAAATTCCTGAACGACGGAGTCAAGGCTCCACAAATTGATTTTATAAAAATGACAACGGAAGAAAAAATCCTGGGTGACACCCTTTATATTCTTCACAACACAGATGAGAACTGAATTATGCAACTGCTGAAAACTTTATGTGCCATCCAGGCTCCTTCAGGAAATGAGGGTGCTATGACAGATTTCCTCCTCGATTATATTCATAAAAACATGAGCCGCTGGAAAACGAAGCCCGAGATTTTTTCCGGCAATGGATTCCAGAATTGTATTGTTCTCGTATTCGGCAAACCCCGTACTGCTGTTTATGCGCACATCGATTCCATTGGATACACGGTGAGATATAAAAATCAGCTTGTAAAAATCGGCGGCCCGGGAGCGGAAACCGGAACTATTCTTATTGGTGAAGACAGCACCGGTAAAATCGAATGCTCGCTGGTGAACGATAAAAATGAAACTAAGTTATTGTGTAAATATAACCGCGAGATTGAAAGGGGAACATCGCTTACTTATAAACCTGTTTTCAAAGAAGATAAAGAGTACGTGCAATGCTGTTACCTCGATAACAGGCTGGGCGTATGGAATGCGCTGCAGCTTTGCGAAACAATTACTGACGGAGCAATTGCATTCAGCTGCTGGGAAGAACATGGCGGCGGAAGTGCAGGTTACCTGGCAAAATTCCTGTATGAAAAATACAATGTCAGTAAGGCGCTCATCTCCGATATTACCTGGGTTACAGAAGGTGTACCTCATGGAAACGGCGTTGTGATCAGTCTGCGTGATACAGGAATCCCAAGGAAAAAATTCGTTGACCACATTCTTTCACTTGCCAACAAAAGCAGCATACCATTTCAAATGGAAGTGGAAGGCAGCGGCGGCAGCGACGGAACAGAAATACAAAGAATCCCCTACCCTATTGACTGGTGCTTTATCGGGGCACCCGAAGACAATGTGCATACCCCTGAAGAAAAAGTTCACAAGAAAGATATTGAGTCGATGGTGAACATGTATAAATACCTGGTTGAAAAATTGTGAAGAACAAGATCAAGGAAATATTAACCACGTATTGGGGGCACAGCAACTTTCGTCCGCTGCAGGAGGACATCATCCTTTCTGTACTCGAAGGAAATGATGTGCTGGCCTTGATGCCCACAGGTGGTGGAAAATCAATTTGCTTCCAGGTTCCCGGGCTTGTAAACGAAGGCGTTTGCATAGTGATCTCTCCTCTTATTTCATTGATCAACGACCAGGTTGAGGCGCTCAAAAAAAAAGGAATACCCGCTGCTTCTATCATGAGCGGCATGAAGCGCCACGAAATTGAAATTGCTTTGGGCAATGCTGCATATGGCAAAACAAAATTTTTGTATGTAACCCCTGAAAGACTTACCACTGAACTGTTCAGGAATTCAATCAAAGACATGAAGGTGAATTTGCTTGCCGTAGACGAAGCACATTGCATTTCACAATGGGGTTATGATTTTCGTCCGTCCTATTTACAGATTGCAGAGATTAGAGATTTGATTCCATCAACACCTGTGCTGGCACTTACAGCCACTGCAACGCCCGAAGTTCAGGACGACATCCAGGCCAGGTTGAAATTCAGGAAGGAAAATATTTTTAGAAAAAGTTTTGAAAGGAAAAATTTGGGTTACGTCGTTTTTCATGAAGAAGATAAACTGAAGAAGCTGCTCAATATCATTTCGAATGTAAAAGGAACAGGTGTCATCTACGTGCGCAACCGCAAAAAGACAAAGGACATCTCTGATTTTTTACAAAAGCAGAAAGTAAAATCGGCGTATTACCATGCCGGTCTTCATGCAGAAATACGCAACACTGTACAGGATGACTGGATGAAGGAAAAGGTTCGAATCATGGTCGCAACAAATGCATTCGGAATGGGAATCGACAAAGGCAATGTGCGATTTGTAGTGCACATGGATTTACCTGAAAGTCCGGAAGCTTATTTCCAGGAGGCGGGCCGGGCCGGACGCGATGAAGAAAAAGCTTATGCCGTGTTACTCTACAACCAGGCCGATATTGAAGAACTGATGTATCGCGCCAAATTAAGTTTCCCGGAAACAAAGGAAGTATTGCGCACCTATGTTGCACTCTGCAATTATTACCAGCTGCCGGTAGGATCAGGAAAAGGTGTCAGCTATGATTTCAACATTGATCATTTTTCCGGAAGCTACAAGATGGTGCCTTCCACTGTTCATCACTGCATTAAAATATTGGAAATGCAGGGACTTGTCGCATTCAGCAATTCGATCGACATGCATTCCCGCCTGCACATTGAATATAAATACGATGAGCTGTATGATTTCCAGGTACGCAATACCCGGTTCGATCATTTGATAAAAACAATTCTCAGATCCCATGAAGGCGTATTTGACGATTTCATCCAGATCAACGAACAGCTTCTCAGTCAGCGTGCGGGAATTTCAAAAGAAGAATTGATCACTACGATGCAGCAGCTTGACAAGCTCAAAGTATTAAGCTACGTGCCTGCTTCCGACATTCCTCAACTCACATTTACTGAACAGCGATTGGATGAAAGGGACGTACACATTGACAGGATGCATTTAGCAGAAAGGAAGGAACGGTTCATGAAACGCGTCAGGGCGATGATCAGTTATGCTTCGAACATCAATAAGTGCCGGAGTCAGATGCTCCTCGAATATTTCGGAGAGAAAAAAGACCAGCGATGCGGGGTCTGCGATTATTGTCTGAAAAGAAACAAGCTTGACATCAGTGATTTCGAATTTGAGACCATTGAATCACAAATCAAAATGACCCTTGTTGACCATACCCTGGAGCTGAATGAGTTGGTGAACCACATCAAGGAAGCGAAGCAGGAAAAAAGTTTGAAGGTGATTGAGTGGTTGATTGACAATGAGAGGATCTCCTACGCGAAAGGGAATATGTTGAAGTGGAGCGGGGAGTGAAATGGGAAATGGAAAATAGAAAATAGTAAACGTTATCCGTTAACCGTTAATCGAATACCGACTTTCGGATAACGGTTAACGGTTAACGAATAACGACTGCCAGATGAAACTGAAGAAGAGTTTTTATGCCAGGGAAGATGTAGTCCAGATTGCACAGGATCTGCTGGGAAAATATTTGTTTACAAATTTCAACAACAGTCTCACGGGCGGCATCATCACAGAAACAGAAGCCTACATCGCAATCACCGACCGCGCTTCACATTCCTTCGGCGGCAAGAGAACAGCACGCAATGAACACATGTATGCTGATGCAGGTACAGCTTATGTTTATATATGTTACGGCATGCATCACCTTTTCAACGTCGTCACAAATAAAAAAGAAATTCCCGATGCAGTATTAATCCGTGCAATTCATCCGACTGATGGAATCGATACCATGCTGCGACGAAGGGGCATGACGGAAGTGAAAAAAAATCTTGCAGGTGGTCCGGGAACTGTTGGCGTTGCTTTGGGCATCAACAAAATTCACTCAGGTACTGATTTGCTTGCAGACAGGATATGGATCGAAGACAAGAAATTTGTGGTGGCTCAGGAAAAGATAAAAGTGAGCAAGCGGATAGGAGTTGAAGGTGCGGGAGAGGCGGCGAAGTATCCATTTCGGTTTGTGCTTCAGATTTGATATTAATAAGAGACACCAAGTCTTGAAAAAAAAAATATTCAATAACCACAGAGGCACAGTGACACAGAGAATGCATTTCGAAAAAAACTCTGTGTCTCTGCGTCTCTGTGGTGAAATTCTTTATAACACCAAGGCTTCTTAACAGTTTCTTCCCCGCCCTTTCATTATAGTTTATCTATTTTAGCCTCCCCAATAAAAATTCATGAACAAACTTTCCATTCTCTTAGCAATTCTTTGCTGTTCTCTTGCTACCTCAGCGCAGATAAAATACCCTGAAACAAGAAAAACGGATACCGTAGACAATTATTTCGGAACAAAGGTTCCAGATCCATACCGCTGGCTGGAAGACGACAGAAGCGAAGAAACAGGTGCATGGGTAAAAGTGGAGAATGAAGTCACGCAAAAATATTTGTCGCAGGTTCAATATAAAGAAGACATCAAAAACAGACTTCAGGAATTATGGAATTTTCCAAAGTCATCCGTACCTTTTAAAGGCAGTAACAATTATTTCGTTCACCTGAACGATGGCCTGCAAAACCAATATGTACTGAATATCATCCGCGATATGAAAGGCAAGCCCGTCCCCTTTCTCGATCCGAATAAAATGAGTACGGATGGTACTGTGAACCTCGGCACCGTGTCAGTATCAAAAGACGGTAAGAACCTGGCTTATGAAATTTCACGCTCAGGCAGCGACTGGAGCGAAATCTACGTGATGAATGTTGAGAATGGAAAGCAGTGGCACGATAAACTTCAATGGATAAAGTTCTCCGGAATTTCATGGCGAGGAAAAGGGTTTTACTATTCCCGTTACGATGCACCTGATTCAGGAAATGTGCTGAAAGGTTCCAACCAGTTTCACAAAGTTTATTTTCACCAGGTCGGAAATGAACAGAAGTACGATATCATGATCTATACAGATAAAGATCATCCTCAAAGGAATTTTTCGGCAGGTGTTACCAATGATGAACGCTACCTTGTTTTAACCGGCTCCGAAGGCACAGGCGGAAACTGTCTCATGGTTCAGGACCTCAAAAAAAATGACGGCAAATGGATTACACTGGTAAGCGGCTTTGATCATGATTACGATGTAGTTGATAACGACAGCAACATCTTTTATATCCGGACCGATAAAGATGCATCGAACTATAAACTTATTTCAATTGATATCAACCAACCTGATGCAGCACCAAAAATCCTGATAGCCGAAAGCGAAAACGTGATGAAGTCAATGATTTCAGCCAGCTATTTGTTCGTCGGGCATTACATGGAAAATGCTTCCAGCAGACTTAAAGTTTTTAACCGCAGAGGCGGATTTATAAGCGATATCAAGATGGAAACCATCGGCACCATCGAGGAACTCAGCGGAGATAACAAAGACCAGAACCTGTTCTATTCTCTTACAACATTTACTTCTCCTCCTGTGATTTACCAATATAACCTTCGGGTACGCGAACAGGAAGTTTATTTCAGGCCTGAGATTAAATTCAAAAGCGAAGATTATATCACCGAGCAGAAATTTTATACCAGCAAGGACGGAACTAAAATTCCGATGTTCATTGTACATAAAAAAGATCTGAAAATGGACGGGAACAATCCAACACTTCTGTTTGGGTATGGTGGTTTCAACCAGAGCAAAACACCTGAGTTCAAACTTGACCGTCTAATCCTTTTGGAGAAAGGTGGCGTATTCGCAATGCCAAG
>Ga0190274_10000746_pt1 | contig 18936 bp, 15 predicted proteins | sample Popmic531T_FD_133002 | JGI IMG/M metagenome (GOLD analysis project Ga0190274, IMG submission 133002) | Populus adjacent soil microbial communities from riparian zone of Yellowstone River, Montana, USA - 531 T | ecosystem: Environmental > Terrestrial > Soil > Riparian zone | place: USA: Montana... | reverse complement strand
TCCGTTTGTACATTCCGTGACGTTACCAGAAATTGAAAAGCATTCTGCCGATCCTTATACGTATCAAGAAAAACGGAAAAATAATCCACATCGGCCCGAAGTTCCTGATCGCGGGGAGTAAATTGCCTTCGTATCTGATCAGGATTATCATAAATATAGGCGCCAATATAAATAGCGCTGTTGTCGTAAATCACCTTCACCTCCGTTCGGGTAGTGGCCGGATTTCCATAAACTGGAGTATTGGTGATGAAATCGGTGGCAATAGGAGCCTGTTGCCAAACTGCATCATCTAATGAACCATCTATCCGCGGTGATTGAGTAACTTTTACTGCGCGGATATTTTTAGGTTGCGCCTGAACGGCAACACTGCAGAATATGCAAACGATGATATTGAAACAAGCTTTAAGCATGAAACGAAGCGTGCAAAAATAATAGAAATAGCTATCGGAAAATGTTGCTGGGGAAATAACAGGCAACTACCCGTATTATCTGGAAAAATGTTGATAATACTATGGGAATATATCATCGTAGCATGCGGATACTACGAACATCCGGGATAGACATTTAAATCATTTTCTCCGAAGACATAGATTTTGCACAGTTCGCTGCATACCAATCAGTTCACTTTCTTTTTTAATTGATTGACCTGTTCGTGAAGATCGCTAACGAGGTTGGCCAGCTGCCCCACATCCCATCTTTGTTGAGTATTTGCTTTGCTGATAATATGAGCGGCTTTCCACATTTCAAGTACATCTTCTGCATCTACATTATAAGGCTGATAGGCGGGATTATCACTTATAAGTGTGAGCTTGTTTTTAGTTTTTGCATTTTTCATTACCCTTTTATAAACAATACCTTCTTTCCGGGAAATGACTATATAGGTGTTATTAGCGCGAAGATCATCAAGGTTTTCTACTTTTTCTCCAACGATTACGGATCCGCTTGGGGTAGGTAACATGGAATCGCCAATAATTTCAAAAGCGCGATAAGATCCGGGCGCAAGCATGGGTAATGTAAAAGTGTTCAACTCATCAATAAAGGCAGGATCGGCATAACCGGCCAGGTAACCTGCTGCGGCCTTTACAGGTACAAACTGTATTTCACCCGTACTACTGGAAGAAAGTTTTAGCGCACGCCGTTTACTAAGATAAGAGCCTTTTACTTCATTCAGGTCCTTCAGCAACAGCTCATCCAGCGATAACTTAAACAAATCGCCTACCAGTTCCAACACATCAATACGCGGCTCCGCTCTTTCTTCTTCGTAGGCTCCGAGAAGTGAACGCTTGATATGGAGCTTGTTGGCAAACTCTTCCTGGGTTAAACCACGAAGTTTGCGTAAGTATCGAAGGTTTTTACCGGCAATAGACATAACTAATATATTTAGTGTAAAAATACTAATTTTTTTGACTTGGCAAATTTTTTATCCCCGGTTAACGATTTCACTGTCTTCGCATTTTCGCTACAATCGCTTGCATCAGGTGTGTTCCGTTGCCATAAGCGTGGCGAACCGCAACCGGTAAAGGATACAATGCAAGGCTCGGCTAATCCTTATTCAAAGTAATGATGAATCCCGGATTGCTATCTATCTGCGTTTTTTTTCCCCTAAATGGGTATTGGAACGCGTAGAATAGCACCTATTACTCTTTAAAATACAATGGCCCTTCTTTTGAGAGCATTTTATAGACAACTGTTAATTATGAGTCAGAAATACAACCTTTCATTTTTTACTGGACGCATCAAAGAAATAGGAAGTGCCCTGATGCACGACCTGGGAAATAATGATGAAAAAATTCCCTCAGATATTATTAATGTAATTAAAACCGATGAAGAAGGACGGTTATGGTTCTATATTAAGCGCCCTATCTACACAGCAGGAACACCTATTAGTTTCCCTGTTTCTTTACAGTTCTTGCGGAAAGGAAAAAATTTTTATTTAAAGATTACGGGCATTGCAAAAACTACGAGCAACTATAGCATGGTCAACAATTCAACTGATTATACGGTTAATTATAGTACGACGCTGAGTCTTACGCTTGTTGAAATGAAAATCAGTTCTATTGAATATGCGGAATATGATAACACAAAAAAAGAAAATAAGGCCTGGTCCTGGATAAGAATTTTAGCCTCTCAATTCTTCCCACTACCAGATTATTCAAACGGCCACACGGCAAAAATTATTCTTAATTAATACATATATGAAAAACCATTTACCCCGTATTCTTTCAAATTTACAAGGTGTTACTTCTGCAATACTTCGGTATAAAAAGGAAAATGCTGTTTATTCGAAAATTGTAGAGATAACCGATCACAGCGAAACTAAGTTAATCTGTTGTTTACAGCAAGGAGATACTCTTTTATCTGATGAACGAGTTGTTTCCCTAATTATCAAAAACAACCGGCATTATCTTCATTGTACCGGCAAACTTGGCCGACTATTTTTAAATGGGCGATTAGTTACTCTTGAATTGATCAAAACGGCTTTATTCGTTCGGAAAAGGAATAACGAAACTTCCTGGTTCGAAGAGCTATATCAATTTGAAGAACCTGTTAAGCCGTAATAAACATGTAATGAACACCACATCTCAAATAATTCCATCCCAGATAGCAGGAGATAAAAGCGATCACAAATTTGCGGTGATTGCCGATTCCCAGATCGAAGCTTATAAAATATTTAAAGACTCGATTCTCAGGCTCCTTGATGTAAACGAATGGGATAAGCTTTGCGGTGTCGGCAGCGCTATCTTTACATTAACAGATGATAAAGGATGTGAAATTAATGAACTGATACAACAGGGGCGTTTTATAAAAATTGATATTCCGGGGCCCGGACCTAAAGCCGGAGATGGATTTGATTGGGTTTATATTGAAAAAACGGAGAGTCGTAAAATCACAGACAGTAAGGAATGTTTTGCAGTAAGTGTGAGACCGACTACTAACCCGCAAACGAGTAATGTTTCTATTGCACATTTCTTCAAAAAAGATGCTACCAGTACTTTTATGGTTTGCATCGATGGTAATATCATCACCGCATCCATTCATGGGAGAAATGAAATTCCAAATACGGAAACAGCTAATACCATTGATAATATCAGGAATAAAGTGGTGGCAACTTCAGCGATTTCCTTTCTTTCGGAAGTCCAATGGAATAACCTCGTGAGAGGAATTGTGAAAGGCAACGATGCTTAAATCAGAACCTAATTTTTTAACCTTTTTATATTGAAACCATGAATACAACAACAAAAACGGTAAACGTTAGCAAAGCAGAACGTCTCCTTTCACTGATTGGAGGAGCCTTCCTGTTACTGGACAGCGTTGTCAATAATAAATTCCGCGGAGTTAAGATAAGCACAGGTGGTTATTTACTGTATCGGGGATTGTCGGGGAATTGTGTGGGCTATAGTCTTGCCGGAAAACCTTCATGGCGAGATTATACTAATATAAATTTACGGACGAATTTAATTATTGAGCGTTCCCCGGAATCATTATATCGGATATGGAGAAAATTAGAAAATCTACCGCGGTTTATGTCGCACCTGATTTCGGTTGAAGAATTACACGAGGGAATCTATGAATGGAAAGCGACTATTCCTGGTAATACCATTCCCCTTAAATGGAAAGCTTGTATTGTATTAGATATACCCGGTGAAGTAATATCATGGAAGTCGTTACCGGATTCACAAGTAGAAAATTCCGGAAAAATTGAATTTCGAAAACTGGATGAAGATCTTACCGATCTTAGAGTTAACATAACTTATAAACCACCGATGGGGTTGGTTGGGGGCGTTATATCCGAATTCTTTCACGAAAAACTCGAAAAGGAAGTCAAAGAGGATATACTGAATTTTAAATCCTTTGCGGAAATACAGATGATGAAGCCGGAAAGAGTCTGATTATCTGATCGTTCTTACTTGATTTGGGGAAATTTTTCTACATCTCCCGGAAACTCTTATTGCTATAATCACAACGAAGGAGTACTCGCCTCGGGATTTTCTATGAAAATACCTGCTCATCGTCTATTTCATAAGCTGAATGAACCATCCATCAGCAAAACCTATGGTATAAAGAGAGTTAAAACAACAATTTTAGTGAAATTCAAACTACTGCGGAAGATCGGCATAACAATCGCATATTCTACTTATACTCATGGCATTTAAGCGAAATAAATGGATTAAAGGGATACTGCTAACTGTTGCGGTAATTTTTCTATTAATTACTGCCTTTGTTCTATTTCTGCACACCCGAATGGGAAAAGAAATGGTTGCCAAGCGGGTTGAATCTTATCTCCGCAAAAAACTCCAAACTGAAGTCAGTATTGACACCCTTAACTATCGTCTGCCAGATTGGGTAGAGATCAGAGGGTTATTACTTAAGGACAAAAACAACAATGAATTACTGAGTGGAAAATTAGTGCGCGTTAATATCAGCATGTTGAAATTATTGCGAAGTGATATTGAAATTGACAAGGTAATTCTTTCAGGCATCAACGTAAATATTTACCGCAACCAGGTCGATTCTAATTTCAGTTACCAGTTTCTGATCGATGCGTTTACCAGTAAAACTGATACGGGTTCCCAAAAAAATGAAACGCACATTAGTCTTTCAAACGTAAACATCAACGAATTTGGTTTTAGTTACAAAGATGCAAAGGACGGCAAATACTATACAGGCAAGATCGGAACATTTGTGGCAGGTATCGATAAAATAGATCTCACCAATAATATATTTACTTTAAAAGATTGGTACCTTAAAAATTCCTGGTTCAACATCATTGATTCATCCACTTCCGTTGCAACCGGAAATAATAAACGCGATACAAGTCTGGGTCCTACCCTTTCTTTAAATGGAAATTCATTGGCTTTAAAAGATATTGCCTTCACTTACCGGAAAATAAATGATCAAACCGTTATTGAATCTACCATTGATTCATTCCAACTCAATAAACCCGTTTTTGATCTCCGGCAGCAAATTTTTGAATGCCGCAACCTGGTATTGCAGAATTCATCTTACAATATGCAAGTGGTTACTAATAGTAACAAAAAGGATACCTCCGCTACCGGATCAAAACCCTGGAATATCCGTTGCGATAGCATTTTACTAAGCGGGAATTCTTTTCAATACGATAATAATTTCTTTAAGCCAACAACAAAGGGTATCGACAACAATCACCTCCTGGTTAAAAACATGCTGTTGAATGCCGAGAACTCAAGTTATATCGATGGTGAATTAATAACTACCCTTCATCGCTCTTCGCTGCAACTGAACAATAAACTAGAACTCAAAAACGCATCGGCTTTTGTTAATTTAACTGACAGTATATTACATGTTAGAGATGCCGTGGTAGTAGTTAATAATTCTCAGGTTAGAACGGCAGGATATTTCAGCTTCCCTATAAAATCAGTTGCGCAAGCAAAAAGCGATAGCCCCGTCATCAATCTCCAAATAAACAGTTCTTATATAACACTAAAGGATATCGAATTGCTGGCGCCAGGTACAATAGAAAAATTTCCCGTCACTGTATCAAACGGCGACAAGTTAAATTTTGCCGGAACATTTACAGGATCCATTGATAATATTTCATTTCGAAACCTGACTTTTTATACTGGTAACCGTCTATTTGTTTTTCGGGGTGCGGGCAATATGAAAAGTGTAACGAAGCCGGATAATCTTCAATACGCACTCGCTATTTCTGAATTACATGCCGACAAGCGATTGCTGAAACCTTCACTTCTGCAAAAATTAATTGCAGACAGCATACAACTTCCACCTGCGTTGAATGTTACCGGATCTGTGAGTGGCAGCACGAATAGCGCTACATTAAAAAATCTATCCCTAAGAAGCGAATATGGAAATGCCATCATAACCGGAACTGTAAAAAATTTCAAGAATACATCGCTCTTAACTTACAACCTGAAACTGGATGCAGATCAGTTAGAAACGGGCCGATGGATCCATAAAGATTCATTACTCGGTAAATTGACGGGCAGTGTAACAGTAAAAGGAAAAGGAGTTGATCCTAAAAAGATGATAGCCGATATTGATCTTGCCGTGAAATCGTTTAGGGTAAAGAATTATTCATATACCGCAATCCAGCTAAAAGCAAATTATAATAAGGGAGGATTCGATACAAAGGGAAGTATCAATGATAAAAACCTCGTAACACAATTTGGGTTAGCGGGAAATATTAATGAGGATTCACTTTCAGTAAAAGGAAATATGGACGTTCGTAAAGCGGATCTTTATCAATTAAAATTATCAGCCGACAGTTTCAATATATCCACCCATATTTCAATAGATGCTCCCAGCCTGAAAGCGGAATATTTGAAAACAGACTTGTTGATTGATAGTACTATCCTTTTAGTAACCGGACGAAAGATATACATCGACAGCATAAAAGTAAATGGTGAAAGACGGGCAGATAGTACGTTCATCACAATGGCATCACTTTTCCTGGTTGCCAGTTTGAATGGAAAATATCTTTATGATCAGTTACCCACACAGGTGAACAGTTTTATTCAAAAGAATTATTTCAATAAGAGCGATACGATTTCTACAATTCCACAACAAGCCATATTAACCGCCTCCCTTACCTCGCACGATATGGTTACTTATCTAAACCCCGATCTTGTATTAGAAAAACCGATTGCGTTAACCGCCTCTTTTGATAATAGTGTTGCCGATTCTGTGCTGAAGGCATCGCTGATAGCCTCAGCATTTCATTATAAATCCACCGGTGCGGAAGACATCCTGGTAACTGTTGCCGGTAAAGACACCGCATTGCAGTTTAATGCTACAGCTTCGCGCCTTGTAAACGCGGAACAATCATACCTGAAACCTACAGTTAGCGGCAATTTTAAAGATAATCTATGGAATGTGGCAGCGTCTACAAAAGACGAAGACAATAAAGATTTCTATGCCGCAAAAGCCTCGGTAAAAATTGAAGATGAAAAAACGATTATCAAACTAACGGATGACTTGTTACTGAATGGGGATAATTGGAAAGTAGCCCCCGATAATTCCTTGTCCATTATTGAAGAGGGTTATATTTTCCAGGACTTCTCTATTTCCAGAGAAGGTCAATCACTATCAATATCGAACACACAACCAGGAACACTTTCCGCGATAGAGTTGAAGGTAGATAGCTTTGAGTTGGCGAGCATAATGGCATTTGTCAATAAAGATTCATTGTTAGCTGCCGGAAAGATGGATGGAAATGTTACCATTGAACAACCCATTCAGGAGGTACCCGAAGCAAAAGGGAAACTAGTTGTTCAGGAATTGAAGGTTAAAAACATATTGATCGGAAATGTTCAACTCAGTTCTTCGGTAGCAAATAACCAACTTGAATTAACCGGAGATATATCAGGAGAGAATAAGGTAACCATTAAAGGGAATGCAGGTATCAGCACCGGAGCCATTGATGCTGATATTCAATTGCAACAATTAAATATGAAAAGCATCGAAGCTTTTTCAGCGGGAACTATTAACCGCGCATCGGGGAATGTTACCGGAAGAGCTATAATAAACGGTACTATTAAAAAGCCACGCTGGAAAGGAGAATTAAATTTTGATGACGCCGCCTTTGCTCTGAGTAGTTTCAATTCGTTGTACCGGATTAAACAGGAAAAAATTGTTTTTGATTATCCCACTATAACGCTGGATAAATTTCAACTAACGGATACAGCGGGCAATCCGTTGACGATAGACGGTAAACTGACAAGTCTTGACAATGGAAGTTTCGACCTCGACCTAAATGTGAGGGCCCGAAATTTTACTGCCATCAATGCGCCCCGAAAATCGGGAAGCATTATTCACGGCATCGGTATTATGGATGTTAATGTAATGATAGAAGGCAATAGCTACCGGCCATCCATACAAGGAAACGCAACGCTCGAAAATGGCAGTAACATCTTCTATACAATACCCCCAAAAAATGATTATGCGGAAGAAAGAAACCAGGTAGTGACTTTTATCAAAGCTGATACACTTGATAATTTGATTATGCGAAAAGCGCCGGATAGTATAGCTCCAACTCAATTTAAAGGATTTGCTTACAATCTTAATCTGCAGGTAAAGAAAGAAGCAACGCTGACCGTTGTGGTAGATCCGCTAACAAATGATGAACTCCAGATTCAGGGGACTGCCCAGATCAATGCAGGCATTGATGAAAATGGCGAGATAGGATTAAGCGGTGTTTATAATCTTGAAAGCGGGTATTACAATATGAATTACCAACTGATCAAAAGAAAATTCGAGTTGGTAAAAGGAAGCACTATTACTTTCAGTGGTGATCCTAAAAACGCGATCGCGGATATTACGGCTCACTACGAAACCAATGCAAGCGCTAGTGATTTAATGGGAAATGAAATTTCCGGCAGCACAGCATCTCTTGGTTCGGGCCTCACAGAAAAAATTCCTTTTATCGTCATCTTAACAATCAAAGGTTCGCTTCTCAAACCAGAACTTGGTTTCGATATAAAACTCAAAGAAGGGGCAGCCGGTGTAAACGCCGCACTGGCAGAAGTAATTGAGACCAAACTGACTCAGATCCGCTATGATGTATCTGCAATGAATAAACAAGTATTCGGTTTATTAATTATGAACCGATTTATTGGAGAAAAAAGCAGCGATTTTTTTGGGGGAGGTGGTTTTCACGCCGATGCCGTGGCAAGAGAAAGCGTGAGCCGTTTTTTAACGGAAGCTGTTAACCAAATTGCAGAAGATTTAATAAAGGGGGTGGATATTGATATCAACGTTAAAAATTATGAAGCAGTTGATAACAGCATCAACCGAACCGATCTGGATGTGGCCCTTACAAAAAGACTGCTGAACGACCGGTTAAGCATTTCAGTCGGAAAGAATTTTACGGTGGAGGGGAGTGATCCCATTTCTAAAACACAGCAAACAAACAATGAACAGTATATACCGGATGTAACCCTCATTTACAAGCTATCGAAAGATGGTCGTTATATGATAAGAGGTTATCGTAAGAATCAATACCAGGCGCAGGTAGATGGATATTTTATAGAAACCGGAGCGGTGTTTTCCTTGTCGATGGATTATAATCGCTTTCGTGAAATTCTCCAGAAAAGGAAAAGACGCAACCCGAACCGGGGGCGAAAAACTGAAACGGTAGAAACCCCAATAATTAATAACAGTAATAATCGATGAAAAGGCTATTACATTATATAACATTATTGTCATTACTGGTATTAAGTTCCTGCAGTGTCCGGAAAATGATACCACCCGGCGAAAAATTATATAATGGAGCAGAAATAAAAATAGAGAAAGAAGAAGAGGTAAAAGAAAGTAAAAAAGCATTGAAAAAACAACTTCAGGGAGTTGCACAGCCCAAAAAAAACAAGATGATATTTGGCATGCCTTATAAAGTCTGGTGGTGGTATAAAATAGGAGAACCTAAAAAGCAAAAGGGTTTTAAATATTGGTTACGTAATAAACTGGGTGAAGAACCGGTATTGAGTAGCAGGGTGAAGCCAACGGAGAATGCGTTAAATATGAAAGCCGCCCTGCAAAACGAAGGTTATTTTGAAAGCCGCGTGAGAGGCGACACCACTGTTAAAGGATATAAATTAAAAGCCATTTATCAAGCCAAAGTAACAAATCCCTATTACTATTCCTCCATTGAATGGCGCGTGGACACAGGTAATATCGCTCCGGCTATTCGTCGGATCGAAATAAGCACTTCTTCATTCCTGAAAGCAAATGACCGTTTCAGCCTTGCAAAAATAAAAGCGGAAAGAGAACGGATCGACGAGCAACTTAAAGTAAAAGGTTTTTATTATTTCAACCCCAATTATATAATCGCATATGCTGATACTAATTTTAATAGTCACCAGCTCAAATTATATTTAGCTATAAAGCCCGACATTCCTGAACGGGCGCTTATACCTCATCGCATTGAGTCCATAGTGGTATTTCCGCATTATACCTTAATAGAACCTCCACCCGATACTTCCCGCGCTAACTTGAAACCTGTTGATGGAATTTATGTAAGAGATACAGTAAAGAACTTTAAACCTAGTCTCTTCTCCGAGAACATTACGTATCGGCCTGGACAATTGTATTCATTAGTTGAACAAAATAAAACCCTTAACCGGTTTATCAATCTGGGAACCTTCAAGTTTGTCAAGAACCGATATGAAGGCGGGGCGTTAACAGATACATCCGGCCAATTAAGAGTGTATTATTATCTCACGCCTGCGAAAAAAAAGAATATACAAGCAGAAATTGGCGGATTCAGTAAATCCAATTCGTTTACCGGGGGACAATTAAATGTGAACTGGCGTAATCGTAATCTGTTGAAGAAAGCTGAAAACTTGCTGGTAAAAACTTATGGAGCCTTTGAGTTTTCATTGAACGATTCGTTGCAGCAAAATAATAATTGGCGAACCGGCGTGGAGGTATCACTTATCCTGCCACGGTTTTTTGTACCTTTTAATGTGAAAGGAAAACCTTCTTATCCTCCCCGTACCCGATTCCTGATTGGTTATGAATGGTTGAGGCGACAAAAGTTGTATTCGAAGAATTACCTGAAGCTTCAATACGAAATAAACTGGAAAGAATCAGTAACCAAGGAGCATACGATCGCCCCCATCAGCATTATCCTTAATAATACTAAAAACATCTCCCCCATTTACGATTCAGTAGTATTGATCGAGCCATCGTTACGTTATATAAACTACCCTGAGCTTATTGTTGCTTCATTTTACAATTATGTTGGAGCCAGTTCCTTTTCCAGCGGAAAGGATATCTATTATCTTATTGGAGATGCTGAACTGGCAGGAAATTTATTGGGATTGCTGAAGCCTGCAGACGGGCCCTATTCATCAAAAATTTCCGGGGCCTATTATGCCCAATATGTTAAGGTAAGCGGTGAAGTACGATATACGCGAAAAATTTCCGAAGACATTTCCTGGGCAAACCGGTTGATAGCAGGGGTTGGTTTTCCTTACAACAATTCATCTTTCCTCCCCTTCTCCAAACAATTTATTATTGGAGGCGCGAAAAGTTTACGCGGTTTCCGGCCACGAAATATAGGACCAGGAAGTACAAGGGCGAACGCATTACAACAAGCATATCTTCCGACGATTGGAGGTGATTACAAATTAGAGATGAATACTGAATTGCGACTTTCACTCACCAAGATGTTTAAGGCAGCCGTATTTATTGATGCCGGAAATATCTGGACAAAAGATAGCACGCTTTATGGGGAACAAGCAAAATTTTCCAATGAATTTATTAAAGAGATCGCAATGAATACAGGCGCGGGACTTCGCCTGGATCTTGGTATACTGGTATTTTGTTTTGATGTTGGCTTCCCTCTTACTAAGCCCTGGTTGGCTAAAGGAAAACGTTGGGTAATTAGTGATGTACAGTTCGGCCAACCAGAATGGCGAAGCGATAACTTGGTTTTCAATATCGCGATTGGTTATCCTTTTTAGATTAATTTCAACTAAAGAAATGTATGAGTAGTTTTAACAGCCGCGTCAAACAACTTCTTCTGCTGGCTCTTTTACTTGCCCTGATCATTACGATATTCGTCGCTCTTCGAGCTTTTATTCCTGGGATATTAGGCGCTATTACATTATACATATTAAGTCGTGCGAATTATTTTCAACTTATCTATAACCGGAAATGGAAAAGAGGAAGGGCCGCCGCTGTTTATTTACTTTATTATTTATTGATACTCGGCATCCCGGTTTTTATGATTGTTGTATTGCTGAGCCCGAAAGTTGATGCCATTATTGCCGATCCGGCACAAGTTATAGAGACCATTAAAGGAAGTGTAGCCGATGTTCAAAAAAAGGTGGGTTTTACTTTTATTTCACCCAATTCGATGAGCAATTTGATTGATCGGGCAACCGCGTTTCTTCCAACGCTTATTAATACTACCACTAACCTGCTTGCAAACCTGGTATTGATGCTTTTTCTTTTATACTATATTCTGATTAACGGGAGCGAGATCGAACGTTACCTGCATAAGATTACTCCCTTGAAAGATGAGAACATTCAGTTACTCGCCTCAGAAACTAAAAAAATGATCAAGGCGAATGCTTTTGGCATACCTATAATTTCAACGATACAGGGAGCGTTTGCTACATTAGGTTATTTTTTATTTGGAATCCAGGATTATGTTATTTGGGGATTGCTCACCGGCATTTTCGCATTCATACCGATTATAGGAACTTTTGTTATCTGGGGTCCGCTGGTTGTTTATTTATACTCCAACGGACAAAGCTGGCAGGCCACTGGCTTATTAATATATAGTGGAGTTGTTACAGGTAATGTGGATTATCTCGCACGAATAACTTTACTGCGTAGAATCGGGGACGTACATCCGGTACTAACTATATTAGGCGTGATAGTGGGCTTGAGCCTTTTCGGTTTTATTGGTCTGATATTCGGTCCGCTACTGATAAGTTATATAACCGTGATATTTAAAATTTATGTAAACGAGTTTGGTTTTGATAAGGAAGCTAATGCGTCGAAAGAAATTGAGAATCAGCCTGAGCCGGTTTTAGAGAAATAATATTTATTCGTGCCGAACCCCTTCCGACACTTTTAATACATGTAATACATATGGAAATAAGGCATCCATTGTTTCTTCCGCCCCGCGGACTGATCCGGGCAATGTTATTACTAATGTATTATTGATAAATCCAGCTATGCCTCGCGATAACATGGCATAAGGTGTTCGTTGCTGTCCATAATTTCTCGCTGCTTCCATAATACCGGGTATTTCTCTATCCAATAATGGAGCTATTGCATCTGGTGTGATATCCCGGGGTGATAAACCGGTTCCACCGGTAAAGAGAACAAGTTGGTAACCTCCGCCACTCAATTCCTTCAGTTTGCTCTGAACATCCTCCACTTCATCCGATATAATTTCATAATGAGAAGATTCCAGTTGATACAACTTTAGTTTCTCAATAATCGCTTTCCCCGATTTATCTTCGCCTTTACCCGCGGCAATCGTATCAGAACATACAATAACGGCGCATTTTAAATCTTTTACCGCAACTGTGCGATTATCTGTCTTGCCTCCTTTCTTGCTCTCTAATTTAATACTCGATATTTCCACTCCCTTATCGAGCGGTTTCAGCATATCATACATAGTTAGCGCTGTAATAGCAGCTCCATGCATCGCTTCTACTTCTACCCCAGTTTTATAAATAGTATGAACTTCAACGGAAATAATAATATTCAACCCATCGATGAAATGAGTAATCGCAGCATATTCCACCGGCAGTGGATGACAATCAGGAATCACATCGCTGGTTTTTTTAATGGCCAGCAATCCTGCAGCTCTTGAAAATTCGAAAATATCTCCCTTAGGAACTTTTTTGTCGCGAACAGTATCCATCGTTTCCTGTTTGGATACTGATACTATTGCCGTCGCAATCGCTTGCCGCAGGCTGTTTGATTTATGCGTAATATCTACCATGATTAATTATCTCATGAGGTTGTCTAAAAGAAATATTTGTGAATAATGCCTGGAAGACGGAAAGTTTTGATCTCCAATTTATACCTTTTTACCGCCTTACCGGCCTTGCTTCGCCGAAGCGGCTACGCGAAGGCAAGCAGATTTATTCCTTTTGAGACAGACTCAGCTTTACCTATTCACTTTCCATTGATGCGTTTCATCTTCAAACAATTCTTTCCCCCAAATAGGCAACTCCGCTTTTAACCGCTCCACCGTTTCTTCGCAAGCTTCAATCGCTTCTTTTCGATGCGCCCCCGAGGTAAAAACAAATAAACAGATTTCTCCCGCTACTACTTTACCAAGACTATGATACACATGCATGCAACTAAGCGGATATTTTGCAAAAATCGCTTCGCGGATCACATGCATTTTTTCCAACGCCAATTCTTCATAAGCGGTATAGTCAATCGCTATCACTTTCTTTCCTTCAATACTATCTGCTCTTACCTGTCCCAAAAAAATGCTATGTCCGCCGATGTCTGTTTTACTGCTATGCTTTTGTATGCTCTCCGCAATAAATATCGGAGAAACGGGACCCTGTACAAATATATTTTTTGGCTTATGGACCGTCATACAGTTTCTTTCTTTTGATGTTGGTTTATCCATTGCAGGATTCCTCCTTTCAAACTATACACATTTCTGGTTTGATCGCTTAGTCCCAAAAGCCATTCCGCCGCGGCCAGACTTCGACTACCAGATTGGCAAAATACAACAATTGTTCCTGCATCAGTTTTAATCATTGCCTGTTTCAGAATTGACATTGGAATTCGTTGATGTTTGAATTCGGTAACTATGGGCAATTCATGGGACTCCCTGACATCAATCAGGATTGTGTCCTTATCGGCGATTAATTCATCAAACCTGTTAATATCAATTTCACGGGGGGATCGTTCCGCGGCGCAGAGCCACTCATAATTCATCGATTCAAAATCTTCCTTAGTTGCGGGAATCAAAGAACGGGTATCTTGATTTGGTTTCAGGCTTATCTCATAGAATTGATTATTCAGCGCGTTAAAGGTAAGAAGGCAATTGATCAATGGTTTTCCTATTCCCGTGATGAGCTTAATAGTTTCACTTGCCTGCATAGTTCCAATAATGCCTGGCAAAACACCCAGCACTCCGGCTTCCGCACAATTCAATACTTCATTTTCTTTGGGAGGCCTGGGAAAAAGATCCCGGTAATTGACGGCCGGACTTTTATCAGATGAATGAAAATTGAAAACCGCAATCTGTCCTTCAAATTGGGAGACTGCTCCAAATACAAGTGGTTTATCCAATAATACACAAGCATCATTAACCAGGTAGCGGGTAGCAAAATTATCAGAGCCATCAATAATAATATCGAAAGGAGCCATTATCTCCAATGCGTTGCTGCTTGTCAGTCGTTCATTGTATACATGAAAACTAATTTCAGGATTTAATTCTCTCAGCTTTTTAGCCGCTGTTTCGGATTTGAATAATCCAATATCCGCTGTCGTATAGAGTGGTTGCCGATGCAGGTTGCTAAGGGAAACGGTATCATTGTCAACAATTCCAATTGTACCCACCCCAGCCGCGGCAAGATATTGAAGTGCGGGGCAGCCTAAACCGCCGGCACCTATTACTAACACCTTTGCACGGAGAAGTTTTTCTTGCCCTGTTTCTCCAAAACCTTTCAATAAGGTTTGGCGACTATATCTCTCATATGAAAATTTGCTATTCATTTATCCGCCCGAAAAAGGAGGTAACAATGCTATTGTGCTGTTGTTCTCTAAAATTGTATTTTCCGACACTACCTGTTTATTTACTGCTATAACAAACTTCGCGCCTACTATGGCCGGAAACATCTTGTTCAACTTAGCGACCAATTGATCCGTGTCATTCACATCACTGACAACTAAATTCTGTTCGCCAGTGATATCAGTTAATTGTCCAAATATGATAATATTTACAGCCATGACCGCTCAATTCATTTAACCCGCTGAATAATTATTTTTTGTAATCTTATCCGAAGCCATACAAATAAAATAGATTTCACCATAAATGACTAAGCATTCGTAAATAATAATTTCCAGGCTGCCACTATCAATACAAGCGCCAATAAATTCTTCAATATCGACTGTTTAAAACGAAGTGATCCGAAATAAGCGCCACAAATTCCTCCAATAAAAGCGATTGCTACATACCAATACATTTCATTACTGAAATATATTCCCTTTTGCAATTGTCCGAACAATCCTGACAACGAATTTACGAATATGAACAAGGCGCTGATGGCAGCGGTTTGTTTCATATCTGTCCATTTTAACAAAAGCAGTACCGGGGAAAGGATAATTCCGCCTCCAATCCCGATCAGCCCCGATAAAAACCCGATGGCGCCTCCGATTGGCAGCGACAACCATGGGTTGGAAGGTTTTAGCTGATCTACTTTGATATTGGCAAAAAACAAAAAACGTACAATTGGTACCAGCAATAATACCCCCAGAATTTTTTTATAGATATCCCCATCAATATGAATCTGGCCTCCAACATATGCCAACGGAACTGAGGCAAGGGCGAATGGCCAGAATATCTTCCACTTAAAATAACCGCCCCGGTAAAACTGAATAAAAGACACGATGGAAACAAAAAGATTCAGCAGCAATGCAGTAGGTTTCATCACCTCAGGAGTTACGCTGAACAGGGCCATAAGTGCCAGGTAACCGCTTGCTCCTCCGTGCCCCACAGAACTATATAAAAACGCAACAAGAAATAATAACAAATAAAAAAGCAAGATAGTTTCCATATACAAATTTAAGTGGGCAATAGATGAATCTCTACCAATTCTCCCACCGGGTAAACTGTTACTTCTTCATTAATTTGTACCAGGCAATTAGCCCGCGCGAACGAACTGAGCCGATATGATTCCTGGGCATTTAAAAGCGTTACCGAGCTACCATCATAATAACCCTTCAGAAAATGTGTTAGACCGGCTGCTTTCTTAAATGAATTTGATAAGGGCACTCTTTTCATTTCTAAGATAATCCGTTGATTGCTCATTTTACCGATTGCAATCATTACATATTGGTAGAAACAACTAAGAACGGAAGAAGGATTGCCCGGTAATCCAAAAACAACCTTATTTTCTTTTATTCCAAGGTACAATGGCTTACCCGGGCGTTGTTTTACTTTATGAAAAAGTTGAATTACACCACAGTTATTGGAGGCACGCAATACAAAATCATAATCACCCACGCTAATGCCTCCTGTTAACAAAACGAGATCTGTTTTTTGGAGACAACTATTCAGGATAGCGGTCAACTCTTCGAGCTTATCATCAACATGAACAATATTAATTTCACTAATACCGATTTGTTGCAGAGCCGCGGTTAACGCGAATGAGTTGGACTCATACACCTGTCCGTACTGTAACGGATTTCCAGGTTTCTGCAATTCATTACCCGTTACAATAATACTTACGGAAGGTTTAGGATAAACAGAAAGTTCTTTAATTCCTAAACCCGCCAAAAAACCAATAGCCGGAGGAGATAAATAACTCAATTTCCCGAGCGCCCTTTCGCCTGATCGAATTTCAGATCCCATCGGTCGCACATTTGTACCCAATGACAGGTTTTCGTCTTCAATGATCAGTACTCCATTAACAATTTTTGTTTTTTCCTGCATCACAACAGTATCTGCACCCGAAGGAACTGCCGCACCCGTGAAAATTCTAACTGCATCACCAGTTCTTAACGGCACATCTTTATCATGACCCGCCGCGATCACTCCATTCACCGTGAGTTCATTATTTTCTTTCCATGCATCGAACGAGAAAGCATAACCATCCATCGAAGATTGCGGGTAAGCAGGAATATCAATTGAAGCGTATATATCTTCCGCCAGCAATTTGCCAGCAGACTCCTGTAAACTTTTTTTTACTGGAGAGAGGGGGGTAATTTCTTTTTCGATAATGGCTTTAGCCTCGTCAACACTAATCATGGACAATAGATGTTTTGAGGATGTTGGATTCTGGCTTTGTTCACCGTAGCTTTAGCGAAGGTGAGATGCTGGATACTAGAAGTAATCATTATAAAAAAAGCCGAAGACTATTCAATACAAAACGCAGCTAACAGCTAAAACCTAATAGCTAAGAGCTTCTTCTCATCCTCCAATTGAAATCATCGATCTATTATGTATCCCTTCGGAATGAACCTGGTTCAAGTTATTCGTAAACTGTCCGCCCAACTCTTTTGCCTTCAATTTAATATTCTGATGAATCAATGGAGTGATCTCTTCTCCCCTACGCAAAGCACCCAACAAATCGGTTTCTCCATCAGAGAAAAGACAATTTTTCATTTTTCCATCGGCGGTAAGACGCATCCGGTTACAATTGCCACAAAAATTATCACTCATAGTACTTATTACCGCGAATGTTCCCGCATGACCGGGCACTATATATTTTTTTGCGGTATCGTTCTTATCTCCCTGTAAAGGCAGGAAAGAATATTTTTCCTCAATGAGTTTCAACATTTCCTTCCACGTAAAAACTTTATTACTGGTCCAGCGATTGCCACTAAACGGCATAAACTCAATAAAGCGCACATGTACTGGTTCATTCCGGGTCCATTCTACAAAATCAAGTATCTCATTCTCATTAAACCCTTTCATAGCAACCATATTAACTTTTACATGAAAGTTCTTACGGATCAGCAATTGAATATTATCATATACTCTCTTAAATTGATCCCTTCTGGTTACCAGTTGAAATTTTTCAGATTGTAATGTATCCAGGCTAATATTTAATGAATGGATATTCGCTTCTTCCAACACATCAACAAACTCGTGCAGGCGAGTACCGTTGGTAGTCATGGTAAGAGTTACCGGCAATTTGGATAATGAACGGATAATTTGCGCGGCATCTTTACGGACCAGTGGTTCACCTCCTGTAAGACGGATCTTATTAACTCCTTCCGCCACAAAAATTTTCGCCAATGCTTCAATCTCGTTTACCTGCATCAATTGCGCGTGAGGAGTAAACTCGTAATCTTCTTCCGGCATACAATAAAAGCAACGCAGGTTGCAATTATCGGTGAGTGATATCCTCAGGTAATTATGAACTCTTTTATAATTATCAATGATCATTATTGGTTGTTTTGAAGCAATTGCACATAATCAGTTTCTGTATCAATATCCCTGCTTCCCATTGGAAATGAAACAAGGCCCATCTTACCTTTGTGATTGTTTATAATTTGTTTTGCCCCCTTATCCGCTTTTAGTGTTGCTAAGTCCGGAAAAATATCCCGGTGAAAAAAAGCGGGCGTCCCTTTTGTATCCTCATACATACTAGCTATAACCGGGTTTTTCGTTTGATTATAAGTCGATACTAATACACGCAAAAGGGAGGAGGTTATAAATGGTTGATCACAGACTGTAAATATAACTCCTTCCGCGTCCGAAAAGCGTTCCAAAAATTGTTG
>Ga0190274_10000745_pt1 | contig 18960 bp, 15 predicted proteins | sample Popmic531T_FD_133002 | JGI IMG/M metagenome (GOLD analysis project Ga0190274, IMG submission 133002) | Populus adjacent soil microbial communities from riparian zone of Yellowstone River, Montana, USA - 531 T | ecosystem: Environmental > Terrestrial > Soil > Riparian zone | place: USA: Montana... | reverse complement strand
TATAGGTCAGAAATCGAAAAATAAGAAGCCGAAAACCGAAGAAAAAGGTCCTAAGGTATTCGAAACTGTTGGTGACAGCCTTCGATCCGATTCAATAGTTTATTATAAAACCGAGATAGGTTACATAATGGCTGATAATAGCCCGAAGTTCAAGGGTAAATGGATGATAAACGTTATGAGACGGCAAGCAAGGGCTGTTCCTGATTCTCTAACGTCGGCGTATCTTGAATTTTATGAGGATACTCTTTTCTCTGCGTATGTTGGCTGTAATAAACTTTCCGGAAAATACATTATTAAAGGGCCAACAATAAAGTTTACAATTCTTGATACTTCATTAGCCACTTGCCCTCAAAATGACATTGAAAACTGGTTCATTAAACTTATTGAAGAACGGGTGAGTTATTATGGTATTGATGAAAAAGTGCTTTACCTCAGAGATGTCGCTTCTAATATTGTTTTTGATTGCTCCAAACGAAAAGAAGAAGAAACAAAAAGCACTATTTCTCAAAATAACTGAGGTTTGTTTTTGGTGTTAATGCTAGCAAAGTCTCATACATCAATTTTATTGTACTCTCAATGTCATCCCTGTGGATCATTTCCACTGTTGTATGCATATAGCGTAAGGGAATTGATATCAGCACTGAAGGGCAACCGTCATTTGAATACGCAAAAGAATCTGTATCAGTGCCTGTACTTCTGCTTAATGCTCTCCATTGCACCGGTATTTTTTTCTTTGTTGCGACATCCTCAACAAAACTTAAAAGTTTGTTGTGAACTGCAGGAGCGTAGGCTAATGATGGCCCTTTTCCACAGGCAATTTCCCCTTCTACAAGTTTACTGATCATTGGCGTAGTTGTATCATGTGTTACATCAGTTACAATTGCTATGTCTGGTTTAATTCTGCGAGCAATCATTTCGGCACCCCGCAAGCCGATCTCTTCCTGCACAGCGTTCACAACGTATAAACCGTATGGTAATTTCTTATTGTTTTGTTTTAAGAGTCTTGCCACTTCTGCGATCATAAAACCACCAACACGATTATCAAAAGCACGGCCGATGTAATAATCATTAGCAATTTCATCGAAGCCGTCCTGGTAAGTAACTACAGCGCCAATATGAATGCCGAGTTGTTCCACTTCTTTTTTATTTCTTGCACCACAATCAAGAAAAACATTATCAAGTTTCGGTTGTGGTTCTTTATGGTCCGGATTACTTAATCTTGTATGGATCGCTGGCCATCCGAAAACTGCTTTTACCGGTCCTTTTTTCCCATGGATAATTACACGCTGCGCCGGGGCAATTTGTACATCAACACCGCCGTTGCGTTTTAAATATAAAAGACCTTCAGGATTAACATAATTTACAAACCAGCTAATCTCATCTGCATGTGCTTCTATGACAACCTTAAAAGGAGATTTAGGATTAACGACGCCTACTGCAGATCCGTATGGATCTGAAAAATTTGAATCAACATATGGCTTCAAATATTCAAGCCATAATTTCTGTCCGCTTGTCTCAAACCCAACAGGTGATGCGTTATTAATATAATTTTTAAAAAAGGAAAAAGAACTATCAGTAAGAATTGATTTTGAATTTTTAGAAGATGTTTTTGCCATAGAATAATTTTATAAAGTTCAAAAGTAATTAAAACCTGTTCATTAACCATAATAAGAGACCGGTCATCATCATCAATCCATCCAAAACAAAATAGTAGAGATAATCAGAAAAGTTTCTTTTGGCATATTTATACAAGCCGATCAATAAAAAAACAGGGAATATTAACAGAACTATCTTGCTCCACCCGACATCTTGTGTTTTCAATAAGAGGTCAAGAATTATAAAGATAGTTACAGAAATAATAAATAGAATGTTGATGCCACGTTCATTAAAATATGTTATCATACTTCGAATACCATCTGCTTTGTCATCTTCCCGGTCACGAAAATCAAATAAAATGCAGATAGCATAAATAAAGAAGAATTGACCAACACAAAATAAAAGGGCCTTTTCGGACATAGAACTTTCAATCAAAATTGGCAATGCAGCTGTTACATAAGCCCAGATCATCGCAAGAAAAATGGTTTTTCCAAGGGCGACTTTTTTTAATGGTTTAAAAAAAGAGATTTTTGGCGCTGAGTATAAGAAAGTAAGTATAGCTGAAGGCACTATGTAGTACCATTTTTCTTTAAAATAAAAAAAGAAGATTAACGCACCTATGGCACCCACTACTGATAATAGCAGATGGTAATGTTTATGATTTTCGTCCCATTTCAATCGTTGTGATGGAGCAAGAGAATATGGGGTTAGTGCCCAATGGAAATTATAACTGCAAATAGTGGAAAAGAAAATAAAGAAAGCCAGGTGAATGTTGATCGGTTTGCCAATTATTATTGCATAAGTTGCATAAACCATTACCACAGAACAGCATGAAATAAACAAGCTGGTAAATAAAAAGAAGTCAAAGATTTTTTTGATGAAACTATTCAACCTGTCAACGAATTACATATACATTATCGACAACGAGAGTATCACTTTTATTTCCGGCTCTGTCCTTTGCAACGATCTTTAGCCTCAATGTATCAATTTCATTTTTTACAGGATTGCTGCCGGGAATACGAAGTGGGGGTAAGCCAAAAATAAGCCCAACCTGGTATGCGAGTGATATTTCAAATTCACCTTTATCAGTATGAGGGAAATCGGGAACATCATATGGGCTTGGTGGCAGTTGTAACGGTCCCCGAACATTCAATCTTTGTCTCACAATAAAAAGCGAATCACTCACATCACCTTCTTTATCGGTGTATTCAATATTTATTCGTAAAGTACCATTTACTGGCACTACTTCAGGGGTCACTGATTTCAATGTTAATTGAGGTACGGTTTCAAACTTACCTTTGTCACAGGCGATCATTCCAAAAACAATGATCAAAGCAAACAAAATCCTGATTTTCATATTGCGAGTTTAATTGTAAACAAATTTAAGATTTAACCTGATACCAGCCTATAATGAATAGTGAATGGCATGATAAAATATTTTCGGTGACAGAAAAGGGCTTCAGGCAGCTTGCTTTGGAAATTTTTCATTTTCAGTATGAGTCCAATTCAGTCTACAACTCCTATGTAAATGCACTTGGGAAAACACCCTCTGATGTGGATGAAATTGAAAAAATACCTTTTCTGCCGATCAGCTTTTTTAAAACAGACGAAATAAAAACTGGAAAGTTTAATGCCGAAGTAATATTTAAAAGCAGCGGAACCACGCAAACAATAAACAGCCAGCATCATGTAAAAGACGTTTCTGTTTATACCCAAAGTTTTACCACAACTTTTAAAAAAATGTATGGCGATCTGAAAGAATGGTGCATTATTGGGTTATTGCCTTCGTATTTGGAAAAAGGGAATTCATCATTGGTATACATGGTTGATGATCTTATAAAACAAAGCCTGCATCCTCAAAGTGGTTTTTATTTGTATGATCTTGAAAAGTTGAAAGGAACTTTATTTTCACTCGAAAGAGCAAATCAAAAAACTTTGTTGATTGGGGTCACCTATGCATTACTTGATTTTGCAGAAAAATTTCCTATGTTATTCGCGAATACGATCATAATGGAAACAGGAGGAATGAAAGGCAGGAGAGAAGAATTAACCAGGATGGAATTGCATGATCAATTAAAGAAAGCATTTGGCAAAACAGAAATTCATTCAGAATATGGGATGACGGAATTGCTATCTCAGGCATATGCAAAAAAAGAAGGAAGATTCCAGTGCCCACCCTGGATGGAAGTGTTGATAAGAGATGATGAAGATCCTTTGTCAGTTCAACATTCAGGGGCTGGAGTAATGTCAGGAGCAATTAATATCATTGACCTCGCGAATGTCTATAGTTGTTCTTTTATCGCAACCGACGATGTAGGTAAATTGTATCCTGATAAAAGTTTTGAAGTATTAGGACGAATGGATGGAAGTGATCTTCGTGGTTGCAGTTTACTTACGGTTTAAGTATTAACGATCTCCTGCAGTAATTTTTCTTTTTCAATAATTTTTTTGAGTAAATAAACCTGGTTTTTGGCCCTTATAAAATTTTGACCCTCGTATTTTGAGCCATAATAATTATCGTTATTCAGGTAATCGGTTAGAAAGCGAAGAGCCTGCATAAAGACCATGAATTTTCCCGCATAGACCAAATATCTTTTTTCGACGGTTGTCAGTTCCTTTTCCATTTCACTCAAATAACCGTCTGCAATCGCTTTAAAATATTCTTCTCTTATTTCAATTTTTGAAATATCTTTTTCTTCTTCACTGACAGGGGAAAGATAAGTTCGCATCATATCACCAAAATCGCTAATAAAATAACCGGGCATTACAGTGTCAAGATCAACCACGCAGAGCCCTTTATTGCTATCATCAAAAAGTACATTGTTTATTTTGGCATCATGATGTGTGACTCTTTTTTTAAAAGCAGGGCTATTGTTGATCTGTTTGCTTATTGATACGATCTCCTGCTGATCTTCCAGGAAGCCGATCATTGTTGCAGACTGTTTAACCCTTTCCTTATTCCCTTCCTTTATTGCCGTTTTGAATTGAGAATATCTTAATGGCAAATTATGAAAGTCGGGCAATGTTATTTTTAGCTTGTCAACCGGGAATCCTGAAAGTAAATTAGTGAATCGCCCAAATTGTTTCGCTGCTTCATAAGCCTGCGAAGAAGAGTTAACGACGTCAATAGTATGCGAATTTTTTATGAACGGGAACATTCGGAAATACCCTTCATTCTCAATAAAAGCCATGTTATCGCCGGCAACTGTTTTTCGGGGACAAGGAAATAAATAACCGGGATGTTGGTTTTTAAGATGGTCACAGACCATGTGAATGTTTGTTGCAATAGCGAATGGGTCTTTAAAAACATTCTGGTTGATCCGCTGAAGAATGAACTCGTTATCATTTTCGCTGATAAGCCATGTATTATTAATTAAGCCACTACCAAATGGTTTGACAGATGTATTAGGTTCAATACCAAATTCGTTAAGGATCGTTTTAAACATTACAGTGACGGCTTATTCAGTCATGAAATTATCGAATGAAATCAATTAAAACTCATGCAAGCGATTGCGGAAAAATAGATGGAGTGGGGTTATTTAAAATAAAAAAGCTTTATCATTCGATAAAGCTTTAGATCAAGTGCCCGAGACTGGATTCGAACCAGCACATCCTTTCGGACGCTACCACCTCAAAGTAGTGCGTCTACCAATTTCGCCACCCGGGCATTTGAGGACTGCAAATGTAAGTGGTTTACTTTTTCAATACAATTCTGAATGTAGTTCCTTTTCCAGGCTCAGAATTTTTAATAAATATTTCTCCTTTATGGTATTGCTCAATGATGCGTTTTGATAAACTAAGTCCAAGTCCCCAGCCTCTTTTCTTAGTGGTAAAGCCAGGCTTAAAAACTTTTTGTTGCATGGCAAGTGGAATGCCTTTGCCTGTATCTTTTATATCAATGTGAACTTTGTCAGGTAGATTTTCAATGTTGATCTTTATTTCGCCAGTTCCTTCCATCGCATCCAGGGAATTTTTCAAAAGATTTTCAATAACCCAATCGAACAATGGTGGCGAGATGCTGGCAAAAATTTCTTTCTCATTGTTCGTATTGATCGAAAAATTCACTTTCCCCGGTGCCCTTTTCTTCATATAATCCATCATTGATGTTACCTGGCTGGTAATATTATGTTTCTCCAATTGTGGTGTGCTGCCGATCTTTCCAAAACGATCACTAACTAATTGCAACCTGCTCACATCTTTTTCCAATTCAGGAACAATTTTGTTATTGTCAGGGATTTGTTTCAGCATTTCTACCCAACCCTGTAAGGATGAAACCGGTGTTCCTAACTGGTGGGCCGTTTCCTTAGCCATACCCGCCCATACCTGGTTCTGCACCGACCTATAGCTACTTCTTAATGCAAGTAGAGTTATAATAATAAAAAGTCCTACAATCACCAGTTGTACAATTGGATAATACCTGACTTCGGTCAATAATCTTGATTCACCATAATAATAAAGATTTTGCTGGGTAGAATCTGAAGGATTTGTCCATATTATCGGCTCATTTTGCGATTTGAAACTTTTCAATTTATTAGTTAAGTATGATCTGTCATTTGCAATCTTTACAGAATCAAGATTAATAAACTGTATGATGCTGTCTTTTTCATCAGTTTCAATGATCGGTACATCATTTTCATTGTTATGTATGATTTTAAATGGAAGTCTTGTATCTGCTTCATTTGAAGAATTAATAAGAAATTTACCTGCCTCCACCCATTCTTCCACCTTCTGTTTTTCTTCATTGGCTATTTTATTGGCCAGGTACCGGGAATAAACAATAGTACCGCTAGCGATCAGGATGGCAATGATGGCTATCAGCGTCCGCCAGTTAATTATTTGCTGAAACATTTTCCGAATTTAATAAGGATAAACCGCATCCCTTATTTTTGAGCAAATTTTTTACAAACGATTGAACAGTTTACCCAAAGTCGCTATTGTTATTCTGAACTGGAACGGACAAAACTATCTTAGTAGATTTTTGCCTTCTGTATTGGCAACTGCTTACGAAAATATGGACATCATTGTCGCAGATAATGGCTCTACAGATGGATCAGTTTCTTTTTTAGAGAAACAATTTCCGCAAGTCAAATTGATCTGTTTCAATGAAAACACAGGGTTTGCGAAAGGATACAATAGGACGCTTATGCAAGTTCATGCAGATTATTATGCTATCATCAACTCTGATATAGAGGTAGAGCCCGGTTGGCTTGCACCAATTATTAGTTTACTTGAAAAAGATAAATTGAATGCCGCCTGTCAACCCAAATTGCTTTCATACAACAATAAAAAGTTATTTGAATATGCTGGTGGCGCCGGTGGATGGCTTGATAGTTTTGGTTATCCTTTCGCAAGAGGAAGAGTTTTTGATGTATGCGAAGAAGATAAAGCCCAGTATGATACAACTGAGAGAGTTTTTTGGGTAACCGGTGCTGCAATGGTTATACGTAGCAATGTCTTTCATGAAATGAAAGGGTTTGATGAATACTTCTTTGCACACCAGGAAGAGATTGATCTTTGCTGGCGAATGCAACTTGCAGGATATGATCTCTATTGTTGCCCTTCCTCAGTTGTTTATCATGTAGGTGGTGGCACACTGCCCCGTGGCAATTCTCTTAAAACTTATCTCAACTTCAGGAACAATCAAATAATGCTTTATAAAAATCTTCCATGGTCACAGAAATGGTGGAAGATACCTTTCCGTATTTTCCTTGATTCAGTCTCTGCCTGGAAAGGTCTTTTTGTAGGCGATGGGGGTTATTTTCTTTCTATTTTAAGAGCCCATTTTTCTTTTTTAAAATGGATATTATTCAGGCAGAATCAAAGTGTTTTCCCGGAAAAAAAGGGTGGAAAACCAGCTGGTCTTTACAAAGGCAATGTTGTGTGGGAGCATTTTGTAAAGGGTAAAAAATATTTTTCACAGTTGATAAAATAAAGCCAATTTAATTGCCGAACGCTTATTTTTGCACCACAAATTACCGGATATGAATTATCAGCAGGAATACAAAGAGGAGCTCCAGAAAGTACACGACAGGGACTTTTCTTACAATTGGACATCTTCTTCAGCTTTTTTATTTTACCTGCAGGTCGCTTGTATTGTAGCTTTTGTTTTAGGCGGTTGTTATATGCTTTATACCAAGCGTTTTGACAAGCCTGAAGTGAAAGTGCAGGAAAGCACCTTATACACTCCCAAATACAAATAAGGGGTTCAAAATTTTTTTCAAAAGGGCTCGTTGCTTATTTTTGCAGCCCTCCAGTTCTTTTATTAGTTAAATAAACAAGCGGAAGTAGCTCATTTGGTAGAGCACGACCTTGCCAAGGTCGGGGTGGCCGGTTCGAGCCCGGTCTTCCGCTCATAAGTCCATCAGTCTTCGCTGGTGGATTTTTTTTCTTTGATTGGGCCACGGTGGTGGAACTGGTAGACACGTCCCGATTAATATCGGGATGAATTGCAAGTCATACAGTTCAATTTTCCGGGAATAAAAAGAAGAAGTTCTTTTGATAAAAAATAAATACCGCTGCCCCGGTGGTGGAACTGGTAGATACGTCCCGATTAATATCGGGATGAACCGCAAGTCATACAGTTCCAATTTTCCGGGAATAAAAAGAAAAAGTTCTTTTGATAATAAATAAATACCACCGCCCCGGTGGTGGAACTGGTAGACACGCAGGACTTAAAATCCTGTGACCCGCAACGGTCGTAACGGTTCAACTCCGTTCCGGGGCACTTTAAAAGCGACGTGAGTCGCTTTTTCTTTTATGTATTTTACTTACATATTGTATTCTGAAAAGTGTAATCGGTATTATATTGGTTATGCTTCGGATATTAATGCCAGACTTGAAAGACATAATGCTGGTAAAGTAACGGCTACAAAAAATTGTTTGCCTTATCAAATAAAGGCGACAAAAGAATTTCAATCGGAGCTTGAAGCAAGAAGAGAAGAACTTTGTTTAAAGAAACAAAAAAGTCGAAAATATCTTGAATGGCTCATTGCAGGTAACTGGTAGACACGTCCCGATTTAATATCGGGATGACCCGCAAGGGTCGGTACTCCGATTCAATCGGGGCCCGGGGCACTTAAAGCGACTGGCAAAGTCGCTTTTTTGTTTTTTATTTCATCCCATTTTTTAATTGCACTATCCAATATTTCTCTTTGTGTGTGCATTAATTTCTTTTCAAAATTTTTAAGCATTACTTTTTCTTCATTTCTTTTCGACAGGTCTTGTATGTATTGCTTTATTTTTCTTTTAAGAATAAAATGATCCTGCCAATTGCCCAGGTAAATTAATATCCTGTGCAGAACTTTAATTTTAATAAATCCTTCGGCAAGATCTCTCGGGCAGATCTTTAACCAGTAATATACATCTTTCAGTTGCTTTCTTATTTCATGTACATTTTTCTGAAAATGCTTAGCCAGCGTTTTTACTTTTTTTATTTTCAAAGCAGATAACTGAATGATCTTTTCACAAACTTCTTCATCACTACCTTGCAGAGAATTAAATTGCTGGTTAAAAATATCCGGTTCCTGGTCATTAAATTTTAAAGCATCTTGTTTCGCCCATTTTCTTGTAAGCGATCTGTTGACAGATAAATATTCCTTAAAAAAAATAAATGACAATAAATTTTTTCGTTCCAATTTTCTTATAAGAATAAGCGACATGTCGTAGTCTCTCAGTCTTCCGAATGATTTGAATAATGCCGATATTTTTAAGAAGGACTCTTTCCATTTGTCTCCTGTTAATTCTTCTTTTAAACGTAAATAACTTCTCATCTTTTTAATTGAAACACGAAGATCATGCACCGAGATCTTTGTCGGCCTTTTACGACTGAGGGTAAGATTATCATTGAAATTTTTTTCCTGAAGAAGCCAATTCTGTAATATGAGATTGTTTCCTGCCATTGATGTTAAGGAATACAAAGTTGTCTCAATTTTCATTGAGAAAGGTCAGAAAAAATAGTCAGATTGTTCGGTTTAGTTGTAGGAGAAGTCTATCCGGCCCTGGAGTTGCTTGTCTTTGTTAAATAAAGCCTCTTTTGTTTTTAAACCTTTTTCATCAAATAAATACCGCCACGTAAGATAGCCAAGATTGTTACCTGAAGTTGTAGTTATTTTCTGGATCACCCTGTCATTGTCGTCATATTCAAACAGGAAATCAGGTAAGAGCCTGTTGGCCTTATAGTTAAAACGAACAATATCAGTAAGACGGTTTCTGTCATCGTAATAATAGTAAACAGGGTCAGCTAAAACACCACGCCTGAAATTTCTTTCTTCAATCACGTTCCCATTTTCATCTGTTACAAATCTTACTTCGAGGCTGTCAGTTTTATTGATGATACGCCACATTTTATCAAGCTTGCCATCTTTATAAATGTATTGATGAACCTCAGTTTGTGAAAAATCACCGCTGCTATCGGCATCGGATGCCGTGTTACTGATAGAAATTATTTTTCCATTTGCATCATAAGCATACGTGCTGGTGCTTTTAACATTTATTGCTGAATCAACCGAACTGATCAATTGCCCGCGATCATTAAAATTATATTTTAATGTAGCAATAGCTTTATTGTTGTTTGTTGTAACCTTGAGAGTTGTTCCGTTAATTTCACCCACTTCACTAAACTCGGAACTGGATCCACTTTCCGGCGTGATACCTTTAGCTGTAATTTTTTTGATGTTGTTAGCAGTATATGTTTTCATTAACCGGGTAATATCAGCCGCTGCAACAAGATCTTTATAATAGTATTGGGAATTGGCAGCAAAATAAAATAACAGCAAGAACAAAAACGGCAGTTTCTTCATTGGATTGAATTTCAGTTCAAAAGTACTTCAAACTGTCTATAACGAAAAAGAAATGCTGTTAAGTGTTTCTTGTTTATTTTTAAGAAAAAAAGGTGAGTCACACTCCATTGAGGAAAGAAACTAATTGCCTTAATTGCAATGCCACAGTATTGGGACGCTATTGCCAGGCTTGTGGACAAGAGAATACGGAGCCAAAGGAAACTTTCTGGCATATGTTCACTCATTTTTTTTACGATATCACCCATTTTGATGGAAGTTTTTTTGTCACATTGAAAGATCTTTTATTCAAACCTGGTTTTTTATCAAGGGAATATATGCTTGGTCGCAGGAAAAAATACCTGCATCCCGTGCGGATGTATGTTTTTACTTCGGCTGTTTTCTTTCTTGTATTTTTTTCTCTTTTTTATGTTTCTGAGAATGATATTGCAAATGCAGATCAAAGAGCTAAAGCAGAAAAGAACTTAAGCATGATCAAAGAAGAATCTCTTAAGAATGCGAAAACAAAAGAAGATTCAGCTCGCATTATAAAAGGGCTTGAATTTTTGGGTTATAATGAAACAGATGAAAGCCAAAACCCAGATACAGTAATAAAATCGAAAAAAAATAAAGGCGGATTTAATTTCACTGTCGGAGGTGATGTGAGTAATTATAAAACTTTAAAAGAATATGACTCTGTTCAAAAAACATTGCCAGTAAATAAAAGAGATGCCTGGTTAACAAAGCTTTTCACAAGAAGAACAATCGGGCTAAATGAAAAATATAAAGGCGATCAGCAAAAAATGGCGATCGAACTGATCAATAAATTTATTCATTCAATTCCCTATCTTTTGTTTGTTTCATTGCCACTTTATGCTTTATTTCTGAAGCTGCTTTATATACGCCATAGAAAGCAATACTACTTTGCCGATCATGGCGTATTTCTCATTCACCTGTACGTTTTTACATTTTTGTTCCTGCTTTTTTATTTTGGGTTAGATAAACTGGAAAAACAAACTCATTGGAAAGGAATAGGGATTGTGCAGACTATTTTCATATTAACTGGCCTTTTTTACACATTAAAGGCAATGAAAAATTTTTATAAACAGAGGTGGGGAAAAACGATCATAAAGTTTATAATTTTTAATGTCCTTTGCATTATTTCACTTGTGGTATTGTTCGCTTTGTTTTTAGCAATTACTTATTACCAGATCTAAAATTTCAATATGTCAAATTTATCCGGATCATTTTTAAGACTTGTTTCCATAATGGATGACCTGCGTGAAAAATGCCCCTGGGACAGGAAACAGACGATCCAAACTTTGCGGCACATGACGATAGAAGAAACATACGAATTGACGGATGCTATTACTGATGAAGATTGGAATGGCATTAAAGAAGAACTTGGCGACCTGTTATTGCATATTGTTTTCTATTCAAAGATCGGAATTGAACAAAATAAATTTACGCTGGAAGAAGTGATCAATGGCATCAGTGAAAAACTGATCGCAAGACATCCGCATATCTATGGTGATGTAAAAGTTAATGATGAGGAAGATGTAAAAAGAAACTGGGAGAAACTCAAACTTAAAGAAGGTAAGAATTCAATTCTTAGTGGCGTTCCAAAGTCACTGCCGGCAACTGTAAAAGCAATGAGACTGCAGGAAAAAGCGAAACAAGTGGGTTTTGAATGGGAGAACAAGGACCAGGTTTGGGAAAAAGTGGAAGAGGAAATGGGTGAGTTAAAGTCTGCAATTGACGATTGGCAATCATCAGGTCAGGATGATTTAGCTATAGAGCATAAAAAAGTGGAGGAGGAATTTGGCGACCTTATATTTTCGTTGATCAATTATGCACGGTTTTTGCGTGTTGATGCCGAAAATGCGCTGGAAGTGACCAATAAAAAGTTTATCCGGCGTTTTACTCAAATGGAAGATGAGGCCACAAAGAGCGGAAAGGACTTGGCAGATATGACCCTTTTAGAAATGGATTCCATCTGGAACAGTATAAAAAAACGGACCTGAGCAGTTGAAACAATTAAATCATATTCTTCCCAAACCACATGGTTGGTTATTGGGTGCAGTTAGTTTATACCTGCTGTCCTTTTTATTTACGCAATCATTTTCGCCTGGTCGTTCGATTAAAAATGATATCAACGAACTTGAAAATTTTGTTCGCTCTAAGCATAAGGAATTCAATACTCTCGTTGCTGATACCTCCTTGATAAAAAGACTTGCATTTAATACTTATTCGGAGAAAGAAGTAGAAGAGTTTACCTCGTCAAAATATTCTACAGGGATCTTTGTTTATAAAAAGGATTTTGGAGGAGGTGAACTTAAATTCTGGAACAACCAGACCAGTTTTCCTCCTAATGAAATTTTTAGTTATCCTGATACGGCTTATTTTGAGCTAAGGCCGAATGGGTTTTATATCTGTCTCAAAAGTACATTTGGCCTTGCCGCCAAACACGACTCAATTGCTACGATCGGGATGATACCGGTTATGTATCGATATTTTTCATCATTAGCAGATCAGTTTCCGCATAACAAAAACGCTTCTTCAAGGATATCTATCTCTGGTTTGCCAACCGAATACCCTGTGACAGGTCTTACTGAAAATATCCGTTTTTATATTTCGCCGGTGATAAGCAAAACTTCGGCTACTCTAAACCTGAATATCATATTTAAATTACTGGCGGTATTGTTATTATTGATATATATTCATTTTACCGCAGAGAAAATTTCAGCAGAGTACGGTTTTTGGAAAGGCTTATCATTTTTGATCGTTACTCTTGTTTCCTTAAGGTTATTGAGTTATTTTTTTCCATTCCCTTTCAACTTTAGGCAATTTGAATTATTTGACCCCGAGGTTTATGGCTCAAATCCAATACATCGGTCTTTAGGCGATCTGCTTATTAATTCGGTTTTCTTTTGTTGGTTAGTTTTGTTTTCATGGCAAAAGATCCGGGCCACAGGCTTGTATGATCTGTCGATCAAAAGGGGATTAGTAAAAGGTGTTATCGGAAGCTTAGTTGTAGTTGTTGTTACTTTCTTAGCAGCATATATTATACGAAGTCTTGCAGCTGACTCAAGTATTTCTTTTGATGTGATCAATTTTTTTAGTCTTATAAAAACTCCGTATACGATTTTTGGTTTTATTGCTTTATCAATTTTGGCGGTGGGGTATTATTATTTTATGAAAATAATGACGCCGTTATTGTCTTTGTCATTTAATAATAACATGTTCCCGGTATACCTTATAATGGGCGCAGCAGGTCTTACTTTTCTCACTTTCCAGGTGGATAACCCCTTACTTATATTTTATATTCTGGTTCTGGGTTGGCTGATCTTTTATGTATGGTTATCTCAAATTAATTTTTTTGGAATAACTAATCAGCGCCAGACAATGGCTGGTGGTTTGTTCTGGATATTTATTTTCTCTGTTTCGCTAACTGCAGTTATTATAAATGCTAACCAGGAAAAGGAGTGGCAATCACGAATTGGGATCGCCGAGAAGGTCAATCGTAAAACCGATCCTAGTAATGAACGAGAACTAAGCATTACACTTACTTATTTTGATAATGATTTTTTTGCACCAAATTTTTACAGGTTTAGCCAAGATCAAGGGTCAGCAAGTTTTTTACGTGATAGCCTTCTTCGGCGGAGTGATTATCTGGGAAATTACAACTCCAGGCTTTATGTTTTCGATGCGCAAAAAAATCCGCTTTATAACGATCAACCGGAACCCTACAATGATCTTGAGACAAAAATGAAAATTAATGCCAGGGAAACTTCTGTGCCAAATCTATATTATTTCAATACAAGCTTCAATAGTTACACATTCATTTTTAAGCAAATAGTTACTGATCCTTCAGGAAATATACTTGGTTATGTTTTTATTTTATCAGACCCGGATCGTGGCAGCTCAGATGAATTGGAAGTGGAACTTTTTAAAAAAGGAGATGAGGATCCTGAAATTTCACAAAACTACTCATACGGAGTATATGAAGATGATGTCCTGAAACTTACAAGCTTATATAATAAATACCCGTTCCGTACGGCTATAAGATCTTCTGACAGGCCTGTCGAAACGGTTGAAAAAAGAGTGGTAACAGGTTACACAGAATTGTGGTATAAGGCGAAGAACAATAAGTTTGTAGTAGTGGTAAGGAAAAAAGCAGATGTCTTAGAAGCGATCACGTTGTTTTCTTATATTTTTTGTGTCTTTCTTTTTTTGGTTGGAGTTTTCAACGCTTTGGTTTTACTACTTCGGCTTGGTGGAGATATCACAGAATTTCGGAGGATCCTGGAGTGGAATATTCGTACCCAGATCCACAGCACAATAATTTTCATCAGCATACTTTCTTTTATCATTATCGGGGTATCAACAATTTCATTTTTCATCCTTCGCTATAAGCAGAATAATGAAGAGCGTTTAGGGAGAACTATGGATATTACTATCAAGCAAATGGAACAAACACTTGATAAACGACGACAATTGGATGATCTTCTTGCTATATATGATTCGGTATCAAACGATCAAGTGACCAGGCTGGTAAACGAAGTTGCCGAGATTCATAGTGTTGATGTGAATGTTTATGATACAAGCGGAAGATTGTATGTGAGTTCTCAACCTATTATTTACAGGGAGAATTTTTTTAGCAAACAAATGCATCCGTTAGGGTTTTACCACCTTAACAGACTTCGTGAAGTACAGCATCTGCAATCCGAAAAACTTGGACATATTTCATATATGAGTATTTACGCCCCGCTCAGAGGCAAGGATGATGGAAAAGCTTATGCGTATATTAATATCCCATATTTTTTATCTCAAAGTGAATTAAAACAAGAGATATCGAACTTCCTTGTAACTATCATTAATTTGAATGCATTTATTTTCCTGGTTTCGGGTGTAATCGCATTATTCATTACAAACAGAGTTACAAGATCATTCTCCCTTATTAGTGAAAAAATGAAAGAAGTAAATCTTGGAAAGGCAAATGAAGAAATAGTTTGGAAAAGAAATGATGAGATTGGTGGGCTTGTAAGAGAATATAATAAAATGGTAAAGAAGCTTGAAGTAAGTGCTGAAGCCTTAGCGAAAAGCGAAAGGGAGGGTGCATGGCGTGAAATGGCAAGACAAGTGGCCCATGAGATCAAAAATCCATTGACGCCAATGAAACTGAGTATACAATTTCTTCAAAAGTCAATTGATAATAATTCGGATAATGTAAAAGAGCTGACGGGAAAAGTGGCAAAGACACTTGTTGAGCAGATCGATCATTTATCAAAAATTGCATTTGACTTCTCACAGTTTGCAAATATTGGCAATACCAATATTGAAACATTTGATATTAATGAAGTGATCCGTTCATTGGATAATCTTTATAAAGCAAGCCATGAAGGTGAATTAAAGTTGAAGACCGTTCCGGGTAAAGTAATGGTAAGAGCTGACAAGACACAAATGAACCGCCTTTTTACCAATCTTATTCAAAATGCAATTGAAGCTTGTAATGGTAAAGGAAAATGTAATATAGAATTGAATGAGGTAAGAACTGATGGGGTCATTCAAATTAGTATAAAAGATAATGGAGAAGGCATTCCTAAAGAAATGCAATCAAAGATATTTATTCCAAATTTTACAACTAAATCATCAGGCACTGGGCTTGGTCTTGCAATGTGTAAAGGAATAGCTGAACAAGCCGGTGGCAGGATCTGGTTTGAAACGACAACAGGAGAGGGCAGTACTTTTTATGTTGAGCTGCCTGTTTCTAATTAGATGTGGTCTTTATCCGGATTAAGCCAGCTGATCTTTAATTCTGCAACATGATCCCGGCCAATAATATCTTTATAAAGCTCAGGTCTCCTTGCCTGGGTGTATCTAAACCCACCTGCCTGTGTAATTTTCTCTTGAGTTAGATCAGCGATCACAAATTCATTATCGAGGGTTCTGCATTCTGCAATAACGTCTCCAAATGGATCAATGATCATCGAGCATCCATTTTTTAATTGATCATCGTCCATTCCAATAGGGTTTGAAAAAACAACATATACACCATTATCGTAAGCTCTTGCCGGCAACCATTTCATTAACCATTCTCTTCCTTTGGGTCCATCAAACTCCTTATGAAGTGTTGCTGGATCATTGTTCCTATTTTTCCAGAGTTCCGGATCAACAAAACCTGCACCGGGTCTTGTTGATGGAGTACACATAGTTACATGCGGCATAAAAATAATATTGGCGCCGAGTAAAGCGGTAGCTCTCACATTTTCTATTACATTATTATCATAACAGATCAGTATACCACATTTCCATCCCTCAAATTCAAAAACAGTGTATTGATCACCAGGAAGCAAATGCGGGTTTATAAAAGGATGCAATTTTCTATGCTTTGCAACAATTCCATGCTTATCTACACATACATAAGCTTTGAATAAGTTATCGTCTTTGTCTTTTTCAAATAAACCAGCAAGGATAGCAATATTATTTTTTTCCGCTATTTGAATTAATGTGTCAATGCTTTTACCGCCAGGAATTATTTCAGCCAGTTCCAGCATTTGAGACCTTGAAAGATTACGTGCAAATGTGTAGCCGGTAATTGAGCATTCGTGTAAAGCGATCATTTTTGCTCCCTGGATCGCTGCTTGGTTTGATAGTTTGTCAATTATCGAGAGGTTATGATCCTTATCATTGCTTTTGTTTTCGAATTGAGCAGTTGCTATCTTAATGTTCTCCATAATAGCTGGTATTATATCTTTTTCTTCTTCTTTCTATCGGCAAGAAATTTCTCAAACTCTTTTAATGAAAAGCTGCTAAGATTTTGTTCTTTACTTAATCCCGCTTTTTGAGCGGCTAGCACACCGTATCTTATATCATTGTAACCATCAAGTGAGTGAGCATCTGGATCAATAGAGATCAAAACGCCTTTATCAATTGCATATTCAATATATCTCCAGTCAATATCAAGACGACGTGGATGTGCATTTAATTCAATCACTACATCATTGGCTGCACAGGCATCAATTATCTTTTTATGATCAACAGGATAACCATTACGGCTTAGTAACAACCGACCTGTCATGTGTCCCAATATCGTTGTGTAAGGATTCTCAATAGCTTTCATCAATCGCATCATCGCTTTTTCTTCTGACATTTTCAAATTGCTGTGTACAGATGCGATCACCAGGTCAAAAGTTGAAAGAATATTATTGCTATAATCCATCGAACCATCTCCAAGGATATCACATTCTATGCTTTTGAAAATTTTAAATGGTTTGTATTGTTCATTTAATTGATCCACCTGCCTGTGTTGTTCCCTTATTCTTTCCTCTGTAAGTCCATTTGCATAAGCCGCTGCTTTTGAATGATCAGAAATAACAAGATATTCAAGCCCTTTCTTTATGCACTCTTCTGCCATTTGCTCCAATGTGTTATCTCCATCACTCCATCTGCTGTGGCTATGAATAATCGCTTTTACATCTTCGGGTTGGATAAGTGTTCCTAATTTTTTGTTCTTTGCTCTTTCAATTACAGAGGCAGTTTCCCTCATAAAAGCAGGAATCACTGGAATTTTTGCTTGTGTAAATACAGAATCATCGCCAATGTCTTTTCCGGTATATTTTATAGTAGAGAATGTTTTGGTAAAAGCAGTTAAAAATTCTTCTGAACATGAAGTACAAAACAATCTTTCATCCATTTTCCCTTTGCCTGTATGTAAACGAAGTTTTAAGCCATTTTTAAGTTTGTAAAGGATGGTATTTTCTTTTTCCTCTAAAAGCTCAGGAGGCTGTGCAGATTGAAATTTTGGCTTGATCACATCATTATTTTCAAGAACAACAAACTCCATTTCTTCAATTGTCAACGCTTGTCTTCTGTATGCTCCAGTTACATGCACTGTTTCGGGAGAAAATAATTTTTTTAAATAACCATCTATCTGTGGAAATATAACTTCAGCTTCTGCAAATAAAAAATGCCCTTGCTGACTTTGATAAAATTCTATTGACTCCTGCACATTCGCTTGTGTCTTTTCACCAAAGCCTTTATAAAGGGTTAAACGATTTTCATTACAGGCATACAACAATTCACCAACTGATTCAATTCCCATTTCTTTCCAGATGGTTTGAATTTTTTTTGGTCCAATTCCTTTTATATTCAGCATTTCAATAACACCTGGTGGTGTTTTTTCAATGTATTCGGCTAAAATTCCAAGCTTGCCCGTTTCAAGCATTTCAGCAATTTTCTTTGCTGTGCTATCCCCAATTCCTTTAATTGAAGCAATTTTCTCAGCCGGAGTATCGGCAAGTTGGTTGGGGAGTTTTTCAATATTGAATGCTGCGGCCCCATAAATTCTTGCTTTAAAAGAATTATCACCATGAATATCCATGAGCTTGGAAAGCAGGGAAAAGTTTTCCGCGATGGCATAATTATCCATACATGCAATTTAATATTATTCCTTTTTTCATTGGGAAAATACAAGTTACTGCAAAAAAAAGTCCCCCGCATTGCGAGGGACTTTTATGAGAAAGGTTAAGTTACTTTTTCTTCTTAGCTGCTTTCTTTTTAGGAGCTGCTTTTTTCTTAGCTGCTTTTT
>Ga0190274_10000744_pt1 | contig 18975 bp, 11 predicted proteins | sample Popmic531T_FD_133002 | JGI IMG/M metagenome (GOLD analysis project Ga0190274, IMG submission 133002) | Populus adjacent soil microbial communities from riparian zone of Yellowstone River, Montana, USA - 531 T | ecosystem: Environmental > Terrestrial > Soil > Riparian zone | place: USA: Montana... | reverse complement strand
GCGATGCTCAGGTAGTTAGCGAATCACGGTATCACTCGAAGGCTCAGATTCGCATACTTATCGACGACGAGAATCTCCCGACGCCGGACGCAGCCGGCATTCCAGCAGGTCAAGGACAATCGCTCTCGGTCTTCGATCCAATCCCTCTACCTAATCTGCCTGTGGCAGCGAATGGCGGACGAGCCTTGTGGCGCATCAACGATGATGGTAGTTACCGGGAAAATGCGGGGTCATGTGTACTTCAGGAGCAGGGCACCACTCCGGGTCAGGCTCTGACGGTCCGCAGACCCGGTGCTGCATCAAATAACGCAAGCCTCAATGGCAGCCTGACGACGATTCCCGGAGGCGCGGGCCTTAGCGGTCGCATCCTGATTCAGATAGTCGATGACGCCGGAAACACCTTCGATGTTACTCGCGAGATTCTGAGCATGGGTGTGACGGTGGGTGAACCTAATACGATCTTAGCATTACAACGACCGTTGTGGGCTGCCTTTACCCAAGGCAGTCGCGATGCCAGCAATATCCTGAACACCGCACCGGATGGCGCGCAATATTCTAATTCCCTCACCGACATCGTGAGCGGAACCTATATCGCGGCTGATGGCGAGCTCGAAACTGTTGCTGGTCCAACTCAGGACCCCACCTATGGCAATCTCATTGGACTTCTCGATGACACCGCAGCTGGCCAGCCCGTGAGAGCAGATATTCCACCCACGATGGACGTAACACACTGGGGAACAGCCGCCTGGAAAAGCAACAAAGAGTGGAACTCGATTGTGCCGATCAATGTCTATAACGTACGCGAGGGATGTATCACAGGTGTGAACTGTGGCGTGGTTTATGAACGCGGGATCACCAACGTAGTCGAAATCAACATGAGAAATCTCGCGCGCTGGTTGGATGGCGTTTATGACACCAATCTACTTGCGGGGACCACCGCCGTTAGCACCAATATTTCTAATCCCGGTGGATACACCGTGTACGTTTCGGATCGACGGGGAGACAAAGTCAAGCCGATGATGGGCCCAACGGGCATGATAAATAGCACCAATGGGATGGTGGACAACGAAGATATCTATGGGCCAAACGACGTGCTAGATCCAGGAGAAGATGTGCAGGAAACCGGAGTGCTGGTGAAGGATCTGCTCGAATTGCCGGATCCGTTAGCACTCGTAGGCAGTTATGGCGCAGACTTAACCAAGCAAGCGTTGACTGTTGCCGCGTGGGACAATCCGAATAAATTCGCTCGTCGAGCGGTACGATTGTTCAACGGTGAGAATTTACAAATCAGCGGGGCTCCAGGGCGTTTATCGTCAACCCAGGGCATCTCAATTTCCAGTGAAAACATGGTTTATACCTGGGGAAATTACAATACTAGCGGGATTAATGCTGCCCCGCCCGCCGGTTTTGCGTGCCTCAATGAAGGTGCCACTACTTGCCGTTATCTAGGCAATCAAGTTCCAGCTTCAATTGTCGCCGATGCACTTTTCCCCCTATCAAAAACATGGGCCGACAATGCCAGTGCGATGTATCCCGGAGACTTGAGCAGAAGAATTGCTGATCGAAACTTGCCGGCCGTCACCGCTGAGACTTCAGTTCGCGCTGGTATCATTGCTGGAAACAATCTCTCGGCACTAGCCGGACTTCCAGATGCTGGTAACACCGGGGCCGGCGAATCTCGCCTTAACGGCGGAATGCACAACTTCCCACGCTTTCTCGAAAGATGGGGAGCTCGTTGGAATTTCGTGGGTTCGCTAATTCCTCTTTACTATTCAACCCAGGCAGTGGGCCAATACAATGCGAACTCGACCATATACGCACCGCCTGTAAGAAACTGGGCATTCGACTCAACTTTTCTCGATCCCAATAGACTTCCACCCTCCACGCCGCAATTTCAGTATGTGCAACCAACTGCCTTCAGGCAGATACTTTAGTAACCAATCAGAGGAGCCTAATTGAATTAAATTTAGGCTAAATAAACTTATGGCAAGAATTGATGAAATCCTTAGACAAATGATGGAGCGCGAAGCTTCAGATCTTCACCTCGCGAGCGGGAGTGCGCCTTATCTCCGAATTCATGGCGATATGGTAAAGCTCAATTATAAGGACCTGACGCCTGAAGTTTGCCAGGCATTGCTCTTTGAGATTCTTTCGCCGCCACAACGAGAAAGCTTTCTCGAAAATTGGGACCTGGACTGTAGTTATTCGCTTAAAGGTGTTGGGTGATTTCGGGTCAATGTCTTCCGACAGCGACACGGGCTGGGAGCAGTTTTTCGCAGAATCCCGGAGGCTATTCAGACTGCTCAGGAGTTAGGCTTGCCTCCAAATATCACTGATCTTCTCAATGTGTCAGAGGGATTGATTCTGGTAACAGGTCCGACCGGCTCAGGGAAGAGCACAACTTTGGCGTCGTTGATTCACACAATCAATACCACCCGACGATCGCACATTATCACCATTGAAGACCCAATCGAGTTTGTTCACAACAACAAGAGTTCGTTGATTAATCAGAGAGAAGTATCGAGTCACACCAAATCCTTTCATCAGGCGCTAAGGGCGGCGCTGAGAGAAGATCCAGATGTAATTCTGGTAGGAGAGATGCGGGACTTGGAAACTATTTCATTGGCCATAACTGCAGCAGAAACCGGCCATCTCGTACTAGCAACGTTACATACCAATAGCGCGACGAAAACGGTTGATCGGATCATTGATGTCTTTCCAGAAGCTCAACAGTCACAAATTCGGGTGATGCTTTCGGAAAGTCTCAGAGGGATCGTGGCCCAGTCTTTGGTGAAACGCGCAGATGGTAACGGAAGGGTCGCTGTCGTTGAAGTTCTGGTGAACATTCCCGCTGTGGCTAATCTCATTCGAGAAGGCAAAACCTTCCAAATCCATTCATCGATGCAGACAGGTCAGGTGCATGGCATGATTACATTCGAATCCGCAATGAGTGAGTTGGTTCGTAAAGGTCTCGTGTCCAGAGACGAGGGCCAAAGTTTTGTCTCTCGCCGCAGTGCGGGAAAAGCATCGAACAATTTACAGCGGGCCTGAACACCCCCAAATGAGTTCATAGAGTTCATTCCCAAGGGCCAAATAATACGGCCCGATTTCCATAACTTTCTGGGATTTTTTTTGATTCATCTCTTAATGCTTATTACCCTCCGATTGATGGAAAACACCCGTGATCACGACTATCTATTAGACGTGACAGTTAGTAATTGGAAACCATAATCGGAGGCTATTACCTTTGAAAAGAACTCTGCTCCTATTTGCAATACTCGTCGTTGGGCTGCCAATCACCGCCTTGGCCGATACGTTTACATTTCAAGCTCCGGTCACCGCAGCTAATGTGGGTAATGGTGGACCAAAGCAAGTTGATCTGGACCATCATAGTGCCTACACCTGGCGCATTGACGATGGCAGGCTGGCTGGCAAGACGATTACGTCTGCGACGATCACTATCAGCAATATCAGCAATTGGGATAGGAATGCGAACATGCTTTTCATCCATCTGCTCGATACCGCCAAGGCGGCAGGGATATCCTCTTTCACGGACGCTACTGGTTCTCCAGTTCCCACTTCTCAAATTCAAGACAACTTCGCCGGCTCGCTCTACAACAGCAACCCGCTGGTCGCTCCTGGTACCGGAAACACATTCCTAACATCGCAGAGCTTTACGACGAATCCGAGCACGTTTGTTTACAATTTCACGGCAGCGCAACTTCAAGTGCTCAGCGCTTACTTCGCGAACGGGAATATTGCGTTGGGCCTCGATCCGGATTGTCACTTCTGGAATAACGGAATCACATTAACTGTCACAACCGGTGACAATATTAATGAGGTACCTGAACCCACAACAATGGTGTTGCTCGGATCAGGCTTAGCCGGTTTGTACCTGAAGCGCCGGCGCAAGAAGGTAGTTACTACACTAATCTAAGTCTGGAATTCACTCCAGCGAAAAGACGCGAATGGTAAATACCATTCGCGTCTTTTTGTTTCCGCTTGCATTGCAGTGTGAAAGTGAAACTACCCACCGTAGCTAGTCGCTTAAAACCAATCTGCTTGACACCAGCTTTGTTAGAAGGAATTATGAATGAATTGAGACCGCCGCTGGCATTACGTTACAAAGCGTGGCTACTCGAAACAGTTTCTGGTTGCTAATCCATATTCGGCATGCCTGACATCCTCCTCGTTGAAGACAAAGAAAGCTTGCGCCGGGTTTTACGGCTGACTCTGGAAAGCGCTGGTCATACCGTCACCGAAGCGGCCGATGCCCGGGCGGCATTGAATGAAATCTCGGCCGCACCACACAAGCTAGTGCTCACTGACCTTCGCATGCCTCACGGCTCGGGACTCGATGTGCTGCGGGCCGCCCGCGCTGCAGATGGTGGCATTCCTGTAATCGTTATGACGGCTTTTGGATCCATCGATGAAGCGGTCCAGGCAATGAAAGACGGCGCGCATGACTTCCTTCAGAAACCAGTCGACTCTAACCACCTTCTCTTACTTGTTGAACGCGCGCTTGAACAGGAAAGACTACGAACTGAAAACATACTGCTGCGCGAGGAATGGTCCCGTCGCTATGGATTTCCTCGCATCATCGGCGAGTCCGAGGCGCTCAAGCGCGCTGTTTCGGAAACTCAGCGCGTAGCCCAGACTGAAGCGACTGTGCTGCTACTGGGCGAATCCGGGACAGGAAAAGAGTTGTTTGCGCGTGCAGTCCATCACCTCTCAGGCCGGCGCGATAGACCTTTCGTGGCCATCAATTGCGCCGCTATTCCAGAGACGTTGATCGAGAACGAACTGTTTGGACATGAACGCGGTTCATTCACGGGTGCAAGCGACCGCCGGCTGGGAAAATTTGAGCTCGCATCCAGCGGGACAGTTTTCCTGGATGAAATTGGCGAATTGCCTCTTGCTGTTCAGGGCAAGCTGCTTCGCGTGATCGAGGAGAAGGTCGTGGATCGAATCGGTGGCCGCGCACCTGTGCCAGTGGATGTTCGAGTTGTAGCCGCAACTAACCGCGACTTGAAAGCGGCCGTTGAAGGCGGGGAGTTCCGTCGCGATCTGTTTTTTCGTCTAGCCGTTTTTCCACTGGAGATTCCTGCGTTACGCGATCGGGAAAACGACATAATCCTCCTGGCTAAACATTTCGCTGCTCAACTGGGCAAAGAACTAAGAGGGCGCGAGGCAAGCCTAAGCGAGGACTCTATTGCTGTATTGCGCAAACATAACTGGCCGGGGAATGTTCGAGAACTTGAAAACGCCATCGAACGAGCATGCATTCTTTCAGATTCAATGCTGCTCTCACCAAAGGATCTCGGCTTGCCCACTTCAATTCCCGATGATTCCCAATCACTAAGATTGTTTGACCTCTCCGGAAGCCTTTCCGAAGCGGCTCAGCGCGCTTTGCGCTTCGTCGAGCGCCACAAGATTCAGGAAACACTGTCGGCAAACAACGGGAATAAGATCCAAACTGCCGAGGATCTGGGCGTAAGCTATAAAACCCTCCTTACAAAGATAAGAGACTACAACATCTAAAACTGATGAACGACGATCCCCAGTCCGACTCTCCCGGTCATGCTGAATCCGAAACCGTTTCCGGCGAACCTTCGAACGCGGTTGCAGATCACGATGAGGCGGGCTCAATAGCCGGGGAGACCGTAGTCCAGGTGGGCACCGCCGGCGATCCTTCCGTAAAACCTGCTGAAGCTATTGATAAGAGCACCGGACGCTCCGCTTTCCTGGTTGGCGCCGGCATCTTGATTAGTAGAATCATTGGTCTAATTCGCCAGCGTGTCTTCGCCCACTATTTCGGACTATCAGACGCAGCCGATGCTTTTAACGCAGCATTTAGGATTCCCAACTTCTTACAAAATGTTTTTGGCGAAGGAGCGCTCTCAGCTTCATTTATTCCTGTATACGCCAAGCTGCTGGCACAGGACGATGAGAAAGAAGCGTCTCACGTCGCCAGCGCTGTCTTGACCCTGCTCGCGCTGGCAACTTCAGTAATTGTTTTAATCGGCGTCTTAGCGACACCCTATTTGATCGATCTGATTGCGGCAGGGTTCGAAGGCGAAAAGCGCGAGCTGACGATTCGCCTGGTCAAGATCTTTTTCCCAGGCGCCGGCTTACTCGTGCTCTCCGCGTGGTGCCTTGGGGTGCTAAATAGCCATCGACGGTTCTTTCTCTCTTACACTGCACCCGTAATCTGGAATCTCGCAATTATTGGCGCCCTTGTAGCAGGCGGCGGACGCGTGGGTCAGTTTCGGCTGGCAGAGATTGTGGCTTGGGCCTCGGTTGCGGGTAGTGGATTGCAGTTTGCGGTACAGCTTCCCACAGTCTTGAGACTCATCAGGCGGCTCCGGCCAGTTTTTGATTTGGTCTCGGCCGAAGTTCGAAGCGTGGCTCGCAACTTTTTTCCGGTCTTCTTCAGTCGCGGCGTGATCCAGATTAGTGCATTCGTCGATGCCTGGCTCGCAAGCTGGCTGGGAACAGGCGCGGTAGGGGCGCTTTCATACACTCAAAGCATCTATACGCTACCTGTCAGTCTCTTCGGAATGGCTGTCTCAGCCGCCGAGTTACCTAGCATGGCCAGCACGCTAGGCACTACCGAGGAAGTTGCTGCCATACTGCGTCAGCGACTGGACGCAGGGCTCCAACGAATCGCTTTCTTTATTGTTCCTTCCGCAATGGCTTTCCTGACGCTCGGCGACGTGATGGCTGGGGCTCTTTACCAGACTGGCAAGTTTGACAGGGACGGAGCAATTTATGTTTGGGGAATTTTGGCGGGTTCCAGTGTCGGTCTGCTCGCGTCCACGTTAGGGCGACTTTACTCCTCAACCTACTACGCTCTGAGAGACACACGAACCCCCTTGCTCTACGCCATCGTTCACGTTTCTTTAGCCACAATTCTCGGCTACTTATGCGCCCTTCCTTTGCCACGATATTTGGGAATTGAACTTAAATGGGGTGTAATCGGACTTACTCTGTCTGCAAGCATCGCAGCCTGGATTGAGTTCTTATTGCTCCGAAGAACACTCAACCAACGCATCGGTCCAACTGGTTTGCCCGGTTCCTACTCAATCAAGCTTTGGATCGCGGCTTTACTGGCCGCTGACGTCGGATGGGGACTCAAGTTGGTCTTGCCTCACCTGCATCCTATTCCCTTTGCCGCAGTAGTCTTGGGCGCCTACGGAGTTTCCTATTTCGGCGTCACCTTCCTGTTAGATATAGCTGAATCGCGCTCGGTGATTGGTAAGGTTCTCCGCGTGGTGAAGATAATCAGATGACCCTAGCCTCTGAAGTACCATAAGTCTCAGAAAACCACTGGAAAATCTCCGTAATTGCTTCTTTTATAAGGTACTTGGAACTTGCACTGTGCTGGCTCTGAGAACGTCAAAAGTGCGGCTAAAATCACATCTTAATTTGGAGGACAAGACGAAGATGAAGGAGTTTTTGACAAAGGGAGTTTTGGCGCTGGGAGCCCTCCTCATTATTTCTCTCGCTGGGGTGAGCGCTCGAGCGGATAACTTTCTTATCGTTCCTGTAGGGCCCAGGATCGTTCAACCTGCCGGACTGGGCACTGTGAACACCGTGTTGGTGCTCCAAACCAAAGGTTCCGCCACCAGTGGCTTCGGTTCCGTAGCCTATGACCCAAATGCCTCGAAGGCAAACCGCAAGGGCGATCTCGTCTCCGGTAACCAGGTCGTGGCCGGTGCAAATAATCAAACCTATTCGGTGACTGATCTAGGGATCAGGAACGGCAACCTTTGTATCAACATGAATATTAACGACCCGAACAAGGGTGGCAGTAATGCTGGACCGGTCGGGCCTATTGTGTTGAATTCTCTGGTGCTTACTGCTTATGACGAATCAGGTCAGGCGGTATTCACGGCACACCTGGCTGATGCCCTAACGCTTAGAGAAGCAACGTTAAACGGCAACGGAACAGGCAAGTCTGATTTCACTTTTGCTTTGAATAGTGATGCGGCCGCTGCTCTAGCCGCTGCGATTGCGGCAAATCCAAATCTTCGCCTTGGCCTCGCGGCAAGCGTTTCAGACGCTTCAGGCGGACATGAAAGCTTCTTCTTCTGCAGTGGTTGTAACCAGCAAAACGAACCCGTCCCGGAGCCAGCCACTATGGTGTTATTAGGAACGGGCTTGGCAGGAGTGGCGGGAGCAGTTCGAAAACGTAGAAAAGCTAGGAAAACCACATGATTAATTGCTGATTATCCCAGTTTTTGCCAGCCCGAGATCGTAAAGATTCTCGGGCTTTTTTTTTGGGCATTTTCTGAATAGCGTGCCCCATTGGTACTTTAGTTAGGTATCCTGGAAAAACGGACTGGTTGGTGCAGCGGCAATGGCGGGGGGCGGCCCCGGGCCGCCTTTTTTTTTGCCAAGCCGTTCCACCCCACGCTGATCAATTGACCCAAGCATCCGCGCTCCTTATCATCCGAGCGTGCAGCCAGTTCTCTCAGCCAGTCAGATGCGTCGGATCGACCGCCTCACTACGCAGGATTATCAAACCCCATCCCTACTCTTGATGCAGGCCGCCGCTGAGGCTTGTTTGCGAGCAATCAACGACCATTTTTGCGGCAATCTCGCCGGCAAAAAGGCGCAAGTTCTTTGTGGCCTGGGAAACAATGGTGGCGATGGTGCTGCCCTGGCGCAGGAACTCGCTCGCGTTGGCGTTGCCGTCGACGTCGTACTGTTTGGATCTGTATCAGAAGCTACTGGCGATGCGCGCACGAATTTCGAGATCGTTCGTCGTTTGGCGAGCTTCGAAGTCCCGACCCACGCTTCCGCCAATCACTTTCCGTCCGTAAGTTTTGTTGAATGCACGAGCATATCGGCTTGGGAAGAATTAAGGTCCCTTCGATGGACGTACGACCTTGTTGTCGACGCTCTGTTTGGAACAGGTCTTAGTCGCCCGGTCGAGGGTCTGTTTGCTCAAGTCATACAGCACCTGGCTATGACCAGAAGCACGCGAGAAACGTCGTCAGCCGTTCAACCACTCATCTTTTCCATCGATATTCCTTCCGGCCTAAATGCGGATTCGCCAAAGCTTATCGGGGACGCAGTCCAAGCTGACTTGACGGTAACGTTTACAGCTCCCAAGCCCGCTAACGTCTTGCCGCCGGCTGCGCACTTCAATGGCAAGTTGATCATCGCAAACATCGGGTCGCCGACTGCACTGGTAGAAGCCGCTGAACCTAATCTCTTTGTAACCGAAGGAAATGACGTTCGCGATTGGTTAGTGAGCACCCGTTACACGCATGGTTCGTTTAAGAACTCGCACGGGCACGCACTGATCGTGGCAGGCTCGCGTGGTTACACAGGCGCTGCGGTTCTTTGTGGCAATGCAGCTATGAATTCTGGAGCGGGACTCGTAACAATCGCGACGCCGGCCTCTTCCCAAAATTCGGTGGCTGCCGCAGTGATGCCGGAAGTAATGACGACGGCCCTCGCTGAAACAGATCGCGGCGCCGTCAGTGATCAAGCCATTGACCACTTTATGCAGTTGGCTGCCAAAGCCCAGGTTGTCGCAATTGGTCCTGGACTCTCCGCCGAAGACGAACGCACCCGTCGATTCGTTTATTCCCTCGTTCAGCAACGCGTGACGCCAGTAGTGATCGATGCCGACGGACTGAATTGTCTGGCGAAGTATTCAACCAACGGTTGGCCTGAGGACTTGCATGGATCGAACGAAGCACCGCTAATCCTTACGCCCCATCGTGGAGAGATCCTTAGGTTGTTGGGAACAACTGACAAGTCCATCCTCGACGACTACGTCTCGGTGGCCCGGACTTTTGCAACGAAATACAACTTAATACTGCTGCTCAAGGGCACACGCTCGTTGGTAGCAGCTCCCGACGGTCGAGTCTTTATCAATCCAACCGGGAATGCGGGTCTGGGAACCGCCGGGTCAGGCGATACACTGACTGGCATCATCGCGGGATTCATCGCTCAGGCAGTCGCCACATCCAGCACGAATTTCGATGTACTGCTCGCTACAGTGGCGGCACTTTATATCGGCGGCCTGGCGGGCGACTTAGCTGCTCGCAAATTAGGCATGCGCACCATGGTCGCGTCGGATATTCGCAAGCATCTCAGCGATGCAGTACGCTCACTCGATCCAGACGGCGAACTACCTTAGCCAGCACGTCCCAGCACAGGAACAAAGTCCACGTGGTTATGTCATCGCAACGACAAATCTCAACCGGCGAGTGGCAATCTGGCGGCGCCAGGGAAACCTTCGATCTTGGCAAACGGCTGGGTTCACAGCTCACCGGTGGAGAAATCCTTCTGCTCAACGGTCCACTTGGTGCTGGGAAGACTGTGTTCGTCAAGGGAATCGCGGCCGCGCTCGATTTCGATCCTGAAGAGGTAACCAGTCCTTCGTTCACATTGGTCAATCCCTACGCCAGTCGTTTGCCAATTTTCCATATCGATCTCTATCGATTGAACGAAGGCGCTTCTGCGGCGCACGCAGTGGATCTGGAGGAACTCCTCAACGACGAACAGGCAATAGTTGTCATCGAATGGGCCGACCGTATGGGCAACTATCCACTCCCCGCAAACGTCTGGCGCATCACCATCTCAGGTGATGGCGATGGGCCACGCAAGGTTTCTATTTCAGGCTAAAACTCGCTTCTGTTCTGACGCTTCGCTCAAAGTTCAACGACTTGACTCCATCCTCACCAGGGAATATAACGACTGAGTGCCTTCGGCAGATCCATTAAGGAAATGAAGCGCAAATCACCAGGGGAGAAACAAGCTTGTCCACTCACGTCAAAACAGCTCCAACCGAAGACATCAACGGCAATAAGTTTTCCCTGTCTGCGCTCAAGGATGCGCTCGAATCGCAAACTAGCATACCTTCGCTTGAGCAGATTTATCACTGGTTGGGCACTGCTGAGATCTCCGCCGAAGAGCTAAGTCCATACATCGGCTTCAAAGAGGGTAACTATTTCCGACATCGCGTTTGTCGCAACGAATTTGTGGAAATGCTGGTGCTGTGTTGGCGTCCGGGCCAACGCACTCCGATCCACGATCACAACGGCTCTCACGGTGGGGTGAAGATTTGGGAAGGATTGTTGTGGGAGACAACCTTTAGCTTCGATTCAGTTACAGGCTTGGAATACAAATCAGCCCGGGAATTTGCACAGGGCACGGTCACTGGATCTGATATCCCTGATATTCATCAGCTCGGCAATCCCGACGTTAGTGGTCACGACCTCATCACAATTCACGTGTATGCGCCCCCGCTCGGCGTGCTACATACCTACAAACCTGGAAGTGCGAAAATCGACCTGTACGTGCCTGACGACTCCGAAAACCTAAGCTGAACTTGATTCGACGATTCGGCCTGAGAAATTGTCGGTTACAGTAATCGGCACTTCAAGGGTGTCAGCGTTTGTCACTATCAAGCACCTGCCCGAGTCTGTGGATCCCTCGACGGCAAGTTGTTTCGATCATTCGGTAAAAAGAGTGGCCTCGGCAATATCTCACTATTGCTGCTTGTTCTCAAGAATGGGGAAAAACTTTCACTCCCAACAAGTAACAAATACAGATCAACCCCTTGGTGGGCACAAGCCTTGCTCAATCTGCGGCGAAAGGGTGCGGCTGAATGCCCCAACCCCGGGGCGAAAGTATATTAGCGAGACCCCCACCAACCAATCAGCTCCCTAAGCTGAACCTCAGATCGATAATCCCAGGAGACTAAAAATGAGAACTATCAAGAAGTACGCATCCACTCTGCCTGTCGTTGCCCTTTGCCTCTTAATCCTAGGCAGCGTTGCAGCCTTTTCGCAGAGGAATCTAATGATGTTGCGAACCGGTCGTCCCGAAGTGAAGGTCGTGCTTTCAGGCACGGTCGAACGTGACGACGCGAAGGTTCCGGTTGAGAAAGCGTCGATTGTAAAGTCTGGCGAGATCTTGGACTGGACCATTACGTCAGTGAACGAAGGAAATGCTCCGGCGAAGGAATACAACGCCGTGGTGAAGATTCCCGCAGGCACACAGCTCGTCGCGGGTAGCGCGAACGCCGAAGGATCAGCCTCCGTGGTGTTCAGTATCGATAATGGAAAAACCTTCTCACCGGCTCCGACGATTAGTGAAAAGCAGGCGGACGGTTCAATTAAGAAAGTGCCCGCGCCCCTGTCTATGTACACGCAGGTCCGTTATGAGTGGGCAGATCCGCTCAACGAAGGCCAAACGGTGAAAGCTTCCTACAAAGTTCGCTTGAAGTAATCGGCGCCGACTTTTCCATGGGCGAGCCAACCCAACCGGCTCGTCTCCTCATTCCCTTCCCCCCAACCGCATCGCGAGGATGATCATGATTCAAAGACTAAAAATACCTTTTATTATTTTGTGCCGCAGCGCGGCGTTGCTGACTTTAGTCGGCGCGCTTTGCTTCCCGGCAGTGGCGCAAACACCTGGTGGGACCGTTATCTCTAACCAGGCAAGCGCTACTTACTCAGACGGCAGCAACACTTATTCGACTGTTTCGAATACGGTAACCGTCACGGTCTCAAACGTCTCCGGTCTGGTAATCACACCTGACGCAGGCAGCAACCCGACGACGGTGGTTGCTGGACAAACCGGAGTGCTCTTCAACTTTACGGTTACCAACACCGGCAACTTCACTGATCAGGTTCGTTTCCTGGCTGGCAGTGCTCGTGTAAGTGGCTCACACACCGTTACCCGCGCCGTTATCGACGTGGTGAATCCTGGAGTCATTGACGCAGGCGACACCGACATTACCAGTGGCGCACTCTCAGCCAACATTTTGCAAAATGGAAGCGTTAATGTGTTGGTCGAAGTCACCGTCAGCAGTGGCGCTGCGTCGGGTTCGTCAGTGCAGGTTTTCCTGGGAGACGCCTCTACAGGTGGTCCTTCATTCGACAACCAGGCAGCCGATTCCTCCGCTCTTGAAGTCCGAACAGAATCCGCTGCGTCAGTCAATGGCAAGCGGGAAGCACGCGGTGACATCTCGGCTACGGTTGCTGATGACGCGTTGCTGAGGCTTGAACTGACCGCTCCATCCGGACCGGTGGCTACCGGTTCTGATATCACGTACACGTGGTTGCTAACTAATACCAGTACCAAGACTGCTTCAGGTGTCACTCTGAATGCGTCGAATCAGGTTTACATCATTGCGCCGATTCCTGCGAGAACAGTTCTCACGGCAGGACAAACATTCCCGGTGGGCACTCTCTACACCACCTCGGCCCTTTCCACGGCGCCTTTGTCAGCGACCTGGGTAAGCTCGCCCCCACCGCTAAACACAGTGACGCGTCTTGCCTTCCCGGTAGGAGCTACGCTGGCTGGCGGTGCATCCAGCTCACCAATCAATATGGTGGTCACGATCAACACCGGCATTAACACGTCCGTTCCGATCGACGAGATCGGTGACGCCTTCGGTACAAATGTGGCACTCGCCACTATCACCGACCAATCAGGCGACTTGACCACGAATAATGGTGATGGCAACGCCAACTTCAACGAGGGATATGTAGCGGGAGTAGGTCACGGCGTGATTCAGCAGACCACACTGCTCCAGGTTGGTTCGGTATTGTTAGGACCCTCCAGTGCACCCGCAGCTGTTGGCCCAACCGATAACAACGATGACTACACCAACAAGTCGAGCAACCCTGGAAATATCGCCCCTGGCGGTACCACCACGGCTTCGGCCCAACTCGTCTACACCAACACGTTGCAGAACAACGGGAACGCGGACGACACCTACACGCTCGACGCTCCTACTGTACCCGCAGGCTTCACGGTTGAAATCTCAACTAACGGCGGCGGAGCCTGGACAGACGTTTCGAGTGGCGGTTCCACGTCCCTGGCTGTTGGCTTCGGCACTTCCGCCAACATCATGGTGCGCGTCACCATACCGGCTGGCCAATCTGTGTTGGCTGCATACAGCACAACGGTGCGGGCCACCTCGACCGTGACACCGGCTGCCAGCAACAGAACTATCGACCGTGCCTACACCGGATTCGTCCAACTCACCAAGACAGCTACCGTGGCTAATGGAACGGGAGTCGGTGGAGCAACAGATGCGGTGCCGGGAGCGGTAATCACATACGACATCACCTACGCGAACATTTCGACTTCGAATGGTGATGCTAACTGCGTCAAGTTAACGGCGAGCAATCTGGTAATCACTGAAGACGGATTGGCCGCGCCAAACAACTGGGGTAGCACAACGACCAACTCGGGCTCGCCCAGCGATTCCGGATCTGGCGTGGTGGCTACGGTAAGCGCAACACTGTATACCGATACGATTGCGTCCCTTGCCCCGGGTACTTCGGCCGTCTTCACCTTCAAACGGCTAATCAACTAAGCCAAGTCTAACAAGTACTTGGTCATTACGAAGCGACGTGGCGGTTTCTGGATCTATTCCGCACCGGAGACTGCCACGTCGCTTCAAGCTATCCCTCTCCCATCCTCCTGTCTCAGCGAACCCAGATGCCCGCGCTTCACAAAAACCTCAGCAAATCGCTTGCTGCCCTAATTGTCACAATCCTGTGTACCGCAGTGGTGAGTGCCCGCACGAATACATTGGGCGATACAACTGGGGTTACCACAATTACGAATCGCGCTGAAGCAACCTACCAGGGTACTGACGGTACGCCATACAGCACTGTCTCGCAGACTATTACATTCACTGTTCTTCCGGTTGCCGCCCTCATCGTTGGTCCAAAAGAGACTACCCCATCGGCCAGTGTTGGCCCACAACAACGAATCACGCGACTCTTCCGTATCTGCAACACTGGAAACGTTTCAAATTCCTATACGATTACCAGCGCCGACGTTAGCTCTCCTTCGAAATTAATCATTCTCTCTTTTGACAACGACTCCACCGGCACTATTTCGTTTGATGATTTGCTGATCACAATCGGTGAAACCCAATCGCCGGCTGTTGCGCCGGGGTCATGTCTGGGTGTGCTCGCCGTTGTAGATACCCTGGATATTCCCCCCGACAGCCTCCTGCGGATTCATTTGAATGCACGCGCTAATGCCACCGCCGCGGCAAACGGCCGACCTGAAGACGACGGCACCATCATCAATTCAGTTGGCAGAGGGCCTCAGTTCAGCAGTCCAAGCAGCGCTTCCCTGCCGCCCTTGAAACAAGTCAATGACAGCAGGCAGAGTGTAGTCACGCGCGGCACTCCATTTACCTATTCAATTGCCTTCCGAAACAGCGGTGATGTGACGGCCCGCAATGTTGTTCTTACCGATGACATCCCTGCGAGCATCGAATACGTCGCCGGCACATTGCGACTCGAAGCGAACGGAACCAAACAACTGAGCGACGCTCAGGATGCGGATGAAGGCTTTGTATTGGGCCAGCACCTTGAGTTACGGCTGGCCGAAGTTGCGCCGGATCAGGTGGTGCGTTTCAGTTTCAAAGCGCAGCTGCGCCACGATGCCACTGGGGCGGTCGGACTAATAAACGTCGCTCAGGTAATCTCTGATAACGCCTCGCTGGCGAAAACGAATTCAGTGGTCGTGCTTGCGGATCCCTTCGGCACAGTTTTCTCAGGACGAGGGGGAGCCGCTTCACCTGTCCCTGGAGCGACGGTCTCCGTCTTCAGTGACCGGGCCCTGTCAAACATCCTACCGCTCTCGGCGGGCAATGGATTTGTCCCAAATGTCGAGAACGTTAATCCCTGGCTGACCGATTCTTTAGGTCACTTCGGTTTTCTATTAAGCGATTTGCAGGTTGGCTCGCCTTCGTCCCCAGCAAAGTACTACATCCAGGTAACCGCCCCAGGATTCACTCCGCGCTTGATCGAAGTCACGCTCAGCGCTGGCGAGTCGGGGCTGTTTTCACTGACGCAACGCGCGCTTGATGGTCAGGCGTTGGCAATTGGTGGCGGCTTTACGTTGATTCGAGAAGATGTCGCCATTAGCAACCTGGCTGGCTTCGCCTTCAACATTCCTCTCTTTGAAGAGCACGGGCTTGAGCTAACGAAATCGGTAGACCAGCCCCGGGCAGAGATTGGAGATGTAGTCACGTACCACCTGGACATTCGCAATCCGACGGCGACAAATGTCAGCCACGTCTCAGTTCGCGACCGTTTGCCGGAGGGATTTCGCTATGTGCAGGGCACAGCTCGTTTGAACGTCGGCTCCGCTCCTGAACAACAAATTGAACCCGAAACGTCGGGCGAGGATTTGGTTTTTCAGGTCGGCGACTTACCTTCCGGTTCAGCAGCGCGGCTACTTTACCGCGTAAGGATCGGCGCCAACGCCCGGCCTGGCGACCGAGACAATGTCGCCGTAGGCTCCGGCGACTTCCCCTCTGGAGAACGCGGAGCAACAGGAGCCGCACGCGCCACCGTGCGGGTGGGCGGAGGTGTTTTCTCCACCCAGCAGGTGATCATTGGCCGTGTTTACGAAGACGTAAATCGAAATGGATCTTTCGATTCCAATGATAAACCGATGGCAGGTATTCGTCTGTATCTCACATCTGGTCAATCGGTGATCACAGACTCACAAGGTCTCTATAACTTTCCGGCAATTGGCGACGGCTCGTTGGTTCTGGCCCTTGATCCGGCTACCGTCCCTGGAGGCTACCTCCTTCAGGATGGAGGTAGTGTCGCCGGCAGAAGCTGGACTCGACTACTTCGCACTCCAATCGGAGGCGGTGCGTTGCTACGGCAGAATTTTGTTCTGGTGCGCTCAGCGTCGGCGAATTCAACCATTGCTGCCAGTGTCGACAAGCCAGATCAAACACAGCAGAGTGCCTCCTTGCAGTCAGATGCGCAGACAAACGCGCAATCGTTTCGCCAAAACCAGAATGAATCCGATGCTAACCAATCGCCTTCATCTTCCGCACCCACCGTCGCCGGAACCTACGAATTCGTCACCAATGAAAAGATCGATCCGATTACTCCGGGAACGGTAAAAGTTCTTTCGCCGGCGGCCGACTCAGTTGTTATGAATCCGGCGCTGGAGCTCGCAGCCCGGGTCCCACTTAAGTGGACCGTCAAGGTTGAAGTAAATGGCGAGAAGGTTTCGGACAAGAACATTGGTACAACCCGACTGGATCAGAAAAACGATGTTGCCACCTTCACCTATGTCGCCATCGGGCTCCGTCCTGGTCCAAACAAAGTTCGGGTAACGCCCGTTGCCCCTGACGGCTCGACTGGACATGCTCAGGACCTCACGGTCAATGGGCGTGGTCCAGCGCAGCGGCTCGAGGTTGTACCCGAGAAGACGGCCATTCAATCCGGCGGACGCGATTCGACGATCATAAAGATCCGCGTCTTTGACAAATGGGGAAATCCGGCAAATGACAATCAGGTCGCGATTGAATCCTCATTGGGTCAATTGGTACGGCTCGCTCAACAGCCAGCTGACAATAGTGCTGTAATCGTTCCCGGTAAGGTCGTGCCGAGCGCCGATCTGGGAGTACAAAAAGGAACTGAAGTAGTAAAGGAAGGAAGCACCAGCCTCGTTCTTCCAATGGAGAACGGTGAAGCTTCAGTCCGGCTGATCGGTCCCGGTCAAATCGGCGAAGCCCGACTCCACGTAGTCGCAGGCAAGCTCGAAATGGAATCGAGGATCCGCATTCTCCCCGAAACACGGCCCAGGATACTGTTAGGACTGGCAGAAATGTCCTTCGGCAATTCTATTCCAGAGGTCGGCCTGCGCGGCGAACAGGGCAGGTCACGCAACCGGATCAGTCTGTTTTATAGCGGGCAGTTGTTTGGTCGAAGCTCGTTGACCCTGTCCTACGATTCTCAGCGACCCATCAATCGCACTGCCGGTCGCGATCGCTTGTTCCAACTCGATCCTTTGGATCGGGTCTATCCGTTATTCGGAGACTCTTCCACCCGATTTGAAGCTGCACAATCGAATTCCAAACTCTACGCCCGCGTCGATTATCAGCGCTCGTATGCGATGTTCGGCGATTTGGATACCGAGTTGGGCGAGGTACCTCTCGCCGGTTACTCTCGGAAATTGACCGGAGCGAAGCTTCATTTGGAAAACTCCGGCAGTGACTTTCTGACGGTTACCGGCGCCCGGCCCGACACATCTTATGCCCGCGACATATTTCCCGCTGGCGGCTTAAGCATCATCCATCTCACTTACGGAGAACTTCTACAGGGTTCGGAAACTGTCGCGATTGAAGTCCGCGATCGTCGAAACCCGGAGATAGTTCTTTCCCGTGAACTGCTGGCGCGATCTATTGACTACAATCTGGACCCAACCACTGGTGAACTCTTTCTATTGCGGGTGATTCCGACCTTTGATTCAGGACTTAATCTCAAACAGATCGTCGTTACTTATGAACATCAGGCCAGTGGCATGACCTCAAGTGTCTACACGGCCCGTGGCAGAAAAACCTTTACCAACCTGGGTCTCAAGCTGGGCTTCTCTACGGTACTGCAACGGCAGGAGACCGAACGAAGCTTCATGGTGGGAGGCCTGGACCTGGAAAAGAGTCTGCCGCGTCGTGGGCTATTGCGGTTTGCCTGGGCCACCACTCGGGGAGAATTTAGCAACGGCATCAATGGTTCGGTGCTCGATCACACTAACTCCACCCACGATGGCAATGCCTTCAGTGTTGATCTGCAGCAGCCGCTGGGTGTCAAAGAAGCAGTCATTCGTGCTCGATTTGCCAGCGCCTCCGCTGGTTTTCTGAATCCGTTTGGAGCCACCGTCACCCCAGGCTCGCGACGCGGCGAAGTAACATTTGATTTCAAGCCAAGGAATGGCGCGGTGCTGCGGTTTGGTCTAACTAAGGAAGATAATCAAACAGTAAACGTCGACAACAAACGGCTGACTTTGTCAGTCGCAGGCGAACAAATCATCAAAGAGCGGGTCCGTTTGCAGTTCGGTTTTGATCATCGCGACTTCACTGATGATCTAACCGAGAAAACAACCAACTCTAACCTGCTCATCGTCGGCGCTCAGGTCCAGGTAACTGACAAACTCGATGTAGCAATC
>Ga0190274_10000743_pt1 | contig 18981 bp, 14 predicted proteins | sample Popmic531T_FD_133002 | JGI IMG/M metagenome (GOLD analysis project Ga0190274, IMG submission 133002) | Populus adjacent soil microbial communities from riparian zone of Yellowstone River, Montana, USA - 531 T | ecosystem: Environmental > Terrestrial > Soil > Riparian zone | place: USA: Montana... | reverse complement strand
CGCGGCGCGCAGCAAATCGAGCGGAGGCGCGTGATGGACGCGCTTCCGCAATTCGACCTGCTGCGGCCGAAGACGCTCGACGAGGCGCTGAAGGCACGGGCCGATCATCCCGACAGCCGGCCGCTCGGGGGAGGCACCGATCTCACGGTCAATATCCGACGCGGCATCGTCGCGCCGCAGGTCCTGATCGAAATGAACAATGTGGCGGAGCTGCGCACCATCAAGGCCGATGAAAACGGAATCGAGGTCGGCGCCTCGGTAACGTTGGAAGAGGTGTCGCGCCATCCGGATATTCTCAGGCATTATCCGGTTGTGGCGCAGGCCGCGCATCAGATCGCGGGACCGACTCATCGCGCGATGGGTACGGTCGGCGGCAATCTCTGCCTCGACACCCGCTGTATCTATTACAATCAGAGTGAATGGTGGCGCGACGCCAATAATCACTGTCTGAAGACCACCGGCGCCATATGCCACGTCGCGCCGAAGAGCCGCGGCGTCTGCTTCGCAACCTTCAGCGGCGATCTTGCGCCTGCCTTTCTCACACTCGATGCGAAAGTCGATCTCGCCGGCCCCAAGGGCAGACGCACCGTGCCGCTGAACTCGATTTATATCGGCTTCGCCCGCCAGGACATTCCGGTGACGGAGACGCAGGGCGACGGCAAGTATTTCCTGTCGCTGCGTCCGGGCGAGATCGTTACCGCCGTGCGTGCGAAGAATGTTGCCGGCCTGCGTTCGGCCTATGACAAGATACGCATCCGCCGCTCGATTGAATATCCGGTTGCGGGCGTAGCTGTCGCGTTGCGACGCGATGGAGATGCGTTGTCCGACTTGCGCGTGGCCTTTACCGGCACCAATCCGCGGCCAGTCCTGCTCACAGGCACCGCCGATCTTTGCGGCAGGCCGCTCGACGAGACCTTCTACAAGCACCTCGACGATCTGGTGCGTGACCAGGTGATGGCGATGAAGACGACCTTCACGCCCGGACATTATCGCCGCCGTGTGGCAAGCGTGCTGGCACGAAGACTGGTCACGAAGTTGTTCGAAGGCCACGCATAAGCCTCTCCTTCGAGACGCATTGCTTCGCAATGCTCCTCAGGATGAGTCCGGTCTCGACGCCTCTTCCTCTCTTAATTTGTAGCGCTGAACCTTGCCGGTCGCCGTGCGCGGCAGGCTTTCGCGCGGTTCGATCCAGCGCGGGTATTTCCAGGTACCGGCGCGCGCCTTGACGTGTTCCTTCAGTTCGCGAAGCAGCGCCGTGTCATCGGCGTGGCCATTCTTCAATACCACGAACGCCTTGGGTTTGATCAATCCGTCGGAATCCTCCTTCGGAATTACCGCGGCCTCCAGTACCGCCGCGTGCGAAACCAGCGCCGCCTCGACATCGAAGGGCGAAACCCACATGCCGCTCACCTTGAACATGTCGTCGGCGCGCCCACAGTAGAAATAATACCCGTCCGGATCGCGATAGTATTTGTCGCCGGTATAGGTCCATTGGCCCGCGAAGGTGCGGCGGCTTTTCGCGCGCTGGTTCCAGTAGCCCTCGCCCGCGGATGGCCCGCGCACGATCAATTCGCCGATCTCGCCGTCTGCGAGCTCCGCATCATTCTCGTCGACGATCTTGACTTCGTAGCCGGCGACCGGCTTGCCGGTGGAGCCGTAGCGGACATCGCCGGGCTGATTGGACAAAAACGTCTGCAGCATTTCCGTCGAACCGATGCCATCGAGCACCTCGGTGCCGGTAACCTCGCGCCACCGCTCGCCCAAATGCGCGGGCAGCGCCTCGCCTGCGGAAACACAAAGCCGCAGCTGTTTCGAACCCGCGCCACGACTGATGCGGGAATGCGAGAGCAGCGCGGAATAGAGCGACGGCACCGCGTAGAAGATCGTGGGATCGTGCCGCTGCATCAGATCGAACATCGCATCCGGCGTCGGTCGCTCCGGCCACAGGATCGCGGTCGCGCCGACCGACATCGGAAATGACATCGCATTGCCGAGGCCATAGGCGAAGAACAGCTTCGCCGCCGAGAGCACCACATCGCTTTCGTCAATGCCGAGCACGCCCTGCCCCATCAGCCGGGCGGTCGCCATCAGGCTGGAATGAACATGTTTCACGCCTTTCGGCTCGCCGGTCGAGCCCGAAGTGTAAAGCCAGAAGGCGACCTCGTCGGAAATGGTAGGCGCGGCGAATACGTTTTCGCTACCGCGCGCGCAGATGTCGGAAACGCGTAGCGTTTCATGGAACCCGAGCTGCCCCACCAGCAATTCATCGGCGACGATCGCCCGCGCGCGGCTGTCAGACAGCATGTAGGAATATTGTTCTGGCGCGAGCCAGGTATTCATTGGGATGACCACGATGCCGGCGCGGATGGCGCCGAAGAATGCGACCGGATAGTCGATCGTATCCGGCAGCAACAGCGCGATCCGATCCTCCGGTCTGAACCCAAGCGCCAGCAGTCCGGATGCGAAGCGACAGGTTTGCTTTTGCAATTCACCGTAAGTCAGCGTGCGATGCGGATCGATGAAAGCGGCCTTGCCGCCAAGGCCGCGCGCAACATTCGCATCGACGAAATCCGTCGCCGCGTTATAGCACTGCCGCTCGCTGAATGAATCGGACACGGACGCTCCCCTGCCGACGGCTGTCCGTTTCTTCTTGCGCTGCGAAGCGTGACGGCTTGCAGCGATAGTCTTATCTCAGTGCAGGGCGAAAGCCTTCGCCTGCAATTCAGTCATCAGGTCGCTTGAGCCCTGCACAGCAAGACGCTGATGGTAGAGGCGCAAGCCATAGAGGCCACCAAGCTCTTCGCCGTTTCCGGCGCGACCGGGACCGCCGTGATGGCATTGCGGCATCACGATGCCGTGGCCGGTATGCGCGTCGGCGACCGATGGCTCGACCATCAGCAGGCGCCCGTGGCTCGGCCCAAGCTCGGCGACCGCGCGCGCAAAGAAGGCGCGGTCATCGCCAAAGACGGATGCCACGAGCGATCCGCCGCCGCGCGCGACCAAGGCGAAAGCCTGCGCCTCGTCCTTGTAGGGAATGATGGTCGCAGAGGGGCCGAAGACCTCGGTGTCATGAACGGCGCTTCCGTTCGCGTCCGGCGCGCACATCAAGGTTGGCGCCACGAAAGCGGATTTGTCCGGATCGATGCCGTCGATCGCAGGCGCCGTAGCGCCACCGGTAAGCACCTGCGCCTCGCGCGCGATTTTCAAGATGCCGTCGAACGCCGCCGCCTGCTGTCCGCGCGTGATCACCGGACCCATGCGCGTCGCTTCGTTCCGCGGATCGCCGAGCGTGGTCTTTGTCAGCCGCGCCACTAGCGCTTCGGCGACAGCATCCGCGCGTTCGGTAGGCACGAAAACGCGGCGGATCGCGGTGCATTTCTGCCCGGCCTTCACCGTCATCTCGCGGCTGACTTCCTTGATGAAGGCATCGAAAGCGGGTTGCCCCGGCGCTCCATCCGGCGCCAGCAACGCGGCATTGACGCTGTCGGCCTCGACATTCACCAGCACACCTTGCGCAAGAATATTCGGATGCTTGCGGATGCGTGAGGCGGTATCCGACGATCCGGTAAACGCGATCACGTCTTCGCCTCGCACATGATCGAGCAGATCGCCGGCGCCACCGCAGACCAGGCCAAGCGCGCCCTCGGGCAGGATATTTGCTGCGATCACATCGCGCACCATCGCATGTGTCAGCATCGCGGTAGACGACGCGGGCTTGCAGAGCACCGGCACGCCGGCCAGCAACGACACCGCCGCCTTTTCCCACAACCCCCAGCTCGGAAAGTTGAAGGCATTGATATGCACCGCAACGCCGTGGCGCGGCGCCAGCAGATGGATGGCCTGAAAGTTCTCCGCCTTCGCAAGACGAACGGGCTTCTCATCGAGCAGGAAGGTAGCGCCGCCAAGCGAACCGCCGAGCCGCGCATAATATTTCAACGTGCCGATGCCACCGTCGATGTCGATCGCAGCATCGATCTTGGTGTTGCCGGAATTGGCGATCGCGATCGCTTCATATTTCGGGCGATCGGCGATCAGCACATCGGCAACTGCACCGATCAGCTTGGCGCGCTCCGCAAAGGACAAGGCACGCAAGGCCGGTCCGCCGCGCTTGCGCGCATGATTGAGTGCCGCCTTCAGATCGAGGCCGCGCGCGCTTGCTGTTGCGAGCACATTGCCGTGCACCGGATCGACCAGCTCGGTGTCGACGCCCTCTCCCCGACGCCACGCGCCCGAGAGATAGCTTTCCAACGCTTCGCTCATGACCTAAGCCTTCTCCGGCAAGTAGCGCGCCATCATGCATCCTGTCCGGATGCGTTCCAGACCCGCACACGGGATTTCGCTGTCACAAAATCGGGGACGATTGTTGCCGACGGGGGCGTTTGACTCCCCGACCGACAGGATCCGAGGACAATCCCTATTCGTAACAATAGCTTACGCGCTTCAGATTTACACCTGTTGTTTGTGCGGCGCACCCAGTGAATGCAATCTTGCGCGACCGCTTTAGCACCTGAACTGAGGCCGCGTTCGGTGTAAGTGCGGCCTGGGTCGGCTCCAATCCAATCGGTTCGATGGCTGGAAACTGCCGAACGCGAATTGCATTTCGAATTCCGCGTAAGATGCGGACTTGCAGAAATCCGCAACCTGACTAGCCGGAATTTCGCTGGTATTGATCATCGCTGACCTTTTCCAGCCAATCCACGCTCTTGCCGTCGAGAGCTTCCGCAATTGCAATATGTGTCATCGCGGTCGTTGCCGTAGCGCCATGCCAATGCTTCTCACCGGGCGCGAACCAGACGATATCACCAGGCCGCAGTTCCTCTTTCGAGCCGCCTTCGATCTGCGCCCAACCGAAACCAGATGTAACAATCAGCGTTTGACCGAGCGGATGGGTGTGCCAGGCGGTGCGCGCGCCGGGTTCGAATGTCACAATCGCACCGCTAACCCGTGCGGGTGCTGTGCCCTGAAACCGCGAATCGAGTCGGACGGCGCCGGTGAAATAATCCGCCGACCCTTTCTCTGACGGACGCGAGCCGCTACGCGTGATGTTCATTGTTTCTCTCTCCTGAGCGAAGATGTTTTCGGATGCGGCCAAGGTGGCCAAGCCTCCGCTTGCGATGAGCAAGTGCCGGCGCGTGATCATGATTTCTCTTAATGGCGTGCCTGCGAAACCTTGCAGACGTCAGCCTTAACTGACATCTGGCAACGGTTCGGTGACCTTGTCCAGAGAGATCGGCTCTTCGAAGCCCAATGCGCGCATTGCCGCTTCACTCGCTCGCGCGGTGAAGCCGGAACGCGAATAGACGTATTATGAGTGCTGAATGTGACGAAGATCTCGCCGGCAGGCTTCCGCTTGGTCTGCCCTTGATCGGTCTTAGCTCCGTGGCTTCAATCCAAGGCTGCGCCAGCGGGATTCGAAACTGTTGTCGTCACCGCGTGGCGGCCAGCAGCAGGATCCGTCCTCGGGATCAGAAAAATCACGACCGTCCGTTGCCGGCACTTTAGCTTCGTCAACGGGAGCAGGTTTGGCTGGGCTCACGGGAAGAGATTTCGCTTGAACATCGGGCGGTGATTGGTCAGGCCAGCGCAGCGATGACTTGGGAAGCATGGTCTTGCCTTCGTACCAGCACTTGCGTCCATCGATGAGCCTGTAAGACCAGTGCCCGGAGCGAACCGCGGGCAATTCAGCCGCGCAATCGATGGCCTGCGCGGTCGATATTGTCGATACGGAGGCAAGCAAAGCCGCGCTCAGAATCAGAAACGGTTTCATTTCAGACTCCCCCTGCTGAGGGCGAATTGTCTTAAGGAATGGTGCAATTCTGAATGCCGAAGTTTGTCCCAACCACGAATTCTTGGCGTCAAATCTGGGGTCGGATACCGCGCATCGGTATGCTGCCAGGTACAGCCGACCACGGAATACCTACGTTCGATCTCGAATTGCTCGATTTTGAGCGTGGGTGCTAAATTGCCTGTACGAGCCTCCAGCGATCGCAAAACTCGGCTTTTGCCTGCAAGGACTCGTTGAAGCCGCAAAAGACGGTCCGATTCCAGTTTTCGCCACCGGATTTCTGACGCAATGACGCAATCGGACGGCCTGCTGACCGCGACGCATTGGGGCAATTTTCGGGTCCGCGTGGATTCTCAAGGCGAACTGGAAGCCGTGCCGAGCGAGAGTGACCTTTCGCCCTCGCTGATTGGTCGCAACCTCCGCGCAACCCGCAACCGCGACTGCCGTATAGCTCGACCGATGGTTCGAGAAGGCTATCTGCGTCAAGGCAGGAACAGCGATGGCTCTGACCGCGGACGCGAGCGCTTCGTTGCACTCGATTGGGACGAGGCGTTGGACCTGGCGGCCGAAGCCATACGCGATGTTCGCGCGCGGCGTGGCGATTCAGCCGTCTACGGCAGTTCTTATGGCTGGTCGAGCGCCGGACGCTTCCACCACGCACAAAGTCAGATTCATCGATTTCTGCGAATGGGCGGCGGGTACACGGATTCGGTCAACGACTATTCCGCTGGCGCCGGACAGGTGATCGCGCCTCACGTTGTCGGCATGAGTCTTTATGCGGCGTGCGGCGAAGCCCCGTCAGCTCACGACATCGCCGCCAATTGCAAGCTGATCCTATGCTTTGGCGGCCTCGGTCTAAAAAACAATCAGGTTAGTCCCGGCGGCATCGGCAGTCATGGCGCCGAGGCACATTTGCGCACCCTGAAGCAGGCGGGCGTACACTTCATCAGCATCAGCGCGATCCGGGACGATACGGCCGACCTGCTGGACGCCGAATGGCTGCCCTGCCGGCCCAACAGTGACGTTGCGCTGATGCTGGGCCTTTGTCATGTGCTGCTCGTTTCCAACCTGCACGACAGACATTTTCTCGCGAAATACTGCCACGGCTTCGAACGCGTCGCCGAATATCTGCTCGGAAGCAAGGACGGCCAGCCAAAAGATGCCGATTGGGCGTCGCAACTAACCGGTATTCCAGCCGCGCGCATCCGCGAGCTTGCGCTGCGCCTGTCAAGTGAACGCTCGATCATTCGTCTGTCGCTATCGCTCCAGCAGGACAACACGGGGAGCAAACCTATTGGGCCGGCACAACGCTTGCGGCCATGCTTGGACATTTCGGACTTCCGGGCAGCGGCATTATCTATGGTTACGGCGTTTTCAATTCGAGTTTCAAGGAGCGCAAGCGCCTGACATTTGCGGTCGGGAATCTGCCGCAAGGCGTCAATCCGGTGTCGGACTTCATTCCCGTCGCGCGATTGACAGACATGCTCGAACGGCCGGGCGAAGGTTTCGACTATAATGGCAGACGGCTCACCTATCCCGATATCGGCCTGATCTATTGGGCTGGCGGCAACCCATTCCATCATCATCAGGATTTGAACCGCCTCGACCGGGCCTGGTCGAAGCCCGAGACAATCATCGTCAACGAAATGTATTGGACCGCGACCGCGCGCCGCGCCGATATTGTGTTCCCGATCGCTACGCCGCTTGAACGCAATGACTTCGCAGCATCAAGTTTTGATGCCTGGATCACACCAATGCGGCGCATTGTAGCGCCACTGGATAAAGCTCGGACCGACTATGAGGTTTTTTCCGAACTTGCCCATCGTCTCGGCTATGGCGAACGCTTCACCGAGGGCCGTGACGAGATTCAATGGGTCCGCCATTTGTTTGAGGTTACGGCCGCCAATGCCGCGCGCGCCGGCGTGACATTGCCGGACTTCGACAGTTTCTGGGCGGGCGACCCGTTAGATCTGCGCCCACAACTGCCCCGCCTCGATGCGGTGTTTGAAATGTTTCGCGCCGATCCAGCCGCGCATCCACTCAAGACTGCATCGGGACGCATCCAGCTCTATTCCGAGAAGATTGCGAGCTTTGGTTATGACGATTGCATCGGCCACGCCGCCTGGTTCGACAAGACCGAATGGCTTGGTGCGGCAACCCGCTATCCGCTGCATTTGATCTCAAGTCAGCCGCCGGCGCGGCTTCATAGTCAGCTTGATCATGGCGCCGCGAGCATAGAGCGAAAAATTCGCGGCCGCGAACCGGTCCGGATGAATCCGGCCGACGCAAAGGCGCGAGGCATCGCCGAGGGCGATGTCGTCCGGCTTTTCAACGATCGGGGCGCGTTGCTCGCTGGGGCATGTCTCTCGGACGATGTGATGCCTGGCGTGATCCAGCTCGCGACCGGTGCATGGTTCGATTCACAAAATGTCGAGGGCGCCGAACTGGAAGTCCACGGCAATCCGAACGCCCTGACACGCGACATTGGCACGTCAAGGCTGGCACAAGGCACGACGGCACATAGCTGCCTGTGCGAAGCCGAACGTTACGATGGCGCGTTGCCGGACATTCGCGTGTTTCGCAATCCGCCAATCCTGGAGTCGTAAGGTGCGCTCCGGACCAATTTTCGATTGTGAGTGGCACGGTGCCGGCGGGGAGATTTGAACGCCCGACCACCCGCTTACGAAGCGCGAAACAAAATGGGCCGAAGCGAGGTAACTGCAACCGCCGTGCAACCCGAGCGAAGAATTCGTGTCTCTTCAGAAATATTCTCACACACCATTTCCGTCATTCCAACCGTCGCGATCCCGACGTCTTCACGCCGCCGGCGGAATGGAACAGGTTCGAAGTGCGCCAATTTCCGGGCGCGCGGGACAGTGCTTGCTTTATGAGCCGCGTGGGCACAATCGCGCATTGGCTCGCGCCCGCCCAAACTCAGCCATTGACTCGGAGATAAATCACTACGAAAATTACTGAGCGTTTTATAGGGAGGTTTTCGTTGCAATTCGGGATACAGTTTTTTCCGGACGTGACGCCGGAACAGAAAGCCGCCCAGCACTATTTCGACGATGCCCTCAACCTGGTTGGGCTCTGCGATACATACGGCTACTCACACGTCCGCATCGTCGAGCATTACTTTCATCCCTGGGGCGGCTATTCGCCCAATCCCATTGTCTTTCTTGCTGCGGCCTCGCAACGCACAAAAACCGCCCGCATGATCACGGGAGCAGTACTTCCTGTCTTCAATCATCCCCTGAAACTCGCGGCCGAAATTGGGATGCTGGACGCGATTACGGGCGGGCGTCTTGACGTCGGCTTTGCGCGCGCCTTTCTGCCGTTCGAGTATCGCCACTTCGGCGTCAGCATGGACGAAAGCGTGGCCCGCTTTGAGGAAGGAATAGAGCAGGTCCGATTGTTGCTGGAAAACAATGTGGCGACATCGCAGGGACGTTTTCATTCCTTCAAAGACGTCACATCGCTGCCACGACCGACCCAGAGACCGCGACCGCCGTTTTATCTCGCGGCGGTCGGGACGCCTGAGAGCTTCGAACGCGCCGGCCGGCTGGGGCATGGCTTGATGGCAATCCCAGGCGTCGGGCATAATCCAACGGAGCTTATCCAGATCTATCGGAAGGCTTGGAAAGACGCCGGACATCCGGGCCGCGGAAACATTATGATGGCGGTCTTCATGTTTTGTCACGACAGTCAGTCCGAGGCCGAACGTATCGCCAAGGGTCCGATTGAGCGTCACTTTGCTTCCATCTACGATGCGATGTCGGAGCATGTCCGCATGGCACAGTCCGCGGATTACAAAGGTTATGACAAGATGGCAGAGAAGGTTCGGCAGGAGACCTTCGAAACCCAGGTTCAGCATAACGCGGCCTTTGTCGGAACGCCCGACCGGATCGTGAAGCAATTGAAAGCCTATGATGAGGAGATCGGCGGCTGCGATCACATCTCGATGCAGGTCAACTTCAACGACATGCCGTATGACGTCGCAGAGAGATCGGTACGACTGTTTGGAGAAGCCGTGATTCCGCAGTTCGCGGAAACGCAGGCCAGGCAGTCGGCCGGGTGAACATACAAAAACATATAGTCATCGTTTCACAGGGCTTTGCCGAATTGGAGAGCGTGACATGAGAACGCGATTACTCGCCACGATTGGCTGTCTGTTGGCTGCAATGCTCTGCGCCTCACCTGGTTCGGCTCGCGATGACATTCGCATTGGCATCACGGGCACCTTCACCGGCCCGGCCGCCGCGATCGGCATACCTTACAAGCAGGCGTCGGAATTATTTCCGGCGAAGGTCGCGGGGCGCCCGGTGACGTGGATCGTGCTCGATGACGGCGGCGATCCCGGCGCAGCGCTGAAAAACGCTCGCCGGTTTACGGACGAGGACAAGGTCGACGCCATTCTTGGATCGACGTCGCCTCCGGGCTCGATGGCAATCTTCGACGTAGCATCGGAAACCAAAACGCCGCAATTGTCGCTCGCGCCGGTTCCGATCCCGGATGCCAAGCGGACCTGGCTGTTCAATATTCCGCAGGCGGTGCCGATCATGGTCTCGGCAATCGTGGATCATATGGCGGCAAACAAGGTGAAGAGCGTCGGCTTTATCGGCTTTACAGATAGTTGGGGTGACCAGAATTACGGCGCATTGGTCAAGCTTGCCGGCGAGAAGGGCATCAAGGTCGTCGGAAACGAGCGATATAACCGTGTAGACACCTCCGTGACTGCGCAAGCGCTGAAGATTTTCAGCGAAAACCCGGACGTCGTTTTCATTGGTGGCAGCGCCTCGCCTGCCGTGCTCCCTCACCTCGCGCTGCGCGATCTCGGCTACAAGGGTCAGATATATCATTCGCATGGCAGTGTTTCGCGGCCGGTTCTGCAGGCCGGCGGCAAATCGCTGGAGGGGAGCATCGCTCCTACAGGACCGGTAATTGTGGCTGATGAATTGCCAGAATCGCATCCAACCAAAAAGGCGGCCCTCGATTTCATTAGAATCTACGAAGAGAAATGGGGCAAGGGCACGCGCAATCCGTTCGCGGGATATGCTTGGGACGCCATGCTTGTCGTGACGGCTGCAATTCCGAGCGCATTGAAGGCCGGCGAGCCGGGCAGTGTCGAATTTCGCGAGGGATTGCGCAGCGCCATCGAGAGCGGCAACGAAGTGCAGGGAACGCACGCTGTATACCGCTTTACGCCGACCGATCATTACGGTGTCGATCAGCGCGCTCGTGTGCTCGTCACGGTCAAGGACGGGGCTTTCCGCCTTCTGCCCAACTAGCGCCCGGCGCGCGATGACCAGTGAGACGGAGTAAAGGGCGATGAATTCAACCATCGCCCTTTTGCTTGCTCAGGACGGACTAACCAACGGGGTGATCTACGCGCTTTTGGCAATCGCCATCCTGCTCGTATTTCTCGTAACCCGTATCCTGCTGGTGCCCCAGGGCGAGTTTGTAGTTCTCGGCGCAATTACACTCGTTCAATTGCAGCGCGGACAATTTGCCGATGCATTATGGCTGCTCGCCGCGTTAGCTGCGCTCGCCATCGCGATCGAAGCCATACGAGCCTGGAAAAGCGGGCGTTGGCGCGATCTGGCGCTGCAAACAGCCTTCTGTCTGACCGCGCTGGTCGTAGCAGTGCCGCTGGTGCTGTTGGCTACAGGTCCCGCGCCGCTTGCTCTGCAGATCGCAGCGGTGTTGTGCGTCGTCGCGCCGATCGGACCCATGGTTTATTCAATCGCGTTTCGCGATATCGCACATTCCTCGACCCTAACCTTGTTATTCGCAGCAGTCGCGGTTCATTACGTACTGCAGGGATTGATGTTGCCGCTGTTCGGCGCAGAGGGCTTTCGACTCGAACCCTTGATACAAGGGCGCATCGATATCGGCATCACTCGCCTGTCGCTGCAGCTCCTTCTCGTGGCAGCCGCCTTCGCCGTTCTGGTTGTGGCTTTCTGGCTGTTCTTTCGCTTTGCAATCTTGGGCAAGATCCTGCGCGCCACGTCCATAAACCGGATCGGCGCACGCCTCGTCGGGATTTCCCCGGACATGTCCGGACTTGTCGCCTTCGGCCTAGCCTCATTGACGGGGGCGATCTCCGGCATTCTGATCGCACCGCTCACCACGGTCTATTACGATTCCGGATTCCTGCTGGCGTTGAAAGGATTTGTTGGCGCGGTCGTGGGCGGGCTAATCAGTTTTCCAGTGACGGCCGCAGGATCGCTCATCGTCGGCGTGCTGGAATCCTTCTTTGCCTTCTATGCGTCGGCATTGAAGGAGAGTCTTGTGTTTGCGGCCCTGATTCCGATTCTTCTCTACAAGTCGGTGACGCACCTCTCTGGCCGCGGCACCGAGGAGCATGAAGAATGAGGCCGTTGACCGCCCTTCTGCTCTTCGTCTCGCTGATCGTCGCGGCTGCGTCATTTGTCGTTCCGAGCTATTGGCTGACTCTTCTGATCTACGTCGGCATCAACGCCCTCGTCTGTGTCGGGCTGTGCGTTATGACAGGATCAGCCGGCATCACCTCATTCGGACAAGCCGCATTCGTCGGCCTCGGCGCATATACGACCGCCCTGCTGACTACGGTGCTTTCAGTTTCGCCCTGGCTGTCGCTGCCGGCCTGCATTTTGGTGACTGTATTTATGGCCTTCGCGATCGGAGCGATAACAGTTCGGCTGTCCGGCCATTATCTTGTGCTCGGTACTTTCGCCTGGAGTATCGGTCTATTCTACGTGTTTGCTAATGTAAGCGTGCTTGGCGGCTATAACGGCATTTCAGGACTTCCATCGCTCTTCAAGAGCGGCGGAGTTGATGAGCGCATATATTTCAATATTCTTGTCTGGGCGTTCGTCGCCGCCAGCCTGCTGATCGCTGTCAATATTCTAGACAGCAGGCCGGGACGCGCCATTCGTGCGGTGCGTTCGCCGGCGATGGCCGAATCCTTCGGTATCGATAGTTCTCGCTACAAGCTTATCGTGTTTGTGCTTGCGGCCGCCGCTGCCGGGCTCGCCGGCTGGCTGCACGCTCATTTTCTGCGCTTCGTCAATCCAAACCCGTATCACCTCAATGCGAGCGTCGAATATCTGTTCATGACCATCATTGGCGGCGCGTCGAGCCTGCTCGGCGCGCTGGCGGGGCCTGCGATTGTCGTGTTCGCCAAGAGTTGGCTGCAAGGAGCCCTGCCCAACCTCATAAAGGTCAGCGGTAATTATGAGATCGTCGCCTTCGGTGCGATCGTTTTGTTGCTTCTTCATTTTGCACCGAAGGGCGTCACGGCGGTGCTGCCGCAATCGCTGCGCCTTTATTCAAAGCTCAATGCCCGCACTGCCGCCTCCCTCAACTACGCGACAAAGCCGGAACGCGGCACCGACGTGTTGCGGGTGGAGAATGTCACCAAGACTTTCGGCGGCTTGCGCGCAGTGGACAATGTCAGCCTGCGTGTCGGCGCGGGCGAGGTTGTCGCCTTGGTTGGCCCAAACGGCGCGGGCAAGAGCACGTTGTTCGACGTGATCAGCGGTCTGGCGCCCGTGTCCTCAGGCGAGGTCCGCCTTCTAAATGAAGCGATCCAAGGCTTGCCCGCCAGCGCAATTGCACGACGCCGATTGGCGCGAACCTTCCAGCACACGCATTTGCGCGCGGACATGACGGTTCTCGAGAATGTCGCGATTGGCGGTCACCTGCGGGGCAGCGCGGGTATCTTGCATGCGGCATTGCGCCTGGATCGGGCGGAAGAGGCGGCACTATTGTCCGAAGCGGCGAGACATCTTCAGAGACTGGGACTCGCGCAAATGGACGAACCCGCCGGGACGCTCCCTCTCGGCCAACAACGCATCGTAGAAGTCGCGCGGGCTCTTATGGCCGACCCGATCCTGGTCCTTCTCGATGAGCCTGCTGCCGGACTGCGCTATCAAGAGAAACAGCACCTTGCGTCTGTCATCGATGACATGCGACAGGCCGGTATCGCGGTTTTATTGGTCGAGCACGATCTGGATTTTGTGACTCAGATCGTCGATCGCGTCGTCGTGCTCGATTTCGGCACCAAGATCGCCGATGGCACGGCCAGCGAGGTGACCCGCGATCAACGCGTCATCGAAGCCTATCTCGGCAAGCGCAGAGCCGCGGCGTGACCGCGCTGCTCGCCACAAACTTGCTTGAAGTGCGCTACGGCCAGAATCTCGCCGTGCGCGGAGTTGCGTTCCAGGTGCGGCAAGGAACGATCACCACCGTGATCGGCGCGAATGGCGCGGGCAAGACCAGCCTTCTCGCCGGGCTCATGGGTCTGGCGCGGCGGTCCGGTTCGATCGTCTTCGATGGCCACGATATCAGCCGAAACGCGCCCGAACACAATGTCCGCCGAGGGATGATCCTGGTGCCGGAGCGGCGCGAACTGTTCAGCACGATGTCGGTGTTGGACAATCTCGTGCTTGGCGGCGTCGCAAACCGCAGTCCGAAAATTCCTACAACAAAGGAAAGGCTGGAGGATGTCTTCGCCAAATATCCCCGTCTCGCGGAGCGGCGGCATCAGCTCGCCGGAACGCTTTCCGGGGGTGAAAGACAGATGCTCGCCCTCGGCCGCGCCTTGATGGGAAAGCCGAGGCTGTTACTCCTGGACGAGCCTTCCCTGGGCTTGGCGCCGGCACTTGTTGAAGAAATGTTTGGCTGGATCAAGCAATTGCAGGAAGAAGGGATTTCCATATTGCTGATCGAGCAGAACGCGCTCGCGGCGCTGGACATCGCCCACTATGCCTACGTGATGAGCCAGGGAGAGTTCTCCACCCAGGGTGATCCCGAGTCACTTCGAAACCGCGACGACATCGTCGCGCGCTATCTTGGAAAAAATGCAGAGACCAGGGGCAGAAACGCATGAAAAGGAAAGCTCAGCTATCGACGGCCAAACCGCCATCGAAGCCGTCCATTCATATAGGCCGCACCCCGGTTGAACTCGCATTGTTCGAGTTTCAGCACTCCGCGATCTGTTTCCTCGAAGCATTCTATCGGCACATCGAGCGACAATTGATCCTGGTGACCGGAGATCCGAATCTGTCCGCGCAGGATTGCGTCAATCTGCACGCAATTCGCATCGGTGACCGGCCAAAAAGCATTACCGAGATTCAACACTTCTCCAATCGCCGGGACGTCGCTAACATTCAATATAGCATTCGCAAATTGACAAAGGCGGGCCTTGTACAGAAGGCAAAGCGCGACGCCGGGCGTGGCACTTCTTACGAATTGACCAAGTATGGGACTAAAATAACCGACGCATATGTAAGCGCGCGTGAGCGCATGATGTTGGAGTTTCTCCGCGAGCATAATAGCTTTGTCAAAGAAGCCGAGGGCGCTACCCGCCTGATGATGATGCTGACGGGCATTTACGACCACCTTTCACGGACCGATACTGCAACTCTGCAAGCAGCTGAATAGCGCAAGCTACGATCGAGCCCTCACTTAGTTCGCGCCCGAAAGCTAAGAAGCTTTTCTGCGTACCCTGTTCCGCTGTAACCGCCAGTCCTCCAGGCTCCCGTTCAATAGGGCTGGTCCGCGCACGACTTAATACCTAAACTGCTCGCAACTTTCGTGTCGAAGTGAAAGGGACGGGTAGCAACATGAAATTCAATCCGGGACTTACAACAACACGTCGCGACGTCCTGATCGGCGGGCTGGCTGGCGGGTTGATTTCAGCGCGACCGTCGATGGCGGCAGGTCTGTTTGGGTCCTCAGACGGCGAAGCGCCAATACACAGCGACGGCTGCGTCTTATGTCAGCTATCGCGATCGATGCAGTTCTCCGAACGGTTGGTGAGGAAGCCTTCTCAATCGGAGCGAAGTCTACTTGCCCAGGTCACTATCCCATCGACGGCCGCTGGCGGGGCCGCCGCAGCTGCGAGGTCCGGATCAGCACGAACGACTGTTATCCAGCCTGGTTGGATTATGGTCCCGCGCGGTGATGGGCTGGACATCGTGTCCGACCATGACGTGATCGTCCAGAATGACCGCATTGAAGCAGTGCGACCGCGCCAACGGACGACCGATCTCATAATTGACGCGTCAGGGCAAATTCTTCTCCCGGGCCTAATCTCGGGCCATTCGCATGCGGCGGCGGGAACGCTAACTCGCGGCTGGATCGAGGAGAACGGAGTAATCGACCGTTCTCGTCCGTCGCGCAGCTTTTTCCGTGCAATGGACTTGATCGACAGCCTTTCCGACGACGATCTGGATGACCTCACCGCATTGAATGTGGCCGAGATGGTTCGAAGTGGTTGCACCACGCAGGTAGAGATGTCGTTGAGCCTGAAGCAGGTTCAGTCATACGTTCGCGTTGCGACAAAATATGGTTTTCGCAGCTTCGCTGGGGGCATGGTGCCGGGAATGACGCGGCTTGGTCCAATCTGGATGCGTGCTCCTGGCCGATCCGATATTCTCGAAAGCGCGGATATCGACACGTTGGCGGAGATCGCTGCCAATCTAAAATACGCGCGCAATGTTCACGGATCATCGAACGGACGCATCAACATGATGATGGCTCCGTCCGTCACCCCGGTCTTTACCGCCGCATCATTCAAGGCAATCCAGGATGCGGTTATTGAACTTGGCACGGCGACCCACGTCCACATTCAGGCAAACAACAGCCCAAGCCATCAGGCGCTCATACACGAGTATTGGAAAGTGCGAGAGCTTGAGTTGCTTCAGAAGACGGGATTACTGAATCAACGCGTCTTCGGCGCTCATTGCTATCTGGAAGACCCAGAAAAGGATCTGGCAATTATGGCCAATCCAAACTTTACGTTCGTTCATTGCCCCTCAGCCGCCGGTGCCGGTCAGCGAGCATCGACACAAGTCTATCCAGAAGCGCTCGCGGCGGGCGTAAACACGTCGATTGGCTTTGATACCCATTCCAACGACTATATCGAGAATATGAAGTTGGCCGTCATACAAGGGCGCGGTCGCGCATACCTGCTTGCCAAGACCAGTCCGGTGAAGATGAAAGAACCTACGATCTGGGACGCACTAAAAAGCGCAACCCTTGCTGGCGCCAATGGTCTTGGCCGAAACGATCTCGGACGTATTGAGCCTGGCGCGAAGGCGGACCTCTGCACTGTTGATGTAAGCGGCTTGTTAATTGGAAATGGGATTGCGCCGCGAGAACCGTGGAACAATCTGCTGTACGCAAACGGTCTTTCCGTCCGGCACGTGATGATTGACGGCGAATGGAAAATTCGCGACGGGCAAGTCATGTTCGACGATGAAGCCGGACTCAAATCACGCGGTGGCGCAGCGGCGAAGAAAATCTGGGACCGGCTCGAGAAGGATGGATTTTTCGTCAAGATTCCACATTGAGATGGCAACGCGTCGGTGGACGATCGCGCCGCCGACGCGTGCGCGATCTAAATCGGTCTGATTGTTTCAGAATGAAGGCCTTCCCCACCTGCTCCGCAACCGAGGGCGGGATCATCAGTGCGCTTTTGCCCAAGCCGCCTCTTGACGTGCGACCCACAGCACCCATGACTGTTCACGCGACATTGCAACTCCAAGCCCATCGCGGACACTGTCTACAAACTCGGCTCGGATCGGCTCGCATGTGCGCAATAGCGTTTTAACGAACTCATCTACGGTACGGCTGGCGTCAGCTTTCAAGACGACTTTTGCACATTCGTCCAAGCGATCAACCATTCGTTTGGTTGTCTCGTCCGCCAGCACGGGGCGCAGTAATATCAGGAGACATGTGGCCACCGTTAGAAATGGCAGTCGTCGATACGGCTCGTGGCTCATTCGAAGATCGCTTGATTTACTTGTTTCGCGGGGGGCGTTTCGGAGTGGCACTAGCAGCAATGCATCAGTCGCGGGGCACTAATTGCGTGCGCTCACTCCTTCTTCTGTATCACGATCTCGTTGAATTTAGACAACGCGCGCTCGAACTTCTCGTTGAACAGCCACATCGCATCGAGAATCTCGCGGTAGGTCGCCGATGTTTTCGCTCTATCGGCTTGTCCGAAGTTGAACATGGAGTTGTTGCGCAGATAGCCCATGATTTGCGGGTCGGAGACTCGGTATCCGGCGACGTTGCCTGATCTGATCGCGGCCTTTGTCGGACTGGGAACGATCTGGATCAACTCGAACAGCTTCAATTGATCGATCGGATCGGGAAACGCCGCCGTGATCGCCGGAATTTGCAGGAAGGCGTCGGCATGCGCGTTCATCAGCGCATCGCGCACATTGATCCAGTGATTGTAGCGGCGGTCGAGATTGCCGACCCGCTCCTCCTCCCTGGTGTCGCGCGCGATCAGCGCCGGATCGAAAGCCGCAATCGCCGGCCTGAGCGCCGCCCACTTTCTCTGACCACCTTGGCCTTCGGACACGCCGGTTTGGAAGCTCCCCTTGTACTTGTTCGAGCGCGCATTGCCGATGTTCTGATTGCCATTGGTCTCGGCAAAGAAGATGCCCAGACTGATGCGGCCGGCGACATCGGCATTGGCCGCATTGAGGCCACGGGCGCGGGCAATGGCGGTTCCGAGGTCGACAACGTCCTTGAAAGGCGTCGGCGAGTTTTGCGCATTGGCCGGCGCCGCCTGCATGACGTTGAACAGCTTGAGATACTCATCCAGCAGCGGCTCGTTGGCGGCATCGAAATAGGCCGGCGGAATTCGGAATTTGTTCGGTCTGCCGATCTTTGCCGGCAGGGCATCGGTAAGATCCTTGTAGGTGCTCATCACGGCGTTGCGGGCCAGATAGAGCGCCTGGCCCGGCAAGTTCGGAAGCGGTTGCTTCGCGTCGATCTGCGCGCGCCGCTGGCTCAGGATCGATTTGAAATCGTTGAGCGCTTTGCTGTAGCGGTTGAGCGCATCCGACTGCGATGCCGTAAGTGCCGGCTGGGCCTGGGCGGCAGGCAGAGTGAGGAATGCCCCGAACGCAAGGCCGGCGGCACAAAGTGCCGCAAGCGCTCTCGACCTCCCGGCGTTGATGATTGGCGTTAGGGTGCCGACATTTCTGACAGCCACCAAATCTTGCTCTCCAGACCAATTTTCGATTGTGAGTTGCATGGTGCCGGCGGAGGGATTTGAACCCCCGACCACCCGCTTACGAAGCGTAAAGTTTAATTGTTTCAATATGTTACGGGATTTTCTCCTATTGCACGAAAATATATAATCGAATACGAAGTGACGGGCCTCCGCGGGCCAGACAACCGGATTTTCGAAT
>Ga0190274_10000742_pt1 | contig 19026 bp, 15 predicted proteins | sample Popmic531T_FD_133002 | JGI IMG/M metagenome (GOLD analysis project Ga0190274, IMG submission 133002) | Populus adjacent soil microbial communities from riparian zone of Yellowstone River, Montana, USA - 531 T | ecosystem: Environmental > Terrestrial > Soil > Riparian zone | place: USA: Montana... | reverse complement strand
CGGAAGAAGCAGGAAGCCAGGCGGCAGCAAGGCAGGTGGCAGGAAGGCAGGGGGATGATGATCTCGCGTTCTTCAGTCCCGCATCGGTACGCCGCCGGGACGCCGAGAAGCGCGCGCTGGCACACACGCTCGGTCAGCAGATGATTCCCGGTACCGAGGCGAAGTCGAAGGCCGACGAGGTGAAGCACCAGGCCTGGCGCGATCCGCACGCGGAACAGGACCACGTCGAACGCCGCAACCCGGTCACGTCGCTCCTCGGCTCCAGCGACGCAACGTCCGTCCTCACCAAGGCCGGCCTCGATCCTCATGACCCGCGCGTGGCGCTGCTCGCCGACCTCGTCGAGGGCCTGCACCAGCTCCCGCGCCATCGATCGATCCATGTGGGCGGCTTCGTGCTGACGCGCGAGCCGCTGTCGCGCATCGTGCCCATCGAGCCGGCGTCGATGCCCGGCCGCACCGTGATCCAGTGGGAAAAGGACGACCTCGATCCCGTCGGCCTGGTGAAGATCGACCTCCTCGGCCTCGGCATGCTCACGCTGCTGCAGGATTGCCTGCTCTACATCAACCGCACGCGCGGGGTGTCACTCGACCTCGGCACCATCCCGGTGGACGACCAGGCGGTCTACGACGACCTCTGCCGCGCCGACACCATCGGGCTCTTCCAGGTGGAGAGTCGCGCGCAGATGAATACCCTGCCGCGGATGAAGCCGCGCGCATTCTACGACCTCGTGGTCGAAGTGGCACTCATCCGGCCCGGTCCCATCCAGGGCGACATGGTGCATCCCTTCCTGCGCCGTCGAGCCGGACTCGAGGAGGTGACCTATCCCCACCCCTCGCTCGAGCCGGTGCTCAAGCGAACGCTTGGCGTGCCGCTCTTCCAGGAGCAGGGAATGCAGGTGGCCATCGCGGCGGCGGGATTCTCGCCCGGCCAGGCCGACGAGCTGCGCCGCGCCATGGGACACAAGCGGTCGCATGAGCGCATGGCCGAGATCGCCGAGCAGCTGGTGGAGGGCATGGCGAAGAACGGCATCGACGCGGATACGGCGCGGAGGATCTACCAGCAGATCAATGCCTTCGCCGACTATGGCTTCCCCGAGAGCCACGCCGCGAGCTTCGCGCTGCTGGTGTATGCCTCGGCGTACCTCCGGCACTATTACCCGCCGGAGTACACCGCGGCGATCCTCAATGCCCAGCCGATGGGTTTCTACTCCCCGGGGACTCTCGTCGAGGACGCGAAGAGGCATGGAGTCGAGGTGCGACCGGTGGATGCACTCATGAGTGCATGGGATGCAACACTCGAGCAGGATGGCAGGAAGTCCGTCCCTGCCGTGCGCCTGGGCTTTCGCTCCATCCGCGGGCTCGGCATCGCCGCGCGGGAAAAGATCGAGTATGCGATCAACGAGCGGCCGTTCAGTTCCGTGGCCGATGTGGTGATCCGCACCGGCCTCGATCGAGGGGCGCTGCGCTCCCTGGCAGAGTCAGGCGCGCTCGACTGCCTCGTGTCGCATGAGTCTCCCGAGCGGCGTCGCCGGATGGCGCTGTGGGAAGTGCTCCGTGCGGAGCGCGGCGTCGCAGGACCTCTTGTAGGCGGCAAGGCGGCAAGGCGGCAAGGCGGCAAGGTGAATCTTCCCCCAATGACGCCGTACGAATTGACCGAGGCAGACTATCGCATGACTGCACTATCACTCAATGGTCACCCGATGGCACATCTTCGAGCGGAAATGAACCGGCTGGGAGTGACGTGCGCACGGGATCTTGGCGGCGACCTGAGCACTCCTGTCGCCTTGCCGCCTTGCCGCCTTGCCGCTCCGCGCGATGGTGATACGATCCTCGTTGCCGGTCTCGTCATCTGTCGCCAGCGTCCGGGTACCGCCAAGGGTTTCGTCTTCCTCACCCTGGAGGATGAGACCGGACTGGTCAACGTCATCGTGACACCCAAGCGGTTCGAGCAGCAGGCGCTCCTCATCGCGCGGAGTCCGCTGCTCCTCATCCGGGGAACCTTGCAGATCGAGGGCGTCGTGGTGAATGTGCGCGGTGAGGAATTTCGCCTCCTTAACGCTCCAGTGGGTGCCGAGCATGCCCGTCGACACGATTTTCATTGAGGAATTCCTCTGCCTCCTGCTCGTCCTCATCGGATGGGTCACGCCCGTGGTCGTCGCGGCCCAGGACTCCACCACCATCGAGGTCGCGCAACCAGCCGCGAAAACGACGGCCATCAAGTGGTGGGAAGCCGGGGCAGTCGTGGGTGGAGGGCTGCTCACCATGGCCGTGGTGGACGGCCCGGTGCAGGAGTGGTCATCCAATCCCGATCACTACCATCAAGCCACGGACGACCTTGCCAATGCGTTCCAGCTCTTCGGGGCCCCGGCGGTGGTGTACCCGGTCTCGGGAGCCATCATCCTCGTCGGCCTGGTCGCGAAGAAGCCGGGCCTTTTCCACAGCGGCCTGCGGATCGGTGCCTCGGTGCTGCTGGCCGGCGTGGTCACAGAGGGCGCGAAGCTGACCTTCGGCCGGGTGCGGCCCGACGATACAAACGACGTCTGGGACTACCAGCCGTTCAGTGGCAACGGCTCGCTGTGGTCAGGACATACCGCACTGGCGTTCTCCTTCGCCACGTCACTGTCCCAGGAGGTCCACCGGACCTGGGTGACGGTCGGTCTCTACGCGATCGCCACCGGCACCGCCTGGTCGCGGGTCTACGAGAACGAGCACTGGGTCAGTGACGTGCTCATCGGCGCGGCGATGGGGATCACCTCAGCGAAACTCGCGACCGGACGCTGGACGATCTTCGGGCTGCGGGCGCCCGTTCCACTCGCGACGCCGAACGGGCTCGGCGTAATGTGGCACGGGACGTTCTAGGAAGGGCTGCGCCTCGAGACCTTGCAGATCGGGGATCATGTAGTGAACGTGCGCGGGGAGGAATTTCGCCTCCTCAGTGCTCCCGTTGGTGCCGCGCATGCCCGTTGGCACGATTTCCATTTGAAGACACCTTCAGGATCTCCCTGAAACACTCCCCAACTCGACATGCGTTGTTGCTGGTATCCGCAATCGCCGGCCTGCTCATGCCGGGCCGCGTCCGGGCCCAGGACCTCAAGCAGGTCGATTCGATCGCGTCTCGCCCCCCTGCCATCAAGTTGTGGCAAGTCGGTGCCGTTGCGGGCGCGGGGCTCCTCACCATGGCCCTCTTGGACGAGCCGGTGCAGCACTGGGTGTCGAACCCGGCAAATCGCAGCGGCACGATCAACGACATGGCCAGTACCGCCCGTCACTTCGGCCAGGCGGAAGTGGTAGTGCCGGTAACGGCGGGAATCATCGTCGCCGGGCTGGTCACTGGGAGCAAGGGAGTCTTTCACTCCGGACTCCGCATCGGCGCATCGATGGTCGTCGCCACGATGGTCACGGGCGTGGCCAAGTACGCCATTGGCGTTGAGCGTCCCTACCAGACGGGCGAACCCGGCGACTTCGATCCGCTGAGTGGCAATAGCTCGATGTGGTCGGGGCATACCGCACTGGCCTTCTCCTTTGCGACCTCGCTGTCACAGGAGATCCATCGTCCGTGGACCACGGCGGGACTTTACACGCTGGCCACCGCCACCGCGATGTCGCGGGTCTACCAGAATGACCACTGGGTGAGTGACGTCGTGATCGGAGCGGCCGTGGGGATCGCGTCGGCCAAGCTTGCGACGGGTCGCTGGACCATCTTCGGGCTGCGTGCACCGGTGCCACTCGCGACGCCCAGCGGCGTCGGCCTCATGTGGCACGGGACGTTCTAGCAGGTTCTTCGCGTCAGGCCGTGACCCTCCATGGATGGGTGTAGACCGTGTGCGACTCCTTCCGGGTAAATCCGCACAACGTCAGGTTCGCCTGATGCGCCATCCGCACCGCGAGTGCCGTCGCCCCTGACACGGTGACAAGCAGGCTCGCGCCGAGCATCGCCGTCTTGTGCACCATCTCGAAGCTCGCGCGGCTGGTCACCACCACGAACCCCGATTGTGGATCGATGCCGCGTGTCAGCACCGCGCCGATGAGCTTGTCGAGCGCGTTGTGCCGCCCCACATCCTCCCGCACCAATGCCACCTCGCCGTCGAAACTTGCCCATCCCGCCGCGTGTACGGCGCCGGCGGAGCGATTCAGCGCCTGCTGCGCCACCAGCCCGTCCAGCGCATGATGAATCACGTGGCCGGACACGGCTCGGCCCTCGGGCACTTCCGACACCGGCCGCAGGACCGCATCGACGCTGTCGCTCCCGCATACGCCGCAGCCCGTCCGGCCGGAGAGCCGTCGCGTGCGGCCATTGATGACTTCCATGCAAGCTTCCGCCACGGTCGCCTGCATCTCCATGCCCCGCTCGTGCGGGACGCACGCCAGTGCCAGCATGTCGGCGGGTGACCGGATGAGCCCCTCGGTGATGCTGAAGCCCAGGGTGAAATCGATGAGGTTGGTGGGCGTCGCCATCATCACGACGTGGGGGACGTCGTTGTACACGATGGTGACGGGTGCCTCCTCGGCGACCAGGTCTTCGCGCTCGGTGCGCGCGCCCCGGTCCCAGCGTACCACGTGGTGCGGGATCAGCGGCTCGGCGGTGCCCAGCCGGAGCAGGGCATCTGGCTGGGTGAGCCAGTCGGTGTTGGTGCTCATGATGCCTCCTTGCCCCTGAATCCTAACCCGGGCCGAGACGGGTCAACTCCTCAAACGAACAACGCCCCTGCCGAAGCAGGGGCGTCTTGATTTGCTCGACTTCGACGCGGTCAACGCGAAGCGCGCGCCGCCGGCTCCGGAACTTCTGCCGGGAACTGCGTGTTCACGGTCGCGACAGCGGCATTGCCTGCCACCGGCGTCGCAATTACGGTCTGCGTCGGGCGGCAGAAGACAGGCTCTTCCGGCGGCTCCGGCAGCGGGTTCGGGCAGACCTGCGCCACGAGCCACCGACCCGGGCTCACCAAACCGGCGGCGTCCACGGTGTCCTTCGTGGCCTCGATCAAGCCCGGAAGACTCAGGTTGAAGGTGATGACTTGGCCCACCGCTGCCGTACCATCGGGATACTTCACCTCGAATACCGGGTCTGGCGTGACGACGTAAACCAGCGTATCCACCACAACGACGGTGTCCGCAATGATCGTCGTATCAACCCCGGCAACAGTCGTGTCGGCGGTAATGGTGGTGTCCGGACCGCCCGGGAGAGGGATGGTGGCAGTGTCGATGGCGTACCCGCTATCCGGGACCAGCTCAGTGACGTATACCGCGGTCGAAGCAGGCGGCGGCGTAAGCGGAGTACCCGTGGTGTTGTCTTCGCACGAGGCAAGAAACGCCGTGGCCGCGAGGACAACCACAGTTCGACTGACGATTCGATGAAGCATGCTCGGTTCTCCCGTTGGGTAAGGACGATCCCGCGAGTCGGGCAGCCCGCCGATCCGTGGGTCGATTTGGAGGCCTGAGCGGGATCGCAGCGTGCGACTACCCCGTCGGCATCACGCGAAAATTTGCTCTGTTACGAACCTGAATCTGATGTGGGGCCGGGTTGGATATCGACAAGTTACCGCCCGGGTACACACGCCGCAAGACGGCAGCAGCCGAGCGAAAGCTTCAGTTAGCAACGGCTTGGCTCACGAGCCGCGGCCGGCACGCACCGGCCGCGACTCTGCCCGTTTCAAGCAGCAACGTAATCTTTCACCTCCCCGCCAGCTCCTTTGGCAACAGGGCCACGCCCCCGAAAAGCCCACCATGATCCGACGGCCACAGGCCGGAGGCCGTCCGCTCATTGAGGTCGTCCCCGAAAACGGTCATGACCGCCGGACCCACTCGATGGCTTGCGTCCGGCCTCACCCACACGTAGTCCAGCCGCCGATCGAGCATTGAAGTGGAGCTTGTCAGGCCGGGTGAGTGGCAGCAGGTGGCGCTTGGCTGCGGACGGCCGAGGCGGGCCGTCCAGAGATCGGTGAAGCCGGCCCGGGTCATCTGGTCCCAGGGTGAACTCGCGGGGTCGTTCGGCTCGGAGTTGAAGTCGCCGGCCACCACGACCGGAAGGGTCGTTGCAGCCAGGTCCTGCAGCAACTCCGCCACCTGCGCCTCCTGAATCTCCTTCACCGGTGTCCGCGGCTCGGGATGGGTGCTTACCACCCGGAAGTCCTGGCCGAGCACGGTCACGTCCGCGGCGACGTATCCCCGCTTGATCGCGACGGGGATCGGGCCGAGGTTCACCGGGAGGTAAGCCTGGTAGTTCTTCGTGGTCACGTTGGCGGTTCGGAGGTTCTGCCGAACCAGGAGCACGTCGTAGTCGACCAGTGAGGCGAACGCCGCGGGCAGCCCGTCCGGGCCGCTGATGATCTCACCCGTGGACGGGTCAATGGAAAGAGGAATCATCACTTGGGTGTTCTTCACCTGGCCGACGACCCGATAGTCGAGGCGTCGTGCCGAGAGGGCGCTGAGGAAGATCGGGAGGAAGTCGGTGCTGTTGTCGACCACGCCGTAGCCGCCGAGCCCGCGGCGGGACACGGTGGAGATCTCGTTGAGGCTGATGACATCTGGCCCTTGATACTGGATCTCGTCGGCCATCCGGCCAGCGCGTGCCGTCCAGTCGGTGGCGTCGAAGGTGTTCAGGGCGCCGAGCAGCGCGCCGAACAACACGGCGGGATCGCTCGAGGTGGCACCCGCTGCGATGACGGCGTCGACGTCGGTGCCGACGTAGACGTTCTGCTGGTAGATGCGGATCGGGGCAACGAGCTGGTACCCGTCGAGCCATTTCCTCGAGGACACGGGCACCTCGTCCGCGGCCTGCGCCGACTTGTCGGGAACGTCACTCGGCCCGCCGACGGCCGAGTTGTCACACGCGGCCAGGACGGCCACGCCGGTGATCAGGGTGAATGCGGGCTTCATGCGAACCTCCGGTTAGGGTGGGGCAGGTGGACGCGCCCACGTTCGCCAGTGGTCCTCAAGGCGCCCTCAAGTGCGCCTCCTGGAGGAGGTTGCTACTGCGGCCAGGTCGCCCTACTTATCTGCATCCTTGATCCGACTGGAGCATTGCAATGCGTAGGCTGCACTGGGCCCTGCCGTCACTGTCGTTCCCGATGCTGCTCGCCATGTTCGGCGCGGCGCCACTGCGGGCACAGGCCTTCGAGGGGACGCTGACGTTCGTGGCCCATGGCGTCGATGGCGACAAGATCATCACGGAATGGGTAAAGGGCAGCGATACGCGCTACGATTTCGCGTCGGCGGGAAGTGCGAGCGCGCAGGGCACCATGATCGTCGACGGGAAGGCGAAGACGCGAACCGTCATCATGCCGGCGCGCAGGGCCTACATGACGGCCCCGTACGACCCATCGGCCCGGAAGCCCGGTGCCGGGGAGAAGTCCGACGTGAAGTGGACGCGGACGGGCAAGACGGAGACGGTGGCCGGGGTGAAGTGCGAGGTCATCCATGGCACCGGCACCGAAAACGGGAAGCCCAAGGAAGCGGATATCTGCGTGGCGAAGGGGCTGGGCTTCGGCGGGGGGTCGACCGGGGGCGGTCCCTTCAGCGAGGCACTCACCGAGTATGCCAACCTCAGCCTGGCGCCAGGCGAGGGTATCGTGAAGATGACCAGTATCGATGGCGGGAAGGCGGACGTGCAGCTGGAGTTGACGAAGGTGGACCGGCATGCGCTGGCGGCCACCGATTTCCAGCCGCCCGCCGGGTACACGCAGATCGAGCGGCCCATGCCGGCGGCGAAGCCATAGCGTTGCCGGGGCGGAGGAGGAGGAAGTACCTTCTGCTCCGCATCCGCAGGGCCGGTAGTATCCGGCGCCGTAGCCAAGTGGTAAGGCAGAGGTCTGCAAAACCTCCATCACCGGTTCGACTCCGGTCGGCGCCTCTCTCCTCGGATCAATCTAAAGATTGACCACGTCACAACTTGCATCTCCTCCCTGCACAAAGGGTCGGGACGAGGTTACCATTCGATTCGGGAGCCGTCGCGCAGAACTACGATTCTGACGCCTCGGCTCCCGGTCGTTTATAGGGTCGCCACCCAACCTCGAGCGCACGCGAGTCCAACTCGGTGTCCTTGCATGGGTGAGTTCACTTATCGCAAGGCAGCCATGCGTCCGCTCCGCGTCGGCATTCTCGATCTCGTTGCTCGTGCTCCCACCACCGCGATCTACTCCCGTGTCATGAATCCCAACCTGGCCGGTATCATGCCGCAGATCATCGCGGTGTGGTGTGAACAGGCTGGACACGACGTGACCCTGGTCTGTTACACTGGGTTCGAGGACCTGCAGGCTGAGTTGCCGCTCGACGTGGACGTGCTGTTCGTCAGCGCCTTTTCGCAGTCCGCGCAGCTGGCCTATGCCATCAGCAACATGTTCCAGCAGCGTGGCGCGGTCACCGTGCTGGGCGGGCCGCATGCCCGGTGCTATCCCGAGGATGCCGGTCGCTTCTTCGATTACGTGCTCGGATTCACCGATCGCAGCACGGTGCTCGAGATCCTCGCCGACCGGGAGCAGCATCGCCCGGAGGGACGCCAGCTGGCGTCGGCGCAGCAGCCGAAGGACCTGCCCACCCTCGCCGAGCGGTGGAAGTACGTCGAGAAGACGCTGGCCAAGGCGCCGGTCATCCAGATGGTGCCGATGCTCGCGAGCCTCGGTTGCCCCTATACCTGCAGCTTCTGCATCGATTCGACGGTGGAGTACCAGCCGCTCGGGTTCGATCGCCTGTCGGAAGACATCCAGTTCCTGCTGACCAAGCACAAGAACCCGATCGTCGGGTGGCATGACCCGAACTTCGGCATCCGGTTCGAGGAGTGCATGGAGACGCTGGAGCGGGCTGACCCGACCACGCGGATCCGGCACATCGCCGAGAGCAGCCTCTCGGTACTCAACGAGACGCACCTGAAGCGCCTCCAGAAGAACGGCTTCAAGGCGATCCTGCCCGGCGTCGAGTCGTGGTACGATCTCGGCAACAAGTCGAAGACGCGGCGTACCGGCATGGACAAGGTGACGCAGGTGGCGGAGCACGTGAACATGATTCTCCGCTACATCCCGTACATCCAGACCAATTTCGTGCTCGGTCTCGATGGGGACATGGGCCCGGAGCCGTTCGAGCTCACGAAGAAGTTCCTGGACCTGGCCCCCGGCGCATTCCCCGGCTACTCGCTGCTGTCCGCGTTCGGCAAGGCGGCGCCGTTGAATTTGGAATACCAGCGCGACGCGCGCGTCCTGCCCTTCCCGCACCACTTCCTGAACAACAACCACGCGATGAACGTCAAGCCCAAGAACTACGCGTGGCCGGAGTTCTACGACCGCCTCATCGACCTGACGAAGTACTCGTTCTCCGGCCGCATGATTGCCAAGCGGTTCGGCGGCAACAGCGAGCTGCTGCCGCGCTTCATGAACGTGATCCGCGCGGTGTCGTCGGAGGGCTGGGGGCGTATCAAGTACCACACGACCATTCGCGGCCTGCTCGACACCGACAAGTCGGTGCGCGACTACTTCGAGGGCGAGTCGACGGTGCTGCCGGACTTCTACCGCGATCGCATCCGCCGGGAACTCGGGCCGTTCTGGGATTACCTGCCGGAAGGCGCGCTGGAGCACGATCCCAACGCCTACCTCAAGGCGTCGGCCGGCCTGGTGCCGATCGCACCGCGCCCGGGTCGTGGAACGGTGGCCAATCGCGCCGGAGTGGCCACGGTCGCCTAGCGGCACTCAGGACGACCAACGAGGCCGGCTTCCCACGTGTGAAGCCGGCCTTGCTAGTTTTTGAGGATCACTTCCAGTGAGGCTGGCATTCGCACCACACTCCTCGCCGCGACGCTTTTGCTTGCGGCGTGCGGTCACAAGGATCCGGCACCGGTGCCCGTAGTCTCCCCCAGGAGCCTCGGGGGAGCGCCGTGGCTGCTCGAGGACCTTGCCGGGCGCGGCGTCATCGACAATGCGCGCACCACGCTCCAGTTCATGGCCGATGGCAAGGTGGGAGGCAGCGGCGGCTGCAATCACTACAGCGGCAAGGTGACGCTCAAGGGCACGCTGATCACGTTCACGCCAATGGCTTCCACCATGATGGCATGCGCGCCGCCGCTCATGGACCAGGAGACGCGCTTCTTCGACGCGCTCACGAAGGCCGACACGGTGTCCTTCGACAAGACCGGCGCCCTCCTCATCGGAGTGAAGGGCGAGGCGAAGCCGCTGTTGTTCCGCCAGGAGAAGTGAGTTCGCTGTATCCCGCACTCGGCGCACTTCCGGCCGGATGGCGCACGCGCTTCGCCCCGGCCCCGACCGGACGGCTCCATCTCGGCCATGCAGTCAACGCGATCCATGTCTGGGGGCTTGCCCGGGCATTCGGCGGACGGGTGCTCCTGCGTATCGAGGATCATGACCGAACCCGCTCGCGCACCGAGTACGAAAGGGGCCTCCTCGATGACCTCGACTGGCTCGGCCTCGTTCCCGATGTCGGCGATACGGCGGCGTTCCGTGCGGGTCCGTTTCCCCAGCGACAGAGTGACAATGGCAGTTGCTACGAGGCGGCGCTCGAGCGCCTCGATCAGGCCGGCCTTGTCTATGCCTGCGACTGTTCCCGCCGCGACATCGCCCAGGAAGTGCCCGACGTCTTCGGCGAGGAAATGCGCTATCCCGGCCGCTGCCGAGCACGCGCCGTCGACCGGAACGCCGCGAGGGCACGTCGCGTCATGCTGACGCCTGGAATCGAGAAGTTCGACGATCTCCGCCTTGGGCCGATGGCGCAGGAGCCCGCCGCGCAGTGCGGTGACCTGCTCGTGCGCGACCGCCTCGGTCAATGGACCTACCAGTTTGCCGTCGTGGTGGACGACATGGAGCAGGGCATCGACGTCGTCATTCGGGGCGAGGACCTGCTGTCATCCACTGGCCGGCAGCTTCAGCTCGGCAGGTTGCTCGGCCGCGATCGTGCACCGTCGCACCTGCACCACCCGCTCATCATCAAGCCCGATGGCAGCAAGCTCAGCAAGTCGGCGGGTGATACGGGGATCGGTGAGTTGCGCGCTGCAGGCGTCAGTGCCGCCGAGGTACTCGGCGAGGCGGCCGTAAGGGCAGGGCTGCTGGAGGTCCGACGCCCGATTGCTGCGACGGACCTCCCAAGCATCTTCGAGGAGACTGCCAGGTAGTGGCGCTTGCTATGAACCCGTCTTGCCCGTCAGGATTCCGTCCCTGATCCGGGTCGACTTCTCGTTCGAGTTCGGGTCCGCTTCGATTTTCAGGTTCCCCAGCTGGATCTTCGCGTCGAGCTTGAGCGTCTCTGCGCCCCGGCGCACCGTGATCACGAAGGGCAAGTCGTCCTTGCCGGAGTAGAGCTCCCGGAATGCCGGCCCGAAATCGGGCGGCACCACGACGACGTCGCCGACCGACACCAGGTAGTCTCCCGTCTTGACCCCGGCGAGCGCCGCCGAGGTGCCCGGCACTACCGCCGCGACGCGGACGCCGTTGCTGTCCGGCTCGGTCTGGACGCCGAGGCGCGGTTCACGTGTCAACCGGAGCCCGGCGAGTGGCAGGAGCGAATCCCACGGATATGCCGCGCGGCCATCCACATAGAGGCGGTTGAAGTCGGCGAACGACTTGCCTCCCGCCGCCTTGCTGACCGCCGCCCACCATTCCTCGCTGGTGAAGCCCCGGTTCTTCTTGTATGCGCTGTTGTAGACACTGCGCATGACATCGTCGAGCGACTGCCGGTTGTTGCTCGCATCCCGGATGATGATGTCGAGCATGAGGCCCGCCAGCGACCCCTTGTCGTAGTACAGGTACCCGGTACCGTCTGTCGGGTGGATCCAGGTCGAGAGCGACGCGTCCTCGAGCGCCACCGGCGCCGTCTCATTCACGTTGGCGATCTTGCCCGTCGTGGTCGCGTAGAAGGTTGACGGCGACACGAGTTGCGCGCGCACCAGCACCAGGTCGGCGTAATAGTCCGTGATGCCCTCGCTCACCCACAGCCAGGTCGTGGGCTGCGACCGGTCGTACCGGTAGGGGTAGAGGTCGGCCGGGCGGAGCCGCTTCACGTTCCAGGCGTGGATGATCTCGTGTGCGTAGAGCCCGTCGAGGAACGGGTTGCCGAGCGCCAGCGGCGTGATCACGTCCACGTGCGAATTCTGGTGCTCGAGGCCGCTCGCGCCCTGGTAGCTCGAGTCGGCGATCTGCATGATCGTGTAGTTCCTGAACGGCTTGTCGCCGAACGCCTGCACCATCGGTGGCCACATCTTCTGGATGCGGGTCCAGGTCTCGGCACGTGGCGCACCCGAGAGGCTGCCGGCCGGGTACGTGGCCAGGCGAACGGTGATCCCCTCCACCTGCACGCTGTCGTAGTCGAAGTGCCCCACGAAGAACGGCATGTCTACGAGGTCGTGGTAGTTGCCCTCGCGATAGCTGTCCTTCGCCCCGCCGTACGTCATGCCGGTCGCCACGATCCAGTCACTCTCGGTGCTGACCTTCACCGTGGCCGGGAAGGAGAACGGCTGTCCCTCCGGGTACATGAAGACGTTGGTGCCGTTGAAGAGGAGGAACTCGTCACGCGACCAGGACATGGCGTTGTCGAGCGTGTCGGCCTTGAACTCGAAGGTGACCTTCACCGGACCGGCGCCAGTGGTGCGGATGCGCCAGGTATCGTAATCGAGCTTGTCCCACTGCAGCTCCTGGCCGCCGCGCGTCGGGGTGAAGTTCGACACCCACTTCGCAAAGTCCGTGATCTCGTACGCGCCCGGCGTCCAGGCCGGCAGCGACAGCAGCACCGGCGTGGTACCGCTCGCATCGAACGTCATGGTCACCGACAGCGCGCGTCGCTTCGCCAGCGCGCGATTGAAGGTCACCTCGTAGGCGACATTGGCGATCGGCGCGGACTGAGGTGGGGCCGGCACCGCGGGCGCGCGTTGCGCCGAGAGTGCCCCCGCCGTGGCAATCGAGAACAGGGACAGCGAAATCAGTGTGCGCATGACTCCCTCAAGCAGTGAAACGAAAAGCGGGAGGATCAGCGCGATCCTCCCGCAGCTACCCGGCGCCCCCGACGGCCACGCCGGGGGCGAAGTTTCAGGCTGGGACCTCGGCTGGCTGTGCGTTCGGGGCACCGACGGGGATGTGAAGGTCACCCTCGATCCGGGCCATCACCGCCGAGGCCAGGCAGTTACCGAGGAGGTTGACCGAGGTGCGGGCCATGTCCATCAGGGCATCGACGCCAAGGATGACCGCGACGCCCTCCAGCGGCAGGCCGAACGCACTCAGCGTACCCGACAGGATGACCAGGGAGGCACGGGGCACGGCGGCCACACCCTTACTGGTGAGCATCAGCGTCAGCATCATGATGAGCTGCTGCCCCAGCGTCAGTTCCACGCCGGCCGCCTGCGCGACGAAGACCGACGCCACCGCGAGGTAGAGCGTCGAGCCATCGAGGTTGAACGAGTAGCCCGTCGGCAGCACGAACGCGATGATGCGGCGCGGGATGCCGAATTTCTCCAGGTTCTCGAAGGCGAGGGGCAGCGCCGCCTCGGACGACGCGGTGGAGAAGGCGATGAGCCAGGGCTGCTTGACCCAGTACCAGAACCGGCGCAGCGGAATCCGCGCGAGAACGGCGATCGGGACGAGTACCAGCAGGATGAACGCGACCAGTGCCACGTAGAGGGTGGCCACCAGGTTGAAGAGGTTCCTCAGCACCCCGATGCCGCTGTGTCCCACCGTCACCGCCACGGCCGCGCCGATGCCGATCGGCGCGAAGAGCATGACCAGGCCGGTGTACTTGAACATCACGTCGGCCAGTCCCTCGAAGAACCCGAGCAGGATGTCCTTCGGCCGGCCGGGGTTCACCTGCGCCAGCGCGATGGCGAACAGCACGGCGAAGATCACCACCTGGAGCACTTCATTCCTGGCCGCGGCATCGAAGAAACTGGCGGGGAAGGTGTGCTCCAGCACCCCGGCGAGTGTCACCTGGCTGCTGGCGAACTGCTTCCCCTGGTCGGCCGTCGCGGCGGAGAGGTCCACCCCGTCGCCAGGGCGGAAGAAGTTCACGGCGATGAGGCCGAACGCCAGTGCCAGCGTCGTGACGAGCTCGAAGTAGACGATGGAGCGGAAGGCGAGGCGACCCACGCGCTTGAGGTCGTCACCGTGTCCCGCGATGCCGATGACCAGGCTGGAGAAGACGAGCGGCACCACGATGGACTTGATGAGCCGCAGGAAGATCGTGGAGAGGGGCTGGAGCTTCGCGGCGACATCGGTGCCGGTCCACAGGGTGTGATCCGCCCAGCCGATGAAGATGCCGATCACCATCGCGATGATGATCCACCAGGTGAGCGAGATGCCGCGCAGAAAGCGCCACATGCTCAGCGCGCCGCCAGGGCGCCGGCCTTGGCCTCGATGCCCGCGAGCAGTGAGCGGTACGACGCCGCGAACTTCGAGACGCCATCGGCCTCGAGGTCGCTGGTGATCGCGCCCAGGTCGATGCCATGCTCGGAGAGCGCCTGGAGGCGACGCGGGGCCTGGGCTACATGTTCGTCAAGGTGCAGGCAGATCTGGCCATGCTCGCGGAACGCCGCGAAGGTCTCCGGCGGCAGCGTGTTCACGGTGCGCGGACCGATGAGCGCCTCCACGTAGTACACATCGGCAAGGCGCGGGTCCTTGGTGCTGGTCGAGGCCCAGAGCGGCCGCTGCGGATAGGCGCCGCGCGCCGACAGCTGGTGCCAGCGCGGGAGGTAGAGCGACTGCCGGAAGCGGTCGTAGGCCGCCGCGGCATTGGCGATGGCGATAGTGCTGCGCAGCTGGCCCGCGAACACATGCCCGTGATTCGCGGCCCGTTCGAGCATCGGGTCGACCTTGCCGTCCAGCCGGCTCACGAAGAAGCTTGCCACGCTGCAGGGCGCTCGCTGCGTCGAGGCGGCGGGCGTAAGAAAAAACGCCTCCATGCCGGACATGAAGGCGTCGATCACTTCGACGTAGCGCTGGACGGAGAAGAGGAGCGTCACGTTGACGTTGATTCCCGCCCCCAGGCACCGGGTGATCGCGGGAAGTCCCTCGCGTGTGCCCGGGATCTTGATCATGACGTTGGGTCGATTGACCGCGGCCCAGAGCCGCTCCGCCTCGCGCACCGTCCCCTCGGTGTCGTGGGCCAGCGTCGGCGACACCTCGAGGGACACGGTGCCGTCGCCGTTCGGGTCCTGCTCGTATACCGGAAGGAACACATCGCACGCCGCCTGCACGTCGGCCACCGCCAGCGCCTCGAAGATTTCCGCCGGGCTCCGGCCCTCGTCGGCCAGCTGCTGGATATCGCCGTCGTAGAGCGTGCTGGTTGCGACCGCCTTTTCGAAGATCGTCGGGTTCGAGGTCATGCCCTTGAGCCCGTCCTCGTGGATCAGGCGCTTCAGTTCACCCGACCGGACGAGGTCGCGCGTGATGAAGTCGTACCAGGGGCTCTGTCCGAGGCGGCTCAGCGCCACCAGGGGATTGGCGGTCGCGGATGGATTGTCGCTCATGCATCGCTCCGTGTGAGGAGGTCCTTGACGGCGGCAGTGGCGGCGGCGGGCGTGATGCCGAACTCGATGAAGAGGCGCTCAGCCGGGGCCGAGGCACCGAAGGAGCGCATGGCGATGACGCTGCCGGCGTCACCGACCCAGCGTTCCCAGCCGAACGGGCTTGCCGCTTCGATCGCGACCCGTGCCGTGATCGCAGGCGGCAGCACCTGGTCGCGGTAGGTCTTCGGCTGTGCGCCGAAGAGTTCCCACGAGGGCATCGACACGACGCGGGTCGGCACCCCGGCGGCGTCCAGCTCGGCGGCGGCGGTCATGGCGACCCCGACCTCGGAGCCGGTGGCCATCAGGATCGCACGCGGAGCGCCGGCCGGCTCATGCGCGACGTACGCGCCCCGGCCCACATCGGCGGCCGTCGCGAGCCGCGGCAGGACCGGCACCTTCTGGCGAGTGAGCACGATGGCCGTCGGGCCATCCTTCCGCTCGAGCGCGACCTTCCACGAGGCCACGGTCTCGTTCGCGTCGGCCGGTCGCAGCGTGACGAGCCCGGGGATGGCGCGGAGCATCGGCAGCTGGTCGATCGGCTGGTGCGTGGGGCCATCCTCTCCGACGCCGATGGAGTCGTGCGTGCCGATGTAGATGACTGGAAGGCCCATGAGCGCCGCGAGGCGGACGGAAGGCTTCATGTAGTCGAAGAACACGAGGAAGGTGCTGCCGAATGGCCGGATGCCGCCGTGCGCCGCCAGGCCGTTCATGCAGGCGCCCATCGCGTGTTCGCGCACACCCCAGTGTACCGCGCGGCCCGCCGTGCCGGGACCAAACGCCCCGCCCAGCTTCTGGCCCACGCCGGTGCTGCCCGCCAGGTCGGCCGATCCGCCGACGAGGTTGCCCACGTGCGGCAGGATCGCCTGAAGTGCCGCCGCACTGGCCTTCCGGGTTTCCACGCCACCCTTGTCGGCGGGGAACGTCGGCAGGTCGCGATCCCATCCCTCGGGCAGGTCCCCGCGCTGTTCGCGCGCATACTCGGTGGCATCGCTGGGATACGCGGCACGATAGCGCTCGAACGTAGCCGCCCAGCTTTCCTGCGCCCCGGCGCCGTGTGCGCCGGCACGACCCATGTCGGCGTATGCCGCGTCGGGTACGACGAACTTCTGGTCACCGGCCCAGCCGAGAATTTCCTTGGTGCGGCGCACTTCATCGGCACCCAGCGGCGCCCCGTGCGCCTCGCTGGTGTTGCGCTTGGTGGGTGCGGGATCGGCAATGATGGTGCGCAGCACGATCAGCGTCGGGCGCTCGGACTCGTTGCGCGCGGTGGTGAGGGCGGTGTCGATCGCCTCGAGGTCGTTGCCGTCGGCCACGTGCAGCACGCGCCAGCCATAGCCCTCGAAGCGCCGACTCGCATCCTCGCTGAAGCTCAGGCCGGTGTTGCCGTCGATGGTGATGCGGTTGTCGTCGTAGATGAGCGTGAGCTTGCCGAGCTTGAGGTGCCCGGCGAGACTTGCCGCCTCGCTGGCCACACCCTCCATCAGGTCGCCGTCGCTGACGAGTGCCCACGTGCGGTGATCGACGATCGCGGCATCGGGCTTGTTGAACCGCGCGGCGAGGAATCGCTCGGCCATCGCCATCCCCACCGCATTGCCGATCCCCTGGCCCAGCGGGCCGGTGGTGACTTCGACGCCGGGCGTGTGTCCCCGTTCGGGATGCCCCGGTGTCCGGGAGTGCCACTGCCTGAAGTTGCGGATTTCGTCCAGCGGGAGATCATATCCGCTCAGGTGGAGCAGGCTGTACAGCAGCATCGAGGCGTGCCCGCATGACAGGACGAACCGGTCGCGGTCCTCCCACGCCGGGTCGGCGGGATTGTGCCTGAGGTGCCGCGTCCAGAGCAGGTAGGCCACCGGCGCCAGGGCCATCGGCGTGCCGGGATGGCCGGAATTGGCCTGTTCCACCGCGTCCATGGCGAGGACCCGGATGGTGTTGATGCTGACCCAGGGGTCGAGTGTCAGGCTGGCCGACGCGCGCGGTGCGGCGGGGCGAGTGGCTTCCACCGGCAGGGCGTGCTCCTTTCGATCGGGGCGGTAGCGTGGGGCGACGGCTGTCGCGGTCGCAAAGATAACCGCCGGGGAATCTTTTCGGAGGGCGAAGTGTATCGGCTGTTCGTACTGGAACTCCCGCCATCGGTGGTCGTGACATGACCCGTCGAAACCCGTACCCCAAGGCCGTCGCCGGGGGGGATCGGACGTACGAGATTCACGAAGCCGCCCAGCTCACCGGCCTGGCGCCGGCGCGCCTTCGCGCCTGGGAGCGGCGATACGCCGTTGTCCGTCCCGCCAGGCAACCAAACGGGTATCGTGCCTACACGGCCGAGCAGGTGGCGCTCCTCCGCGCCTTCGCCCGGCTTATCGAGGCGGGGGAGCGCATCGGCGACCTCGCCGTGCAGCCCATCGAGGAGGCCCTGAGCCGGGCCGAGGCCCGGGACATCGAGGAGTCGACCCACGGGGCATTGCTCGGGGCGGTAGTTTCCTTTGACCGCGACCGGCTCGAGAGCCTGGTGGGTGAGCAATTGCGTACCCGGGGGCTCAGCGGGTTCGCCCGTGAAGTGGTGTTGCCACTGGCCCAGGTCGTGGGGGATCTCTGGGCCCTCGGCAAGATTCCGATTGCGGCCGAGCACATGGCGAGTGAGGTCGTCGTTCACGCGCTCAAGGCAGGTCTTCGCGATGCACGCGGAACCGGGTTCGTCTGCCTCGCGGCGTGCATCCCCGGCGAGCGGCATGAATGGGGATTCCTGGCCAGTCTCGCCGACATCCAGGAGTTGGGGTGGCAGGTGCATTACCTCGGCCCGGACCTCCCGGTGGACGATGTGGTCGAGGCGGCGTGGAAGCGGCAGGCCCGCGCCGTCGCCTTCAGCGCCAGCGACCCGCGGCTGGTGGAGCCACAGCTCGCGGCGCTGACCCAGTTGCCGGCGCGCCTGCCTCCCCGGGCGTTCGCGGTAATCGGTGGCGGCGGCGTGACGCCGTTCGAGCACCTCCTGCGGTCTGCCGGGTATCGGATCGGTCTCGAGTCCTTCACCAGTTCGGTGCCCGGCGCGCCGGCTCGCGGCGCTCTCGGCTCCTGAACCCGCTGAACAGGCCAATTTGCCTCATGACTGACGTCGCTGTTCCCCCGCTTCCTGCGGGCACCTCCGCTGTTGCCGCCGGCCCCCCACCCTCGGGGCGACGCCGCACAGCTACGGTCGTCGGCGCCGGCATCGGCGGCCTTGCCACGGCGGTGCGCCTGGCCCATGAGGGCTGGGACGTGACGGTGCTGGAGCAGCACCAGCGGCCCGGCGGGCGTGCCGGTCGGTGGGAGTCGGAGGGATTCACCTTCGACACGGGCCCGTCACTGGTGATGATGACGGAGTACTGGCAGAAGCTGTTCAGCGACGTGGGGCGCCGGCTCGAGGACTACCTCACGCTGGTGCAGATCGATCCCTGCTATCGCATCCATTTCCCCGATGGCACCAGCCACGACCGCAGCAGCGTGCTCAATCGCCTCATCGAGGAATGCGAGGTCATCGAGCCGGGGTGCGGCCCGAACCTGCTCGCGTACCTGGCGCG
>Ga0190274_10000741_pt1 | contig 19029 bp, 24 predicted proteins | sample Popmic531T_FD_133002 | JGI IMG/M metagenome (GOLD analysis project Ga0190274, IMG submission 133002) | Populus adjacent soil microbial communities from riparian zone of Yellowstone River, Montana, USA - 531 T | ecosystem: Environmental > Terrestrial > Soil > Riparian zone | place: USA: Montana... | reverse complement strand
GTCAGACTGACCGCCAGCGACGTCGATGTCGCGCCTGGACCCGGGAGCCGAGCCATCCAATACCAGCCGCACGCGGCTGCGCTCAGTGCTGGGCACTTGACAAATCGACGGCCATATCAGTAGTCCCTCCTAGCTAGGGGCGCAGCACGGACTTCGAGACGCTGCCGATGCCGAGCAGGCCTGGGCCGACGTGGGCGCCCAGAACGGCGCCGATCTCAGAGACGAAGACGGGCTCGCAGCCGAAGATCTCGCGGCCATCGTCGATCAGCCCCGCCGCGGTCTCCTCGTCCTGGATGTGCTGAACGACCCAACCGTCGAGGCCGGACTCGTGGCGCTGACGGGCGTAGTCGCGCAGGCGCTCGATCGAGCGGGCACGGGTGCGCACGCGCTCGACCGGGGTGATCTCCTCTTCCAGCGTGAGGATCGGCTTGATCTTCAGCGCCGAGCCGATCCAGGCCCGCGCGCCGCCGATCCGGCCCCCGCGCCGCAGGTACTCGAGCGTGTCGATCGCGAACCACATCTTCAGCTCATCGCGCGCCTGCTTGGCGCGGGCGAGAACACCCTCTCCACCCTCGCCACCTTCCGCAGCGGCCGAGGCCGCCAGCACCGATAGGCCCATCCCACCCGCAGCCGAGCGCGAGTCGAAGAGGTGAATCCGCTCACCGCCCTTGCCCTCGGCAACGAGCCGCTCACGAGCCTGGCCGGCCGCCTCGAAGGTGCCGGAGATGCCGGCGGAGATGTGGATCGAGACGACTTCACGCCCTTCGTCGAGCAGCGGCTCGTAGACCGCGACGAAGTCGCCGATCGACGGCTGCGAGGTCGTCGCCCCACTCTCCGAGGCCCGCAGACGCTCGTAGAAGGCGGCGTAGTCGGCAATCTCGGCCTCAGACTCCTGCTGGCCGTCGACCGCCACGTAGAGGCTGATCGTCTTGATCCCACGCGATGCGACGAGCTCGCTCGGCAGGTAGGCCGTGGTGTCGCAAACGACCGCAGTTTGGGTGGGGGGACTCAAGCGAGGCGATTCTCGCAGACGGTGGTGGGTCAGTTTGGTCTGACCAGCCCTACCGCCGCCGATCCGAAGCCACCGGACCCGCTGAAAGGGTCCAGCAACCCGAGCTAGAAAGGGACAAGATGAGCATCGAGCGCGTCTACCACTGCGATTGGCGCGAGTGCGAGAACCACGCTCGAACCGCTGGCGACCTCCCTCCGACCTCGTTCTTGGTCGTGAGGGAGGACACCGACGATTCGCATCACTTCTGCGGCTGGGATTGTCTCCTCAGGTTCGCGGCAGAGAAGCCGCCCGCAGAGGTTCTAGCTGGCGACCCCTAATCGGGGATCGTCGCAAAGAGGGCTTGGTTCTTCACGACTTCGCACGCGTGGCGAGCGCTTGCCTTTGTCGTGTAGACCTCGCTGACAAACATGATCTCGTGATTCCCGCCCCGAATACGGGCGCGGTAGCCACCGGACGCCGACACAATTTCAAAGTACATCGGTGCTGCTTCTCCTAACTCCGGCCTGGCAGCTCGCGGGCACGAGCAAAAGAAACCCTGCCGGTATGAGCGGATCGTGACTTACGGGTCAGATGGAATCCGAACGGATTGGTTGGATACGACGCGCTTCGTGCTGTTCTCCGATGAGTTCCGGCGGTCCAGGGCGGGCACCCTGGGCCGCCAACATCGCCCCTGACTCGCCGAAGCGATCGGCACGAATTTCGCTTTGCCTCTTTAGCGCAGGGCCCGTGGCGCATACATATATGTGTGGGGCGAGAAAAACAGCCAACGAGGCGCTGGCGCGGGCCGACACCGGGCTTCTGGATCAAGTTTGGCCTGGTGACCAACCTCGCCGCTCCAGCCCTGCCACCCCGCCTCTCGCTTCTCATTGCCCTGATCGTCTTCGCGCTTCCCGCCCGGCTCTTTGAAGCCTGATCGCACTCAATCCAGCAGTGCTGCGATCTCTTCCAGCGACCAGACGTGATCCGTGACTCCGGCGGCCATTGCCGGAGTTCGGGGGTAGCGCTCCTTCACCGCCGCGTGGGGCCGGGCAAAGTTGTAGTGCATGAAGTGCAAGGAAACGGCGTGGGAGAGGTTCTCGATCTTGCGGCTGAAGCCATTGGTCAGCCGCGTGAAGCGGCGCATCCCCATCCGCATTGTCAGGTTCTGGCGCTCGACGTAGCTGGTTGAGATCCGATCTGGGTCGGGGTCGCCCTTTCGAGGCAGGCGTTTCGTTCCGGTGCAGACAGCCGGGCTGTATTTGCCTACCTCGCCTCCTGAGGCGTAGGTCTTATGGATCTGCGCCCAGTCGACCTGATGGCGGAAGGACGGCCCCACTGTCCCTTCGTACATCTTGTGGCCGTCCGTAGATAGCTGGATGCGGTTCGCCATCCGGCTCGCCAGGTCGGTCAGGAAGACTTCGGCGTCATCTGAGGTCCGCTCCCCGACCAGCCATGAGGGCACCAGCTTCGTATCGGCGCAGATCGCCGTGAAGGTCCAGACGTCTCCGTAGCCGTAGGTGCCCTTGAATTCCTCCGGCACGTTCTTCTGCTTTGAGTAGCAGTAGGCCCAGATCTCGTCGGCCTCTACGACTTTGCAGGGGAGATCGACAAGCACGCCATCTTGGTACTCGGCGCAAGCTTCCCCCAGATCGACCAGCAGTTTGGTGATCGTGTTCTTGGCCGCGCCGGTCATTCGCACGGTGGCGCGGATCGAGTTGCCCTCAACCAGGCAACCGATGATCTGGGCGCGCTTCTCGGTGGACAGCCTGTTCATACTGACCATTATGCGTAAGCGGTCGGACAGAAAAGTCAACTAGAATCCGTCCGGCTCAATCGCTAAGTTCCATCACGAACACGCTCGAAGAAAGGGGCGGCAAGGTGATTAACGCGCAAGCCAAGAGCCGCGATGAGCGGGATCAGAAATCTAGAGAGAGGGCTTCCCTGTCTGATGCCCTCCAGCGCTATCGCAAACGTCGCAGTGGATATGACCAGATGCGTTCAGGGGACGCCCCAAGGGGCCTTTACCGGCCGCAGCGCAGTGTCAGACACGACTACCGTGTCTGACGGAACTGTCGAGACAACCCCCGAGGGCGACGCTGCGTCGCTTCCTGCGCAGCCGAGTCAGACACCCCTATTCCACGCGATAGAAAGCGCGCGTTACGCGCGTCAAGGTCAGATCCGTGACATCGAGCGCGTCACAGAGAGGCGGCTGATCGCTTACGTCGCCGGACCGGGTACGTCGATTACGGGCATCGACGTTCCGCCATTCGTTGACCTTCTCGACGACGTTGAGTCCGGCAAACCCGTCGATCTTCTGCTTCATACACCGGGCGGCGATGTCGATCAAGCCGAGCGCATCGTGCTGCTCTGCCGCAAGCGCGTTGGAGACGCTGAATTCCGAGTGATCGTTCCTGACAGCGCCAAGAGCGCCGGCACTCTCATCGCCATCGCCGCCGACGAAATTGTCATGGGCGATCCTTCGGAGCTAGGACCCATCGACCCACAGATCTTCATAACCACGGCCTCGGGCGAGGATATGGCGCGCCCTGCGCAGTCCTTTCTTGACGGCCTCAAGCAGATACGCGAAGACACTGGGGACGGAGACCTTTCGCCAGCGTATTTCCCGCTGCTCGACAAGCTCGATCCTGCATTGATCGATTTTTGTGAGAAGGCGATCAAGCGATCCAAAAAGTTCGCCCAGGATTTTCTAGAGCGATACATGCTTAAGGACGATCCTGCAAAGGCTGCCGAGATTGCCGACGATCTAGCGAACGTCGAGAAATACCTCTCCCACTCCGCGACTATTGATGCAGTCAGGGCGGATGAGCTTGGGCTCAACGTCAAAATCCTTGGACACGAAGACGAACTTTGGCAGGCGTACTGGAGGCTCTACGTTCAGATGCGAGTGGCGCTACCTGGTCCTGGAACGAAGCTATTCGAGGGACGCAAGGCGTCGTTGATTATTTAGCGTCCCACCGTGCTCTAGCGGCCCTTCGGGCCGCTTCGGCTCGTTGCTCCCGGGTCATGTTCGCTGCCCGTGCCTTGCCGCCCTTCCGTCCACCCTTGCGCCCCAGCGCGACGGCAGCCGGGTCTTTCCCGTGGTCAGCGGAACTCGTCTCCCCGGTCGCATCGCCAACGATGGCCGCAGCGAGTCGATTAAGGTCAGCGGGCTTCTTGGACTGCTTGGCCATGCTCAGAGCGTAGCGTCCTGGTCGGGTAGCTCGAAGCTGCCGCGGTGCACCGCTCCCGCCTTCCAGGCGATCCCCTCGAACAACTCTCCCGGAGCGATTTCGAGCGCGCTCGCGAGCTTGGCGACGGTGTCTACGCGGGCGAGCCGCAAGCCGCGCTCAAGCTGGCTGATCTCCGTGCGGTGAAGCCCGGCCCGAACGCTGGTTTCCTCCTGGGACATCCCTGCTCGCTTGCGGAGACGGGCGAGGTTGTCGCCAAACTGCTGCGCCACGCTCATGGCAACTCCAAGCGCTCGAAGTAGGCAATGGCGATGGTTGGCCGGATCGATACGCCTCGGCATTCGAGCAGGCCGATGCCAACGAGATCGACTACGGCGCGCTCAACGGCTGCATCGCCCCGGTCGATCTCTCGCGCCAGTTCGGGGATCGTGCGCCAGTGCGGATAGGGCGCTAGGCAGAGCGCCATGACGGCCCGCTGAACGGCTTTCTCCGCGCCCAGCCGGCGCGGCATACGATTGGCCTGCATGGGGAGCTTCGCCTCCTCGTGCCAGGCGCCCGGACGTTCCACCGTCGCGGGCGCCATTTCGTCTGTTGGTCAAGCGAAGCTAGCGCGAAATCAGAGGCGTTTGGCGCTCATTTCAAACTGACCCACTACCTCGCAGACCTCTCGCTACACTTTGTGAAGTGACTGACGAAACCCAAGCCGCGATCTCGCTCACCGACAAGGCGGCCGGCAAGATCGCCGAGCTGCTTGGCTCCCAGGAGGACTCGGGGGATCAGGGGCTGCGGGTTGCCGTTCGCGGCGGTGGTTGCTCGGGCTTTCAGTACGCGCTCGCCTTCGACCAGGCCAAGGACGACGACCATGTCTTCGAGGTCGACGGTGTCTCAGTGGTCGTCGACAAGGTCAGCATGCAGTTCGTCTTCGGCTCCGAGGTCGACTACGTCGAAGGCCTGCAGGGCGCGGGCTTCCAGGTCAACAACCCCAACGTGGTTGCGGCCTGCGGTTGCGGCTCCTCTTTTCAAGTGAAAGAGGACGCCGCCGAGACAGCCGCCGTCTGAGCCGGCGCATATCGGCGTCCTCAGTCGCTCGCGTGCAGAAGCACGCCACGCTCCCTGCGTCCTTGATCTGCTTGGCTCAGACGGCGGCTATTCGATCTGAAGGGGCGGCGACTGCGCCGGAGGATCGGCCGCCGGGACAGACACTGCCTCTGGCTGATCCACACCGAGCGCCTCAGCCAGCTCGCCCGAGTCGAACATCTCCTCGACGATGTCGGCGCCGCCGAGCAGCTCGCCGTTGACGTAGAGCTGGGGAAAGGTCTGCCAGTCGGAGATCTCGGTAGTGACTTCGCGCAGCGGCTGCAGCGCCGGCAGCACGTCAATCGCGCCGTACTCGACGTCCATCGAGTCGAGCACCTGGATGACCCGCATCGAGAAGCCGCAGCGGGGCATTTCCGGCGTGCCCTTCATGAAGAGCAGCACCGGGTTGGCGGCGATCAGGCCCTCGACCTTCTGCTTCAGCTCTGCGTCGGCCACGGACACAGACTAGCTACCCGGACACCCGGGTCTTCACCGAGAGCGCATGGATCGTGCCGTCGTCGAAGCGCTCCTTCACCGCGGCCTTGACCAAGCGGTGCTGGTCGAGGCGGGAAAGGCCCTCGAACTGGGGCGCGGAGACGTTCGCCCGCAGGTGGTCGCCGCCTCCGGTCTCGTCGGAGACCTCGACCTCGGCGCCGGGCAGCGCCGCCTCGATCATCCGCTCGATCTCCGCCAAGTCAGCCACGGCGCGATTGTATGGGGACCGCCGCGCCATAGGATCAACGCATGGGAAGGGAGGACGTTCGCTTCGTCTCCGGAGGCGATGAATGCGCCGCGTGGCTGTTTCAGCCCGCTGCGGCCAGGGGGCCCGCGCCCTGCGTGGTGCTTGCGTCCGGCCTCTCCTGCGTCCGCGACCAGCGCCTCGATGCTTTCGCCGAGCGCTTCGCTGCGGCGGGTTTCGTCGCGCTCGCCTTCGACTACCGGTACTTCGGCGACAGCGGAGGCGAGCCGCGCTCGCTGATGCGCGCCGGTCGCCAGCGCGACGATTGGCGTGCGGCGATCGCCTTCGCCCGCTCGCTCGAGGGCGTCGACGCCGAGCGCGTTGCGCTCTGGGGCTTCTCGGCCGGCGGCGGCCATGTCCAGTCCCTGGCGTTGAGCGAGCCCGGAATCGCGGCGGGGATCTGCGTCGCCCCGCTTGTCGACGGCGCGCGCACCCTCTTCTACATTGGCGGGCTCTCGCATCTGATCAGGCTCGGCCTGGCCGGCGCCCGCGACAGCCTCCGCGCTCTGCGCCGGTCCAGCCCGTACCGGATCCCGGTCGCCGCTGCGCCCGGCTCACAAGCGGTGATCAACAGCCCAGAAGGGCTCAGCGGCTTCGAATCGATCACCGCGCCGGGATCGTCCTGGCGCAATGAGGTCTGCGCTCGCGCCCTGACGGCTCCTCCCTATCGCCTCGCCGGCAAGGTCCGCCGGATCGGCCTGCCGATGCTCTACTGCATCACCGAGGACGACGACGTCTCTCCTCCGGCGCTGGGGCAAAGGGCCGCCGAACGGGTGCCGCGAGGTGAGCTGCGGCTCTACCCCGGCGGTCACTTCGACCCTTTTCTGGGCGAGACATTCGAGCGGATGGCAGCCGACCAGATCGACTTCCTCGCTCGCCACCTGCTCGCGCAGGCATAGCCATGGGCGCTCGGGGCTTCTAGCGGCGGCGGCGCAGCATCATCAGGCCGCCGAGGGCGAAGCCGGCCACGGCGGCGCCGACGATCAGTTGCGAGCGGTGCTCGCGCGCCTGGCGGCGCCAGTCGGTCAATTCGGTGACGCGGCCGCGCAGGATCTCCACCGAGCTGCCGAGATCGCGGCGCTGAAGGTCGATGTCGCGGCGGATCTCCGCCGCGGAACGGCCCGGCATCCCGGTGGTCGAGGGGCGGATCGGCTCGGGGTGAGCGCTCATTCCTTGCCCGCCTTCACTCCGGATTCCAGCGTCGCCTTGGTCAGCTTCGCCTCTTCGATCGCCTGCTCGGGCATCGGCGGCGCGCCGGCCTGGACCGAGCGATAGGCGAAGAAGCCGGCGGCGGCGGCGATCAGCAGGAAGAGCGCCGCCTCGACGAAGAAGCCGGGCCAGGCGTTGCCGTCGAAGACCTCTTCGGCGAGCAGCCAAGCGACCCCCTCCATGATCAGGATCAGGGCCAGGAAGGCGAAGGTGCCGGCGGCGATGCCGACGACCGAGCCGCGCAGGATCTTGCCGACCTTCTCTGAGATCTCCGTCTTGGCGAGCTCGATCTCCTCGCGGACGAGCGAAGAGCTCTTCTCGGCGACGTCGAAGACGAGCTCGCTGACCGAGCGGTCCTCGTCGCGCTGCGGGGGTGTACCGGCGGCGTCGGGCACGCTACTCGGGAGGGTCCTCGTCGAACACGCGGCGCCAGACGAAGGCGGCGAGGCGGGTCGCCGCGATGCTGGCAAGCGCACTGCTCGCCGCCAGCACACCGCTCCAGACGAGACGTTTGACCATGTCGTTGTCCATCGGCTCCGACCTTACCTATCGCGGCTCGAGACCGTCGCAGATCGTCGCGACGACAAGGCTCCTTGCCTCGTCGAAGTCGGTGTCGGAGGCCGGGATCACCTCGAATATCCAACCGGAGAGCAGCTGCTCGATCGCACCGTAGAAGGACATCGAGGCGAAGGTGGGGTCGATGTCGCGGCGAAAGACGCCCAGCTCCTGGCCATCGGCGACGATCTTGGCGATCGAGTCATAGGCGCGGCGGATCTCGGGCAGGTGCGTGCGACCGAAGGAGTTCGCCGCCCGCGTGACCTCGACGATGATCACCTTCATCAGCTCCGGGTCGTGGCGGTAGGAGTCGACGATGAAGCCGGCCACAGCCTCGAGCTTGGCGCGGGGCGAGGCGCCCTCGCGGTCGGTCTCCTCGATGGCCGCCAAGAGCAGCGACCAGCGCTCGCTGAAGAGTTCGTTGAGGACCTCGTCCTTGGACTTGAAGTAGTGGTAGACGAGCCCATAGGCGACGCCGGCCTCGTCGGCGATGTCGGAGACGCGGGTCGAGTGGAAGCCCTGGCGGGCGAAGACGCGGATCGCCGCGTCGAGGATCTGGCGGCGCTTGTCGATCGGGGGGGCTTTCGATGCCACTATGCGTGCGCCTCCATCAATTGCGGCCAGGCGTAGGCCTTGGGGCGGCGGTTGGCGAGCGACGGAAGCGACTGGCGAACGCTGTCCTGGGCGGAGAAGTCGAGATCGGCGGCAACGAAGCACTCCTCGTCGGGCGCTGTGGCGAGCACGACGCCCCAGGGGTCGACGATCAGCGAGCGACCGTTGGAGCTGAAGTGAGGCGGCGCCTCGCCGACCTGGTTGGGGGCAAGGACGAAGGCCTGGTTCTCGATCGCCCGCGCCCGCAGCAGCACCTCCCAGTGGTCGCGCCCGGTCGCGCGCGTGAAGGCCGAAGGGACCGTGACCACGCGCGCGCCGCGCAGGGCGAGGATCCGGTACAGCTCCGGGAAGCGAAGGTCGTAACAGACGCTGAGGCCGACGGTGGTCTCCGCCAGCGAGGCGGTGACGATCTCCTCGCCGGGCTCCTCGTCGTCGGACTCCCGGTAGGAGACCCCGCCGACGTCGACGTCGAACATGTGGATCTTGCGGTAGGCCGCCAGGTCATCGCCGTCGGGGCCGACGAGAACAGAGGTGTTGAACGCCTTGTCCTCCGGGCCCCGCTCGCAGATGCTGCCGGCGAGCAGATGGATGCCGAGCTCTCTCGCCCAAGCGCGAGCCGAAGTGAGGCTGGGGCCGTCGAGGGGCTCCGCCCCGGCCAGCAGCCGGCTGCCGCCGGCGAGCAGGTTCCACTTCTCGGGAAGCGCGACCATCTCGGCCCCGCTGGCGGCAGCAGCCCGCACGAGCCGCTCGGCGGCTTCGAGGTTGCGTTCCTTCTCGCCGGTGGAGTTGAGCTGTACGACCGCTGCGCGCAAGAGTTCCTTTTTTGGCTCCCTGGTTGACTGACCAGTCAATCGGTTTGCTCAGTATAGGTGCAGCGTAAGCTTGAGCGGCATGAGTGAGATGTCGCAACTGGGCGGCGAACGCAAGCAGGTCACGGTCCTCTTTGCCGACGTCCAGGGATCGATGGACATGGCTGAGCAGCAGGACCCCGAGCAGTGGCACGCGATCATGCAGCGCTTCTTCTCCACGCTCGCCGAAGCGGTGCACCGCTTCGAGGGCACCGTCGACAAGTTCACCGGCGACGGGATCATGGCCGTCTTCGGGGCGCCGGTCGCGCACGAGGACCACGCGCGGCGCGCCTGCTATGCGGCGCTGAAGATGCTCGACGACGTCGGCGAGTACGCCGCCGAACTGCGACGCGGGCAGGGGCTCAACTTCTCGACCCGGATCGGGATCAACTCGGGCGAGGTCGTCGCCGCCGAGGTCGGCGAGGGCGGCTACACCGCCGTCGGCCACACGGTCGGGCTGGCGCAGCGGATGGAGGCCCTGGCCGAGCCCGGCAAGGCCTACCTGACCGAGAGCACCGCAGAGCTGGCCCATGGCTTCATGCAACTCGAGGACCTCGGCAGCTTCGAGATCAAGGGCGCCAGCCAGCCGGTTGGAGTCTTCGGGCTGGCGGGCGTCGGCGCCGCGCGCTCCCGCCTCGACCTCTCGCGCGAGCGCGGCTTCTCTCGCTTCATCGGCCGCGACGAGGAGATGGCCGTGCTCGAGGAAGCGCTCGAGCGGGCCGAGCGCAGCGAGGGCGCAGCGATCGGCATCGTCGCCGAGCCGGGCGTGGGAAAGAGCCGGCTCTGCCACGAGTTCGCCGAACGCTGCCGCGAGCGCGGGGTCGAAGTCTTCGAATGCCAGGCGCAGGCGCACGGGCGGGCGATCCCCTTCATGCCGGTCCTGCAGATGCTGCGCTCCTACTTCGGAATCGTCGATGGCGATCCAGAGCGGATCGTGCGCGAGAAGATCGCCGGCCGCACGCTGCTGCTCGATCCCGACTTCGCCGAGGACCTCCCGCTCCTCTTCGACTTTCTCGGCGTCCCGGATCCCGACCGGCCCTTGCAGCAATTGAGCGCCGAGGCGCGCCACCGGGCGCTGCGCGGCGCCGTCTGCCGGCTGGTGCGGGCGCCGAACCGGCGCGAGTCGATCGTCGCCCTGGTCGAGGACCTGCACTGGATGGACGAGGGCAGCGCCACCCTGCTCGGCGAGCTGATCTCCTCGGTCGAGGGAACCAAAACCCTGGCGATCGTCAACTTCCGCCCTGAATACAGCGCCAAATGGGCCAGCGCCGAGACCTATCGGGGCATCTCGCTGGAACCGCTGGCGCTCGAGGACACGCGGGAGCTGCTGCGCGACCTCGCCGGTGAGGATCCCTCGCTCGACGGGCTCGGCGACCTGATCCACGAGCGAACGGCGGGCAACCCGTTCTTCATCGAGGAGATCGTCCGCGGCCTCGCCGAAGCCGGCAACCTCGAGGGCGAGCGCGGCGCCTACCGTCTGGCGCGACCGGTCGAGGACGCGGGCGTGCCGGCGAGCGTGCAGACGGTGCTCGCGGCGCGGATCGACAGGCTCGGCCCGAGCGCCAAGCAGCTGCTGCAGGCAGCCTCGGTGACCAGCAAGGAGATCAGTGAGCGGGCGCTGGGGATGATCTCCGGCCAGAGCGACGGCGAGGACTACCGGGCGGCCCTCTGCGAGCTGACCGAGGGCGGCTTCCTCTTCGAGACCGAGGTCTACCCGGAACGGGTTTTCTCCTTCCGCCACCCGCTGACCCGCGAGGTCGCCTACGGCACCCAGCTTGCCGAGCAGCGCGCGGTAACGCACGCCGCCACGGCCCGCGCCCTGATCGAGCTCAACCCCGATCGCCACGACGAGCTGGCCGCCCTGATCGCCAGCCACATGGAGTCCGGCGGCGAGACGCTCGAAGCGGCCCGCTGGTCCGCCCGGGCCGCCTACTGGGCCGGCAGCAGCCGCCCCCAGGACGCGCTGCGACTGTGGCGCAAGGCGATGGAGCTGACCGAACAGCTCGAGGAGTCCGAGGAGACCTTGGCGATGGCGGTGATGTCGCGGCTGCTCCAGCTCGACTTCGCCTGGCGGCTCGGGATGGACGATGAGGAGGAAGCGCGCCTCACCGCCGAAGCCGAGGAGATCGCGAAGAGGACCGGCGACCTGCACTCGCTGGCACTGCTCAAGGTCGCCACCAGCGCGCGGCCAGGCCTGCCGCACGTGGCGCCGCGCTGGCTGGAGGCGGTGGCAGAGACGATCGAGATCGCCGACGCGTCGGGCGACCTGCACCTGCGGATCGCGATCCGTGCCGCGGGGTCCTACGCGTACCTGTGCGCCGGCGATTTCGACGGCTTCGAGGAGATCCTGGACGAAGTGCTCGAACTGGCCGGCGACGACCGCCGCGCCGGCGCCGGGATCGTCATCGGCAACCCCGTGGCCTGGGCGACGATGGCCAAGGGCCTGGTGATACGTGAGCGTGGCCGCCTCGAGGAGGCCGAAGCCCTATTCAACGCCGCGCTGCGGATCGCCACCGAGGAGGGCGACCCGGAGATCGCCAGCTGGACGCGCAGCAACCTGGCGCTGATGCTGTCGATGCGCGGGGAATTCGAGGCGGCGATCGCCCTGGCGCGGCGCAACTGCGAGCTGACCGAACGGCTCGGCGACGTCTTCTCGCGCAGCCTCTCGCTCTCGAACCTGGGCGGGGCGCAGATCGCCGCCGGCGACTACGCCGGCGCGCTCGACTCGCTCGAAGAGGCCGAGCGCGTCTACCGCGGGGCGATCAGCAACGGCGACGAGATGGAGACCTGGCGGGCCGGGCTGCGCTCCGAGGCGCTCACCGGCGTCGGGCGCGCCGAGGAGGGGTTGGAGCTCGCCGAATGGGCCACCGCGGTGGCGCGCGAGCGGGGCATGCTCTGGTCGCTGCCGCTCACCCTCCAGGCCGTCGCGATCGCACGGGTCGCGACCGGCCGGGACGGCGCTGGCGGGGCGCTCGACGAAGCGGCCGAGGTCGCCAGGGGAACCGGTGCGATGGTCAGCCTGGAAGCCGTGGAAACGACGCGCGAGACGATCGGCGCAGCGCGCTAGAGGTGCATGATCCGCGCCACGGCGCGGTCAAAGAGGCGTGTCGGGATCACGTACTTGAGCCGAGCCTGCGCCTTCGCATCGAGGCCGACCAGATAGCGCGGTCGGGGCCTGCGAGTGTCGAGAGCGTGCTCGATCGCCTCGGCCACCTTCTCCGGCGGGATGCCCCGCTCGGCGAGATCCTTGACCACATTGCGGTAGCTGGCGATGGCCTTTCCGTAGAGCGCTTCGCGTTCCGGCGTGCGCTCGCCGATCTCGTCCGCGGTGCGCTCGCCGCGATCCCAGATCGGCGTCGCGATCGATCCGGGCTCGACGATCGAGACCGAGATCCCCCACGATCGAAGCTCCTGCCTGAAGACGTCACCGACGGCCTCGATCCCGAACTTGGCGGCGTGGTAGGCGCCGGTCAGCGGGAAGGCGATGCGGCCCCCAATCGAGCTGATGAAGACGATCCGCCCCCGGGCGCGCCGAATCTGCGGCAGGAGCGCCTGCGTCACCGCCACCTGCCCGGTCAGGTTGACCTCGATCTGCCGCCGGAACTCGTCGACCGGGATCGTCTCCAAAGGGCTGGGAACGGCGATGCCGGCGTTGTTGACCAGGCCGTCGAGGCCGGGTGTGCCGACCTCGGCAGCAATGCGCTCGGCCGCGGCGGCGATCTGCTCGGCATCGGTGACGTCCAGCATCAGCGGCACGAGCCGATCGGAGGCCGCCTCCCGCAGCCCCGCCGCGTCCTCCTCCCGGCGCACCCCGGCGAACACTCGCCAGCCGTGGGCATCCAGTCGCAGGGCGCTCGCCCGGCCGATTCCGGTCGAGGCACCAGTGATCAGCACGGACTTCACGACGAGCCAGGCTAACATCGCGCCACGCTCGGAGGCCGCAGCGAAACGGTTGCCGAGCTCGGTGCCGAGCCGGTCCGGGGGACTCCTGTGGGAGGCGGCCGCAAACGTCACCGACACGACCCATGTCGACAACGTCGTCGGGGGTCTGGTCCTCGCCGCCGAGAAGGGCCGTTCAGGCGAGGCTTACTTCCGTTTGGGTCGTCGGACTAAATACTTTATTTTAATTGACTGATCTCCACTGGCCGCTCACGGTCCGTGGCTCGTCCAAGCACAACAAGGGAGACCCAAGTGAGACTCAGCAAGGTATTCAGCTTCGCGCTCGTGGCCGTCACGGCCATTGCCGTCATCGGCGCTTCGTCGGCGGCAGCCGAACCCACGGCCCTATGCAAAAAACACGAAAACCCATGTGAAGCCGCCAACATCTATGTCGGGCACTTCGACGCAGTGGCGGCCAACCCGGTGTTCTTAACCAGCCTCACGAACATCACCTGCAAAAAAGCGCACCTCTTAGGATTCGCCTTAGGCTTAGCAAGCCCCCTGACAATCCACCTCGAAGCCTTCAGCTTCGCCGAAGACTGCTTAACCACGGCGGGCGACGAATGCGTAGTGAATTCGATCGAACTCGGATTAGCCTTACTGTTACGGACGGGGTCGAACTTAGGCAGCCTCGAACTCCATGACACGAAGGTCTTAGTCAGTTGCCCGGAATCGTTCATCCACTGCGTGTACGGCGGGTTACCGGTCTTCCACGTCATCGGATCACCGAACAAAGAAGCATTAGCTTCGATACACGCAAACGAAGTGCCACTGGAACACGGCGAAGGCTTCTTCTGTCCGGAAGAAACGAAACTGGACGCCTTATACAAAGTCGTGTTACCTGACCCGATCGTGATCTCTTCGTAGGCCTGGCAATCGAGCTGATCTCGTTTCGCATTTGAGATAGGGATGGTGGCCGCTCCCGACGGGGCGACCACCATCACCCCAAACCTCGCCTAGGGGCGCTGGGCGCGATGACGCTCGAGCTCGGCCACCATCAGCTTGGTGTGCAGAGCGGCAATCAGGTCCTGCAGCGGCTGGGCGCCGGCTTCGAGCATCTCGACGACTCGCTCGGGCGAGACCTCGCCGGCGAGGCGCTCCATCACGACCTCCACCTCCTGACGGACCAGGTCTTCGATCGCGCTCTTGTAGCGCAGGGTGTCGTAAACGGTGAAGCCGATCTGCTCGTCGTAGCCGCCGGCGCGGAAGCGGCCGATCGCCTCGATGATCTTGATGTCGGAGGGCGAGTAGCCGCGGCTGTTGGGGCTCAGCACCTCGAGCTTCTCGAGCCGGTCGAGGACGTCCTTGGGCACGCCGTAGCGCTCGCGCACCTCGGCGGCGCTGGTGCGGGTTCGCTCGCCGGCGAGGGCGCGGTCGAGGATGCGATCCTCGAGCTCGACCAGGGCGCGCGCCCGCTCCGGGTCCTCGTCGAGGACCGATTTGATTGCCTTCAGCGGCATGAAGCGCTCCTCCTGCAACTGCTTGATCAGCTTGATCCGGTCGACGAACTCGGGTGGGTAGTAGGCCATGTTGCGGCTGGTCTTGACCGGCTCGGGCAGCAGCCCCTCGCGCAGGTAGTGCTTGATCGTCGGCGCCGGTACGCCGGAGGCCTCAGCCAGCTCCCCCATCCGCAGCAGATCGCCGTTGGCATTGGCGGTCATGCGCGGAAGGTGGTTGCCGCGTCGGCGCTGGGACCGGCGGCCGCGCCGGACTCGAGCATGGCGGCAATCTCCTCGTCGGAGTAGCCGGCCTCGCGCAGTACCTCGTCGGTGTGCTCGCCGAATGCGGGCGCCGGCCGGGTCGGGTCGGCCGGGGTACGGCTCATCTTCACCGGAGCGCCGACCTGACGCACCGTGCCGAGACCCGGCTGCTCCATCTCGACCACCATCTCGCGGGCGCGCACGAGCTCGGAGTCCAACGCCTCGTCGACGTCGAGCACCGGCTCGATGCAGCAGTCGTGCTCGTCGTTGAAGGCCTTCCATTCGTCGCGCGTGCCGGAGCGAAAAACCTCGGCCACCTCGCGCCAAGCGTCGGAGTCGGGTGCCTCAAACTGCTTCTCGACCAGATCGGGACGGTCGACCCCGCCGCAGAAGGCAGCCCAGAACTTCGGCTCCAATGCTCCGCAGGTGACCCAGCCATCGGCGGCCTCGTAGGGCATGTAACAGACCAGGCCGCCCGCGAGCTGCTGCTCGCCGCGGCGCGGCACCTCGCCGTCGCAGAAGTAGCGGCCAGCCACCATCGCCAGCCAGGAGAGCGCGCCGTCGGCCATCGAGACGTCGACCATCTGGCCTTCGCCGGAGCGGCGTCGCTCGTGCAGGGCGGCCATCACGCCGAACGCCGCCATCAGCGCCCCGCCGCCAAGATCGGCGATCTGTCCACCGGACTGCACCGGCGGCCCGTCCTTGGCGCCGGTCAATCCGAGCAGGCCGACCAGCCCGAGGTAGTTCATGTCGTGGCCGGCGCGCTGTGTGTAGGGACCGTCCTGGCCGTAGCCGGTGATCGCGCAGAAGACGAGCGTCGGGTTTGCCTCGCGCATGCGCTCGTAACCGACGCCGAGCCGGTCGAGCACGCCGGGACGGAAGCCGTCGAGGACGACGTCGTAGGACTCGACCAGGCGCAGCAACGCCTCGCGCCCCTGCTCGCTCTTCAGGTCAAGCCTGACTGAGCGCTTGCCGCGGTTGAGCGAGAGGTAGAGCGCCGAGCGCGTCCCCAACTCCTGTTGCTCATCCGTGCCGTAGTAGGGCGGCGCCCAGCGAATGTAGTCGCCCATGCCGGTGTCCTCGACCTTGAGCACCTCGGCGCCGAGGTCGGCGAGCAGAAGCGAGCAGAAGCCGCCCGGCAACAGCCGGGTCAGGTCGAGGACCCTGACGTCGCTAAGCGGGAGAGCGCTCACGCTTCGGCACTCCCAGCAGCTCGCGCGCCTCGGCGACGCTGGCGACCTTGCGGCCGACGTCTTCAGCCAACTGCCGCGCCTTGCCGATCAGGTCGCCGTTGGAGCGACACATCTCGCCGTTCGGCAGGTAGAGGTTGTCCTCGACCCCGGCGCGGACGTTGCCACCGAGAACCAGGGCCGTGCCAAGCAGTTTCCACTGGTCGCGCGAGATGCCGATCGTCTGCCATTGGTTGGGTCCCTCGGCGCCGCCGGGAACCTGATCGGCCATCAAGGCGATGTTGCGCGGGGTCGGCCGGATACCGCCGTTGACCCCCATCACCAGGGAGATCTGCAGCGGCGTCCGCTCCAGCAGCCCCATGTCGATCAGCGGGTCGAGGTTGGCGACGTGGCCGGCGTCGAAGCACTCGTGCTCGGGCTTGATCCCCAGCTCGCGCATCGCCGTGAGGAACTCGATGATCGTGTCGAAGCTGTTCTCGAAGACCGCCTTGAAGACGAAGTCCTTGCGCCGTTTCGAGTACTTGGCGTAGTTCATCGAGCTCATGTTGAGGGCGGCAACGTCGGGCTTCAGCGCCCGCAGGTACTCGAGCCGCTTCTCGATCGGGATGCCGATCGCCCCGGTCGAGTAGTTGACGATCACGTCGCCAACCTCGGCCAGGATCGCCTCGGTGATCGCGCGGAAGTCCTCGACCTCGTAGGACGGCGTGCCGTCCGGTTTGCGGGCGTGGATGTGAATCTGCGAGGCGCCCTCGTCGACCGCCCGCCGCGCCTCCGCCGCGTACTCCTCGGGCGTATACGGAATCGCAGGACACTGATCCCGATTCGCGATCACGCCGCTGATCGAGCAGCTGATCACGACCGGGTCCTCGAACGAGCTCACTTTTCTCCCTCCTGTGGCGAGTTACCCGTGTATATGACGGGAAAGTCGCCACACCCCGTCATACCGGCATCACCCCATGGCGCTTCTTCGGCTTTTCCACGTGCTTGTCTTTGGCCATGCGCAGGGCGTTGACGATCGTTGGGCGGGTCTCGCGGGGATCGATCACGTCGTCGATCACGGCGTTGCCGGCGGCGATGTAGGGGTCGATCTGCTCGCGCACCGCGTTCAGCATCGCCTCTTTGGTCGCCTCCGGATCGTCGGAGGCCTCGATCATCGAGCGGCCGATGATGTTGACCGCACCCTCGGCGCCCATCACCGAGATCTCGGCGCCGGGCCAGGCGACGATCAGGTCGGGCTCGTACGCCTTGCCGCACATCACGTAGTAGCCGGCGCCGTAGGCCTTGCGCACGATTACCGTCACCTTCGGCACCGTGGCGCGGCTGACCGCGTAGAGCATCTTCGCCCCGTGGCGGATGATCCCAGCGTGCTCGACCTTGGCCCCGACCATGAAGCCGGGCACGTCCTGGAGGAAGACGAGCGGGATGTTGAAGGCGTCGCAGAGGTTGATGAAGCGCGCCGCCTTGTCGGCCGAGTCGTTGTCGAGGATGCCGGCCAGCTGCTTGGGCTGGTTGGCGACGATCCCGGCGGGCCGGCCGCCGAAGCGGGCGAAGCAGGTGATCAGCGTCTTGGCGAACTTCGGCTTGATGTCGAAGAACTCGCCGTCGTCGACGATCTCGCGGATCACGTCGTACATGTCGTAGGGCTGCCGCGATGAGTCGGGGACGATCTCCATCAGCTTCTCCGACTGGCGATCGTCGGGATCGGCGGTCTCGATAACCGGTGGCTTCAGCTCGCAGTTGGTCGGGAAGTAGGAGAGGTACTGCTTGATCGCCCAGATGCACTCCTCGTCGTCCTTGACCTCGAGGTCTCCCACGCCCGACTTGCGGCAGTGGACCTTGGCACCGCCGAGCTCCTCCATCGTGATGTCCTCGCCGGTGACGGCCTTGGTCAGGTGCGGACCGGCGAGCGCCATCGCGCCCTGGCCGGAGACCATCGGCACGAAGTCGGCCAGCGCCGGGATGTAGGCAGTGCCGGCGGCGCAGGGCCCCATCATCGCCGCCACCATCGGGATCACGCCCGACATCTCGACCTCCTCGCGGAAGAGGTGGCCGGAGCCTGCGAAGAGCGAGCCCGCCGCCTCCTGGATGCGGGCGCCAGCAGAATCGAGCAGCCAGATAAAGGGCATCCGCTTGGAGAGGGCCATCTCGCGCAGGCGGGTCACCTTCAGCTCGCCGGTCATTCCCATCGAGCCGGCCATTACGGTGAAGTCATAAGCGGCGATGCAGCAGGGACGACCGTCGACGTCGCCCCAGCCGCTGATCACGCCGTCGGCCGGCGCCTCCTTGCCGTCCATCGCCCGCTGGGCGAAGTGGGGGCGGCCGTGGATCCCCATCTCGACGAAGGTGCCCTCGTCGACCAGCAGGGCGATCCGCTCGCGCGCGGTCAGCTTGCCGCGCTCGTGCTGCTTGGCGATCTTCTCCTCGCCGCCGCCGAGCTTGGCCTTCTCGCGCCGCTCATGCAGCTGCTCGGTGAGGTCGCTGAGCGGGGCCTTGCCCGGCAGTAGGTGCTTCGCCTCTTGATCGGTCGCCACGCCTATCGCCCTTTCCACTGCGGATCGCGTTTCTCGAAGAATGCGGTGACGCCCTCGACGATGTCCTCGGTCGAGAAGGTGAGCGAGAGCTGCGAGCGCAGGTAGTCGAGCGCGTCGTCGACCGCCATGTCCTGCTGGCGGTACATCGCGTCGTGGCCGAGCCGCATCAGCACCGGGCTCTTCGAGGCCAGCTTGGTCGCCCACTCGGCAACCGCGGCGTCGAACTCCCCAGCGGGGACGACTTTGTTGGCGAGCCCGTACTCGACCGCCTGCTCGGCGCTCAGCCGCTCGCCCAAGAGCATCATCTCGTTGACCTTCTTGCGCGGGACGTTGCGGTAGATGATCGCCATGATCATGTAGGGGAAGGCGCCGACGTTGATCTCCGGCGTGCCGAAGGTGGCGCCCTGCTTGGCGATCACCAGGTCGCAGGAGAGCGCCAGCCCCATCCCG
>Ga0190274_10000740_pt1 | contig 19072 bp, 29 predicted proteins | sample Popmic531T_FD_133002 | JGI IMG/M metagenome (GOLD analysis project Ga0190274, IMG submission 133002) | Populus adjacent soil microbial communities from riparian zone of Yellowstone River, Montana, USA - 531 T | ecosystem: Environmental > Terrestrial > Soil > Riparian zone | place: USA: Montana... | reverse complement strand
GTTCGACTGGCGCGCCCTGCTCGAGCTGAACCCGGGTCGGGCGATCCTCGCCTTCGACTTCCTCGGCTTCGGCCTCTCCGACAAGCCCCGCGACCACGACTACAGCCTCGCCTGGCAGGCCGATCTGAGCGAAGAGCTGGTTCGGCGCCACGGCGGCGGCCCCGTCCAGCTCGTCGCTCACGACATGGGCACCTCGGTGGCGACCGAGCTGCTCGCCCGCGATCTCGAGGGAGAGCTGGACATGGAGCTGGACGCGGCCGTCCTCTTCGACGGCAGCGTGATCATCGAGCGGGCCAGCCTGACGCTCGGTCAGAAGCTGCTGCGAAGCCGCTTCGGCCCGCTCCTCGCCCGCCTCTCCTCGGGGACCTTCTTCCGCTGGCAGCTGGGCTCGGTCTTCGGCGCGGACCATCCGATGAGCGCCGAGGAGGGCACCGACCAGTGGGCGCTGATGCGCTGCGACGGCGGCAACCGCCTCGCCCACAAGCTGATCGGCTACACCTTCGAACGCGCCCGCCACGCCGAGCGCTGGCACGGCGCCGTCCGCGACTGGCCCGGCCCCCTCTCCTTCGTCTGGGGCCTGCGGGATCCGGTCGCCACCACCCACGTCCTCGACGGCCTCCGCGAGCTGCGCCCCTCGGCCCCCGTCTTCGAGCTCCCCGAGCTCGCCCACTACCCCCAGATCGAAGACCCCAGCGCCTTCCAGGCGGCCCTGACAAGAGCCCTTTCGGCCCGCTAGGCTCGGCCTTCCGGGGCGGTAGCTCAGCTGGTTAGAGCAGCGGACTCATAATCCGTCGGTCGAAGGTTCGAGTCCTTCCCGCCCCATCGACCTAAGAGTTATCTGTGTCGGCCGGGTAGCCGGGTTGCCAGGCCCAGTTCCTCCCGCACCGCGAGCGCCAGCACCCCCAGCAAAGCTGCCATCGCTACGTAGAGGAGAACCTTTACGCCGGTTGACGCGCCGCCACCGAAAGGAGTCGCCGGAGGGGCGTCTGGCGCCTGGGAGCCGGCGGGGGGTGGGGAGTTCTCCGTCTGGGCGATTCCCTTGACCCTCAAGAGCGCCTGAGCTGCCTCGGACAGGGGGGGCAAAACGGGGTTTTCCCATCCCGCCGACAGGGCCAGCGGCCCCCTGCCCTCCCACAGCGCGATCGCCGGCCAGACGTAAGCGAAGAACCGCCGCAGGGGTGCTGCTTCGGCTGGTTCTATCGAGTGCTTCCCACCTCCCGAGGCGATTGGGCCCCCGCCTTGGTTTTGGCGATCCGAATTCGGGCCGAGGGTGGACGCAGGCGCCCGCTGCGTCGCTTCTGTCGAGCCCCTCGTAGCCGTCCCAGCTGGCTCTCTCGCACCGCCTGCTACGTCATCGACCGAAGGCAAGACCGAAGGCAAGTGAGTTGCGGAACTCGAGCTATTGGTCACCTTATCCGGCAAGCTTGCCGCGACGTGTGACGCCGTTGGCGCTGCTCCCGCCGGCAACTCAACCGAATCGTCCGGTGCCTGAGGCAGCGGCGGAGTCGCAACTGACGGAGGCGCAACTGGGGCCGGTGAGGGCGGGCTGGAGGGCGACGCGGGGGGCGCGGTCAGCGATTTAACCGCCGAGCCAGCGGCGTCCACCACTTCTCCTGGCAAGGTTGCCGACGCGGGGGGAGCGCCGACGATCGAAGCGAGGAGCAGGGCGCCGCCGACAAGAGAGATCGTCCAGCGCAATGGAGATTTCGATGGGGCTCCCGGTCTTACGGGCGGCCAAGACATGTTTCCTCCAAATCTTGCGTTAATCCAGAAACATAAGTACTACCCGAAATTTGGACGCATATACCAGCCGAGGCGGCGCAAACGTCCTATCGACTGAGCGGCTAGAGGAGGCCCCCAGATTCGGCTCTATAGACGGCTTTCCGGTGCGACTCATAATCCGTCGGTCGAAGGTTCGAGTCCTTCCCGCCCCACTACATGCCGGTAGGCTCGCCGAGTGACGCGAGGCTCACTAAGCGGAGCGGGGGTGATGCTGGCGCTAGTGATGACCCTTTTGCTGCCTGCCGCCGTGCAAGGCGAGGAAGATCGGCCAACCACGGTCACCGGGTTTCGTTTGGAGGCGAGCAACGGCTACGAATTCCTTGCGCTCGCGGGAGAAGCGCCGCCCGAAGGAGACGAAGGATGGATCGGCCTCTTCTTGGTCAGAGACGACCAACACGCTGCGGTGACCTATGCGGCACCAGCGACGGTGACGGGCGAGACCATTGATGCGGACCTCGGCAAGCTGGGAAGCATCTCCGTGACCCGAGTGCCGACCGGAGGGACGAGAACAGCGCACCTAGTCTGCGGGTCGGAAAGCACGCAGCGGGTCAAGGCCGAACGCTACGAGGGGACCATCGAGTTCCACGGAGAGGAGGGATTCACCGAGATCGGTGCCACCAGCGCGCCGCTTGTGTACCCGCCCCCTTGTGGCATTCCCGAGGGTGGACGGCCCGCCGGCAAGAGCCTGCCAGGGGCTCGTCTCAGCGTGGAGAAAGAGCATTTCGAACAGTACCGATTTGATTTCAACGCGGTTCAGAACAGGCCGAGCGCTAGGACCGAGGTGGGAGCTGAAGTCGAAGAACACCGCGGAGAAATGGAGATCCATCGAGCGACGTGGACCTGGGCAAACGCCAACGTGCTGCGCTACGACCGGCGTCTTCGCACTGCAACGGTGAGGCCCCCCGGCCCCTTCTCTGGCCATGGGAGCTTCCGCGTCAGCGACCATGGCCCCAATCTCTGGACCGGAAACCTGACCGTCGATTTCCCCGGTCGGTCTGATGTGCCGTTGACCGGCCCGGGCTTCCGGGCGAACCTGGAACACCCTCGCCGTTAGCCTCGGCCTGGTGACGGCCTCCTCGAATTTGGTCCCGAAATTGGTCCCCGACTCCACCGAACTCAGCCGAACTCCTTGGACTTAGTTCGCTCTATCGGGTCGGACGTTGGGTGTCTTTAGTTGGGGTCGCCGAATCCGTGATCAGGCGCTGGCCCCGAATGCAGTTCCGTCGCGATCACCCCGCCACCGCCGCTCAGCTGGCCGGTGATGAAAACCACGTCCCCGGCCCGCAGTCGCCCACCGTGCCGATCGGCCACACCCCCGGGGACTTCGACCTCACAGCTGGCGGTCGCCGAGCGCTCCTGGGGGCCCGGTGAGTCGGGGGCCGGAAAGGCAACCAGTAACAGCGTGACCGGCTCCCCGTCGCGACCCTCGTCCTCCTGAGGGTCGGCAGCGAGGATTCCGCTGAGAAACAGGCGGTTTAGCTCCAGCCGTGGATCTTGGCCCTGCAGGGCACCCGCGAGGGTGCCCTGCCCTTGTCCTGCTCGAGGACCGGCGGGAATGGCATCGGCCGGTCCCCGTTGGTCCCTTTGGCAGGTGTTGCGAAAACGGGGAAGGAGATTCACCCTGGCCTAGGTCCCCCACGATGCACGCCAAAGCTCTGCGTCCGCTGGAGATTGCGCGGGGAGCGGCGGGGGCGCCCTTTAGGGAGTACAGCTGGGCGCCCCCGTCTGTTCCGTCCCTTGTCAGGGCGCCCCGACCAGTCCACGGGGGTTTGTCCCTGGCAAGTCCATGGGTTGCGCCGCCACCGCGGGACTAGCGTCGAGTTGGGGGGCGCCCGCTTGGGGTGGCGCTGAGCCGGCGGGCACCCCCACAACTCTTGGCCTTGCGACAACGCCCACTCGGCTGGGCGCTCCCCTGTCGGCAAGCTTGGAAATCTCCTTGCGCTTCACTCTGCAACCGCCCGCGTGTCGTCGCCGACAACGGCCAACACCCGGTCGCAGGCCTCGATCGCGATCAGGGCGCGCTCGTAGAGCCTCCTGGATTTCACGGCTGACCCCTCTGAACTTGCCTCCCGCTGTTCGATTGCCCTCTCCCGCAAGCGGGCGAAGGTCCGTCGCAGCTGCTCGGGGGGAAGGTCCAACACCACGTCAGCGCCGCTACTAGCTTCCTCCCGGCCAAGACCATCCAGGACTAGCTGGAGATTGTCAGCGACCTCCTCCAGGACTTGCCGCCCGGGTGCGTGGAGGTGGCCCTGCGCGTCAAAGGGGTAGGTACCGCCCGCGCTCTCGGTCTGATCCATGATCTGTCGCAAGAGCGCAGCGCGCTGGACCGCGGAGATCTTCGGCGTGCTCCGTGGCTCGCACCGGCTGTTGCGGCCCGCGGCCGGTCCGACCCCGCGACGGCTTCGGCGAAGTCTCATGCCCCATTCCTTTGGTTGGCAGGCGGCGGTGCTACGGGGGTACTTTCAGCCGAGATCGTCGCCGGCATAACCACGTCGAGGAAAAGCCGAAGGTCCATCGCACGCTGGGCCGCCCGGGGCAGGGGTGCTAGGCGATAGACCCTTTCCGTGGCTCCGCGAACGGATCGGGAACGAACCAGCTTGATGACACCTCCATCCTTGAGCGTCTTGAGGTGGTAGTGGCAGTCACCGACCGTGACATCGCCGAACTGGACGGAAAGCATGGTCGCGCTACTCGACCCGGCGGTGGCTAGAGCGTGCATGAGCCGAATCCGGAGGGGGTGGTTCAACAGGCTTGCGAGCCGCGCGATTTCGTGGGCGGCTCGACGCTGACATTCGTGTTGGTCAACGATCATCGTCCAGCGACTCAGTCGCCCGCAGGACCGCTGCAAGCTGTGGGTCGTCGGCAACGTTCGAGGTGAACATGCGAGCGAAGCTTCCGGGGGTCGTCTTTACTCGGGAGACCGTGAGGCTTCCGCATTCGTCAAGCACGAGGACGTGATAATTGACGCTACTAAGGCTCAGGCCAGGAAATTTCTTTAGGAGTTCCTGAGGGGTGCGAGGGGTCGGGTCTTGATTGAACATCCGCAGAATGCGCCGCCGGACCCCATGCATAAGCGCGTGGCAGGTCTCCGCCTTAAGCCCCTTGGCGAGTGGCGCCGGCAGCGGTCGGTTGGAATCAGGGCCGGAGCGCATTCCGTTATCGGTCCTTTTGGGTGCATTGCTAGCTTCGCCGCCTCGCGGATTACGGGAGTTGACTGAACCAGTCAGGCATCTTTCCACGTATCTGCAAGTCCGCTAGCCAAAACCTGCTTACCGAGAGGTGGGGGCCGCCCGCGCGGTGCTTACGCCGCCCGCGAGCGACCCCTGGGGCGTCAGCCGCCCTTCTTGATCGACGTTGCCGGATACGAAATTGCAACCGTGCCTAGCTTCACAACCGCCACCTCCTTTGCCGGTAGTGGGTTCCGGCTTAGGAGACGCGAGGCGCGGGCAAGGAAAGAGCGTCGCCGTGGGACAGACGCGGCGACGGCGCGCCCGCACTGCGAGCGGTCCCCAAGCCCTTGCGCCTACGGTTTAGTGAACGGGCTTTCAGCAATCAATGCGGAGTCGCCAGAGTCTCCGCAATCTGCGCACGATCTCAGTAAGCAAGACTGAGCAAAATGGCTTAAGCGATCTGGAATAGTGGCCTGTTGTAAACCGCATTCCCCCTGGAGGAACCGTGACGATCAAGGCCACCGCTCCAACTCTGATTGACCCCCGCATCCTTAAAGCGCAGTCCCATCCGGTCCGCGCCGAGATCCTCAACATCTTGTCCGAGGGTCCGAACAGCCCCAGTCGGATGCACAGGCGAATGGAAGCCGGCAGCCTGCAAGTTGTCTGCCACCACGTCAAGATCCTGCGCGAGGTCGGGCTAATCGAGTTGGTGCGGATCGAGCCCCGTGGCAACCGCAAGGAACACATCTATCGCGCGACCAAGCGACAGTTCTTCACTCTTGAGGAATGGCTAGCGGTGGATCCGAGATTCCGCGACCCCGTGATCGGGACGATTCTCCGCCAGATTTCCGACGACACCGGGCGGGCGGCGGCAGAAGGGAGATTTAGCGAGTTTCCTGATAGCCACCTCAGCAGATCGCCCATCGAACTCGACTCGCTGGGGTGGACGGAAGTAGTGGAGGCCTTAGAAATTGCTTTGAAGGCCATCTTGGAGGCGCACGCTCGGAGTAAGGAGCGCGCTCAGGTCACCGGCGAGGCGCTGATGATGGCGCGCGTTGTGATGATGCAGTTCCCGATAGGGAGGGTGGACCCACGGGAGTGCGAGGGCCAAGGCTAGGTTCTCGCGAGCTGGGCTAGCTGCGAACGATCTGCGAAACGCGCTGATGGGTGAGGGACAGAATGTCGGCAATGTCCGACATCGGCAAGTCGTCCTTATGCGCCTTGCGAATTGCCTGATCGCGGTCGGTTCGCAGCGCCTCCGCAGCTTGTTCTAGCTCAGCCTCGCGCCGAGCATGCTCAGTAGCGAACGCCACCAACGCGGCGCGGGCCTCCGGTGCTTTGCGCTTGGGACGAGGAATACCACGGATAGTTGACCGTATTCCTGCAAGTAGGTTTGCACGAACAGCCCACGAGCGGGGTAGAGACCTAGTCCAGCCGGCGGCTCGTGCACTTGCTGAGGATCTAGCGAGCTGCTGCGGTTACGGTTGCCCAGGCTTGCGGCTGCTGGGTCGAAGAGAAGCTCGGGAGTCAGTGACGCTCTAGCCGCAACTACTGGGCTTCCGAAAAACGGGGTCCCAAATTGGTCCCCGACTCCACCGAACTCAGCCGAGAGGGAGATAATCCGCGCATGGCAAATGCATACCAGCCGGACTTCGATGCGGATCAGGACCGTGAGGGCTTCACCTACCGGCGCGCCAAACTGGGCCAACAGGCCAAAGCCGAGAAACTCGGAGCAAGTCTCTATGAGATCCCGCCTGGCCAGGCGACCTTTCCGTACCACGCCCACAGCGCCAACGAGGAGATGCTCATCGTGCTCAGCGGCCAGCCGCACCTGCGCACGCCGGATGGGTGGCGCGAGCTGGCCGAGGGGAGGTCGTCGCGTTTCGGGTCGGCGAAGACGGCGCGCACCAGCTCCAGAATCGAGGCGCTCAACACGCCCGCGTGCTGGTGGTCAGCACGATGATCGCTCCCGAGGTGAATCTCTATCCGGATACCGGCAAGTTGATGGCGGCGACTCGGGCTCCCGGAACCTCAGACGAGGGATTCCAGGAGGCCTACCGGCGAGAGCAGGCGACGGACTATTGGACCGATGAGGAGCCGCCAGATTCATAGCCGTCGAGCTGCTCCTCTCGCGTGAAGATGACAGCGTGGGATTCGTGATTTTGGCCGCCGAAAACTTGGTTCCGAAACTGGTCCCCGACGCCACCGAACTCAGCGGAACTTCTTGGACGTAATTCGCTCTATCGGGCCAGATTCGGCTCTATAGACGGGTTCCAGCGCGACTCATAATCCGTCGGTCGAAGTTTCGAGTCCTTCCCACCCCATCTAAATACCTGCAGATTGAGTTGTTTCTGAGCGGGCCGATCTGCCCGATTCCTTGGTCCCGAAATTGTCGCGGCTGCGGTCTACACTCGGCTTATGAGCGACCCGCTTCACCTGACGATTGTTTATGAGGAGGGAGACGACGGCTGGATCGTTGTCTCGATCCCCGAGGTCCCCGGCGTACTTAGTCAAGGCCGGACCAAGGAGGAGGCGCGCGAGATGGCGCTCGATGCCTTGGGGGGAATGCTTGAGCTGCGCGCGGCAGAGCATGAGCCACAAGGTAAGTCGGTCGGAAGCGAGTCGCTCAATATCGTCGCGGCGTGAAGCGTCGCGACCTCGAGCGGCACCTGAAGAAGTACGGAGCGCGCTTACTCCGTGAGGGCGGTAGGGACAGCTACTGGGGTATGGATGCGGAGCGCTCGACCTCGGTCCCCAGGCATCGCGAGATCCACTACCCGCTGGCTCGCGCAATCTGCAGAATGAGCTTGATATCGACGTCGATGGTGGTGTCGCGCCATCCGTAGAGAACTGCGGTTGCACCGCCGGTGAGATAGACGCGGCCATCGACGTCGACGGCCCGTCCCAGCTCGCGCATGAACTGCTCTATGCGAGTGGAGTCGGCTAGCTCGCGCATGCGGCGGCGCGCTCGAAGCTGACGAGCCGGCGGACCAGGGCGTTATAGGCGGAATGAGCGGCATCGCCTTTTTCGCGCGCCAAGAGTAGGTAGAGCTTGTGCTCGGGCGAGGCGATTGGGGAGGACAGCTCGATGCCCATCGATCGCAGCCGCGGGGCGCCAATCGATACCAGCAGCGCCTCCGCCGATTCGTGCCCGTCCTCCAAGTCTTCAGCGCCCCGTTTGACGAGGTCGGCCCCAGGGAGGGCGGGGAGGGTGTCCAAGTCGACGGAGCCGATCATCCCATTGAGGGTAGCGGCGCTGAGGGTGCCCGCATGGCGAAATGTGCGGCGACGAACAGCATTGGCGCCGCGCTGACCACTGACGCCGCAGGTCGGTCAGAGCACCCACAGATAGTCGTTCGTCAATGAACTAGGGTCGTCGGGCGCAGTTTCGCTGCGCCCAAACAACTTGAGAGGCGGTCCCTTGGAACCTGTCGGATATGAGCTGTGCAATCCCAAAGGCGGCAAGGGCGGTGGCGTTCGCGCGACCCGTGGCTTCCAGGTCGGCGAGACGGTGATGGTCGGAGTGCTGGAAGGGGAGGTCGCCTGCAACGACTCCCACGCAACCCAGGTCAGTCGCACCAAATGGGCTCGGCACGGCGGCCTCGGCCCCAAGGTCAACCACTCGTGCAGCCCGAACTGTGGCGTTGAACTGAATCTGACGGGGGCCTGCGACTTCGTCGCCCGCAGATCGATCGCCAGCGGCGAAGAGATCACCTTCGACTACGCGATGCGCAACTACGCGATCGAGCATTTCCCCGGCGGCTGTCTTTGCGGTGCCGACATCTGTCGCGGTTCGGTGACCGGTTGGAAGGACCTGCCGGCCGAGCGCAAGGCCGCTTACGCGGGCCTGGTCGCCCCCTACCTGCTGGAGATCGATCGCGAGCTGGTCGGCTCGCCCGGTTGAGCCGGGTCGGTTTGCGGTGAGCTGTGTCCGGTGTGCGGCCTAACCTGCCGCATCCTGTGACTCGACCCGCTCCAGCCCGTCTTCTGGCCGCGTTCGCGCTGCTCGGCGCCTTCGCGCTCGGAGCCCTGCTGCCGGACGCCTTTGCCAGCTCGGAGGCGACGCCGACCGTGACCCGGAACGCTCTCGCCCAGACCAGCGGCGTCCGCGGCGCGCCCAACCGCACCCTGGTCCTCAGCCGGGTCGCGGTGGGGCCGGGAGCCAAGCTGGCCCTCCACCATCACCTCGGCACCCAGGTCGCCCGGATCCAGTCGGGAGTCCTCACCTACACCGTCAAGCGCGGCTCGGTCACGGTTCGCAGCGGCGAGTCCGATCGGCAGCCGCAGACCGTGCGGACGATCAAGGCCGGTCAGACAGCGCGCATCCAGGCGGGCCAGTGGATAGTCGAGCAGCCCTCGGACATCCACCAGGCGGCGAATCGCGGCTCGACCCCGGTCGTCATCTATCTGGCGACGCTGCTGGAAACCGGGGCCCCGCCGGCGACGCCGGTCTCGCCCTCGGACTCGGGCTGAGCGCTCGGGTCAGCTCCGCTTCCGCTTCGCCTTCAGCTCGCGGCTTTTCACCTTCGCGTCCTCGTAGGAGGACTCGACCAGCGCCTTGCCGCCGGACCAGCTCGAGAAGGAGCCGCTGACCGAGAAGAAGAGGTACAGGTAGAGGGCCACGTTGAAGACCGAGAAGGGGATCTTCTCGACGATCAGTCCCGAGAAGACCATCGCGAAGGTCGCGCCGGCGATCAGCGTCGTGAACATCAGCAGCATCACCCAGGTGCCGAGGTTCGCGGGCAGGAAGCCGTTGAGCGCGACCGCGACGGCGTAGCAGGCCAACCCAAGCGATAGGGCACGCGGGCGTGGGGAGGGCGGCGCGCAGGATTCCGAACCAGGCCAGCGCCGCCAGCGAGGTCCTGCGCCGTCTCCAGGACGACTCCGGCGACGATCGCCCAAGGCGGGACGTCGCCGACCTTGCGCAGGAGGTCGCGGATCCAGTCGCCGGCCGGCACCCCGAGCAGGTCGAGCACAAAGACGAACAGCGCCACGGCGCCGATCCAGATCGCGATCCGGGTCAGGCGGTGGGCGAGCGGCTGGGACAGGTCGGCCCGGCTGGCCCCGGCGACGGTGTCCACGTCGGCCACCTAGCGACGGCCGCGGCGCCGCAAAGTCGGCGCCGCGGCAGCATGGCGGCCGGATTACGGCAGGTACTTTTCGGCCTGCTTCTTCGCTTCTTCGATGCCCTTTTCGGCCTGGGCCTTGCCTTCTTCGATGCCCTTTTCAGCCTGCTCGGCGCCTTCCTGGATTCCCTTGGAGGCACTGCCCTTGCCTTCTTCGAGCTGCTTCCGCGCTTCTTCCAGGCCCTTCTTCGCCTGTTCGCTGCCTTCCTTCAGGCCTTCTTCGGCCTTCTCGGTGCCGGCTTCGATTTCCTGCTGCGCCTTGGCGGTGCTTTCGCTGCTGCTGTCGTCGCTGCTGCCGCAGCCCGACCAGACGACGCCGCCGGCGACGATCGCCATCACGGCGAAGGCCGCGCTCAGGGCGCGAAGCCTGGTGCTACCTGCTTGTGCATCTCTCATCTGGCTCTCCTGGGGGTGGATTCTCCGATCGGATGACTCTACCGTTGGCTCGATGACCGATGAGCGTGGAGAAGAGGAGTTCGCGGAACTGGTCGCCGACGCGATCGACGCCCTGCCGGAGCAGTTCCAGAAAGTGCTCGAGACCGTGGCGGTGGTCGTCTCGGACCTCGGCGTCGAGCAGCGCGCCTACGGCCAGTATTTCGGCGACGGCATCGCCCGCGAACGCTACGAAGACCGGATCGTCATCTACCGCGACACCCTGGAGCACGACTTCGGGCACGATCGCGACCTGCTCGCCCGGCAGGTCGAGCGGACCCTTCGCCACGAGCTGGCACACCACCTCGGCTGGGACGAGCGCGGTGTCGGCGGCCTCGGGCTCTGAAGCCGACGTGGTCGGTTTCGACCGCTTAACGGACGCGGCAGTCGCGGGCCAGCGTGGTCGCGATCTTCTTGCCGTCGACGAAGTAGAAGTTGCCGCGAGCCAGCGAGAAGGGCACGGCGGTGAAGCCGGCGGGGGCGGCACAGGAAGCGCTGATGAAGCTGCGCCGCTGACCGCGGTAGGTGTAATTGCGGCCGATCGTCAGTTCGATCTGGCTGACCGAGCCGACCCCTCCCGCGAGGGTCGGTATCTGGGCCGAGAGAACGGTTCCGAATTGCCCCTTCGGCTCGTGCTTGATCGTCAGGGTCAGCACGAACGTCGTCTGGACCGGAGCCGTGCCGTAGAGATGGAGGAGGAGGACGGGACGACCGTTACGCTTGCCGTTGAAGGCGAGCATCGATCCTTTGGCGGGGAACGGGCTCGGAAAATCGACGTCGGCACCGAAGCTTCCGCGTCCGACAAGCGCCGGGCGGCAGCGGGCCAGGGCGGCTTCGGCGGTGGTCGACTGCAACTTCGCGCTGGTGCAGACAGGCAGTCCCACGGTCGAGATCCGGCCGCTGCGGTTGAGCTCGATTTCGATTTTCCGCAGCGCCGGAGGATGGGTCCCGTCGGCTGTGGAGATGGCCCCGGCGACGTGGACCGTCAGCGGCGCCGGCCGATCGCGCGGTAGCGCGTGAGGACTGAAGTCGCCGGTGAAATTGATCCGCAGGTTGCCCATCTGACGCAGCTCGCCCTGGGCCGCACCGGCTCCCAGTAGGGCGAGGAGCGCTACGAAGAGAAGTATGGGTCGGAATCGAAGCACACTGTTCAGTGTAGGTGGCGGGTTCGGAGCCGAAAGTTGAGCGGAGGTTGAGTCGTCGGGTCACCTGCCGAAGCGCTTGATTCGATCAGGCGTAGGTCAAGCGCGCACCGGCTCCGCTTCGAGGTCGTTGCTCTCACCGGGGTCGGTGTCGCGCTTGATCGCCATCAGGTCGAGGGTCAGCAGCACTGCCGCAAGCGCGAAGATCGGGGTGAAGGCGATGTTCGAGATCGACTCCGCCAACCAGGTTGCGAGGAAGGTATGGCCGAGAGCGCCGTGGACGAGATCGCCGACCAGCTCGGCAATCGCGTCGCCGGCGAGCTCGACCGGGGCGAGGACTAGAAAGACCAACCAGAAGTTGTGACGCACCAGACTGGCGCTGCGGCGCAGGGCGCCGCGCACGGATCGGCCCTCCAGCTCCACGACCGGGCCGGCCAGGCCGAACCAGACGAAGACGAGGATCCCGGGGATGAAGAAGGCGACGAGGCCGACGATGACGAGGGCGACGTAGGCGATGTCGACCAGGATCAGCCGGCGATAGTCGAGCCGGCGGGCGACTTCGGCGATCGAGGGTGCCTTTTCGTGAGCCGGGTGGGTGAGGGAGACGGCGACGGCGCCGCTGTAGAAGACCTCGCCGAGCAGGCTCGTCATCGTGATCGCCGCGAGGGCGCCGATCGCCGCAGCGAGCTTGACCAAGCTGGAGGGATCGAGCGAGTCGATCTCGACCCCGGTGGTGAGCGCGTCGAGGAAGCCGATCGGGACGAAGACCATCGTCGCCAGCAGCAGCAGCGAGGGCGCCTTGGAGCGGTAGGTGCGGCCGATGCGCCAGTAGATGGAGCCGAGCCTGCGAAGAAGGTTCACGCTAGCTGCGCCTGCGGCCGGCGGGGCGCCTGCCGCGGGACTCGAGCTTCGACTGGCTCGACTCCGAGGCCGGCACTCGCTTCAGATTGCCGAGCTCGGGCAGCAGCAGTTCTTCGGCGCAGCGCCGGTGCCAGTGGTGATGGTCTGTGCCGCCAAGACGGCGCACGTACTGGACGACCGTGTGCTCGGCGCCGACGTCGATGTCGCCGTGACAGCCGGGGCAGTGGTAGAGCTTGCGAGCGATGCCGCGGATCAGCCAGGCCTCGTCGCCCTCTTCGGTCAGCCCGCGCAGGCTCCAGCGGATGCTCGGCTGACCGTCGAACTGCCCCACCTCATCGCCTCGACATCCAGGCGAAGCCGGCCGCCATCGCCAGGTTGGAGACACCGGCCAGGCGCAGGCCCAGCTTTGCCCCCGGGCGGCTGACCGCCGGCGAGTCGGCCCAGAGGGCGTCGGTGGCGATCTCGGTGCCGCGCAGCCAGGCCAGCGCCTGCCAGTCGCCGGGAGTGCCGCGACGGTCGGCGACGGCGTGGGCGGCGGCGAAGGTGAGCCAGATCGGGGCGCAGCGGCGGAAGAGGTGCTTCGCGTCAGGCGATGGCTCGTCGTGGCCGAGCACCTTCAGGGTCGCGGCGGGGGCAACGAGGGCGGCGCTGCCAAGCACCAGATCGAAGGCGATCATGAAGCGGTTGTTGTGGCGCAGCGCCTGTTCGAACGTCATCCCAGGGCTCAATCCAACCAGATCGACGCCGGGATACGCAGACGAGTGCGACTTTGCAAGAAGGGAAAGGGTGAGGTTCGGCGAAATCGACCGCCGTGACCAAGACTGCGACGAAGTCCCCCCAACTAAAGAGCCTTTCCGACTACATCCAGGAGCGCTTCGACGAGTTCTCGCGTTCCCAGAAAGACGTTGCCCGTTACATCGTCGACCATCTCGACGAGGCGGCCTTCCTCACCGCCGAGGAGCTGGCCCGGAGAGCGAGCACCTCGTCCTCGACGGTGGTGCGCTTCTCCCAGGCCCTCGGCTTCGAGGGTTACCCGGAGCTGCAGCAAGCAGCGATCGAGGAGTACCGCACGACGATTGCCGGTGCCGGTGCCGCAAACGGCGGCGCGCTCTTCTCCTTCGACCACTCCGAGCTGGAGGGGTCGCTCAGCGCCGATTACGCCAACCTCGAGGAAACCGCGCGCAAGCTGACGCCCGAGCAGGTCGACGCGTCGGTTGCCGCGCTTGCGACCGCGCAGCGCATCGTCATCGTCGGCGTCGACCAGATGGCGTTCTTCGCCAGCTACCTGCGCCACACCCTGAGCTTGCTGGACATCCGCGCCGAGATCGTCGCCAGCACCGGCGGCGAGTCCCTGCAACGGCTCGGCCGGATTGGCGAGGACACGCTGGTCATCACCCTTTCCGCCGGCCGCGCTCACCCACTGCTGCTGCGGGCGATGAAGCTCGCCCTGCATCGCGGCGCCCGCACCCTGGCGATCTCCGACGCGACCATGTCGGAGGTCGGCGAGCATGCCGAGCTGACCCTCTATTTCTCTTCCAACAGCCCCTCGTTCGCACGGTCGAACACGGCGCTGATGGCGTTGGTCCAGGCACTGGCCCACGGGCTCTACGCCCGTGACGAAGCGGCTCACAAAGACCGCATTCGCGCCTACAAACTGAAGTAGGGACGAGGGTGGTCGGGGGGAGGGCGTTGGGATGCCCTCCTCACTCGGAACATCGTCGAATAGACGCAGGAGAGCTGACGCCCGCAGCACAGCCCTCCTCCTCCGCAAAACGTTCGGAGGGCATCCCAACGCCCTCTCGGCTACTTCCCGCTCCTCGGAAGCCGGAGAGCCGAGGCTCGGATCTCAGCTGCGATCCAAGGTGAAGAAGCTGGAGATCGGCGACTGCATCACGGGGAGCGCATACCGCTGTGAGCGACCGCCTGCGGCGCTGGCTGATTGGACATCCTTACGAGTGTCTGGCTGGAGCTTTGGACCGAGGCCGGTGGTGCCTGCGAACGTTTTGCGGAGGAGGAGGGCTGTGCTTCGGGGCGTCAGCCCTTCGGCGCCAGTTCGACGAGGTACCGAGTGAGCAGGCACCACCGGCCTCGGTCCCCGCTGCGTGCCTTCAGCGCCGCGTAATATGAGCTTCCGATGACCGAACGCGCCACCTTTCGACTCAAAACCGGCCTCGCCGAGATGCTCAAGGGCGGGGTGATCATGGATGTGGTGACGCCGGAGGAGGCGAAGATCGCCGAGGACGCCGGTGCCTGCGCGGTGATGGCGCTGGAGCGGGTCCCGTCGGACATCCGCCGCGACGGCGGCGTCGCCCGCATGTCGGACCCGGCGATGATCAAGGGCATCCAGGAGGCGGTGACGATCCCGATCATGGCCAAGGCGCGGATCGGCCACTTTGCCGAGGCCCAGGTCCTGCAGGCGCTCGAGGTCGACTACATCGACGAGTCCGAGGTCCTGACCCCGGCCGACGAGCGCAACCACATCGAGAAGCTTGCCTTCGACGTTCCCTTCGTCTGCGGCGCCACCAACCTCGGCGAGGCGTTGCGGCGACTCGGAGAGGGGGCGGCGATGATCCGCTCCAAGGGCGAGGCCGGGACCGGCAACGTCGTCGAGGCGGTCCGCCACATGCGCGAGATCACCTCCGGCATCCGCCGTCTGGCGCAGCTGCGCCCGGAGGAGCTGGCGGCGGAGGCGAAAGAGCACCAGGCGCCGCTGGAGGTCGTCCAGGAGGTCGCCGCCGCCGGCAAGCTGCCGGTGCCGCTGTTCTGCGCCGGCGGCATCGCCACCCCGGCCGACGCGGCGCTGATGATGCAGCTCGGGGCCGAAGGCAACTTCGTCGGTTCCGGCATCTTCAAGAGCTCCGATCCGGCCCGTCGCGCTCGTGCGATCGTCGAGGCGACCACCCACTTCAACGATCCCGAGCGCGTCGCCGCGGCGTCGATCGGGCTGGGCGAGGCGATGCCGGGCCTGGAGATCGCCGATCTCGCCGCCGCCGACGCCCTGCTCCAGAACCGCGGAGCCTGAACTGCGCGTCGGCGTCCTAGCCCTGCAGGGCGATTTCGAGGCCCATGCCCGCACCCTGCGCCAGCTCGGCGCGGAGGCAACCGAGGTTCGTACCGCCGCTGAGATGGAGGGGCTCGACGGGCTGGTCATCCCCGGCGGGGAGAGCACGACGATCGTCAAGGGCATCGAGTCGGCCGGCCTGGAGCCGGCGCTGCGGTCCCACCATCAGGCGGGAAGGCCGATCCTCGGCACCTGCGCCGGGCTGATCGTCTGCGATTCCGATCACCTCGGCTTCCTCGATGCCAGCGCCCGGCGCAACGCCTTTGGGCGCCAGCTGCAGAGCTTCGAGACCGACCTCGAGGTGGAGGGGATCGGCGACGAGCCGCTGCGAGCGGTTTTCATTCGCGCCCCCTGGGTCGAGCGCCACGGCCCCGGGGTGGAGGTCCTCGCCTCCTACGACGGCCACCCGGTCGCCGTGCGCGAAGGCACGGTGCTGGCCTCGTCGTTCCACCCGGAGCTGACCGACGATCCTCGCTTCCATGCGATCTTCATGGCGATGACTACCAGCGCGCGGTCGCGTGCGAAGGAGGAGGCGGCGAGATGAGAGACTCGAGGACGGAGGGCCTGGCGAAGATCCTGGTCGGCTACTCGACCGAGGTCAAAGAGGGCGAGGTTGTCTCGATCGACGGCGAGAGCGCCGCCGCGCCGTTGCTGTTGGCGGTTTACGAGGAGGTCCTGAAGGCCGGCGCCAACCCGGTCCTCAACGTCGCCCTCGACGGTCAGATCGCCGCCTACTTCAAGCTCGCCAGCGACGCCCAGCTGGAATGGATCTCGCCCTTCGCCGAGTGGATGGTCGACAACGCCGACGTGCGGATCGCGATCGGTGCCAGCACCAACACGCGCGAGCTCTCGGGCGTCGCCCCGGAGCGCCAGACGCTGCGTCAGTCGGTCACCGGCGACCTCATGGCAAGGGCGATGAAGCGCAGCGCCGAAGGCGATTTCCGCTGGTGCTACACGCTTTATCCCACCAGCGCCTACGCCTCCGAGGCGGAGATGAGTCTGGCCGACTACGAAGACTTCTACTACGGCGCCTGTTTGGCTGGAGACGGCGACCCGCTGAGCGCCTGGCGGCGGGCCTCGGAGGAGACCACGCGATTGGCCGAGTGGGCCGAGGGTCACGAGGAGGTGCGGGTGACTGCGCCGGGGACCGACATCAGGCTTGGCATCGCCGGCCGCAAGTTCATCCCCTGCGACGGTCGCCACAACATGCCCGACGGCGAGTTCTTCACCGGCCCGGTCGAGGACTCGGTCGAGGGCGAGGTGAGCTTCCACCTGCCGGCCGTGATCGCCGGCCGCGAGGTATCCGGGGTGCGCCTGCGTTTCGAGGCCGGCGTGGTCGTCGATGCCAGTGCGCAACGCGGTGAGGAGTACCTGCTGAAACTGCTCGATACCGACCCGGGCGCCCGCCGCCTCGGCGAGCTCGGGATCGGCACCAACTACGGGATCGACCGCGGCACCCGCGAGGTCCTGCTCGATGAGAAGATCGGCGGCACCGTGCACATGGCCGTCGGTACCAGCTATCCAGAGTCGGGCGGCGTCAACGAATCCGCCGTCCACACCGACCTCGTCTGCGACCTCCGCCTCGGCGGCAAGCTCGAATTGGACGGAGTGGTTATGCAGGAAAACGGCAAATTCCTCGTCTGAGGCCGCCGGACCGGCGCATCTCGGCGTCCTCGGTCGCTCGTGTGCGAAGCACACTTCGCTCCCTGCGTCCTTGACCTGCTTGGTCCGGCGGCCTCAGAGCTGAGTAAGGGCGGTGGCGATCAAACCGGCGAAGCCAATCGCCATGGTGGCCATCATCCCGCCGAAGAGCTGGATGATCGTGCGGTTGAGTTGGGCCATCTGGCCCCCGAACTCCGAGCGAACCGCAGTGAATTCGGAGCGCACCGCGGCGAATTCGGTACTCATCTCGGACCGGACGGCGGCGAATTCGGCTCGCATATCCGAGCGCACTGAAGCGAATTCAGTCCTCATCTCCAGGCGCAGGGTTTTGAATTCTCGGTTGACCTCCTCGAAGCCGCGGTCGACGCGGTGGTTGAGGTCGTCCATGCGCTCGTCGGTCCACTGTTCCCGCATCGCCTCCATGCTGACAGGATAGAAGGCGTGGTGTAACGAGTTGTCTGCAAAACGCAAGGATTCCGCCACATGAAGCAGGCGTTAACGTGCCCTCAGAGCTTTGAGCTCGCGTTTACTGGTTCGGGATCGGCGAGCCGGCCAAGAGGAAGAACCAGACGGTCAGCGCCAGCGCCGCCAGCATCACCGAGCCCATCAGCACCGCCTCGACGACGGTCACGCTGGCGGTTGCCGAGCCGGTGTCGCGCATGCTCTTCAGCCAGGCCGGCCGGATCGGCTCCAGCCGGTTGGTGCCGGTGATGCGGACGTAGAGACCGTTGAGGCGGCCGATCAACCAGGCGACGAAGAGGATGGAGACGACGATCCCGACCGCTACCACCGCGTAGGGGCCACCGCTGGGGAACTGGGTGTGGGAGAGCTTGGAGGCGATGTAGACCCAGCTCAGCGGGATCGCGGTCCACAGTGAGAACGCAGCCAGCAGCATCGCCAGGAACACGACCCCCGCGGCCGCGCCGCGGGCCGGGTTGTGGGTATGTGCGTTTGAGGTCATCTCCGCACTTCATAGAATGACATGCATATGTCCGGTCATTCGAAGTGGTCCTCGATCAAACACAAGAAGGGCGCCGCCGACGCCAAACGCGGCAAGCTCTTCAGCAAGCTCGCTCGGGCGATCATCGTCGCGGCCCGGGACGGCGGCGGCGACCCCGACAACAACCCGACGCTGGCGACCGCGATTCAGAAGGCTCGCGATGCCTCGATGCCCAAGGACAACATCCAGCGGGCGATCGACCGCGGCACCGGTGCCGGCGCCGACGGGGCGGCGATCGAACGGATCCTCTACGAGGGCTACGGGCCCGGCGGCGCGGCGATCCTGGTCGAGGCGCTGTCCGACAACCGCAACCGCGCCAGTGCCGAGATCCGCTTCGCCTTCTCCAGCCACGGCGGCAGCCTCGGCGAGCCCGGCTCGGTCGCCTATCTCTTCGAGAAAAAGGGAGCGATCGTCGTCGACGGCGACCGCTACGGCGAAGACGACCTGATCGTCGCGATCGACGCCGGCGCCGAGGACGTGCGCGAGGACGGCGACCGGCTGCAGGTGCTCTCCGACCCCGGCGACCTGAGCGCCGTGCGCGAGGCGCTGGAGGCCTCCGGGGTGGAGATCGAGTCCGCCGGCCTGGTCACCGAGCCCAAAAGCACGGTCGAGGTCAAGGGCCACGACGCCGAGCGCCTGCTGAAGCTGCTCGACGCGCTCGACGAGCAGGACGACGTCGACGAAGTGTTCGCGAATTTCGACATTCCCGAGGACGTGCTCGAAAAACTGGCTGCCTGAAGTTCTGCGGGACGAAGGTGAAGTGGGGAAGGGAGGTCGGTACCCCTCCCCGTGAATTTGTCGCTCCGCGCCCTATGGGCGCGTCGCTCCGGGGGTTG
>Ga0190274_10000739_pt1 | contig 19081 bp, 18 predicted proteins | sample Popmic531T_FD_133002 | JGI IMG/M metagenome (GOLD analysis project Ga0190274, IMG submission 133002) | Populus adjacent soil microbial communities from riparian zone of Yellowstone River, Montana, USA - 531 T | ecosystem: Environmental > Terrestrial > Soil > Riparian zone | place: USA: Montana... | reverse complement strand
GGTACCGCTGGAATCCCAATCGATATTCAAAAAATAGCGGTATACTTCACTATAAAGCGCGGAATCAGCATCGATCAAGCCGGATAAATACAAATGTACAGTAGCCGGATCTATAGAAAATTGTTTACAGATATTAAGCAGATAATATGACACATCCTCAGGAACCTGGTAGTAATAGCTTTGTAATAATTGGGGTTCATTTCCATCAAAAACAGCTACTACAAATTTATCCGGATAAAAATATAACCGGAAATAAGTGGTATCAACTGATTTATTTTCCGCTGTACTATAAAGCAGCAGCGAGTAAAAATGCCAATACTTACCGGCCGAAAACTTACGTTGCAATAAAGTGTGTATTTCGCGGGGGATCCTGTAGATGGTGTACATTTCGCGACCAAAGATCTTTTCACTTAACACAAGTCCCTTATGCGCGTTACCAGTTACCAATTCCGCGAGCGGTTTACTTACTTCAATCGTAAAATAAGGGTCCGGTAATAGATTGGTATCTCCATAATTATATATAACCACGGCTTCCCGTATTTCCTGTTGCAAATGGTCATCACTTTCAACAAGATCTTGTAAAACAGTTGCGGGATCGTCGTCACTTATTTCAAAATGGTATTGTTTCAGTTGAAGCAACTGGTGATTATTTTTATTAACCCATGCGCAGGTGAGTTGGCGCTCATTCAGCTCAAGCAGCAAAGTGCATGGCTTGAGCAGCGCGCTATCCATGTTATCTGTGGCGATATCAAATGCTGGTTTCATCTGGTTGCAATGTTACTATATTTTGGGGAAAGCTTCGAGCTTTGAGCTGCGAGCGGCGAGCAGGGTCTTCGGAAGGTTGCCAACACTCAAACTGCGTGATAAATTTTTATTAGTCTGTTTCAGGGTTGGCAACCATAACACGCTCGAATCCGCCGCGGCGGATCACAACTCGCAGCTTCTTCGTAGGTTTGCGACATTTTTATGTCAAGCGTAAGTCCCGATAATGGTCTTCAATTAGTCGTTACCAACCGGCAAATATTAAAAATCGCATTGCCGATCAGTTTTGCTATTCTTATTCCTCAACTCAACTTCATAACGAATAATATCTTCCTGGGACATTTTCCTGATAATGGCAAATCCCTTGCCATTGCCGGAATTACGGGTGTATATTATTTAATATTCGCGGCCATCGGCTTTGGACTTAATAATGGGTTACAGGCATTAATTGCTCGCCGCGCCGGTGAAAACAGACCCGAAGAAATTGGGAAATTGTTTAACCAGGGGATATTTATCGCGTTGAGCATTGCCGCGATAGGAATCTTACTTACCTATCTTTTCGTTCCGATGGTGTTCCGTTATTTTATCCAGGATGAAGAACGGTTGAAGCAGGCTATCAGCTTTTTAAAAATACGTATCTGGGGATTACCCTTTCTGTATATCTATCAAATGCGAAATGCTTTATTGGTAGGAACCAACCAAAGCAGATATCTGATTGCCGGCACCCTGGCAGAAACACTTGCCAATGTTTTTCTTGATTATGTTTTGATCTTTGGAAAATTAGGGTTCCCTGCGCTTGGTTTTAACGGCGCCGCATACGCTTCTATTACGGCGGAATTTATTGGAATGCTCGTAGTGTACCTGGTAATTCATTTCAAAGGTATCGGGAATCGATTCCAACTATTCAAACATTTCAAATGGGACCGATATAATCTTTCGCTTATCCTGAATATGTCGTCGCCGCTTATTTTCCAGCATGCCATCAGTATTATGAGTTGGGAATATTTCTTCTTGCTTATTGATAAGCATGGTGCAACCGCGCTCGCAGTTTCAAATACCATGCGCAATGTATTTGGTTTGTTTGGAGCAGTTACCTGGGCCTTTGCCGCCACCAGCAGTACAATGGTCAGTAATATCATTGGCCAAAATAAACAAAATGAGGTGTGGAAACTGATTGGCAAGCTGGTAAAAATTAACCTGAGCTTCGCGATATGTGTTGCTATACTCCTGAATCTTTTTCCCGGTGCTTTCCTGGCTATGTATGGCCAACCGGCTGATTTTACGGAAGCTGCATTACCGGTGGTGAGAGTTGTTTCAGTAGCAATGATTCTGATGTCGGTTTCTGTTATCTTTTTAAATGCCGTTACAGGTACGGGAAATAGTCGGGTTACATTAATGATAGAAGCAGCTACTATAATTTTTTATTGCATATATGTAACATTAGTTCTTGATAAATACTTTTTATCTATTACTATCGGTTGGATGAGTGAATGGCTATACTGGACCTGTATTTTAATTCCTTCTTTTTTATATATGCGAAGTGGAAGGTGGGAGGGGAAAGTGATTTGAAGAAGCTGCGAGCCTTGAGCTACGAGCTGTGAGCGAGTGCATCCCAAAATAATGCGTTCAACAATTTTAATAATGACATTTTTATTCCTGTATGCAAAAGTGCAGACTGAATATTGCAATCTGAACTCAGCTCGCGGCTCGAAGCTCATAGCTCGCAGCTTCTCCTCAATCGCTCCATTTCTTCAACAACTGATTAGCCTCCGCCTTTACGGTTGGATCATCCACCATTCTGTTGGGCAGTTTTAATAATTGATTGAGATACTCGATTGCCTTTTTATCGTCGTCTTTGCGGTGATAGCATTTAGCTAATTCGAGATAATTGATAGTAAGACCGGGATCCAGCTGTTTGCTTTTCTCATAATTGCTGATCGCATCTTTTAGAGATGCGGGAGGAAGTGAACCATACATTACTTTGACAAGCCATTTTTCGAACCCACTTAGATCGCTTACTTCGTAATGCCATCGACCCAAAATATGATAAGCTTTAAAATTTGCAGGATCTGATTGCAGGCACTTGTCGGCGTATATTTTGATTTCCTTTACGGCTTTTATTTTTTCTTCTCCGGAAGATACAATGGCCATTCGGCCCATTGCCAATGCCATTGCAAAATTCGCTTCGGGTAATGTGGGATCTAGTTTGAGCGCGAGTTGGGCATAATTACGCGCCGATTGAAAATAACTTTTTTGCTTTTCTGTAGTGGGTTGCCTTTTACCTACCAGACTATACAATTCACTGGCCCTGCATAAGGCGGTTTTATTTTGAGGTTGAATTTTCTGTATTTCAATGTATTTCTGGAGCGCTTCATTTTCTTTGAACTCAGCTTCCAATTTACGTGCCTCTTCGAAAAGTACTGCAATATCCTGTGCATGCAGCAATACAGGAAGCAGGTAAAAAAGAATCAGAAGGAATGGTATCGGTATTATTTTAATCATTAAAACGTTTCTGCAAAGTAACACCCACCCTCCCCTGGAAATTTTCAATGGGAGGCTCCAATTTATAAATAGAGAGAACTACTTCTTTGATTGCAGGATATTGGTCCTTGATGCGTCGGATAATTCCATCGGCTACTTTTTCAAGCAAAGGAGTTGGAACCTGCATCCGTTGCTTTACAATAGTAAAAAGATCCGCATAATTTATGGTATCATTAATGTCGCTGAAATCCGTTTTATCCTCTTCATAACTCACTTTCAGACCTATCTCATAGTTACTTCCTATTCTGTCTTCCCCACCATAGATGCCATGAAATGCATGCACGATGATGTTTTGTAATTCGACTGAAACCATAATTGATGTAACTGATGTCGGACAAAGTAGTCAGAACCCTTGAATTACAATATTAAGTTTTTATGCAGGAAGGTCAAAATCTAAACCAGTCCTTTTGCGGACAAATAGCGTTCTGCATCCAATGCAGCCATACAGCCACTTCCGGCTGCTGTAACCGCCTGACGGTAAATTTTATCCTGAACATCTCCCGCGGCGAATACCGCTTCTATATTGGTTTTAGAACTGCCAGGTATTGTTTTAATATAGCCCGCATCATCCATATCCAGCCATTCTTTAAATATTTCAGAATTGGGTTGATGTCCGATCGCCACAAAAAAACCACTTACCGGTATGGTTTGCTTTTCACCGGTTTTAATATTCCTGATCCTCACCGAATCGACTTTATTTTCACCCAGGATTTCATCGGTCTCAGTATTCCAATAAACTTTGATATTCGGAGTTTGTTGCACTCTTTCCTGCATCACTTTAGAGGCACGCATGGCATCACGACGGATAAACATATGCACTGTCGTACATAATTTAGATAGATATAACGCCTCCTCAGCTGCCGTATCGCCCGCTCCCACTATCGCAACTTCTTTACCACGAAAGAAAAAGCCATCACATACCGCGCAGGCGCTTACGCCAAATCCATTCAATCGTTCTTCACTTTCCAATCCCAGCCATTTTGCAGAAGCACCAGTGGCAATGATCACCGCGTCTGCTTCAATTAATTTTTCTTCATCAATCCAAACCTTCAATGGTTGTTTTGAAAAATCAACTTTAGTAGCCAATCCAAATCGAATATCAGCTCCCATTCGGGCCGCCTGCTTTTCGAAATGCACCATCATTTCGGGGCCCTGAACCCCATCGGGATAACCAGGATAGTTTTCTACTTCCGTCGTGATTGTAAGCTGACCTCCAGGCTGAATTCCCTGATATAATACTGGCTTCATATTAGCACGGGCAGCATAGAGCGCTGCAGTGTAACCCGCAGGGCCAGAACCAACTATTAAACAATGTACCTTTTCGTAATTCTTATTATCCATGTCTTATAATTAAACTGCGCAAAATTAACGGTAATTAGCGTTCCTGCATCCGTCGCCACCTGGCTCTGGATTGACTGTGCAAAACCTTTTGATAGTCGATTTACTTGGGTATGATGAGGCTGATGTACTCAGCGGCGTATCCACCAAAATAACCTAATCCGCCTCCTTTTATATTAGTCAATACTTTGGTAGGGGATGAAAAAGGATTGCCAATGCTGGCATAGCTATATTCAAGTGTCCGGAAGAAGTCATAGGTAGCTTTATCGATATTGCAATGCTTGACGGTTACAGTATCGCCTCTGTAGAACAATGCATAGGTTTCTTCATCAAACTCTTCATTCCGGTTAACTCCCTGATCAACCTGTACATTGTAGGTGGTGCCGTCCACAATCTGATCATCGAAGGAAGAGTTAAGTCCCGGCCAGAATGGTTCTTTGTTGCGGCGGGTAAAATAACGTATATAATTACCATACCCCGGCGGATCAGTAACCCTAGCCATCACTCTCGCGAAAATTGCCGTATCAACAGAACCAGTTGGCTTTTCCCACCAAATTGAATCCATCTTCTTTGCCAGGGCCGGTATAGTAGTGGTTGAAGAATATTCTTTTCCACCTGTAATAATTTTCAGGTTATACGTTTTTGAAAATTCTCCCACGAACGCAGTAGAGAGATTGGCGGAATCAATAGAGTAATAATAAAGATCGTAGTCACTAACGCTTCTGGCCACTTTATATTCTTTCAGTTTGTGTGTTCGCGTTCCGTTGCTGATTTCAATATCCGCGTCATGAATAAAAGAATTGGCAAGAATATCGGGAGTTATCTCACTGAAATAATTGACACTATGTGATAAGATAACGATTGGCGCCAACTCATTTTCAATAGTGGCTTCTACCACAACCAGTGGATCGGCGTTGTCGGGTGTAAAAGAAATGGATTTTTCACAACCAGAAAGTAGAATAGAAAGCAGGATAAAGCTGGAGACGCGTTTAAGCATAGTGGGCAAAGTTACGAAGGCTGAATACAAGAAAATGTAAAATGTAAAACTCAAAATGTAAAACGGGGCAGTTTTACATTTTACATTCTATTTTCTATATTCTAAATTTTAGATTTAAAAAAAGCCCCCCGCTGTGGCGGGGGGCTGGTACTTTAAACCCAGAAAATACTATCCTAAATACGCTTTCAGCGCATTGCTGTAACGTGCTTTTTGCAGGCGTTTGATTGCTCTTTCTTTGATCTGGCGGATACGCTCCTTGGTCAAATCATATTTCTGACCAATTTGCTCGATGGTAACACCATTTTCTCCATCCAGTCCAAAATAAGCATTCACTATTTCCGCTTCACGGGGACTGAGGGATTTCAATACGCGACGAATTTCGTTACGAAGAGAATCCTTCATTACATCATCATCGGTATCATCCGCACCTTCCAACAAGTCGCCCATTGCTACATCTTCCGCCTCATGCACAGGTGCATCGAGACTGGTGTGACGGGTATTGCTTTGGAAGATATTGTTGATCTCCGTTTCACTCATCTCTAATAATTCAGCCAGCTCTTCAGTTGAAGGCTCCCTTTCATGTTCCTGCTCGAAAGCCATATAGGCCTTGTTTGCTTTGTTGTAGGTGCCGATTTTATTTTGAGGCAGACGTACTAAACGTCCTTGTTCCGCTAAAGCTTGTAAAATGGATTGACGGATCCACCATACCGCATACGAAATGAATTTGAAACCTTTAGTTTCATCGAAACGCTGAGCAGCTTTAATCAATCCAAGGTTTCCCTCGTTGATAAGGTCGCTCAGAGATAATCCCTGGTGTTGATACTGTTTCGCAACAGATACCACGAAACGAAGGTTAGCTTGTACCAATTTGTCTAACGCACGCTGATCTGCCATCTTAATTCGCTGGGCCAGTACGGTCTCCTCTTCGGGAGTGATCATGGAAATCTTCGAGATTTCCTGCAGATACTTTTCTACTGCCTGCGAATCACGATTGGTAATCTGAGTTGCAATTTTGAGCTGTCTCATATGAGTATAAAATATAAATGACTGTGACCAATGGTGGGTACAGGATCAACAATCATAAGACACACTATGTTCAGGGGAAGTTGCAATGCCTTTGCAAACAGGCTGTTAAATGAGCCAAATCCGTCCAGAACCGTATACAAATTTAAACATCATTTCTCAGAGTTCATAGTCTCTGTGTATAAACAGATGTTAGTAAACTACCAAAATGCGACAATGACTGTGCTATTAATACCTTACCGGGTTGATTTGTAACCCAACGCCAGTAAGCTTTTCAGCCTTAATTAGTATTAGATGTCAGATGTTATAAAATATTTCAAAAAAAATCAAAAATAATTTTGCAACTAAGAAATTAGTTATAAATTCGGGTCTAATAACTAAATAATTAGTTTAACGATGAAACCCTTAACCAAGGCGGAAGAGCAGATAATGCAGGTACTGTGGAAGCAGGGCCAGGGATTTTTGAAGGAAATCCTTGAAAATTGCCCGGAACCACGTCCCCATTCAAATACCGTAGCCACTATTCTTAAAATTCTAGTGGAGAAAGGATTTGTTGAGTACGAAACACAGGGTCGGAATAACTTATATAAGCCCCGGGTGAGTAAAGAAGAGTATGGTAAAAAATCGATCAACCAGTTGGTGAAAGGATATTTCGAAGGTTCGCCCGCAAAACTGGTTTCTCAATTTGTCAGTGATAATAAATTGAGCCTTGAAGATCTCGAAGCGTTGCTGCAGCAAATTAAAAACGCCAAAAACAACCGGTCATGATTATCCTGCTTTATATAACTAAAGTATTTATATCCTCAGGAATTCTATTTGGATATTATTGGCTCTTTCTTAGAAATAAAAGATTCCACCATTATAACCGCTTTTACTTGTTGGCCGCATTGATTATCCCAACGGTAATTTCATTTATCAGTATACCCGTGTTTTCAGATCCCGGTAATACTGTCAAAGAGCTATTATACCAAACCATAACTACGATAAGCGCGGAACCTATTAATCTATCTAACTCAGCGACAGAATTATCATCAGATAGTGTATGGGGATGGAAGACATTATTTTCCGTATCGTATCTGCTGGTTTGCTTTGTGCTTTTCAGTATAATGCTGCGAACCTTATTTTATATAATCAAATTGCGTCGTAGATATCCTTTTGAATCAATTAGCCAGTTGAAAATTTATGATACCGGCGAACCCGGCACCCCTTTCTCTTTCTTTCAGTCAATTTTCTGGAATCGTGAAATACAATTGAACAGTAAAGAAGGGCAGCAGGTTTTCCGTCACGAATTATTCCATGTACAGCAAAAGCATTCGGCAGATATATTGTTCGCCGAGTTTATTTCGTCCATTTTCTGGATCAATCCATTTTTCCACCTGATTAAAAAAGAACTCAGGGCCATTCACGAATTTTTAGCTGATCAATACGCGGTAAAAAATGAAGATAGTTCCGAATACGCGCAATTACTTGTACAACGCATTTTGCAGACCAAAACCCTTTCGGGTAGCAACTACTTTTTTCAAACCCATATAAAAAGACGTATAGCCATGATTACACAATTAAAAAACAAAAAATACGGATACTGGAGCCGATTGATGGTACTGCCGGTAACCGCATTGCTATTCTGCGGAATAGCACTTTATGCCGGTCAATTACCTGCTCAAACAGCAGCAAACAAAGATGCACCCGTTCAAAAGACGAAAGAGAAAGCTGTTACCGATACGCTTCCCGAAGCAGAAAAACAAAAACTTAAAGCTGAGTTTGAAGAATTACAGGTCAAAAAACGTCAACTGGAGGAAGCTCATCAGAAGGAATTAAGCGAAGTAAGGCACAAACAAAAACTATTGCTGGAAAAAATGGGCACCGAAAAAGAAATGGAAGAAGCCCTACTGGAAAAAGAACAAAAATTGGCGATCGAACGTGATATAATGGAAAGGAAAATGTTGCTGGATCAGAACGATAAAATGAAAAACGGTGAATTGTTAAAACTGAAATTGAAAGTGCTTTCAGAACAACAAGGCGCGAGCAAAGAAAAAATAATGGAAATGCAAAAGCTGAAACAAAACTTAGAATTGCAGAATAGAATTCAATTGCAAGAACAGAAACTGCTCCTGGATAAAATGAGTCGCCTGAAAGAGTATCAATTGGCTAAAGAGAAGCAGGATCTGATACTGGATAAGAAAATGCGAGAACTGTTTTCCAAAGCCAGCCAAGACAAGATGCAGGAATTTCAAAAAACACAATTAGACATGATCCACCGAAAAATGCTTTTGGAACAGAAACAATTGGAATTAAGTGAAAGCAATGACGAAGCAAAAAAACTTTTATTAGAAAAACAATTGGATAACAAAAGCCTTATGCTCTCCATTGATGATGCGTTTTTAAGTCAATTGATGCGTCACTATAACAAAAACATTCATTACCCACAGGATCTTTTAATTGCCCGTAAGGAGGGTTTTGTATATGTGTCGCTTGAATTCAATGAAAATGGAGAATTAAAAGATTACATCATTCATAATAGCATCCCTTTTACCGATGGTCGGAAGATTTATGAATTATCTGTAGTTGGTTACGCCAAATTTAAAAAACCAGAGTCTTTGGAAAAGATAGATTACCAGGCATTGTTTAATACAGAAGTGGAAAGAGCTACAAAGAAATATACACCTGGCACAGGCAAGGTTACAAATCCTCCGGATAAAGTTTTTGTAAAGGTCATTTTCAAGCTTGAAGTAACTGCCAATGATTAATTAATGTGAAAGAGCCCGACTAAACTTTTTTCTTGATACTGGATACCAGATACCGGATGCTTTCGAAAATTTATTAACTCTTAAATTCTCGAATGGGTGAAACGACCAGTAACTGGTATCCTGCATAATGTATCTATTAGTAATCGGACTAATAAACAATTACTTCCTCTCCTACCTTCAACAATAGTTCCTTTTTATCCGCCGCTTCAACCCTTCCCACCACTTTGGCTTCAATTCCCAATTTTTTACTAGCATTTATTAAAGCATTGACGGAATTTGAATCAGTAAATACTTCCAGTCTATGACCCATATTGAATACCTGGTACATCTCTCGGTTATCACTGCCGGAAGCTTTCTGTAGAATATCGAATACTACAGGCGCTTCGAACAAATTATCCTTAATTATTCTGAAGTTATCGGGCAGGTACTTCATACATTTTGTTTGTCCGCCCCCGCTGCAATGAATAAGACCATGTATGGAATTGAAATGATCCTGAAGCAGAACTTTCATTAACGGTGCATAGGTTCTGGTTGGGCTTAGTAATAGGTTGCCGATTGTGAGCCGGGAGCCTGCCTGTCCGGTAGGCAGGTTCGGAGTCGGGAGTGGGGAGTCAATGCTGGCCAATTCATCGCTCAACTTATGCGGACCGATATAGACGACGCTTTCATCCAGGTTGGTATCGTAGGATTCAGGATAACTAATGCCATATGTCTTATCTAATGCGTCGTGGCGGGCGCTTGTCAACCCATTACTCGCGATACCGCTATTGTATTCCGTTTCATAGTTAGCCTTTCCTGAACTGGCAAAGCCTACTATTACATCACCCGCTTTAATTTTATCATTGGTGATGAGTTTATCTTTTGGCCAGCGAGCCATCATGGTTCCATTAACCGCTATCGTTCTTACCACATCCCCAACATCGGCTGTTTCGCCCCCGAGATAATGGATATTAACCCCATAAGCTTTCAACTCATTAAATAATTCCTGGGTGCCGTTTATTATTACCTCCAGTACTTCTCCAGGAATTAATCTTTTATTACGATCAATAGTAGATGAAAAAAGGAGATTGTCGTGAATTCCAACACAAAGCAAATCATCAAGATTCATGACAACTGCATCCTGGGCAATTCCTTTCCAAACAGACAGATCACCTGTTTCCTTCCAATATAAATAAGCCAGAATGCTTTTAGTTCCCGCTCCATCTGCGTGCATTAGGTTCACCCATTTGGCATCTTCAGTTAAAAAATCGGGATATACTTTGCAAAATGCGTGCGGGTATAGACCCTGGTCCAATTTTTCCACTGCTTTATGAACTTCTTCTTTCTGCGCCGATACGCCTCTTTTGGAATATAAACTCATGCGGGAGATTGAAATTCGGTGATAACTAAATTTTGGCAAATGTCCTTTACTGAAGGCGAACCGCCAAAGTTTTTCAATTACATTTGCACCCTGTTTATGCAGGTTCACCGCAACATAGATGAATTACCGGTTTTTCGTAAGGCTGTGGTTACTATTGGCACTTTCGATGGCGTGCATACCGGTCATCGCCAGATATTAAACCAATTAAAGCAAGAAGCCCTCCTCAATAATGGAGAAACGGTGATAATCACCTTTCACCCGCATCCCCGCCGCGTGGTACGTTCAGGACAATCACCTGTTTTGCTGATCAATACCATTGAAGAAAAAATAAGACTATTGGAAGCAGTTGGAATCGATCACCTCGTGGTGGTACCTTTTACAGAAGTTTTCTCTCAATTATCTGCCAAAGAATATGTCGAAGAATTTTTAATCGACAAATTTCATCCGCATACCGTCATCATCGGCTATGATCATCATTTTGGTAAGGGACGTGGCGGAAATTACCGGCTGCTGGAAGAATACAGTGCTACCGGTGCGTTTGCACTGAAAGAAATTCCCGAACACCTATTGCACGAGAGTATTGTTAGCTCCACTTCAATAAGGAGCGCCGTCTTGAAAGGAGATATAGAAGCGGCAAATGAATTGCTGGGATATGATTTCTTTTTTGAAGGGACCGTTATTGAAGGCAATAAACTGGGAAGAACATTAGGTTATCCAACCGCGAACTTAAGAATAGAGAACGACGAAAAATTAGTACCGGGCAATGGAGTATATGCGGTATTTGTACAAGTGAATAGTCAATTGTCAATAGTCAATGATAAATTGGATGCAACTTCACTATTCACTATTGACCATTTACTGCCTGGAATGATGAATATCGGTGTTCGTCCAACCATTGACGGTACCAATAAAGTGATCGAAGTAAATATTTTTGATTTCAATGAAGATATTTATGGACAGACACTCCGTGTGTTCGTAAAAAAATTCCTTCGCCCCGAAAAAAAATTCAGTGGACTCGATACATTGAAACAACAACTTGAAGAAGATAAAAAGGAGTCTATCAAACTTCTTCAATAAATCAGAATGCAGCGTTCCATTTGGGCGATTGGTACACCCTGCCTGACAGATATTCAATAAAGAATTTTAATGATTTTCGAGCAATTTTCCTCTTGCAAAAATTTAAATTTTTCAAGGAAATTGATTTGCATATATTTCACAATTAGTTGATTATCAATAGATACTTATAAAGAAAATTTAAATTTAAAAACTTAGCCCTTACATTATTTGAGCATGTGCTTTTTCCACTAAATTTGATTATTCAATGTCGGTGAAGAATTAACCCATACTTTCTACTACCCCCCATTAAATTCAGGATTCGCGAGCTGCCGTTGATTTTACTTACTACCCGTTATTTGATTAATTATTTAAATTCAGAAGTATGTATTCGTATGCGTTACTGGAACCCGGCTGTTATTATTTAGCACAGGAAACGGAAGATGCCCCGGTAATCACCATTAAAGTGAATGTGGAATCTGACCATTGTTTGTATGTTACTAAATATATGGAGACGCCGGTACTCGAATGGAAAAAAAAGAATGATACACTATTCGATATTATAGAATGTCTCACGGATGAAAAAGCCAAGGAGTGGGAGACCTTATATAAGGAAAGTCAGGAAACCTTCTATGAGGAAGAAGAGGATGACGAATAAGGATAACCGGCAACCGTTCTCTTTTATTTGGGTTTTGTCTCAACCCGCGGTAAGTGTTAACGCTCAATTCTGGGCTGTTATTTGCAGTTAGGATAATTGCTTAATAAATTTAAGAGCTGGTCCATATTGCAGCCCAACGTGAAATCATCTTCCAGGGTTTTAGCATTTGCCCGGTGGTTTATATGAACCCAACAACAGAATCTCTCATTGTAAACGTATCACCCAACCCATTCATCAGTAATTTCAAGGTTAGCGTTCTCTCCACTCAGGAAGAGGATAGCTCCCTTAATTTATATAATGTACATGGACAAGCGATGCAAAGAACCGCCCTTTCCCTCCGGACAGGAATCAATGAAATAGATATGAATGGGGAAGAACTTCCAGCAGGCTTTTATTACCTTCACTACCGGACTGTAGTTAGCCGGATATTCATCATCATCAGGTTGGTGAAGAATTGAATAATTGTTATACTCCTTTCTTTACAATTAAATAAAATTTCTGGAGGATCCTTTTGCCAGGTAGCCTATGGACGCTATTATAATAGCTATAAGCGAAGAAATATAATATATAATAAAGTTGTCGACACTGGATGTACCCACTTTAATATAATAATCGAATATATAGATTATGATAAAGGTACCATACGCGAACAAAAACGAAACATGTATGAACACCATCGCTTTTTCATGGCGGGTATGTTCCAGTTTATGCATATAAAGCGACAACTCACAAACTACTGCGTATATCACAATCAAAAGTCCCGCAGCCAGCACATATTTTGCCGCGTCATAATTCCATCCTTTTACCATGAAGCTTATTAATTGGGCCAACAATAATGCAGGTGCCGCAATGCGTGTAAAACGCTTGATCCGGAAGCTTTTGGTGGAAAAATAAATTAATCCGAGTACAATGGGAATATCAAACATGTTATATACAATAGTGATCAATTCCATGGTAGGTTTAGAGATACCTGTCTTGTCGAGGATATTCACCATTCCGCTCAACACCCAATAAAACGCAATCAGCAGGAAAGCGGATTCTTTCCATAAATTTTTCACCAGTACTAAAACGAGTGGAATAAAACTGGCTGTTATAGCGATTACGGAAATGATGTTATACACTTGGCTTTTCACGGATAAGTTTATTGATCTACAACTATTAAGCGTTTGAAAACCCCTTATTATTGTAACCTGGATTCAATTTCAGTATTACTACTTCGACGCCTGCTTGCATAAAATACGTGTATTCAATTATTATTACCCTTTCTATCACTGAGGGTAAAAACCGCAGCGATTTGGCTGTTTCTTTACGGCACTGCATCTTATACCGGTTCGCTTCAAAATAATCCTGAAAACGAGGCCGCTAAAAAAAACTTCTTTTCCAGGTTAATAACTCATCGGTCAGACTGAAAACCTGGTTCGCTTTTCCACAATTGTGGAAACCGCTCATTTCACTAAGAAGGAGGTACGAATGGAGGATCTAAAGAAAACCACTTAGATTAACTAGGATAAATACTCTATAAAATCAGGTTTTATTCGTAAAAACCCGAATAACGTTATCGTATTACTATCATTCAATTACCCGGCAATTACGATACAATCCGTATTAAGTGAAGATGTTAAATCGGGAAGAACTGCTCTATGTTGGTATCAAGTCGAAAGGTATATTTGTATCAGATACGCAGACATCCAATATCACTGAAAAGACCAAGTCCAAATCCAAGTCCAGTTACAGACCTTATCCTTTCGAAACGCATCATAAGCAATATCCTGAAAAACCATTGTCCAAAGATCCAGAAAAACCGTCCAAGTCCAACGTCCAGAAAAATCGTTCCAAGATCTATGAAAAAAACCCGGTCGAATATCCTGAAAACCAAAAGCCGAAAAATTGTTCTCCTTAGGTTAGGGATCCGATACCAAGAGAAGACTTAATGGTTAAATCGACTGAAAAAATTGAAAGCCCCGCTAATCACGGGGCTTTTTTATTTTCTATAAGCCCCATTATAACTCCTTTGGCCGGCTTGAACTAAATTTACAGGATGAAAGGAACGATTTTACTCGCTTTGCAAATCAGCCTTCTTATTTCTTGTACGGCCCAACAGGGTGGCCGTGAGCTGGATCCCAATTCTTTTGAAAAAGGAATTGCCGGGGAGAATATTCAGCTTTTGGATGTTCGTACTGCTGGAGAATTTAAAAGCGGATATATAAAGAAATCGTTGCAGGCCGATTGGAATGATAAAAAACAGTTTACAGACAGGGTTCAATATATCGACAAAAACAAACCCGTTTATGTGTATTGCTTGTCAGGAGCACGAAGCGCCTCTGCGGCCGATTGGTTAAGAAAACAGGGTTACCAGGAAGTGTATCATTTGAAAGGGGGAATGATTAGCTGGAAAGCCAATAATAAGCCCGTGGAGGGTGCAATCGCCATCAAACAAATGACAGCTGAAGAATACCAATCTTATATAAATAGTTCCGCAACTGTGCTGGTTGATTTTGGCGCCGAATGGTGCCCTCCCTGTAAAAAAATGGAGCCCGTACTTATCGAGCTTCAAAAAGAATACGGCACGAATTACAAACTCGTAAAAGTAGATGGTGGCGTGGATGTTGAAATCATGAAAGCGAATAAAGTGGACGCCCTTCCCGTTTTTATTGTCTACAAAAATGGAAAAGAAGTATGGCGGGGACAAGGCATTATTTCTAAGGAAGAGTTAAAGAAGAATCTCTAAATTCATTCTCTTCCGCTTAGGTAATTATCCTGAACCCATTTTACAAAAATCTATTCGTGTATCTTCCTTAATCTCGTTAATTTGGCTGTAATAAAATCAGCCAATGAATTATTTTCAAAAAGCTATCTCAGCAATAATCATATCTCTATCCGTTTGTTCCGTTTCCGCGCAGCAAATCGAAATACTTACTAATGGACCCAAAACTTCCATACGTGGGTTAAGTGTAGTATCAGATGACATTATATGGGTAAGTGGTAGCGGAGGAAAAGTAGGTAAAAGTATCGATGCGGGAAAAACCTGGGTCTGGATGACTGTTCCCGGATTCGAGCAGAGAGAGTTCCGGGATATTGAAGCTTTTAATGCGAATACCGCTGTTGTACTCGCTATTGCCGAACCTGGCCAGATACTGAAGACAACAGATGGAGGAAAGAATTGGAAAACGGTATTTACGGACACCGCAAAAGGGATGTTTCTCGATGCCATGGATTTCGCGGACGAAAATAATGGTGTGGTAATTGGTGACCCACTTCCCGGAACGAATAATATTTATCGCGCTTATACACGCAATGGCGGCACCGGTTGGTTTCATCCGCAGGAGGATAAAAATTATCTCTCGCCGGTAAAGGAAGGGGAAGCAATGTTTGCTTCTAGTGGAACCAATGTTGTGTTCTTGAAGTCAGAAGGATTTTTACGAAGCAATAAGATGTTTATTGTTACCGGAGGAACAGCCGCAAATTTTTTGTCGCAAAGTCCAATGCAAAAAACTCAATTGCCTTTGATACAAGGAAAAGAAAGCACAGGCGCCAATTCCATTGCGGTTTATAACGGTAAAGATATCGTTGTAGTAGGAGGAGATTTCGCAAACGATAAGGACACTACCCAAAATTGTGTGCTTAGTAAGGACGGAGGCATTCTTTTTTTCCGGCCGGTTATCCCGCCCCATGGATATCGCAGTTGTGTAGATTATATTTCTAAAACCAAATTGATCACTTGCGGAACATCCGGTGTCGATGTTTCAGAAGATGGCGGTATGAACTGGAAGCAAATTAGTAGCGAAAGCTATCACGTATGCCAGAAAGCGAAAAAAGGGAAATCAGTTTACCTGGCAGGAGGCAACGGACGCATTGCTAAATTAATTTGGTAATTACTTTTTGAACATAAAATAAACCGCTCCGATCAATAAGGCGAAACTTACCAGGTACCTCCAATGAAAAGGTTCCTTCAGGTAAAAAACGGCGAATACTGCAAAAACGAGTAGTGTAATTACTTCCTGCGTTATTTTCAATTGAAAACCGCTGAAACCATTTACATATCCCATTCGGTTAGCGGGTACCATCAGGCAATACTCGAAAAAAGCAATACCCCAACTAATCAGAATTGCCTTCCATAAGGAGACATCCGTTTGTTTCAAATGCCCATACCAGGCAAAAGTCATAAAAATATTAGAAGCCACCAGTAAGAGGATCGTCTTCATAAACTCGTTTATTTTAGACCTGAAAAATACGTCAAGCAATGCTTTGTTTATTTAACTTGTGATAATAAAAATACTTTTCTATGATCAGCAGTAAAATTGAAGCCGCATTAAACCGTCAAATAGATCTCGAAGGATATGCATCCATGTATTATCTATCTATGGCCTCGTGGTGCGAGGTAAAAGGATTCAATGGAATTGCGAGTTTTTTGTATCATCACTCCGATGAGGAACGCATGCACATGCTGAAATTATTTCGTTATATCAACGATCGGGGCGGACATGCCATCGTACCCGGTCTGCAAAGTCCTCCGAAAGATTATGAGTCTATCCGCGCCATTTTTGATACTGTTCTTTCGCATGAGGTAAAGGTGTCCAACGAAATAAATGCGCTGGTAGCGCTTTGTATCGAAGAAAAAGATTACACAACCCATAACTTCCTGCAATGGTATGTAGCGGAGCAAATAGAAGAAGAAACCCTTGCCCGGAACGTCCTTGACAAGCTTAACCTGATCGGAGACGACAAAGGCGGGATGTACCTATTCGACCGTGACCTGGAGAATCTGCCGGGTTGCGAAACAAAAAAACCGGCCAACAAACATTGACCGGCTCAGACTTTGATGTAGCAACCTCTCAGACGAGCACGAATGTAGAACACCGTTAGTCAGTTTCCAATAGTAAAAGCCCTAGTTATTACTTGAATTTATACGAAATAAAAAACTCCCCACTTCGGCGGGGAGTTTTTTTATGGTGGGTTAGCTCTTGTTAATTTAAGGCCCGGAAATCGACCGGCACCAATTTACTTACACCAGGTTCCTGCATGGTTACTCCATAGATAACGTCAACGGAATTCATGGTCATTTTATTATGCGTAACAATAATGAACTGGCTCTCTTCACTGAATTTGCGGATCATATTGGTAAACTTACCAACGTTTGCATCATCGAGTGGAGCATCCACCTCATCGAGGATACAAAATGGAGCCGGTTTAATAAGATAGATCGCAAATAAAAGAGCTGTTGCGGTAAGCGTCTTTTCTCCTCCGCTTAATTGGGAAATTGAAGAAGGTCGCTTACCCTTTGGTTTTGCAATAATATCAATACTAGTTTCCGCAAGATTCTCCGGGTTTTCCAAAATCATATCAGCGGTATCATCTTCAGTGAATAACGCCTTGAATACTTTCTGGAAATTATCTCTTACTTTATTGAAGGTTTCCAGGAATTGCTGGTTGGCAGTAGCTTCAACTTCCTGTATCGTTTGCAAGAGACTGTCTTTAGCAGATACCAGGTCATTCTTTTGTTCCAGTATGAATTCATAACGTTTCTTCATTTCCTGGAAAGCCTCAATAGCCGTCGGATTCACTTCTCCGAGGTTTTCAAGGCGCTTTTTCATCCGATCACATTTTTCCTGTAATTCCTCTACCGGAGTTTCGGTTGTGCGATCCTGATCTAGAATATCATCAAGATTAATACGAAACTCCACATGCAATCTTTCTTTCATTCCGGCTAACTGGAGCTTGAGTTCATTCAGGCGATCCTTTATTTCACTGAGTAAATGCTCGATCAGCTCTTTATCTTTCACTTTATGACGCAATTCGCTCTCTTTTTCACCCAAGGCGTTTCGGAGATTGTAATATGCCTGATCTGCTTCATTGAGTGTTTTTTCTTCTTCCTCCTTACTCCGCATTAATTCTACCAGTCCCGATTCGGCAAGATTCAGCGACTCTTCGCTTTCCGAAATATTTTCCATGGTTTGCTTCAATTGAGAAGCATTACTATCAATCTGGTTCTTCAGGTCATTTAATTGGTTACTCTTGAATTCCAGTTCTTGAGTAAGCGCGTTGATCTTACTGTGCTGTCGGGTGACGAGCAGATTGAATTCATTATAACTTGCCTGCGCCTGGTTGTATTCCTCTTCGATAACTTTATAATCATTCTCTGAAACATGCAGTTTCTCTCTTAATTCATTCAACAAGTTTACCCATTGCACCCATTCCTGCCTGGTACCTTCCACCGATGCAATTGTTTCTTCCAGAATAATCTGAGTTTCCTGCAGGCGATGTTCTGAAACATGCTGAGATGCGTGCAGGTTCTCGATTTTATTCTGTAAAGAGAACACCATATTAGTCAACCGGCTGATATCTTCCTGTGCTTGCTTGATCGCCTGCTCTTTCAATTGCTCGTTGAAAGCAATCACTTCATTATGCTTTGTCTGGATTACATGTTTAAGATCCATTACAATAGCATCTTGTGCAACGATATCTTCACGAAGTTTTTCAAGATTTTTTACACGGCCGATTTTCTTTCCCTCAAACAAACCTACACTTCCACCGGTTAAGGAATATTTTCCTTTTACATACTTACCGGTTTTTTCAAGCACTACCGCGCCATTGCTATTTTCCAG
>Ga0190274_10000738_pt1 | contig 19101 bp, 15 predicted proteins | sample Popmic531T_FD_133002 | JGI IMG/M metagenome (GOLD analysis project Ga0190274, IMG submission 133002) | Populus adjacent soil microbial communities from riparian zone of Yellowstone River, Montana, USA - 531 T | ecosystem: Environmental > Terrestrial > Soil > Riparian zone | place: USA: Montana... | reverse complement strand
TGGATCCGACATTAAACCTTTCTTCGATTTTTACAGTGGAACTTACAGCTATTTTGACGGAGCACTCAACGTACGTTACGTGTTCTGATAAAAAGCTGCAAAAATAAATCACAGGAACAAGTACTTCAGTGAATGCAGGCTATTGCTGATCTGGAGTACCTCCTGTGATTTTGTTTTACAGGTTACCGTGTGCGACGAAGGTCGAGATCCTGAAAATCGTAACTGAAGTCAGTGAGTGGGCTGATGGGTTTCATGGCGATTGAAATCGCATTTCCGGTTTCATCCATGCTGAAAGTTACAAACGCATCAGCATCCATACTGCGGTCGGTCCATTTTACAACAAAAGTATTTGCTCGCACATAAAACAATTCACCTTCTAATTTTGGTGAACGTTTCGATGCCAGCCACATTTTAGAATCCTTCATGGAAATAGTAAATTCTCCCATCCATTTGTCGGAATATTTCCCTGCATAAGGAGCGAAATCAATTTTATTCTTTTTGTTTTTCTGAAAATTATCAATTTCCTTCCAGATAGAATCCGTCAGAACTTTGGCATCATCCATTGCCTTTTTTCTCCTTGCTGCATATTCTGCAACACGATCAGTTCCTGTTATGCCAAAATAACTGTCCTTGATTTGATTGGTAATAGAGGCAAATGCACCACCTTCCTGTTGATTTGTGAGGACAATTATTCCTAACTGCAATTCGGGAATCATTGTAATTTGAGTCACCATTCCTTCAAGTCCTCCGGTATGCATTAATTGTTTATACCCTTTCACATCCGAAAGAAAAAAGCCCAAACCGTAAGATGCAAAGTGCGTGTTGTATGGTCCCGGTCCACTTACTTCAATAATTGTTTGTGGAGATGACATTTCATTGAATACCTCATTCGAGAACAAATGCTTTGAATTATTGTCGCCATATTTGCCACCATTCAGTAATGCAGTAACCCATTTACTTAAATCAAAAATACTTGAATTAATTCCACCTGCAGGTGCCATAATTTCACCCATATTACGATTGATTACTTTCACGGTGCCTTCAATCGGCGCATGCCCGTCAATCACATTTGATTTATCAGCAAGTCGTGAATAAGTTCCTGCACTTTTTTTCATTCCTAACGGAGCAAATATTTTTTCTTCCACAAATTGTGGCCAGCTTTTTCCTGATATACGAGTGATAATTTCTCCGGCGACCAGGTAAAGGTTATTGTCGTAATCGTACTTGGTGCGGAAGCTGCTCACCGGTTTTAAAAAACGAAGGTTGTAAATTATATCCTTCATTGTGAAATCACTTCCGTCAGGGAAAAACATCAGATCACCTGCACCCAATCCGAGTCCGCTTCGGTGTGTGAGCAAATCTTTAATTGTAAACTCTTCAGTAACATATGGAATATATAATTTAAATTCCGGAATGTAGTCACGCACTTTATCATCCCAGTTCAATTTTCCTTCATCAACCAGAATTCCCAGGGCTGCTGCGGTAAATGCTTTGCTGTTGGAAGCAATTCCAAATAAGGTGTTTTCATCCACAGGAAGTTTGGAATTCAATGAGCGCACACCATACCCTTTTGAGTGAATTACTTTTCCATCTTTAATAACAGCGACTGCAATTCCGGGGACATCAAATGCTTTCATCGAACGCATTACAAGGCTGTCGATGTCCTGGCTTTTTATCGGTTGTCCATAGCTGATTGAGTAAATTACAAGAGCGAGAACAGTAGTTAAAAAATGTTTCATGGCGTAGGAGTGTTGTGAATTAAAATTAGAGGGCTAAAGATACATAACAATATGAAATGGATTTATTACATCGATAAAACAACCGAATAACTTTTTATATTTGGCGCTGTGAACATCCCTAAGCTCCATCATTCACCATTCAATCTTGCTGTAATTGCGGCGGGACTGGGTTTTTTTGTTGATGCGTTTGATCTTTTCCTGTTCAGCATTTATCGTATTCCAAGTCTTACCGAACTTGGTCTTACTGGTGCACAGTTGAAGTCGGAGGGAGAAAGTCTGCTTGCAATTCAAATGGCAGGGATGATGCTCGGAGGTATCCTTACCGGGATGATTGGCGATCGTAAAGGAAGAGTTGCGGTATTGTTTGGTTCCATATTGTTGTATTCACTTGCAAACATTGCAAATGCATTTGTGCACGATACAACCATGTATGCGGTGGTCCGTTTCCTTGCCGGGATGGGGTTGGCAGGTGAACTGGGAGCAGGGATTACACTTGTGAGCGAAACAATGACTGTGGAGCGCAGAGGTTATGGAACAATACTGGTGGCAACAATGGGTGCTCTTGGTGCTGTATGTGCCGGTCTCGCCGGGGATATTGTGCACTGGCGAACCGCATTTCTTGTTGCCGGAATAGGTGGTTTGCTTTTATTACTTCTTCGAATGAAATCGATGGAGTCATATATGTTTAAAAATGCCAGCACAGAATCCGGTAAGAAAAAGGGTTCATTCATTTATTTATTTTCCAATAGGCGGAGAGCGTTTAAATATATTGCCTGTATTTTAATGGGTGTACCAATATGGTTCAGCGTAGGTTTGTTGATCACTTTATCGCCGGAACTTGCCAAAGTACATCATGTGGATGGATGGGTTCTCACAAAAGCCTTTACACTATTTCAGATTGGAATCACGGCCGGTGATCTCAGCAGTGGTGTTTTCAGTCAGCTGATACGCTCCAGGAAAAATATTTTATTAATGTACATGTTGTTGGCTATTGTATCCACTACATTTTTTTTCCTACAGTTCTCGCAAGGAACAGGAAGTTACTGGTGGTGCTTTATGATGGGATTGGGTTGTGGATACCTTTCAGTATTTGTTACTTCCACAGCCGAACATTTCGGCACTAATTTGCGTGTATTGGTAACCGCTACAGTCACCAATTTTATGCGGGGTTCTGTGACACTGCTGATTCCATTTCACCTCTGGCTTGAGCGCAGTTTTGATTTCACCTTGTCACTAAGTCTTATGATTACGGGGAGTATTGTCTGGTTACTTGCTCTTGTGAGCACAATCATGCTATCAGAGACGTATGGAAAAGACTTGAATTACCAGGAGTAATTTTGCTTTACTGATTTTTTCTATAAACAAAATCTTCACCTTTCAAAAGTGGGTGCTGGCCATTCATGCCACCGTCGGTTAATTTTAATACTACGTGCTCAAAATGCACATCCATTATTCCGGGACTAATTGCGAATTCGAAATAATTATCACCCTCATGCAAGGGTTTGAATTCATGAACACGTTCAGGACAAATTTCAAAAAGCAATTCAATTTTTTCCACTTTACCGGACTCCAGTTCCATGGTGCCCTCGGTTCCTAGTTTTAAAAATTCAGAAGGGACTTTACCTATGAGATGCACATATACAAACGACAACAACATGGAATTGCTTTCCTTCACCACCACTACATTTTTCTTGTTTTTTGTTTGTTCACTCTTCATCAAAACAAAACCCTTTGGTGGCAGACTATCTGATTGCAAAATGATTTCATTTCCTTTAACTATCCAGCGACCTTTTCCAGTACGATCTAATGCACCCTGAGAAAAGAAGAACTCAAACGTAGAATCCGAATTCAGTTTCATCCCCGATTCCGTTTCCATAACACCTTCCAAATAATAAATACCTGCAGGAGAAATAGTTTGTGCAGCCATATTAGCAGATGTCAGTAAAAACAAAAAGATACTTAAAAGCAGTTTCATCTATTTTCGATTTGAATCACAAATCTAATAAAATTAAATCATCCTCACCAGAGCGCAGTGAAGACCAAGACCGAGCGGAGCCGAGGTCTATTTACCGTCATTGTGAGCGGAGCCGAACTACACTCCACATTTCAAAACTCCAGCATCGTTTGCCCCGCACTACCGGGTCTTCTGAATAACGAATAATCATATTCAGGAAAATGCCGTCCTTCCATAAAGCGCCTTACCGATAACTTAAACAACTGTTTGATGGATTCCGCAATTTTCCCTTCTCCACTCATTCGTTTTCCAAACCTGCTATCGCTAACTTCACCTCCATGACACGATTCCACATGATTCCATATTTTGTCGGCCCTGTCGGGAAAAGTTTTATACAACCAGTCGTGAAAAATTTCTTTAACAGATCCATTCAGTCGCAAAATAGTATATCCAACAGCAAGGGCTCCATGATCGGCTGCTGCTTTCACAAGTTCCGGAATTTCATTGCTGTTCAATCCTGGAATGATAGGAGCAGTCATTACACCGGCAGGGATTCCTGCATCAGTCAATGTACGAACAATTTTTAAGCGGTTAGCAGTTGTGGCGGTTCGTGGTTCCATCAGCAGCCTGAGATCTTCATCAAGCGATGTAATTGAAATCATCACATGCACAAGGTTGAGTTTCGCCATCTCAGAAAGCAATTCTAAGTCTCTTAAAATCAAATTGTTTTTTGTAATGATGCCAACAGGATGCCTGCTTTCATAAAATACTTCGAGCAACCGTTGTGTGATTTTTAGTTTCCGCTCTGTGGGTTGGTAACAATCAGTATTACCTGAAAGACTGATTGATTCAGCGACGTAATTTTTATTCTGAAAATGTTTGCGTAGCACTTCAGGCGCATTTGGCTTTGCGATTATTTTTTGTTCGAAATCAAGACCGGCAGAGTAACCCCAGTATTGATGCACATTTCGTGCATAACAATAAACACATCCGTGTTCACACCCCTGGTATGGGTTTAACGAATATACAAAAGGCAGATCAGGACTTTCAGTTCGGTTAAGAACAGTTTTGGGATATTCCAGAAGCACCTGGGTTTTTTGTCCCATATCAGGCAATTCATCAATTCCCTCGAAATGCTCGAGTACACGCTCTGTTTTGTCAAAACGATTCTTTGTGTTCAGCTGCGCGCCCCGTCCTTTAATATACTCCATTGTTTGATTGCAATGCTATCAATTCAGCATTGTTAAATATAATGAAAAAATGGGATAAGGAATTTTTAAGATTTTTATGATCTGTTATGATAGATTAAAGGGATCAAAATCAATCAATCATAACAAATCAATCATAACAGATCATAAAAATCATAATGATCATTAATAATTTTTGTTCACCGCTACCTTACGGGAAGTCATTTTCCCTTCTGTTTCAATAGTAAGAAGGTAAATTCCGGAAGCGAATCCAGAAACAGGAATGGCGTGATGTAACAAGCCGCTGGAATTGTTCTCCACAGCGGTATAAACTGTTCTTCCCAATTTATCAGCAAGGGTTATCGAAATTTTACTTGACTGTGGAATAGTTGCAGAGAAATTTATAAATTCTGTTGCTGGATTTGGATACAACGAAGTCAACTGAATCGTAGGTTCATCAATACCGATTGTGGTACCGGTGGTGAAAGAATATTTCACAGAATAAAATCCTTGTGTTGTTCCATTTGCACTTCTTACTCTCCAGTAGTATTGTGTATTAGGATTCAGTCCGCCGACCTGTTGTGAAGTGCCTGTAAGTCCTGCAGTATTATACACCATGTTCTGTGTGGTAAATACACTTGATATTGATACCTGCAACGTATAGCTGTCGGCGTTAGGAACAGGATCCCATGTGAAAATCGGGTTAATATTGATTCCGGTGGCAGTATCGGGTGGGTAAATCAATGTGGCAGCTGCAGTGGCTGAATTGAATGAACGCACATTAGAATACGCACTTTCATGTCCGCCATTATTTGATTTCACGCGCCAGTAGTAAGCAGTTGAACCTTGAAGTGATGGAACTAATGCAGAGTTGAGTCCTGCATTTTGTGATATGTCAATAGTTGTAAATGCAGGATCGGTGCTGAACTCAAGAGTATACATCACGGCTGCATCCACTGTAGTCCACACAAAATTTTGTGTATTAAGTATACCTGTTGCTGCATCTGCCGGTGCCGTTAAAACCGGTGCATCAGGCACACTGTCGTTTACACCAATGTAGGTTACAAACATTTCAATTTTTTGCAGCGGCACATCATTGGCATCTCGAGGGGAGCTGACTATATCATCGACTATATTCATACCGTTAGTAACCTGTCCGTATACAGTATATTCTCCATCGAGGAAAGTAGAATTAGCCACACAAATATAAAATTGTGAAGTAGCACTGTTTGGATTATTGTCGCGTGCAGCACCTAATCTTCCACGCAAGTGACGCACCACACTGAATTCAGCATCGACAGTGTGTTGCCAGGGTTGACCTTGTCCCCAAGTAGAAATTGGACCGCTTATACTGTTAGGATCGCCACCCTGAATAACAAAACCGGGAACTACGCGGTGAAATGCAGTGCTGTCAAAAAACTGATCATTTACAAGGCTGTCGAAATTTGCAGTATGCATAGGAGCGATCAGTGGAAATAATTCGATGTCGAATGTGCCAAGAAAAGTACCCGCTCTGTTGGTAAGAATCTGATATTTCGGTTTGTCCACTCCACCTTGTCCAAATACATTGACACACAGCAGAATTGAAATATTTAAAAGGAGTAACAGTTTTTTCATTTGGAAGGAATTTATGTTGTGTTAAAGATATAAAAAAGGAGGGAATTGGAGAATGGGTTAATGGGGGAATGGGGGAATGGGGGAATGAGAGAATGGGAAAATTGATGAATTGGAGAATTAGAGAATGGGAAAATGAGCGAATTTAAAAATGTGCAAATAAGGGGAAGGACGATTTTTTTGATATTCTCTCATTCTCTTATTCCCTAATTTTCCCATTCCCCCATTTTTTTTGCAACTTTCCCGGCATTCACTATCTTTACTGAACCAAAGAAACTCCCCGACTTTATGGCCAAGCGCAAATTATTTATAGTAGAAGATGATCCGATGTTCGCTGAAATGTTGAAGGATTTCCTTCAAGCCAGGCCGCAATGGGAAGTTTACTATTTCGCTACGGGTGAAGAATGTGTAAAGCAGGCGTATCTGGATCCGGACGTAGCCATAATCGATTACCACCTCGACGGACAAAAGTCTGGCGGCATTAATGGAATCGAAACCATGGTAAAGCTTAAGAAAGTATCTCCTGCCTGCCATTGTGTGTTCCTTTCTGCACAGCAGCGTTATGGAGTTGCCCTGCAAACAATTTCACAAGGCGCTGAGAATTATATCTTTAAAGACGAAAACGCTTTTAACGAAATCGGTAAAATCCTGGACGGGATTCCGGTTGACTAATACACCACTTTTTTCTATATTTACATCTAAACGGCATTATATAGCCTGTGAATATCATGGATGCAAACCTTAATCAACTTTCTCAACTTATTGTTCAGCGACGTAAGGAGCTGAATATTAAACAGGAGGATCTTTCGGATCTTACTAATATCGCTATCCGTACTATCAGGGATTTGGAAAAAGGGAAGGGAAATCCTTCACTGGAAACCATGAATCAGTTGATGAATGTACTGGGAATCGAATTGCTTTTCAAATTGAAGAAATGAACAAAGCCGCATTCGCCGCACCCCGTTGCCCGGGTACCCTGAAAGAGGGACTAAGTACTTATTGCCCGGCAACTTTAAGAAAATTGTTCAGCGGCAAACAGGTGTTTCATGTGCTGAATGAATCATTTTCTGAAAAAGTATGGAGACCGGCTCAGATTCAAGGTGCACATTTCGGAGGACAGCAATGGTTCCGCATGCGACAGGAAAAAAATCAACTGGTTCCGGATAAAAGCGGAGTGTTTATTCTCAAAACAGTTTTTCATGGCGGAAGCTCAATGCGATTTCACATGGAGCAACCTGGAAACGAACACCTGTGCTTGCAACTGGCATCGCAGGTTTTTCAAATGGAAACTTTTGAAAACGCACTCATTTTTTTTCCGGATGGTCAACCCGCTGTTATCAGCAATTTTTTTTCGACGACGAATGGTTTCATGAATTTCGAAACATTGCAACAAAAAATTTCTGACAAGCCTATTTCAAATTACCGCCAGATGGCATTGCTGATTGATACATTTTGTGCGGCATCAATGATTGCAAAAGAACGTTTGTTCATACAGGTAGTTTTTGAGTGGCTCATTGGTAATTCAGATGCACAATCAAAAAATTTCGGTGTTGTAAAAACGATTCGCGGAGATGATACAACAGCACCTCTTTTTAATTCCATTTGTACGAGACTTCATGAACTTGGTCCCGAACTCGCACTTTCAGGAGGTTTGTTTGAAGGAGATAAGCACACTCCTGAATTTCGTGAAAATGGAAGCTACACCAGGAATGAGTTTACCGCGTTTGGAAACAGGATCGGAATGCTATCACATCGCATTGAAAAAGTATTGAATGATTTTGTTTCACGAAAAGAAAATGCATTGCAACTAATTGATCATGCGTTTTTGCCTGATGAAGCAAAAGCAATTGTCAGATTTAATTTTTTGGAAAGATTGAATCGGCTGAAATAAAAAAAGTCAACAGACAACAGTCAATGGGGATAGACTATTGCCCGTTGACCAGGATTAGCTGGTTAGCCATTCCTTTGCTGGTACGACATCTATAAAATATCGTGTTTCGAATTGAGTTACATCCACAGCAGATTTTACAATACGCTTTACGGATGTGTTATTGAAATAGTCGAGCGACGTTACAATTGCCATTTTTTTCAAAGAGGTAGTCGCGATTTGAGGGTACCATAACTTTGAACACCATTCTTCGTCGGCGGGCAAAATTGCCTCCATGAGTTTCAAATTCCCTAACCAGTTTTCTGCCTGGTGTTCTTTGACTAAATCAAGGGCGAAGTTTAATCCATCCCGAAAATTTTCTGAAGTTGCAAATCCTTTCCATTTTAAATAGATTAGTTTGTTTTCAGGATCATGGGAAATCGAAAGGAAATCCCGGTCGAATAAAATGTCTTTCACTATCATCACGAAACAAAAGTATAGTTAAAGTGAACCGCTTTTTTCAACATTTGGTGAAGCAGCACCACAATTTTGTGTATGCGGCTATTACTTGGGTAAAAAAATTTACAAGGGTTTTCTAATACTTTGTTTGTAGCTATATAGCTACAAATTCAACGATGTTTTATGCATGATGTGAATATCATCATATCAGGCATACGTTCACGGCATCCATATTTATAGTGTCAGCCGACCGCTTTTCTTTACTTTTGTACCCTCAATATTTTCTGATGAACAAAAAGATCCGAACCCGTTTTGCCCCGAGTCCTACAGGCCCCCTCCATATGGGAGGAGTGAGGACCGCCCTTTTTGCCTATTTGTTTGCTAAAAAGCATGGAGGTGATTTCCTGCTACGTATTGAAGATACCGATCAAAATCGCTATGTACCTGGTGCTGAGGAATATATAATTGAAGCTCTAACCTGGAGCGGAATTAAGATTGACGAAGGAGTGCCTGTCGGCGGATCGTTTGCGCCATACAGACAATCGGAACGAAAAGAACTCGGTATATATAAAGAGTATGCTGTTAAGTTGATCGATAGCGGTCATGCCTATTATGCTTTTGATACTGCTCAGGATTTGGAAGCCATGCGCAACCGGCTGATCAGTGGTGGAAATGTGGCACCTCAATACAATGCTGAAAGTCGGAATTCCATGCAGAATTCACTTACGCTCAGCACAGATGAGGTTTCATCCCGCCTTAGCGGTGGTCAACCTTATGTGATTCGTTTGAAAGTTCCTGTCGGGGAAGAAATAACTTTCACCGATATCATAAGAGGAGAAGTAACGGTTCATTCAAGTCAGATCGACGATAAAGTGCTGCTGAAATCTGATGGTATGCCAACATATCATCTTGCACATATTGTGGATGATGTGCTAATGGAAATCAGTCATGCCATTCGTGGTGAAGAGTGGTTACCTTCTGCACCCGCACATATACTTATATACAGATACCTTGGATTGGAAAATTCAATGCCTCAATACGCACATTTGCCATTGTTATTAAAGCCTGATGGTAATGGTAAGTTGAGTAAGCGTGATGGCGATCGTTTAGGATTTCCGGTTTTCCCGTTGAACTGGACAGATCCTGTTACCGGAGAAGTTTCATCAGGCTATCGTGAAAGAGGATATTATCCTGAAGCATTTGTAAACATGCTTGTGTTGCTTGGATGGAATTCAGGAACTGAACAGGAAATATTTTCCATGGATGAACTCGTAGCGCAGTTTTCGTTTGAACATGTACACAAAGGTGGAGCACGATTCGATCCTGATAAAGCAAAATGGTTCAACGAACAATATCTGCGTAAGCAACCCGATGCAGAACTTGCTTCACGATTAAAAGTTAATGTGCAGAAGGAATTTAATTACGATGCATCAGATAAAAGAATGAGTGATGCATATCTGATTCATGTAATTCAGTTGCTGAAAGATCGTGTGATGTTTGAAAATGAAATCATCGAGAAAGGGCGTTATCTTTTTGAAACACCAACCAGTTGGGACCAGGCAGTGTTAGATAAAAAATGGAAAACGGAGTATGCTTCCTTTTTCAATGCATTAATCTCTGCACTTGAGAATCAAAATTCTTTTGCTGTCGCAGATGTAGATGCGACAATCAAAGCAACCGCTGCTGCACATCAGTTAAAAGCCGGAGAAATTATGCAACTACTCCGCGTGTTCGTCAGCGGACTCGGAGCAGGAGTGGATTTGCTTGGTATGATGAACTTGATGGGAAAAGAGGAAATAGTGAAGAGATTGAAAAATGCAATTGCTTCAATTAAATCCTGATCATCAGTAGCCTCACCCCCGGCCCCTCTCCAGGGGTGAAGGGAGAATTGAAAATTAGTAATTTGTATATTCGTATAAATTTGTAATACGTAGTCTTTATGGACAGAAGTTTAAATTTTTTAGAAGAGATCGTAGCAGAGGATGTAAAAAATGCGAAGCACTCAGGTCGTGTGCTTACACGTTTTCCACCCGAGCCAAATGGTTATTTACATATTGGCCATTCTAAATCCATTTGTTTGAATTTTGGATTGGCGAAGGAATTTGGTGGGACAACCAATTTGCGTTTTGATGATACCAATCCGGTAACTGAAGACACAGAGTATGTAGAAAGTATTAAGGCAGATATCAAATGGCTCGGATTTGACTGGGCAAATGAATTTTATGCCTCAGATTATTTTGATCAGATTTTTGAATTTGCTGTTACACTTATTAAAAAAGGGTGCGCCTATGTGGATGACAGTTCCGCCGAGCAAATTGCTTCTCTCAAAGGAACTCCTACTGAGCCTGGTAAACCAAGTCCGTATCGCGATCGCAGTGTAGAAGAAAATCTCGATTTGTTCAATCGCATGCGTATTGGTGAATTCAAAGAAGGAGAAAAAGTGTTGCGTGCAAAAATAGATATGGCTGCTCCTAACATGCACCTGCGTGATCCGTTGATGTATCGAATCAAGTTTGCGAAACATCACCGCACAGGAGATAAATGGTGCATTTACCCTATGTACGATTTTGCACACGGACAATCTGATTCGATTGAAAAAATCACCCATTCGATTTGTACACTCGAGTTTGAGGTGCATCGTCCGTTGTACGAATGGTTCATTGAGAAACTCGAAATTTTTCCAAGCAAGCAATATGAATTTGCACGATTGAATCTCAATTATACTGTGATGAGCAAGCGCAAATTGTTGCAACTTGTCAACGATAAACATGTCGATGGTTGGGATGATCCGCGCATGCCAACTATCAGCGCTTTGCGTCGTCGTGGCTATACGCCGGAGAGTATTCGCATGTTTGCTGAGAAAGTTGGAGTTGCGCGCCGTGAAAATATTATTGATGTAGGATTGCTGGAATTTTGTATTCGTGAAGACCTGAACAAAATTGCCACACGTTCAATGGTGGTTTTGAATCCGGTGAAACTTATCATCGACAATTATCCCGAAGGACAAACAGAAATGCTGAAGGGAGAAAACAATCCGGAGGCTGAAGATGGTGGCGGCACCCGTGATATGCCATTCAGTAAAGAACTATGGATTGAAAAGGAAGACTTCAAAGAAATTCCTGAGAAAAAATATTTCCGTCTCGCTCCTGGATTAATGGTGCGTTTGAAAAGCGCATACATTATCAAATGCGAATCTTTTGTGAAGGATGCGAATGGAAATGTAACAGAAATTCATTGCACATACATTCCTGAAAGTAAAAGCGGAAATGATACAAGTGGAATAAATGTGAAAGGCACTCTGCATTGGGTTGAAGCAAATACTGCGATTCCTGTTGAGGTTCGTTTGTACGATAGGTTGTTTCGTGTGGAAGATCCTTCATCTGAAGAAGGCGATTTCAAAGAATATATGAATCCTGCGAGTCTTGAAATAATTCCGGCTGCAATGGCTGAACCATCATTGGCAAAAGCAACAGCCGGCGACAAGTTTCAGTTTCTCCGCAAAGGATATTTCTGTGCAGATAAAAATTCCACACCGGAAAAATTGATATTCAACAGAACGGTAACGTTGAAAGACACCTGGACTAAGAAGTAAAAGGGGAGTACGAATTACGAATTCAAAGATGAACTACATCGAATCCACGAATTACGAAATGACGCGTTGCTTATCTTCAAACTATTAGTAATTTGTAGATTCGCTGCTTACCCTCAAAGAATTCGTAATTCGTACTCCCCATACTGAAATCACATGTTTACTAAAATTGCCATAGAAGACATTCAGTGCTACTCCCACCACGGTTGCTTACCCGAGGAGACTGTTATTGGCGGTCATTACCGTGTGGATGTAAACATTGAGTTGAATGCGGATCGGGCAATTTTGGCGGATGAATTGTCGGGAACAGCTGATTATGTAGTTGTTAATAAGGTGGTTAGGGAGCAAATGGCAATTCCCAGCAAGCTGATTGAACATGTGGCTGGCCGTATTTTGATGGCCTTACACAGGGAAATCACCGGTGAAATGACAATCGAGGTTAAAATCACCAAATATAACCCACCTGTAAACAGCCAGATAGGGCTGGCATCAGTGACTTTGAGGGAACATTTTCATTAAGTTTTCCTCTTCTGAAACCTCACAAACCAAATGTCGTAAAGGGGATATTAGGTTTTTAGAGGTGATTTTAGTTTTAATTTACTATTTTCGCCCTCGTAAAAATATTGGTCGCGTGGTCCACCGTACGGCGGATTAGGCAGAGAAGTTAAAGTATATAAAGATAATGGTCGCGTGGCCGAGTGGTTAGGCAGAGGTCTGCAAAACCTTGTACAGCAGTTCAAATCTGCTCGCGACCTCAAAAGGGATTCAGAAATGGATCCCTTTTTTGTTTTAGGATGTTTTAGAAATGATTTCAATTTCGCCAACTCAGGCAAAACGTGATGTAGTATGATGGATTACAAAAACCAAGACGCATCACTCTTTCACAAAGCGTCCGCGCAATACATGATTTCCCGAATCTACATGGATGAAATAAACTCCATTTGAAAGTCCAGATACATCAATCTGTTGCTCATCGGATGCACGTTCGATTGGTTTTGAAATTAGAAGCCGTCCTGACACATCTGTAATTTTTAAAGTTCCGGAAGAGTTTCCTGCGACCACTTTAATGGAAGTGTTTGCAGGGTTGGGATAAATATGCACGGATCCGCTGTTAAGTTCTGGAACCGCGGTAGGATTCACGATTTCATTGGAAGCAATATTGGTAATCACCGGAGGATTGAAATCGAAAAAGATCGCAGCAGAATTGGAAATGACTGTTCCTATTGATAATGATGGATTGATACGTATTCGGTACGTTACGAAACCATGACTTGCCGGTTCGTTAGCATTGGAATCTGGAAGGTTGATGAAAGAGAAATTGAAACGAACTACGTTTCCGGACACCGTTACCTGTGCAGGGTGACTGGTACCTAGCAATTCCAAACTGCCTTCATTGAGATTTGCATCGAGGGTGTCGAGTATATAAATGTGTTCGGCCGGAGCTGTCCCTGTGTTCTGAAACCGCACAGTGTAAGTAAGCCACTCCTGCGTGTTTTCAATGTCACCCACCGGACTTACCAGTTTGTCGTTAGGGTCAAAGCTGTTTACCACAGCGTAACAATGCTGAAATGTATTGTTTGTGGGATTGATATCACCTGCCACCGGAGTAACATCGACCACAAAACAGATCTGCTGACCTGCCTGTGCTGAAGTATTTATCGTCATCGCAAATCCAAAAGGACCATTCAGGTTAATCGTTCCGAAATCGGCAACCGTATATTCCAGCGTGTTAGATCCTACAACTGGTGTGAGTGCACCAGATAGCGGACCTGTGTAGGTAACTGGTCCTGAAAAAGTAATTGTTACGGTTCCGCCAATCCCTGCAGCGCAATTGAGATTGTAGAGTTTTGAAATGTCGCCGATGGAAGGCTGTAACTGGATGGTGTGACCAGGACGCAGATCAAGCAACCCGTTATCCATACTGATAGTACCCAGGTCTACGCCAGTTTTACATTTGAGAGCGAAATCCATATTGGTATCGGTGGAGTCAAATGCAGTAAGTGTGGAATTGTGGAAAATCACAACAGGACATTCGGCTTCATAAGGCATACCGGTGTCATCTACAAAGTAGGAGTAATTCCCCAGCGGGGTATCAAAAGAGTAATAACCTTCACCACCTGTGAAGGTTTGCATGAACGGCGATCCGCCCTGGTAGAGTTGGATCTTTATATTTGAAAAATCCATTTCGCCGGTGTCATACAAACAGTTGGTGTTTACATCCTGGTAGGTTCTGCCGGTGATGTTATAATTCCAGTTGCAATTGTTGAAGTTGAATGGATCACACAGGACCATTGAAGCCAATGAAGGCGTACTGTTTGTTACACTTCCATAAGTCGGCAGGCATTGAATGCCGGTATTTGAAAAATTCAGTGTTGTGATTTGGTTAAATTCAGGTAAACAGCTAAGTGAAGGATTATTGTTTACGTATAAAGCATTTATAGTCATTGGTAATAGTGGCAGATCGATGAACTGATTGTCATTCACACTAAGGGAAATATTAGCACTGTTTGAAAATCCCAAAGGACAGCCCACCGTGTCAAAATGCTGAAGCTGGTTGAATGAACACGAAAGCTGGGTAAAGGTATTTGCAAAGCCGGATGTAGAACAAAGATTAAAAGTAGTAAGTTGATTATTGCTGCAGTTCAGGAAATTTACGCTTGAAGGCAATGCAGGCATGGATGTGAGCAGGTTATTACTGCAATTGAGTTCGCCCAGATTAGAAGGTATTGTTCCCAGGGATGTCAGCTGGTTCCCGTCACAATAAAGCACATTCAAGTTCGCAGGCAAAAAGGGGGGTAACGAAGTCAGATCATTGTTACTGCAGGATAACAACATCAGTGTAGATGGTAATGTGGGCAGGCTTGTGATATTATTTCCATAACAATAGAATATCGTCAGGCTGGATGGCAATACCGGGTTGGTTGAAAAATAGGACCCCAGGTTATTCGCACCGCAATGAAAGTAAGTCATTCCCGAAGGAAGCGGGGGAAGTGAATTAAGTTGGTTGTTAAATATCTGCAGATCGGTAAGTCCTGATGGAAGCGCAGGCAATGTGGTAAGCGAACCCATGACCACCTGTATCTCCTGCAGTGAGGCAGGAAACGATGCAATGGACGCCAGGTCGTAATTGTTGGTGCATTTCAGATAGATCAGGTTTGGCGGAAGGGCATTTATTGAAATCAGGTCATTGAAATTGCAAATGAGGCTGTCGAGGTTAACAAAGGCCTCAATGCCGGTCAGGTCGACGATGTTCTGACTGCTGCAATCGATCTTGTTTGCGCCAAGCACCGCCGCACAGGAAGTGTTCAGCTGGTTTCCGGAGATGCAGCTGCTGAAGCCGTTTGACTGTAACCAGGAGAGGAAATTCGCATCAGGAATGGTGATGGATTGAGCATGGATGGTTCCAGATAAAACTATTAAAAGGACAGAAACCATTACCCTCAGACTTGAGATGTATTGTGAAATGTGTTTCATGGTGTATAGGTTGTTTGTATGTAAATATACAAATTGGAACATTAAGACACTAAAAATGTGAAAAGGCTCATAAGTCGCTGATATTCTCATCTGCCAGCCAGCTCGCGACCTCAAGGGGATCCAGAAATGGATTCCTTTTTTGTTTTCAGGTTAGGCAGATGCTTTTCCGCAATCCGGTAAGTCGGGTTGTGTAACAATACAATTAGTCAGTTGATTCTCATTCATCATTTTTCCGACCTTTACACTATAATTGTATCAAGTATCAAATTTTTTCAATCAATCAGTATTCATACGTGTTACCACTAACCTTATGTTGGGAAAAATGAAACTGGGTAAATCACATAAATACAGCACATTCATTCAATGCCTGATAAGTGCTGCAGTTGTGGTAGCATCTGCCGCACTTTGTTCACTGCTCTTTATGCCGTTGGGATATAAAACTGTCGCACTTATTCTGTTAATGACTGTTTCTGTTTTGGCAATAATGCTTGATATTTTGCCTGTTTTATTGGCCGCAACACTTAGTGCATTGATTTGGAATTTCTTTTTCATTCCTCCCGTTTTCACATTTCATATTGACAACACAGAAGACCTTTTGATGTTTCTAATGTACTTTGTGATTGCATTAGTTAATGCTGTTCTCATGTTTAAGATTCGGGACGCAGAACAAAAAGCGCGTGACAAGGAAGAGCGGGAAAATGCTATTAAGCTTTACAATACCTTACTAAATTCACTTTCTCACGAAATGCGTACACCTCTTGCAACAATCATAGGTGCAATTGATACAATTAAGGAAAACCAAAATAAACTTTCAAAAATCAACAATGACTACCTGCTTTCGGAAATTGAAATTGCAAGTACCCGGTTGAACAGGCAAGTTGAAAATTTGTTGAATATGAGTCGCATTGAAACAGGGATGTTGAAACTTAAAAAAGATTGGTGCGATGTAAATGAGCTCATATTTTCAGTGATTCAGAAGTTCACCGAGTCTGGCATAACCCATAAGGTTGAATTCATTCCAAATGAAAATTTACCTTTGTTCAAACTTGATGAAGGCTTGATGGAACAAGTAATTCATAATTTGCTGGATAACGCCATTCAATATACTTCTGCAAATTCAATAATTAAGATTAGCGCTGATTTGAAATCTGAAAAATTTGAATTTGAAATTTCCGATAATGGGAAAGGGTTTTCAGAAAGTGAAATCGAACATATTTTTGAAAAATTTTATCGAATACCTAATACCAAAACCGGTGGAAGCGGATTGGGTTTATCAATTGTCAAGGGGTTTGTAGAAGCACACAATGGCAATGTATTAGTTGAAAATAGTAAAAGTGGAGGAGCTAAGTTTTCAATATCTATTCCAGCTGAAACATCATTCATCATGAATTTGAAAAATGAATAAGCCCGAAATTCTCATTATAGATGATGAGCCGCAAATAAGAAAGCTCCTGGAAATAAATTTGGAGAGCAATGGTTATATTGTTTGGCAAGCTATCAATGGAAATGAAGGATTAAAAATGGCAGCCAATCATCCTCCAGAATTGATTATACTTGATATTGGATTGCCTGATAAAAGTGGTCATGAAATATTGAAAGAGCTGAGGACCTGGTATAATAAGTCAATTATTATTTTATCCGTACTGAATAATGAGTCCGATATTGTGTCTGCCCTGGATAATGGAGCTACCGACTATCTAACAAAACCATTTCGAACAGGAGAGTTGCTTGCCCGCATTCGTGCTGCCATTAAACGAAATCAAAAGGATGAAAATTCAAGCATTGCTATTTTTGATGATTTGCAAATAGATTATAAAGCCCGGACAGTATCAAAAAATAACAATTTAATTAAGCTCACTTTAACTGAGTTTAAATTACTTTCACTTTTCACAAAAAATGAAGGCAGGGTATTAACTCACCATTTTATTCTTAAAGAAATCTGGGGGGTAGGTTACCAATTGGAAACGCAATACCTCAGAGTCTTTGTCGGAACGCTCCGTAAGAAAATTGAAGATAATCCTAATAAGCCAGAGCACATTATCACTGAAAGCAGAGTCGGTTATCGTTTCAATTGACCATAAGGTTACGTCTTTATATTTTCTTTATAAAACAGCCACACCATTTTATCTTTTATTGATGGTTTTCACTCCATTTTTGCATCATCTCTTTCAATCAGATGGAACAAGAAAAGAATGGAATCAATGGCAAAGTAACACTAGGCTCTTTGTTAGTTGCCCTAGGAATTATTTATGGTGATATTGGTACAAGCCCCCTTTATGTTTTAAAGGCTATTGTTGGCGAAAAACCAATTGATGAAATATTAGTGTTTGGAGGTGTTTCGTGTATTTTTTGGACATTAGTTATTCAGACCACTGTAAAATACATTTGGCTTACTCTTAAAGCCGATAATGATGGAGAAGGTGGAATATTTTCTTTATATGCGTTAGTCCGGAGATATGGAAAATGGTTAGCTATTCCTACAATACTAGGTGCAACTACATTACTTGCTGATGGTATTATAACGCCTCCGATTTCTGTTGCTTCAGCAGTAGAAGGATTAACAATGCTCAATGGTTTAGAGAATTTATCCACTGTGCCTATAGTTATTGTTATATTATCTCTTTTGTTCTTTATTCAGCGATTTGGCACTCATAAGGTGGGTAGCTTTTTTGGACCAATAATGGTCGTGTGGTTTACAATGCTTTTTACTTTAGGCTTTTTACAAATTCTGCATTTTCCGTCAGTCGTTTCTGGCTTAAACCCATATTACGCTTATCAACTGTTAATAAAGTACCCTCACGGATTTTGGTTGTTGGGAGCTGTATTTCTTGCCACTACCGGAGCGGAAGCCCTGTATTCTGACCTGGGGCATTGCGGGAGGAAAAATATTCGCATTACATGGGCTTTTGTTAAAGTATGCCTGGTAATAAATTATATGGGACAAGCGGCATGGCTACTGCATCATGGTGATTCATTATTGAATGGGAGGAATCCCTTTTTTGAAATTATGCCGCTTTGGTTTTTATTACCCGGTATCATTATCGCGACTTCTGCAACGATCATAGCATCACAGGCATTGATTAGCGGTAGCTATACCCTTATAAACGAAGCGATGAATTTAAACTTTTGGCCTCGCGTCGGGGTTCGTCAACCGACGGAAACAAAAGGACAAATATATATACCAAGTGTAAATAATATTTTGTGGATAGGGTGTATTT
>Ga0190274_10000737_pt1 | contig 19116 bp, 20 predicted proteins | sample Popmic531T_FD_133002 | JGI IMG/M metagenome (GOLD analysis project Ga0190274, IMG submission 133002) | Populus adjacent soil microbial communities from riparian zone of Yellowstone River, Montana, USA - 531 T | ecosystem: Environmental > Terrestrial > Soil > Riparian zone | place: USA: Montana... | reverse complement strand
GAGTGGATGTTCGACTGGACCTACGCAGATCCGCCGGCCACCCTGGCTCGCCAGCGCCGCGAGGTGGTCGGTGACTGAGATCACGATGGCCGGCGCCCTCAACGCGGCGCTGCGCGACGCGCTCCGCGATGATCCGCGGGTGCTGGTCTTCGGTGAGGACGTCGGCCGCTCCGGCGGGGTGTTCCGCGTCACCGACGGCCTGCAGACGGAGTTCGGGACGGAGCGGGTGTTCGACACACCGATCGCTGAAGCGGGGATCGCGGGTGCCGCGGTGGGTCTGGCGTTCGCCGGGTGGCGCAGCGTCGTCGAGATGCAGTTCGACGCGTTCAGCTACCCGGCCCTCGAGCAGATCGTCGATCACGTCGCCAAGATGCGCGAGCGGACGCGCGGACGGGTCGACATGCCGATCGTGATCCGGATGCCCGCGTTCGGCGGCATCAAGGGCAAGGAGCACCACGGCGAGAGCCCCGAGACGTTCTACGTGCATACGGCGGGACTGAAGGTGGTGGCGCCCTCCGGCGCGCTCGACGCCTACCGCTTGTTGCGCCTCGCGATCGCCGATCCCGACCCCGTGATCGTCCTCGAACCCAAAGCCCGCTACTGGTCGAAGGAGGACGGAGATCTCACCGTGGAGGGTCCCGGCATCGGCGAGGGGCTCGTGCTCCGGGGCGGCGGGGCCTGCACGGTGTTCTCGTACGGGGCGATGACGGCACGCTGCCTCGAAGCCGCAGAGGCGGTGGCCGGCGAGGGCATCGAGACGCGGGTGGTCGACCTGCGATCGCTCTCGCCGCTCGACGTGGACCTGATCGCCGGCTGCGTGCGTGACACCGGTCGCGCCGTCGTCGTGCACGAGGCGCCGAAGACCCTGGGCCTCGGCGCCGAGGTAACCGCGCTGATCGTCGAGGAGGCGTTCGACTTCCTGGAGGCGCCGGTCGCGCGGGTCACGGGATGGGACGTGCCGTATCCGCCGGCGGCGTTGGAACACCACTACCTGCCCAGCGTGCCCCGCATCGCCGCGGCGATACGCGAGACGGTGAGCTACTGATGAGTGGTCGGGTGTTCACGATGCCGGACCTCGGCGAGGGTCTCGAGGAGGGCGAGATCGTCGCCTGGCTCGTCGAGGTCGGCGACACCGTCGCGCTGAACCAGCCGCTCGTCGAGGTCGAGACCGCGAAGGCGGCCGTCGAGATCCCCTCGCCCTTCGCCGGGGTGGTGACCGAGCTGCATGGAGCGCCGGGCGGGTCCATCCCCGTCGGCGCGCCGTTGGTGACGTTCGACGGCGGTGAGGCGCCCGCCCCCGACGTTCCCGAGGCGACCGGCCACGAGCCTGTTGCCGAGACGGGCGTCGCCGAGACGGGCGTCGTCGGATCCATCGCGGGATCCGGCGAGAGCGTCAAAGCCACGCCACCCGTGCGGAAGCTCGCGAAGGATCTGGGCATCGACCTGGCGTCGCTGGCCGGGACCGGACCAGCCGGCCGGATCACGGCCGAGGACGTTCGTGCCGCGGCTGAAGGGGGCAGCGGGACCGCAGAGCCCGCCAGCGCCGGTTCCACGCTCGCCGGCTCGACGCGGCGGGCGATCGCCGACAACCTGGAACGGCAGGCCTCCTTCCCGCAGGTGACGGTCTTCCGGACGGTCGATTGCACGGCGCTGGAAGCCCGGCGCGGCGAGCTGAGCACCTCGCCGCTCCCGTTGGTGATCGCGGCACTGATGCGAACGGTGGCCGAGCACCCCGGACTCAACGCCCGGTGGCACGACGGCGACGTCGAGGATCGCGCGGCCATCAACGTCGGCCTCGCCGTCGATACGGAACGAGGGTTGGTGGTCGCGGTGTTGCGCGACGCCGTGGGCCACGGCATCGCCGACCTCGCCACGGAGATCAAGCGCCTCGCCGACGGCGCCCGCTCGGGATCGCTCACGCCCGCCGAGATGACCGGGGCGACCGTCGCCGTCAGCAACACGGGCAGCTACGGCAGCGAGGCCGGCACGCCGATCCTGTCGCCCGGGACCAGCATCACCCTGGCGATCGGCGTGATCGGGCCGAGAGCGCTCGTCGTGGACGGCGAGGTCGTTGCCCGGCCGGCCTGCACCCTGAGCTGCACGTTCGACCACCGGGTGCTCGACGGCGCCACCGTGGGGCGTGCCCTCACCGACCTGGTGAGCCGCCTGGAGAACCGGCAAGCCCTGGGAGACTTGCCGGCATGAAGATCGTGTCCCTGCTGCCCTCGGCCACCGAGATCGTGTACGCCCTCGGTCTGGGCGATTCGCTGATCGGGGTCACCGACGAATGCGACTACCCGCCCGACGCGGTGACGAAGCCGGTGGTCTCCCGCAGCGCGCTCCCCCAGGGCCGGCCGCTGAGGTCGCGCGAGATCGACGCGGCCGTCCGGGAACGCATGGACGCCCAGCAACCGCTCTACGTGCTGGACACCGACCGGCTCAGACGAGAGCAACCCGATGTCATCCTCACGCAGGACCTGTGCAGGGTGTGCGCGGTGCCGGCTGGGCACGTCGAGGAAGCCCTGGCCTCGCTCGGTGTCGGCGACCAGACGAAGGTCGTCTCGCTGGATCCGCACTCGCTCGATGACGTCATCGCCCAGCTCGAGACCGTGGGATCCCTCCTCGGCGCTGAAGCTCGCGGCAAGGAACTCGCCGAAGCCCTGCGCGAACGGGTCGCCGCCGTGAAGCAGCAGGCTCAACGCCTGCCCTCGGTGAGCGTGTTCTGCATGGACTGGGCAGAGCCCCCGTTCGTGGCCGGCCATTGGGTCCCCGAGATGGTCGAAGCCGTCGGCGCCACCAACCTCCTCAGCGACAAGGGCGAGCCCTCGCACACCGTCACGCACCGGGAGATCCGCGATGCCATGCCCGAGGTGCTGCTGTTCATGCCGTGCGGGTACTACCTGGAGGAGGCCGAGGAAGAGGGCGAACGCCTCCTGACCCATCCGGAGATCGCCGCCACGCCCGCGGCGCGCAACGGTAACGTCTTCGCGGTCGATGCCACGTCGTTCTTCTCGCGGCCGGGACCACGCATCGTGGACGGCCTGGAGATCGTGGCCTGGGCCGCTCACCCCGAGGCCTACCCCGAGCCGTCACCGGGCTCGATCACCCGGCTGCGATGACCTCGGCCGAGCCGACGGCCGGCCGGCGCTCGGTCCTCACCACCACCGAAGGCACCCACCCGGGCGCGTTCACCCCGCTCGACTGGGGACTGTTCGCGGCGATCGGCGGCATCTGGGGGTCCTCGTTCCTGTTCATCGCGATCGGGCTGGAAGCGTTCGAACCCGGCCTGGTGACCTGGCTGCGCGTGCTGTTCGGGGCCGGCGTGCTGTGGCTGGTGCCAGGCGCGAGGAAGCCCGTCGATCGCGACGACCGGCCGCGGCTGGTCGTGATCTCGGTGCTGTGGGTGGCCATCCCCTTCACGCTGTTCCCGCTCGCCGAGCAGCACATCACCTCGGCGCTCACCGGGCTGCTCAACGGTTCGCTGCCCATCTTCGCCGCGGCGATCGGCGCGTTGATGCTTCGACGTTGGCCCGGCCGCCCCCATGCGATCGGCCTCGGCGTGGGATTCGTCGGGATCGCCCTCATCGCGCTGCCGGCCGCGGGCCAGGGCACGAGCGAGATGCTGGGCGTCCTGATGGTGTTACTGGCGGTCGTCTGCTACGGCGTGGCCGTCAACGTGGCCACGCCCCTCACTCAGCGCTACGGCGCGCTGCCGGCGATGGCGCGCATGCTCGCGCTCGCCTCGATCTGGACCGCGCCCTTCGGGCTCTGGGGGCTCAGCCGATCCGCGTTCGCGTGGAACGCCTTCGCGGCGGTGCTCGCGTTGGGTGCGCTCGGCACCGGCTTGGCATTCGTGCTGATGGGCACCCTGGTGTCGAGGGTGGGAGCGACCCGGGGGGCGTTCGCGATCTATCTGGTGCCGGTCGTCGCGATGGTCCTGGGCGCCGTGTTCCTGGACGAGGAGATCTTCGCGATCTCGATCGTGGGGATCGCTCTGGTGCTGACCGGGGCGTTCCTGGCATCGAGGAAGGACACCGCCGGTGCCCGGTGATCCCTGGCAGCCGGAGGCGCCGATCCTGGAGTTCGACCCGGCGCCCAGTGCCGTGATCGAACCGGGTGAGGTGATCGAGCCGATCGATGTGCCGCTCCACGTGGTGCTGTGCTTCTTCCAGGACGTGATCACCACCGTGGTCGACGAACTCGACGGCCGGGTGATCGACCACGTGGTCTCCGAGATCGGGCGCAACCCGATCTACGAGGTGGAGCTGGACGGACGCCGCCTGGGCATCGTGCATCCGGGTGTGGGTGCGCCGCTCGCGGCCGGGTTCCTCGAGGAGCTGGTGGCCCGGGGTTCGCGCTCCTTCGTCGCGTGCGGCGGCGCCGGCGTGCTCGTGCCCGACGTGGCGCTGGGTCATGTCATCGTTCCCACGTCCGCCGTCCGGGACGAGGGCACCTCCTACCATTACCTGCCTCCCAGCCGGACCGCCTCCCCCACGCCCCAGGCGGTCGACGCGATCGTCGAGACCCTGGAGGCCCATCACGTGCCCTTCGTGACGGGCGCGACATGGACCACCGACGCCCTCTACCGGGAGACCCGCGGGAAGGTCGAGCGCAGGGTCGCCGAAGGCTGTCTCACGGTGGAGATGGAAGCCGCGGCGTTCTTCGCGGTCGCCGCGTTCCGTGGGGTGAGCTTCGGCCAGCTGCTGTACGCAGGCGACGACCTGTCCGGCGACGCGTGGGACCAGCGCGCGTGGAACGACCACACGACCGGTCGCGAGACCCTGTTCCGCCTGGCCGCCGAGGCCGTGCTGCGGCTCCCGCCCGACCCCGCCCCAACGGCCACCGGCTGAGCGCGGCGCCCGTTCGATATCCTCGCGCCATGGCCCACGACGTGACGATCGACGGTTTGCGCTTCCGCGTCCGCAACCCTCTGGGCGTGGCGGGCCTCACGATCATCACGCTCGGCCTCTACGGGCTCTATTGGTACACCGCCGCCAACAACGACACCCGGATGTACCTGCGCAACTACTCGATCCGCCCCGGGGTCTCGTTGTTCGCGCTGATCCTGAACCTCATCGGCACCCAGTTCATCGCGCTGGCGCTGCTCCTGAGCTCGCCCTGGCTGGCGGTGGGCGTGGTGCTGGTGATCCCGTCGTTCGTGTCGGTGTTCCGCACGGGCCGGCGGATCGCCCTGATGCAGGTCCACGCCGGCGTCGAGGAGACCTCCCCAGGGATCGCCCTCGTCCTGTTCCTGCTGTTCTTCCTCGTGGGTGCCGGGATCTACCTCCAGGCGGGGCTCAACCGCGTGTGGGCGGCCGCGGGATCGGAGCCCGAGCCCGAAGCCGCACCCGAACCGGTGGGGGTGACCATGCCCGGTGGTGTGCCATCGGTGGCGGCGGCGCCGCGGACCGACGCCCGCGCGACGGGTCACAACCTGGTCGATCCCGGCGACGTGGGCTCCCGCGTCACGTTCCAGTTCGAGCTCCCGAACGGGTACACCACCGAGGCCGTGGGCGTGTTCGAACGCTGGGACGAGGACGCCCAGACGTACTTCGTCCGCAAGAAGGACGGCACCGAGGTCCGGGTACCGGCACGCGGCGTGCGCCACGGCAAGGTCATCCCGCCCGCGCCCCAGCCCACCGTCTGAGCACCGCGCATACCGACCCTCGCAGCACACCACCGCCCAAATCGCCAAGAACATGGAGGCCCCGATGTCCGAACTGCCCACCGCGCTCATCCGGTTCCGGCTCGGCCAGGAGGATGCCCACTACGGCGGCAACCTGGTTGCCGGCGCCACGCAGCTGAAGGTGATCGGCGATCTCATCACGGAACTTGCGATGAAGTACGACGGAGACGAAGGGCTGTTCCGCGCCTACGAGTCGGTGGAGTTCCTGTCGCCGCTGTACGCGGGCGACTGGATCGAGGGCCATGGCAGGATCGTCGAGGTCGGCAACTCGAGCCGGAAGTGCGAGTTCGAGGTCTACAAGATCGGCGCCGCGCTCACCCACGTCAGCGACAGCGCCGCGGAGTTCCTGGACGAGCCGGTGCTGACCTGCAAGGCCGTGGGCACCACGGTGGTGCCGAAGGAACACCAGCGGTTCTCGCACTAGTCCGGAGCGGACTACCGACGGGCGGGCGCCTCTTCCCGGAAGACCGCGCGTAACTGGGCGTCGAGCATCGCCACCGGAGCGGGTTCCGAGGTGCCGGCCAGCTGTCCATCCAGGAACCCCAGCAGGCCCGCCCGCGCCAGGAACACCGCGCGGTGGTAGGTGCCTTCGTCCGCAGGACCGTCGTAGCTCCGGAGGACCTCTCGCACGAACGCCGGACCCAGCCAGATCGCGAGCCCTGCGAGGTCGGCGGCCGGATCGGCGATCGCCGCGTCGGCCCAGTCGACGATCGCCGTGAGGCGGGTGCCGTCCTCGCTCACGAACAGGTGCTCGCCTTTGAGATCGGCGTGACACAGCACCCCGGCCGCGGCGCCGCGGGCCTCCATGGGAAGCGGGTCGGAGAGGAAGGCATCGACGGCGTCGCCGGCGATCCGTCTGGCCCAGGCGATCGCAGCCTCACCGACGTCGACCTGTGGGTCCAGCGCCACCGGATGTGGCGCGATCCCCGCGGCCTTCACCGCCTTCAGCGGGGTGGTGTGCAGGGTGGTCAGCGCCTGGGCGAGTTCCCTGGCGAGGGTGGTTCTGGCCCATGCCTTCGGCTGGATGATCGGGCCCTCGATCGTCTGGCCCTGTCGCCCACGCGCACGGATGTAGGCGACCGACAGGAACGGGAACCGGTCCGAGGGTTCGGCGACCCCGAGGATCGTCGGGACGAGCTCACCGAGCCGGTCGGCGATCACCGGGTGCGCGGCGACCTCGACGGTGAGCCTGCGAGCGTCGTCCTCGCTCCTGGGGAACTTCATCACGACGTCGCCAGCCGCCCACGTATCGAACTCCTCGCCCGTGAACAACAGCCGAGGCCGGGGGGTCGCCAGGTCGGGGAACGACTCCCCGATGATGGGGCCCATCACGGGGGCGGCGCGGGTGTCGGGGGAAAGGATCACCCGCCGACCGTAGCAGGGTGGAGGGAAGCGGGGGCCGCGGACTAGCTGGCCCGCTCGAGGCCGTGCAGGACCTCGAGGAGCTCGTCCACGTTGAACGGCTTCGGCACGTAGGCGTCGGCGCCGAGCTCGGCGGCCTTCGCTCGATCACGCAGCGAGGCCAGGGCGGACACCACGACGACCCGGGGACGCTCCTCGCGCGGGAGGTCGGTCATCGCTTCGAGCACCGACCAGCCGTCCATCGTGGGCATCATGATGTCGAGCACCATCATCGTGGGACGGTGTTCGGAGATCTCGGACAGGGCCTCGACACCGTTGTTGGCGGCGAACGTCTGATAGCCCTCGGCTTCCAGGCTGAACTGCAGGACCCAGACGACCTGGGGCTCGTCGTCGACGACGAGGATGCTGGTACCGGGAGCGGGCATGTTGTCCATCTGCTGGAAGTTACGGCCCATCTCGACGAACCCTGAATCGGCCGCGCGGGTATATCTGTTCCCGACCGTTGCCCCGAGAACCGTCCGAAGGTCGGTGGTGCCGGGGGATGCGGACCTAGTCAGCCCTGGTCATCCCGCCCAGGGTCAAGACGGACTCCTCAGGTGATCGAAACGCCCGCGCCCGGTACGACGCGCCCGATCGTGAAGGCCCGAGGGTCGTTGCGCCCCAGCACCTCTTCGGCAACTGACGGATCGACGACGAGGACCATCCCCACGCCCATGTTGAACGTGGAGAACATGTCGTCGTCCGAGGCGTCCGAGGCCGACTGCACCAACGAGAAGATCGGCGGCTCTGGCCACGCGCTCCGGTCGACCTCCGCGCCCATGCCCGGGGGCAGCGCGCGCGGGAGGTTCTCGTGGAACCCGCCGCCCGTGATGTGGGCCGCGGCGTGGAGCAACCCGTCGCGAGCCATCGACAGGATCACGGGTGCGTCGATCGCACAGGGCTCCATGAGTTCGTCGACGAGCGGCCGCGTGAGCCCTTCGGGGGTTTCCGTCAGGTCGTAACGATCGAGGGCCTTGCGCACCAGGGAGTAGCCGTTGGCGTGGAGTCCCGTGGACGCCAGTCCGATCAGCACGTCGCCGTCCCGGACGCGAGCCGGCCCCAGCAGATCGGCCTCGGCCACCACCCCGACGCAGAACCCCGCCATGTCGAACTGGTCGTCGGGCATCACGCCGGGATGTTCGGCGGTCTCGCCGCCCAACAGGGCACAGCCCGCGCGTCGGCACCCCTCGGCGACGCCCTCCACGAGGGCGGCCACCCGCTCGGGCACGACCCGGCCCACCGCGAGGTAATCCAGGAAGAAGAGCGGTTCGGCGCCCGTGCACACCACGTCGTCGGCACACATCGCCACCAGGTCGATGCCCACCGTGTCCAGACGACCGGCCGCCCGAGCGATCTCGAGCTTCGTGCCCACCCCGTCGGTGGCCGCGGCCAACATGCGGTCGCCTCCGATCCGGAAGAGCCCTGCGAACCCGCCCACCTCGTCGGCCACCTCGGGACGCCGGGCCCGGGCCGCGAGGTCGCCGATCAACGTGACGGCTTTGGCCGCAGCTTCGATGTCCACGCCGGCGTCACGGTAGGCCTTGCTCATCGAGGCTCCAGCTTCATCGAGGCTCGAGCGCTCACGACGATCGGCCTGCGATCACGTGGGCAGCTGGAGTTGATCCTCCAGCACGAACTTGCCCGCCTGCGCGGGGATCTCGATCGGGTACTCGCCGTCGAAGCATGCCCGGCAGAACCGGTCCTTGCCGCCCCCGGCGGCTTCGACCATGCCCTCGAGCGACAGGTAACCGAGGGAGTCGGCCGCGACGTAGGCGCCGATCTCCTCCACGGTGAGGTCGGCGCCGATCAGCTCCTGGCGCGTCGGCATGTCGATGCCGTAGAAGCACGGCCATTTCAGTGGCGGGCACGTGATCCGCAGATGCACCTCGGTGGCGCCGGACTCGCGCAGCGCCGCGACGACCTGCTTCGTGGTCGTGCCGCGCACGATCGAGTCGTCGATCACCACGAGCCGCTTGCCTCGGATCGAATCGGGCAACGGGTTGAGCTTGAGCCGCACACCTCGGTCGCGCAGGGTCTGCGACGGCTGGATGAACGTGCGTCCCACGTAGTTGTTCTTGTAGAGGCCGTCGCCGTACGGGAGGCCGCTGACCTCGCTGTATCCCTGGGCGGCGCTGTGTCCGGTGGTGGGCACGGCGATCACCATGTCGGCATCGACCGGGTGCTCACGCGCCAGGATGCGGCCCATCTCGCGACGGGACTCGTGCACGCTCGTGCCCTCGAACCGTGAGTCCGGCCGCGCGAGGTAGACCGACTCGAAGACGCACAGCGCGCGACGGGGCGACTCGGCGAACCGCACCGAGTGCAGCCCACGGTCGTCGAAGCGGATCAGCTCACCGGGTTCGACGTCGCGGACGAACGCCGCCCCGATGATGTCGAGCGCGCACGTCTCGGACGCCACCACGAACCCGTTGGGGAGCCGGCCGATCGACAGGGGCCGCACCCCGAAGGGGTCGCGCGCCGCGAAGACGCTCCGCTCATCCATCATCACGAAGCAGAAGGCACCGCTCAGCTTCGGCAGCACCTGCATGCAGGCCTCTTCCAGCCCACCGGTCTCCGTCATCTGCTGCACGAGCAGCGTGGTCACGATGTCGGAGTCCGTGGTGGCGGCGCCGGACGGCACCATGGCCGCCAGCTCATGGGTGTTGACCAGGTTGCCGTTGTGCCCTAGCGCCAGCGTGTGGGCGCCATCGGTCTTGAACACAGGCTGGGCGTTGTCCCACGTGGTGGAGCCGGTGGTCGAGTACCGGGTATGGCCGATCGCGAGGTCGCCGTGCAGCGTGGTCAGCGTGGCTTCGTTGAAGACCTGGCTGACGAGGCCGAGGTCCTTGAAGACCAAGATCGTGTGGTCGTCGCTGACCGCGATGCCGGCCGATTCCTGCCCGCGATGCTGCTGGGCGAAGAGGCCGAAGTAGGTGAGCCGCGCGACGTCGTCGCCCGGAGCCCACACCCCGAAGAGTCCGCACTCCTCTTTCGGCGATTCGGCTCCCACGAGGCTGTCAGTTTACCGGCTGGAGGCGTGGGCGCCCGTGCGAACCCGCACGGGGATCAGGCCGAGGTCCGGTCGGACCTCGGTGGCACGGTCCGGACGATCCGGGCCGCGCTCGACCAGGTACCGGCGGTGTGGATGCTGATCCCGAGACACACCATGACGAGGGTGAGGCTCGCGGTGGCCAGGAGGGCGGTCGCCACCAGCACGGACGTCTGCGCGAGCCCTCCCACGCCGGTGAGCAGCAGGTTCGTGGTCATCCCCGCCGCGCCGCCGGCCCAGATCGCCACCTGCCCGAACGCGCCCGCCGTCACGGTGGCCACGACCACCACGCCCGGGAAGGTCCACCGCCGCGCCGTCCACGACTTCGCGGAGACGAGCGCAACCGCGGCCGCGAGGAGCGACAGCACCAACGCGCTCATCCCCACCACCCAACGCCACGGCTCCGGATGGAGCACGATCTCGACCGCGGGGATGTCGTGGCCGATCGCGTTCCCCCACCACCGCAGGCAATCGTCGACCGGCGTCACCCGGGCCTCGCTGTGCACCTCCGCCGGCACGTCGGGCCAGCAGAGGGTGAGGTCGCCGGTGGTGAAACCACCTTCCCGGAACGCCGTGAAGAGCGGGGCGCCCGGGAACCGGTAGCTGGCCGGGCGGCCTCGGACGAACGCGGACCCCACACGCAGCGCCACGGTGTGCCCGTTGCTGCGATCGTCATCCACCGCGACGGTGTCCGATCCAGGGAAGGCCAGTTGCGCCACCCGCCGGGCCAGCGCCGGCGTGGTGATCGGGTCGAAGCGCGAGAGCGTCAGCGACATCGACGCCTGACCGTCGGCCTGCAGCGCGATCGAAACGCTGGCGTCGGCCCGCTGCTCGGGCTCGGGCGCCGACACCGTGCGCGAACCGCTGCACGACGAGAGCAGCGCCACCATCACGATCCCCACCGTCACGCCGATCCGCCTCATGTCAGGTGCTACGCCCAGACATGACAGCGGGGACGGGCACGGCAAGGAAACGCAACGGCGGGCTCAGAGCTCGAGCAACGAGCCTTCCAGGCGCAGAAGGGTCTCCTTGCGGGGCAGACCGCCTGCATACCCCGTGAGCTTGCCGCCGGCGCCCACGATGCGGTGGCAGGGGATGACGATGGGGATCGGGTTGGAGCCCAGCGCGCTGCCCACTGCGCGAGCCGCCTTCGGACGGTCGATCCGCCCGGCGATGTCGCCGTAGGTCGCGAGTTCGCCGTACCCGACCTCGCTGGTGGCCTGCAGCACCTTCTGCGCGAACGGTCCGATCAGCGAACGGTCGACCGTGATCTCGAACCGGCGCCGGTCACCGCCGAAGTACTGCTCGAGTTCACGCCGGGCCTCGTCGGTCGGCGCGGTGGCCTCCATCACCCGGGGCGAGAGTTCGCGGGCGAGGCGCTCGAACAGCACGTCGCGGTCCTCGCCCTCGAACGCCACCGTCACCAGCCCTCGGGGCGTCACCGCGACCGTGAGTTCACCGATCGGCGAATCCATCGTGGCCACGGCCACGTCGACCAGGCCCTCGGCGGCGGCGCGGCGTGCGAGGTCCTGGGCTGCGGCGCGCGAGTCACGAGCGGCGTCGGAGCGCGGGCTCAGGCCTTTGAGGTCTCGCTGCACGTTCATGTCATCAACTCCCTGAGTCGTTTCGTGCCCTGATGGACGTTGGCGCGGGCGGTCGCTTCGGAACACGCCATGAGCTCGGCGATGTCAGCGTACGAACGGTCGAGGACATGGCGGAGCACCACCGCCACCCGTTGGCGTGGTGGCAACGATCGGACCGCCCTCCAGAGCGGATCGTCGGCGTCGAGCGGCCCGCGATCGGTGGTGGCGGTCTCGGGCAGGTCCTCGCTGGGGACCGCTCGACGCGACACGCCCCGGTGATGATCGATCGCCTTGCGTGAGGCGATCGTCAGGATCCACCGGTCGAGCTTCGTGCCGTCGGTGAGCCGCCGGTAGGCCTTGAGCGCCGCCAGGAACGCCTCCTGGAAGACGTCGTCGGCGTCCTGGGGACCCACCGCGACCACCAGGAAGCGGTACACCGGCGCCCGGTTCGCCTCCAGGAACGTCTGGAACGGGGGGATCGAACGTCGCCCCGCCCCCGACCATTGCACACCGCTCACCGTCATCCTCCTGCGATCCATCTCGCCCGCCATCCTTAGCGAACAACGCGTGGGGGACGCGAGATGTGAAATGGAACCGGCAAGCCGTCCCATCCACGTGGCCCTCGGCCTCGATAAAGTCTGACGGATGCAGCCTCTCGAAGACGCGGTCGATTCAGCGGCGACGCGCACCGGGTTCTCCGGTGTGGTGCGCGTCGACCGTGGCGACGGGATGGAGCTCGCCAAGGCCTATGGCCACGCCGACCGGGCGCACGCCATCCCCAACACCGTCGAGACCCTGTTCGCGACGGCGAGCGCCACGAAGGGATTCACCGCCCTCACCGTGATGAGCCTGGTCGAGGACGGCACCCTCGAGCTCACCACCACCGCCCGGTCGGTGCTCGGCAAGGATCTGCCGCTGATCGCCGACGACGTCACGCTCGAGCACCTCATGGCGCACCGCTCGGGCATCGGCGACTACCTCGATGAGGACGAAGTCGAGTCGGTCACCGACTACGTGATGCCGGTGCCCGTACACCGGCTCGCCACCACCGAGGCGTTCCTCGAGGTCCTGGACGGGCACGAGACCGTCTCCCCGGCGGGCGAGCGGTTCGCATACAACAACGGGGGCTACGTCGTGCTGGCGTTGATCGCCGAGCGCGCGAGCGGGGTGCCCTTCCACGACCTGGTCCAGCAACGCGTGTGCGAACCCGCAGGCATGGTGGACACCGCGTTCCTCCGCTCGGATGAGCTCCCTGGCACGGCAGCCCTGAACTATCTCGAGAAGGACCGGTCGCGCACGAACGTCCTCCACCTGCCGGTTCGCGGCACCGGCGACGGCGGCATCTACTCGACGGCGGACGACCTCCACGCCTTCTGGGGTGCACTGTTCGCCGGGCGCATCGTCCCGATGGAGCGCGTGGCCGAGATGGTGCGGCCACGGAGCGACTGGCCGGAGGAAGAGCGGCGGTACGGGCTCGGCTTCCACCTGCATGCCACGAGCGACGTCGTGTGGCTCGAGGGCTACGACGCCGGCGTGTCGTTCCGGAGCGTGTATGACCCCACGTCCCTCACTACCCACACCGTGATCTCCAACTGGTCCGATGGTGCGTGGGACCTCACCTGGGACATCGACGAGATCCTCGGGCTCTAGCCACTCAGGCGAGGCCGAGCACCGCCGGGATCTTCCGATGGTCGTCGACGACATGGTCGGCCTCGGGACCCGCGGCCGTCGCCTCCCGGAGCCCGGTGTACCGCACCGCCGTCATACCCAGCGCGAGCGCGCCAGCCACATCGGTCCGGCGGTTGTCCCCGACGTGTGCGGCGACGGTGGGATCCGAGATGCCGAGCGCCTCGAGCGCCGGCAAGAACGCCTCCGCTGCGGGCTTGAACCACCCAGTCTCATCGCTGAACGCCCATCCATCGAACCACTCCAGCAGGCCGAATCCCGTGAGCCGATCGCGCAACGTGGGCGACGGCGTGAGCCCCACGTCGCACACGATTGCCAGCTTGACGCCGGCTCCCTGCAGGGCGGACAGGCACTCCTCGATGCCGGGCGCCGGCTCCAGGTCGGCCCGCTCCCCCACGATCCGGAACGCGTCGATCAGGCCGGCCCTCATCGCCGGCGTGACCGGGACACCGAGCCGCTCCACGATGAAGTCGGTGGCGTCGGCGGGCGTGTACTGACCGGCGTTGGCCTCCCACTGCGCCTCGAACCGGGTCCAGTTCTCGGCGAACACCTCCACGAGCTCGTCACGCTCCCTGGTGTGACCGTGCCGGAGCAGCGCCTCGGCGAACCCGTCTATCTGGCGGTCGCGCATCGTCACGGACGAGCCGTCCATCGCCACCAGCGTGTCCCAGAAGTCGAAGGTAACCGCCTCGATGACCACCGGCGTCAGCCGGTCTCGCCGAGCAGGCGCGGGATCGCGGTCTCGTAGGCCTCCCGCAGCTCGGCCACGTCGATCTCGAAGAGCCCGGCGAACACCGCCCGCGGCCCCCCGGTCTCGCCGAGCCGCGCCATAGGCACACCGTGAGCCGTGCCGAGCTCCCGCAACTGCTCCTCGTGCTCGGGCGCCACGCTCACCACCACGCGAGAGGCGGATTCGCTGAAGAGCTCCACGTGGGACGGCAGGTCCGAACCGACCGTCACCGCGAATCCGTGGCCATCACCGATCGCGGCTTCGGCCAGCGCGATCGCGAGTCCGCCGTCACTGCAGTCGTGGGCGCTGGCGAGCACATCGTTCCGCGCCCCTTCGTACAGCAGGTCGTGCAGGGCTCGCTCGCGGCGGAGATCCAGCGCGGGTGGATGCCCGGCCACGACGCCCAGGACCGCTTCGGCGAACTCCGAGCCACCCAGTTCGGCGAAGGTCTCCCCAAGCTGGTAGATCGCCAGCCCCGCTCGCGGGAACGCGGTGGGGACCCGCAGCCGGTGGTCCTCGAGCAACCCAAGCATGCCGATCACCGGCGTGGGCCAGATCGCCGAGTCGCCCGTCTCGTTGTAGAAGCTGACGTTGCCACCGGTGACGGGGGTCGCCAGCGCTTCACAGGCATCGCGCATACCGCGGATCGACTCGGCGAACTGCCACATCACGACCGGCCGCTCGGGGTTGCCGAAGTTCATGCAGTTCGTGATCGCGAGGGGCTTGGCGCCGCTCACCGCGACGTTCCGAGCCGCCTCGGCCACGGCGTGCATCGTTCCCACGTACGGGTCGAGCGACCCGAACCGGCCTTTGCCGTCGCTGCTGAGCGCGAGCCCCTTCAGCGTCCCGGGCACGCGCACGATGGCGGCGTCGCTGCCCGACCCGGCGACGGTCTGGCCCTGGACGATCGAGTCGTACTGCTCCCAGATCCACGCCTTGCTCGCCACGTTGGGCGAGGTCACCAGGGTGAGGAACGCCTCGCGCAGGTCGCCCTCGAACGGCGCGAACGTGGGATCGTCCTCGGCCGGTGTCGCGGGGGCCTCCTGCGGCCGGTCGTATTCGGGACCCTCGTCGGTCAGCGACGTGGCAGGCATCTCGGCGACGACCTCACCCCCGTGCGTGACGGTGAGCGTGCCGCCCTCGACGAGTTCGGCGATCACCGCCGTGCGCAGCCCCCATCGCTCACACACCGCGGTGACGGCCTCGAGCTTGGATGGGTGCACGATCGCGAGCATGCGCTCCTGCGATTCGCTGGTGAGGATCTCGAACGCCTCCATGCCCGCCTCGCGCAACGGGACGGCGTCGAGGTCGAGCTCGGCGCCCATGTTCGCCCGCGCCGCCGACTCGCTCACCGCGCAGGTGATCCCGGCGCCGCCCAGGTCCTGCAGCCCTTCGAGCAGGCCCTGCTGGATCAGCTCGAGCGAGGCTTCGATCAACAGCTTCTCGGCGAACGGGTCGCCGATCTGCACCGAGGGTCTGGCGTCCTGGCTCGAATCGTCCAGCGTGGCGCTGGCGAGCACGCTCACGCCGCCGATGCCGTCGCGGCCGGTGGTGGCGCCGTACAGCACCATCAGCGACCCCGCATGCGCCTCCAGCGACGACGAGGTCACCAGTTCGTCGGCTCGGGCCAGGCCGACGCACATCACGTCGACGCTCGGGTTCGCTGAATGAGGTTCGGCGAACCGGATCTCGCCCCCCACGGTGGGCACGCCGATGCAGTTGCCGTAGCCGCCGATGCCGGCCACCACGCCCTCCAGCAGCCAGCGGTTCCGAGCATCGGTGAGCGGGCCGAACATCAGCGGATCCAGCAACGCCACGGGGCGGGCGCCCATCGAGATGATGTCGCGCACGATGCCCCCCACGCCGGTGGCCGCACCCTGATAGGGCTCGATCGCGCTGGGGTGGGAGTGCGATTCCATCTTGAACACGGCGGCCCAGCCATCGCCCACGTCGACCGCGCCGGCGTCCTGGCCTGGGCCGACGAGCACGGCGGGACCTTCGGTGGGGAGCGTCTGCAGGTGGATCTTCGAGCTCTTGTACGAGCAGTGCTCGGACCACATCGCGCCGTACATCGCGAGCTCGGCGGGCCGGGGATCGCGGCCCAGCGTGTCGCGGATCCGTTCGAGCTCGTCGTCCTTCAAGCCGAGCGTGCGGTGGAGCGGCTCCTGCGTCACGCTCACGCGCCCGCTCCCGCCAGCGCCCGGGCGAACAGCGACGCGAAGAGCGGCTGTCCACCCGTGGGTCCGACGTCGGGATCGACCGCATGCTCCGGATGTGGCATGAGCCCCACCACGTTGCCCGCGGCGTTGCGCACGCCGGCGATGTGATCGGTGGACCCGTTGGGGTTGTGCTCGTCGCCGGTGACCCCGTCGGCGTCGCAGTACCGGAACACCACCAAGCCGTCGTCCTCGATCCGACGCAGGTCCTCGGCGCGCGCCACGAATTGTCCCTCGCCGTGCTTCACGGGGATCTCGACGACCTCGCCCACCGTCATCTCGGCCGTGACCGGCGTGGCGGAGGTCTCCACCCGCAGGTACACGTCGCGGCAGACGAAGCGCAACGACCGGTTGCGGATCAGCGCGCCGGGCAACAGCCCCGATTCGCACAGGATCTGGAAGCCGTTGCAGATGCCGAGCACCGGCCCGCCACGGTCGGCGAACGCCTTGACCTCGTCCAGGATCGGCGCATGGCCCGCGATGGCGCCGCATCGCAGGTAGTCGCCGTAGCTGAACCCACCCGGCAGCACCACCGCGTCGACCTCGTGCAGGTCGTGGTCGGCGTGCCACAACGGCACGCCCACCCCGCCCATCAGGTCCACCGCGCGCAACGCGTCGCGATCGTCCAGCGATCCCGGGAACGTGATCACGCCGACGCGGGGGGCCTCGACCGTCATGCCCGTTCGGTGCTCCCCTGGGTCTCCAGGATGCGGAAGTCTTCGATCACGGGATTGGACAGCAACTGCTTGGCGATCTCGGCGACCTGCGCACGAGCGTCGTCTTCGTTCGGGGCCTCGACGTCCAGCTGGATGTGACGCCCGACGTGGACCCCCGACACGTTCGTCCACCCCATGGCGGGCAGCGAGGTCTCCACCGCCTTGCCGGCCGGATCGGCGAGCCCTGCCTTCAGCGTCACCAGCACCTCGAACGTGCACCTCATGCCTGCTCTTCTTCCCGCTCGCCGTTCCGCTCCAGGTTCCCAGGGCTCATCCGCGCCAGGTAGGCCGGCCACGACTCGCCCGTGACGCGTTCGTAGGCCTCGCGGTACTTCGCGGCGGTCTTGTCGATCACGTCCGCAGGCAGGTTCGGCGGGGGCGGCTCGCGGTCCCAACCGCTCGCATCCAGCCAGTCACGAACGAACTGCTTGTCGAAGCTGGGCTGCGCGCGCCCCGCCTCGTAGCCGTCGAGCGGCCAGAATCGGGACGAATCGGGCGTGCCCACCTCGTCGATCAGCAGCAGCTCGCCGCCGGCGAACCCGAACTCGACCTTCGTGTCGGCCACGATGATGCCGCGTTCGAGGGCCACCTGGGCGACGCGGTCGTAGATGCCCACGGTGAGTTCGCGCAGCCGTTCGGCGAGGCCCCGCCCCACCAGGTCCGACATCTGCTCGAAGGTCAACGGCAGGTCGTGGCCCGTCTCGGCCTTCGTGGTGGGCGTGAAGATCGGCTCGGGCAACCGGTCGGATTCCCGCAGGCCGGCGGGCAGCGCCACACCGCACACCGAGCCGCCGTCGCGATACTGCGCCCACCCCGACCCACTGAGGAAGCCGCGCGCGACGCATTCCACGGGGATCACGGAGGCCCGCTCCACCACGATCGAACGGCCCGCGAGTTCGGGATCGCTCGTGAACGGCGGCGGGAACGCCGACGGGTCGGCGGTCCGAACGTGGTTCGGTACGAGATCCCTCGTGCGCTCGAACCAGAACAGCGAGCAGGCGGTCAGCACCCGTCCCTTGTCGGGGACGGGCTCGCGCAGGACGACGTCGAAGGCGCTGAGGCGATCGGTGGCGACCAGGAGCAGGGCGCCCGGTCCGGCGTCGTAGACATCCCGCACCTTGCCTCGGGCGCGCAGGCCACCGGCGGTGGTCACGACGACGCCCCTTCCGAGACCGGAAGCTTCTCCAGGGCATCGAACACGCCGCCGAGGTTGCGCAGGAACCGCTGCGGATCGAACAGCGCCTCCAGCCCGTCCTCGCCCAACGCCTCGCGAACCAGCGGGTCGGCCTCCAGCGCCTCACGGAAACTGGCGCCCTCGTCCCAGGCAGAGGCGGCGGCGGCCTGCACGGCACGGTAGGCGTCCTCACGCGACCATCCGGCTTCGACCAGGGCGAGCAGCGCCGACTGGCTGAACGCGATCCCTCCGTGGCTCATCACATTGAGGAGCATCGCGTCGGGGAACACCACCAGGCCGTCCAGGACCCACGCCGCGTCGGCGAGCATGAAGTCCAGCAGCCCCGTGGCATCGGGAACGATGATGCGCTCGGCCGACGAGTGCGAGATGTCGCGTTCGTGCCAGAGTGCCACGTTCTCCAGCGCCGCCTGTGCGTGCCCCCGCACGACGCGCGACAGTCCGCTGATGCGCTCGCACACCACCGGGTTCCGCTTGTGCGGCATGGCGCTCGAGCCCTTCTGCCCCGCCGCGAACGGTTCCTGGACCTCACGGATCTCGGTGCGCGCCAGGTGCCGGATCTCGGTCGCCACCTTGTCCAGGGTGGAGGCCACGATCGCCAGCGTCGTGACGAACTCGGCGTGACGGTCGCGCTGGATCACCTGGGTGCTGGCGTCCTCGGCGCGAAGGCCCAGCCGGGCGCACACCAGTTCCTCGATGCGAGGATCGACGGCGGCGTAGGATCCCACGACCCCGCTGATCGCGCCCACGCTCACGGTCTCGCGGGCGCGCCGCAGCCGTTCGCGGTCTCGATCCAGCTCGAACGCCCAGACGGCCAGCTTGTGCCCGTACGAGGTGGGCTCGGCATGCACGCCGTG
>Ga0190274_10000736_pt1 | contig 19123 bp, 19 predicted proteins | sample Popmic531T_FD_133002 | JGI IMG/M metagenome (GOLD analysis project Ga0190274, IMG submission 133002) | Populus adjacent soil microbial communities from riparian zone of Yellowstone River, Montana, USA - 531 T | ecosystem: Environmental > Terrestrial > Soil > Riparian zone | place: USA: Montana... | reverse complement strand
GTCATCTTCACACGCAACGCCACCGAAGCTCTCAACCTGGTCGCCTACGCCTGGGGCCTCGACACCCTCGGGCCGGGAGACCTCGTGCTCGTGACCGAGCTCGAGCACCACTCGAACTTCGTCCCCTGGCAGTACATCGCCGGGCGAACGGGCGCCGACTTCGCCGCGATCCCGATCGACGACAACGGGGAGCTCCGTCTGGACGCGCTGGACGAGCTGGAGAAGCGCGGGCGCGTGAAGCTCGTCGCCTGCGGGCTCGTCTCGAACTCGCTGGGGACGATCAACCCGATCGAGCGCATCTCGGCGTGGGCGCACGAGCGCGACGCCGTCGTCGTGGTCGACGCGGCGCAGGCCGCGCCGCACCGGCCGCTCGACGTGCGCGCGCTCGGCTGCGACTTCCTCGCCTTCACGGGCCACAAGATGTGCGGCCCGAGCGGCATCGGCGTCCTGTGGGGGCGGCGCGGGCTGCTCGAGCGGATGTCGCCCTTCGAGCTCGGCGGCGAGATGATCAGCAAGGTCACGATCGAGAAGACGACCTGGAACACGCTGCCGCACAAGTTCGAGGCAGGGACGCCGCCGATCGCTCAGGCGGTCGGGCTCGGCGCCGCCATCGACTACCTGACCGAGATCGGGCTCCCCGCGATCGAGGAGCACGAGGCCGAGCTGACGATGTACGCCTGGGAGCGGCTCTCCGAGGTCCCCGGCCTGACGCTGTACGGCCCTCCGCCGGACCGCCGCGCGGGCATCGTCTCGTTCAACCTCGAGGGAGTCCATCCGCACGACGTCGCGCAGGTCGTTGACGCAGACGGCGTCGCGGTCCGCGCCGGGCACCACTGCAACCAGCCCCTGATGACGCGGCTGGGCGTGAACGCCACCACGCGTGCGAGCTTCTACCTCTACACGCTGCCCGAGGAGATCGACAGCCTCGTCGAAGGCCTTCTCAAGGCGCGTAAGCTCTTTCAGTAGATGAGCGAGCTCGACAGTCTCTACCGCGAGGTCATCCTCGACCACTACAAGAACCCGCGCGGGCACGGCGTGATCGAGGGCGCCGACGCCGTGGCCGAGGGTCAGAACCCGCTCTGCGGCGACGAGGTCTCGATCGCGGTCGCCTTCGAGGGCGACAAGATCGCCGACGTCAAGTTCCAGGGGCGAGGCTGCGCGATCAGCCAGGCCGCGACGTCGATGCTGATGGACATGGTCAAGGGCCGCACCGCGCAAGAGGTGGCCACGATGTCCCGCGACGAGCTCCTCGACGAGGTCGGCATCCCGCTCACGCCGGTCCGCCTCAAGTGCGCGCTGCTCGGCCTGGGCGTCCTCAAGGTCGCCCTCCACAAGGGCAAGGGAACCCCGCTCCCCGACGAGTGGGCCGGGCTCGAGGAGCTCGAGCTCTCCTAGCCGTGGGCGAGCTGATCGTCGGCCCGGTCGAGGACTTCCCGCCGGGCGAGGTGAGGATCGTCCGCGACGGCCAGCTCACGATCGGCGTCTACAACTGCGACGGCGAGTTCTATGCGATCGAGGACCGCTGCTCCCATGACGACGGCCCGCTCTGCGAGGGCGACTTCGAGCCCGCCGACTGCGTGGCCATCTGCCCGCGGCACGGGTCCCGCTTCGACGTCCGCACGGGCCGCGCGCTGACGCTCCCCGCCTACATCCCCGTGGACACGTTCGACGTGCGGGTCGTGGACGGCGAAGTCCGTGTCGTCGTGCCCTAGACTGGCTCGATGGGCGCGCGGGAAGAGCGGGTCGCGCGGAACGAGACCCTCTTCCGGGAGGTCAACGAGCGCATCAAGCAGGTCAACGTCGCCCTCGCGACCAGCGAGGCGACCGACTTCCTGTGCGAGTGCGGCGACGAGTCCTGCACCCAGCCGATCAGCCTGAGCCTGCGCGAGTACGAGGCCGTCAGGGCCGAGCCGACGCACTTCGCCGTCGTGCCCGGCCACGTCATGACGGACATCGAGCACGTCATCGCCGGCAACGAGCGCTACGAGGTTGTGGCGAAGACCGAGCCCGACGCGGTGAAGGTCGCCGTGGCCGAAGACCCCCGAACCTAGCCGGAGGTCGCTCCCCACTCCTCGGCCGGCACCTCGCGCAGGAGCTGCGCGAACGACCAGCGGTGGCCCTCGGGATCCTCGGCGTCGTAGCGCCGGTCGCCGTAGGCCTGGTCCTCGGGCTCGGCGTGGATCGTCGCCCCCGCGTCCCGCGCATGGGCGAAGTGCGCGTCGACGTCCTCGACGTACACGTGCGTGAGATGCGTGTAGGCGCCGAGCGCCTTGGGGCTCCGGTACCCGGGGCCGGGGTGGCCGAGGAAGATCTCGCCGTCGCCGAGCGTGAGCTCGGCGTGGTTGACCGTGCCGGTGTCGTCGGCGAAGCGGACCCGTTCCTCGAACCCGAACGCCCGCGAGAGCCAGTCGATCGCTGCCGAGACGTCCTCGTACAACAGGTAGGGCGTGATGGTCTGCATGCCGCTCCTCCTGGTGGTCGTCCTAGCGGACCACGTATCATGGCCGTAACCACGGAAAGGGGGTGGTCCGACTTTGATTTCCGACAGTACGGGCAGTGGAGGTAGTCGCAGGTAGGGGCGTGTCCCTAGGACCTACGGGGAATCGCCTAGCCAGCGTGGGGGACAACCCAGCGCCCCTGCTACTCCAGGCGATCTACCGAACGGGGGGCCTTCGGGCCCCCCGTTTCTCTGTCTAGGAGGGCATGACGCGATAGCGCGTGCGGCCGCCGAGATGGCCGGTGCGGACGATGCGGACGAGCTCCTCGCGCGAGACGAGCTTGTCGATCGGCTCGTCGCCCCAGAGCACCTCGAAGGTGAACTCCCCGGGGAGCTCGTCCTCGAGCCACTCGAAGGTGCGCGCCAGGCGCTCCACTCCGGACTCGTTGAGCGTCCAGCTGACCGCGTCCCACTCGGTGCCCTCCACGAGGATCTCGTGGACACCGGGCATCTCGAGCAGCCACGGTCCCTTCCTGCCGGCTCGCTCCGCGTCCAGTCGCATGACGTCCGCCCGCCGGCTCTCGCCGGCAATGCGCTTCGCTTCATCCTCGTCGAGCCGCTGGGCCGCAACCACGGCATAGAGCTCCGAGGTCATGGCCTCAGCTTAGGAGCAAACTGCCCTTTAGGAAACTGCCCGGCGAATCTGTTCTTTGACGCCGATCGGCCGGACACCGTAGGCCTCGGTCACGGGCCCGATGTCACCGACGTTGTCGCCGAGGTCGAGCATCTCCACCGCCGAGCGCGCGCCGTGGAACGGCGGCAGGACCTGCCCGATCGTCGCCCCTGCCTTGAGGAGGCCCGGCGGCATCTGGAACGCCAGGCGCCGCTTGCCGAGCGTCTTGCGGATCTGCTCGTGGAGCTCGGCCCACGTGAGCCGGTCCGGACCGCCGACGTCGAACGTCCGGTTCGGCGCCTCGGCGGAGGACACGGCGGCGGTGAAGAGCGAGGCGACGTCGTCGACCCAGATCGGCTGCATCCGGTGGTGGCTCAGGATCGGAGTCACAGGCGAGAAGCGGACGACCTTGATCTGCTGGGCGAGAATGCCGCCGTCACGGCCGAAGATGAAGCTCGGCCTGAAGATCACGTGCTCGATCCCCGAGTACTTGACGGCCTGCTCCTCCTCCCACTTCGCGTGGTAGTAGGGGGTGACCTCGCGCCCCTCCTCCGTGCCGAGCGCGCTCTGGAGGACGAGCCGCGTCACGCCGGCCGCCTTCGAGGCTTCGACGAGGTCGCGCGTGCCCTGGATCATGATTCGCTCGAACTCATCCGGCCGCCCGAGCAGGATGGCGACGAGGTGGACGACGGTCGTGCATCCCTCGACCGCGCGCCCCAGGCTCTCGGCGTCGGTCATGTCTCCCTCGACGACCTCGCAGCCCCAGGAGCGGAGCTGGTCCTGCTTCTCGGGCCGGCGGGCCAGCACGCGCACGGGGAGCTCGGCCGCCCGCAGCGCGTGGGCGACCTTCGTGCCGACGAACCCGGTGCCTCCGACGACGAGGATCACGTCTGGAAATTCTTCCAGTAGCGGCTCGGTGTCGGGCCGATCTGGCCCTGGTACTTGGAACCGAGCGCGCCCGTCCCATAGGGGTGCTCGGCCGGCTCGGACAGCTGCACGAACGAGAGCTGCCCGATCTTCATCCCGTAGTAGATCGTGATGGGCAGGTTGGCGACGTTCGAGAGCTCGAGGGTGACGTGGCCGTCCCAGCCCGGGTCGATGAAGCCCGCGGTCGAGTGGATGAGGAGACCGAGGCGCCCCAGCGAGCTCTTGCCCTCGAGACGGGCGACGAGGTCGTCGGGAAGCGTGATCCGTTCCAGCGTCGAGCCGAGGACGAACTCGCCCGGGTGGAGAATGAACGCCTCGTCGGGCTCGACCTCGACGAGCTCGGTCAGCTCCTCCATCTCCTGCTTGACGTCGATGAACGGATACCGCGAGTTGCGGAAGACCCGGAACAGCCGGTCGACGCGGACGTCGACGCTGGAGGGCTGGAGGAGCTCCTCCTCGTAGGGCTCGATCCCGATCCGGCCCTCCCCGAGGAGCCGCCGGATGGTGCGGTCGGAAAGGACCATGGCGACCGCCAATCTATAAGCTCCCGACGTGGTTACGACCCGGACAATCGAGCTGAGGACAGACGTTCCCGGCCCCCGCAGCGCCGAAATTCTCGCCCGCAAGGAGCGGGTGATCGCGGAGCCGCTCTCCATCTACCTGCCGCTCGTGATTGCGGAAGCGCGCGGCGCGCTCCTGACCGACGTCGACGGGAACACGTTCGTCGACTTCGCGGGAGGCGTCGGCTGCATGAACGTCGGCCACTCGCACCCGCGCGTGGTCGAGGCGGTGCGCGAGCAGGCCGAGCGCTTCACCCACACCGACTTCACGGTCATTCCGTACGAGAACTACGTCGGCCTGGCCGAGCGCCTGATCGAGCTGACCCCGATCTCGGGCGAGGTGCGCGCCGGCTTCTTCAACTCCGGCGCCGAGGCGATCGAGAACGCCGTCAAGTTCGCGCGGGCCTACACGGGCCGCAAGGGCGTGATCGGCTTCGAGGGCGGCTTCCACGGCCGCACGCTGCTTGCGCTCAGCCTCACGTCCAAGACGCACCCCTACAAAGCCGGTCTCGGGCCGTTCGCGCCGGAGGTCTACCGCGTCGCCTTCAACGACCTCGACGCCCTCGAGTTTGCCTTCAAGGCGCATGTGGCGGCCGAGGACGTGGCCGCGATCGTGTTCGAGCCCGTGCAGGGCGAGAGCGGCTTCCTCGTCCCCTCGCAGGAGTTCGTCGAGGGCATGCGCCGGCTCTGCGACGAGCACGGGATCGTGCTGGTCGCCGACGAGGTGCAGACCGGCTTCTGCCGCACCGGCAAGACCTTCGCCATCGAGCACTTCGGCGTCGAGCCCGACCTGATCACGATCGCCAAGTCGGTCGCGGCCGGCCTGCCGCTCTCGGGCGTCCTCGGGCGCGCCGAGATCATGGACGCACCCGGCGACAGCGCCGTCGGCGGGACCTACGTGGGCAACCCGGTCGCCATCGCCGCCGCGCACGCCGTCCTCGACGTGATCGCCGAGGAAGGGCTGAACGAGCGCGCCCAGATCATCGGCGAGACGATCCGCGCCCGCATGGAGTTCTGGCGCGACCGCTTCGACGCCGTCGCGGACGTGCGGGGCCTCGGAGCGATGCTCGCGATCGGGATCGAGCGCGACGGCAAGCCTGACGCCCACCTGGCCACGGCGGTCGCCGAGGCCGCAGCGCGCAAGGGCCTCCTGCTCCTCAAGGCCGGCATCGACTCCAACTGCATCCGCGTGCTCGTCCCGCTCGTCATCGAGGACGCGGAGCTCGAGGAGGCCCTCGGTGTGTGGGAGGAGGCTCTGCAGGAAGCACTTGCCTAGGCCGCGCGGGGCGGTAGGGGCGACACTGTGGCGGTGAGGGTCGGAGAGCGGATCGCCGAGCGCTACGAGCTCGAGGAGCTCGTCGGCGAGGGCGGCATGTCGAGCGTCTACCGGGCGCACGACACGGTGCTCGAGCGGAGGGTGGCCATCAAGGTCCTCCACGAGCACTACTCGAGCGATCCCGAGTACGTCGAGCGCTTCCGGCGCGAGGCCCGCGCGATCGCCCGGCTCGCGCACCCCAACGTCGTCACGGTCATCGACCGGGGCGAGTGGGACGGCCGCCAGTTCATCGTCTTCGAGCACGTGGCGGGGGAGAACCTCAAGACCGCGATCGAGCGGGTCGGCGCGCTCCCGGTCAGGCGCGCGCTCGTCCTCTCGATCCAGATCGCCCGCGCGCTCGCCTACGCGCACGAGCTCGAGATCGTCCACCGCGACGTCAAGCCGCACAACGTGTTGCTCGACCCCGGGGGCGCGGCGAAGGTGACCGACTTCGGCATCGCGCGGACGCTCGACGTCGAGGAGGCGTTGACGCAGACCGGCACGGTGCTCGGCACGGGCCAGTACCTCTCGCCGGAGCAGGCGAACGGCGGCCGTGGCGACGAGCGCTCGGACCAGTACTCGCTCGGAGTCGTCATCTACGAGCTCCTGACGGGCGAGGTGCCCTACTCCGGCGGAAGCCTGATGGCGATCGCGATGAAGCACGTCAACGACCCGGTGCCGAGCGTGCGCGAGCGCAGACCCGAGGTCTCCGCGCGCCTCGACTCGGTGGTCGCGTGCGCGATGGCCAAGAATCCGGAGGACAGGTTCCCCTCGATGCAGGCGATGGTGACCGCGCTCGAGGCGTGCCTCGCGGAGCTTCCGGACACCGGGCACCTTCGCGAGCAGCCGGAGGACACCGGGGTGATGGCGCCCCCGCCGCCCCCGTCCCCTCCCGCGCAGCGCACGGCGCCCGCCCCGCCGACCGTGTCCGCCGGCGCCGACCGGTCGCGGCGGCCGCCGAGGCGCGCAGGCCCGAGGCTCCTGGTGGCCGTTCTCGGTGTCGCCGGCGTGATCGCGGCCGGACTGATCGCGCTCCAGGCGACCCGCGATGACGGTGTCGGCGGCCTCCTCGACGGCGGCGGCGGCGCCGAGACCCGCGTCCAGCTTCGGGCGGTCGCGGATTTCGACCCGTTCGGCGACAACGGGGAGGAGCATCCCGAGCTGGTCGAGCTCGCCACGGACGGCAACCGCGAGACCTCCTGGTCGACCGAGACCTACAACAGCTTCGAGAAGGACGGCGTGGGTGTCGTGCTCGACGCCGGCAGACCGGTCGAGCTCTCACGGCTCACGGTCGTCACCGACACCCCCGGCTTCACGGCGATGATCCTCGCCGGCACCCAGCCAGACGGTCCCTTCGAGGACGTCTCAGAGTCGCAGGAGGTCGAGGGGCGTACCACGTTCGAGGTCGACTCGCGCGGCGATCCCTTCCGCTACTACCTGGTCTGGATCACCGCCCTGGAGGGCGCAGCGCACGTGAACGAGGTGCGCGGCTTCCGCGAGGCCTAGCTAGTAGCGCAAGGAGGCGCGCCGGTCGCGTCGCTCGAGCGCGAGCTCGACCAGCCGGTCGAGGAGCTGCGGGTAGGGGATCCCCGAAGCCTCGAAGAGCTTTGCGTAGACGCTCGTCGCCGTGAAGCCGGGGATGGTGTTCAGCTCGTTGACGACCACCTCGCCGTCGGGGCGCACGAAGAAGTCGACGCGCGCCATGCCCTCGCAGTCCGAGGCCACGAACGACGCCACCGCCAGCTCTTGCACGCGTGCCGTGGACTCGTCGGCGATGCGCGGCGGGATCACGAGCTCCATGCCGCCGTCGGCGTACTTGGCTTCGTAGTCGTACCAGTCGCTTGCGAGGGGGACGATCTCGCCCGGCGTCGAGGCTACGGGATCGGCATTGCCGAGCACGCTGCACTCGACCTCGACGCCCTCCACGAACTCCTCCACGAGGATCTTCTCGTCGTGGGCGAGCGCGAGGTCGACCGCGGCCGCGAGGTCCGCCTCTTCCCGGACGACGCTGATCCCGACGCTCGACCCGAGCCTGGCCGGCTTGACCACGCACGGGAACCCGTACGGGCTTGCCGCCTCCTCGCTCGAGCGGACCGTGAGGCTGCGCGCCACCGGGATGCCCTTGTCGCGCATCACCGACTTGAAGAGGTCCTTGTCCATGCAGAGCCCCGAGGCCGTGACGCCGGCGCCGACGTAGGCCGTATCGGCCAGCTCGAGGACCCCTTGCACGGCCCCGTCCTCGCCGAACGGGCCGTGCAGGACCGGAAAGACCACGTCGATGCCCGCCGCCTGCTCGGCCGCCAGGTGCCACGGGCCCTCGCGCGGGATCTCGATGGGGACGACCTCGTAGCGATCGGGGTCGAGCCCTTCGATCACGGATCGAGCCGAGTTGAGCGAGACCTCGTGCTCGCTCGAGCGGCCGCCCATGAGCACCGCTACGCGCAGCCTGGCGATCGCCTCGCTCCTAGCAGGAGGCCTGGCCGACCTTGATCGTGACGGTCGAGCCCGCCTCGACGAGCGTGTTGGCCTCAGGGTCGGTGTCCTGCACGATCCCCACCTGCCCGGGGTCAACGACCACGACGCACTCCGTCTCGACGGCGAAGTCCTCCGCCTCGAGCGCATCCTGGGCCTCTCCCTCGGACATGCCCTCGACGGCCGGCACCCGCACCATCTCGGGCCCGGTCGAGATCGTGATCTGCACCGTGGAGCCGCGCGCCGCCTCCACGCCCGGGTCCGGGCTCTGGGCGGAGACGAGGCCGGCCGGTGTGGAGCTGGACGGCGCCTCGACGACGTCCACCTGGAACTCCGCCGCCTCGAGCTCGGCCCGTGCGCTCTCCTCGGACTGCTCGAGCACGTCGGGGACCGGGATCTGCTGCGACCCCTTCGAGACTCTGACGGTGACCACGGAGCCCTCGTCCACGAGCGTGCCCGGCTTCGGGTCCACCGACGCGACCACGCCGACCGGGCGCTGCGAGAAGACGTCCACGCGTCTCGGTTCGAGCCCCAGCTCCTCGAGGATGTCGACGGCCTCCCCGTACGTCCTGCCGGCCAGGGCGGGGACCTCCACCTCCCTCGGCCCCGTCGAGACCACGATCGTGACGGTGTCTCCCTTCGCGATCCGGCTGCCCGCCGGCGGGGACTGCTCGATGACGATGCCCTGCTCCACCTCCGTGGAGGGCTGCTCTTCGACCGAGGCCTCGAGCTCTGCATCCTCGATCTGCTGGACCGCCAGGTCGCGCTCGATGCCGACGACGTTCGGCACTCCCACGGGCTCGGCGGCCTCGAGCTGGTCCTGGATCTGGTTGTAGACCCACCACCCCGCGAGGATCGCCGCGGCGAGCAGGAGTGCGACGAGCAGCCAGGGCACCCAGCGCCTGCGCTTCCGCGGAGGCTCGTCGTACGGGCTGCTCGGCGGGTAGGGCGGTCGCCGTTGTGGCGGCGTCGGCGGAGGAGCGACACGCGTAGCGCTCTCGGAGAGCAGCTCGGTCGACTCACCGACTGCCGCGCCGGCGAGGATGGCCGTGGCGGCGGTGGCGGTGGAGCGCGAGATAGGCAGTCCTGCCTCGACGCGCTCGAGGTCCTCGATGAACTCCTCGGCGGTCTGATAGCGGTCCTCCGGGTCCTTGGCCAGGGCGCGCAGGACGATCTGGTCGAGCTCCGGCGGTATCTCCGGCCTCAGGCTCGAGGGCGGCTTCGGCAGCTCGTTCACGTGCTTCATGGCGATCTCGATCGCCGAGTCGCCGGCGAACGGCACCTTGCCGGTCAGCATCTCGTAGAGCACGACGCCGGCCGAGTAGAGGTCGGAGGCGGCCGTCACCGGCGCGCCGCGCGCCTGCTCCGGTGAGAGGTACTGCGCGGTGCCCATGATCGAGCCGGCCTCGGTCATCTGCGAGGCGCCGTGTCGCGCGATCCCGAAGTCGGTCACCTTCAGCCGCGGCTCGTTCGCCTTCACCTGCTGGTCGGCGGAGACGAGGACGTTGTGAGGCTTGATGTCGCGATGGATGATCCCGTGGCGGTGCGCGAAGCGGAGGGCCTCGAGGAGCTGCTTGGCGTACCCGATCGCGGTGTGCACCGGGAGCGCGCCGTGGGTCATGATCAGCTCCTTGAGGCTGCGGCCCTCGATCACCTCCATCGCGATGTAGTACGTCCCCTCGGCCTCGCCGCGGTCGTAGATGGAGACGATGTTCGGGTGCGAGAGGCTGGCGGCCGACTTCGCCTCGCGGCGGAAGCGCTCGATGAAGAGGTCGTCGCCGGCGTAGCGCTCGTTGAGGATCTTGATCGCGACGCGGCGCCCGAGCTCCTCGTCCTCGGCCAGGTAGACGTTGGCCATCCCGCCGGAGCCGAGCTTGCGCAGGATCCGGTAGCGACCGTCGAAGAGCGTGTTGATCAGGGTGTCCGAGAGGCCCGCCATGGCTGTTGAACCTTCGACAGAGGTTAGGTGTTCCTCCCCAACACCGCTTCGATGATCTCCTTCGCTATGGGCGCTGCGGTGACGCCGCCGGTGCCCGACTGATCGGAGAGCGCGACGGCTACGGCGACCTTCGGCGCGTCCGCGGGCGCGAACGCGATGAACCACGTGTTGTTGCGGCCGGCGACGCCGGTCTCGGCGGTACCGGTCTTGCCGGCGACGGACACGCCGGGAATCTGGGCAGCCGTGCCCGTGCCCGATTCGACCACCAGCGTCATCATGGCGGTCAGCTCGGCTGCCGTGCTCGGCTTGATCGCCGTCTTCCACTCCTCCGGGCCGAACCGCTCGACGACGTCGCCGTCGGGCGCCGTGATCCGCTGCACGAGCCTCGGCTCCATGACGACGCCGTCGTTGGCCACGCCCGCTACGACGAGGGCCATCTGGAGCGGCGTCACGATCAGGCGCTCCTGGCCGAAGGCGAGCCGCCCTGGATCGACCTCGGAGGGGTCGTCCGGCTTGTACGGGCGGCCGTTGCGGTAGAGGCCGCTGATGAGCACCTCGTTCGACGGAAGCTCGATCGGCGGCCGGTCGTAGAAGCCGAAGCGCTCGGCGTACTCGAGGACGGTCCCCGCGCCCAGCTCCTTGCCGAGGTTGCAGAAGACGGAGTTGATCGAGTTCTCGAGCGCCTCGGTGAGCGTCACGCGGCCGAAGGCGTTCAGCTCGCCCTGGTCGGAGAAGTTGGTCACGCGCTGGCCGAAGAGCGTGCAGAACCCGGGATCGTCGAACTCGCTGTCAGGCGTGAAGGCGCCGGTGTCGAGCGCCGCGGCGGCGGTGATGACCTTGAACGTCGAGCCGGGGACGAAGCGGCCCGCCGTCGCCCGGTCGAGCAGGGGTGCGGCGGGCTCGCACGGCGCCGTGATCCGCTCGATGGCGCCGAAGTTCTCCTCGACGAGGTTCGGGTGGAAGGACGGCGACGAGGCGAGCGCCAGGACGGCGCCGGTGCGCGGGTCGAGGGCCACGGCCGCGCCGCAGTTCCCGGCGAGACCGTCCATGGCCGCCCGCTGGGCGTTCATGTTCAGCGTCGTGATGACGTTGTTGCCCTCGCGGGTGATCCCCTGGAGCCTGTCGAGGGTGGTGTCGATGATCGTGCTCAGGTTGGCGTTCGACCCCGTGAGGAAGTCGTTCATCGACTGCTCGAGGCCGGTGCGCGAGCGCGAGATCGTGGAGTACCCGACCGCGTGCGCGGTGAGCGGCCCGCGCGGGTAGCGCCGGACGTACCAGGTGCGGCCGTCCTCGAGCTTCCGCTGGCGGTTCCGCGCCAGGACGGTCGTCCCGTTGGCCGCGTAGATGAGCCCGCGCTTGACCTCGAGCTCGCGGACGACCAGCGCCGGGTTCCCCTGCCGCGCCTCGAGGTCGGGGGCCCGCCAGAGCCAGTAGGTCGCGGTGGCGATCAGCGCCACGAACAGGAAGGCGAAGACGAAGAAGAGGCGGCGGATCTGCGGGTTCACCGGCGCTCACCCCGGTTGACGCGGTCGGAGACCATGAGGAGGAGGGCGAGCACGATGAAGTTGGCCACGATGCTCGAGCCCCCGTACGAGACGAAGGGCAGCGTGATCCCGGTGAGCGGGATGAGCCCGACGACCCCGCCGATGATGATGAACGCCTGGATGGCGACCGCCGCGGTCAACCCCGACGCGAGGAGCTTGGAGAACCCGTCGTCGGCGAGCATCGCGACGCGGAACCCGCGGAAGGCGAAGAGGAGGTAGAGGAGGATGAGCGCGGCCGCCCCGGCGAGGCCGAGCTCCTGGGCGATCGCCGAGAAGATGAAGTCGGTCTCGAGGAACGGGATGTACGGGTTGCCCTCGGGCGTGAGCAGGACGCCGTTCCCGAGCCCTGAGCCGAAGACGCCTCCGCTGGCGATGGCGTAGATCGACTGGACGAGCTGGTACGTGTCCCCCTGCGGGTCGCTCCAGGGGTCGAGCCAGCCCTGCACCCGGTCCTGAACGTGCGGGATCACCTGGTAGAGGGCGACGGCGCCCGCCAGGAAGAGCCCCATGCCCACCGCGACGAAGGACCACCGCGCGGTGGCCGTGTAGAGCATGACGAGGAAGATGGCGAAGTAGAGGAGCGCGCCGCCCAGGTCGCGCGTCTGGAAGAGGACGAGCATCGCGCCGCCCCAGATCAGCAGGAGCGGCCCGAGGTGCTTCGGCGAGGGCAGGCGCCCGCCGCCGGCGCCGTACGAAAGCATCTCGCGGTTGTCGCGCAGGTAGCCGGCCAGGAAGATGACGATCAGGACCTTGGCGAGCTCGCCGGGCTGGAAGACGATCGGGCCGATGTCGACCCAGAGCGTCGCGCCGTTGATCGTGCGGCCGATGCCCGGTAGCGCCGGAAGGACGAGCAGGCCGATGGCCGAGATCCCGAGGATGTACTTGACGTTGTCGAGCTTCCGGTAGTCGCGTAGGAAGAGCACGACGGCCGCGAACGCCAACACGCCCACGACCACCCAGAGACCCTGGCGGAACGCAAGGTCCGGGTCGATGCGGTAGATCTCGGTGAGGCCGATCGCGCACAGGAGGCCGCCGAGCGGGAGGAGATACGGGTCGGCGTCCGGGAGCCTGACCCTGAGCAGGATGTGCGCGACGACGAAGAGGGAGACGAAGAACAGCGCGTACGTGAGCGAGCCCGCGGAGACGACGTCCTGCCGTGCGATGTAGACGGACGCGAAGCCGGCGGCCGTCAGGAGGCCGACCAGGACGAGATTCAGGAGCTCCCGCGTACGGAGGCTCATCGGCGGATCAGGGGACGGCCTCTGCCTCGTAGGCTTCCACGCGCTCGAGGGCGCGGTCGTACGAGACGAGCTGGTGGTCGAAGAGCTCCGCCCGCTCCTCCGGCGAGAGCTGGGCGGCCTGGAGGCGGCTGACGTAGCGCTCGCGGTAGAGCCCGACGCCGTCGCTGAAGTCGAAGGGCACGCCCTGGTAGACGGTGACGTTCCCCTCCTCGTCCGCGCCGACGAAATACGCGCGGGAGAGCCCGAACAGCGCGCCGCCGAGAATGAGCGCCACGAAGGCCACGCCGAGGGCTCCCCAGAGGATCCGCCGGCCCCAGTGCGATCGCCTGCGGCGCGGCCGCGGCTCCTGCACGGCCGGCTCCGCCTTCTGGACGGGCGGCAGGTCCGTCAGCGTGTCCTCGAGCTCGTTCGGCTCCTCGGGCTCCTCGACCGTTTCGGGCTGCGCGGCCACCAGGGTCTCCTCGGTCGCCTCGTCGCCCTCGACCTTGAAGAGGACGACCGTGATGTTGTCCTCGCCGCCCCCGGAGTTCGCCGCCCGGACGAGGGTGCGGGCCGCCTCGTTGAGGTCGTCGGCCTCCTGCGCGATCCTGAGGATGTCCTCCTCGGGCACCATCGTCGTCAACCCGTCGGAGCAGAGGAGGAAGAGGTCTCCGGGCTCCACGTCGACCGTGACCGTGTCGACGTCGACCTCCGCGTCGGTTCCGAGCGCCCGGGTGATCACCGAGCGCTGCGGATGGGCGTCGGCCTCCTCCGGCGTCAGGCGTCCGCTCCGCATCAGGTCGGCGACGAGCGAGTGGTCCTCGGTCAGCTGCTCCAGCTCGCCGTTGCGGATCCGGTAGGCGCGCGAATCGCCCACGTGGCCGATGGAGACGCGCCCGTTCGTCAGGATCGCGGCGGTGACCGTCGTGCCCATGCCGGAGGCCTCGGAGTCGGTCCGCGCGCGCTCGTAGATCCTCCGGTTCGCCTCCTGGATGATGGCCTCGACTCGCTCGGCGGGCTCCATGCGGTCGGCGTCGTGATACTCGCGGAAGGCGGCCGCCGCAAGGCGCGACGCGACCTCGCCCGCCTGGGCGCCGCCCATCCCGTCGGCCACGGCGAAGAGCGGGGGGTCGAGGACGAAGCTGTCCTCGTTGCGGCGCCGCACGCGCCCTGCGTCCGTGCGCCCCGCGCTGTCGCCGAGCCTCATCGCTGGTACTCCAGCTCGGTGTCGCCGACCTGCAGGCGGTCGCCGTCGTGGAGCCTGCGCCGGCCGTCGACGCGCTCTCCGTTCACGTACGTCCCGTTCGTCGAGCCGAGGTCGATGACCCAGGTGCCGTCGAGCCCGCTCTCGACCCGCGCGTGGTGACCCGAGGCGTAGTCGTCCCCGGGGAGCGCCACGACGTTGTCCTCGGCGCGGCCGAAGGTCATCGGCACGGGCCCTGGCTCGAAGGCCTTGCCCACGGGGATCGCCTTGGAGCGGACGACGACAAGGCGGCCCGGCGCCACGCCGGCCTCTGCCCGTGCCTGGGCAACCTGCGCGGGCGCGAGCACGAAGCTCTCCTGGGGCGCGGCCGGAAGGCCGCGCTCCGCCGTGCGGACGACGCGCCAGATGAAGATGTAGAGGAGGACGATGAACGCGGCCTGCAGCGCGATGAGGATTGGCTCGACAGACACGCCGTGGGTCTCAGAACCCGCGCTCGAAGCGAAGCTCGGTGGTTCCGAGCACGACGCTGTCGTCCGGCTCGAGCTTCGCGCGCTTCACGCGCTCCCCGTTGACCGTGACGCCGTTGGTGGAGCCGAGATCGACGATCCAGTAGGCCCCGTCCTCGTGTCTGATCTCAGCGTGACGGCGCGAGACGTTGGGGTCGTCGACCGAGATGTCGCAGTCGCGCGACCGCCCCAGCACGAGAGAGCGGTTCGCGAGCTCGTGGCGCTTGCCACCGAGGACGAGCGCGGCCGTGGCGTGGGCGAGGTCGAGCGCGACGGCGTCCTCGGAGGACACCGCCTCGGTGTCTGCGGCCGGCGGCCTGAAGACCTTTGTCTCGCTCGGCGCCGCCTGCGGCTGGAGCTCGGGCGGGAGGTCCGCCGCCGCGCGGCCGCGCTGGGGCTGAACCATGCGCGTGGCGATCCCGAACTCGCCGACGTTGAGGTCCTCGTCCTCCTCCATCAGCACCACGGGGGTCGTCAGGAGGGCGTAACCCTCGCGGCGGGCGTGCTCGGACAGGTAGTCGGAGAGCTCGGTAAGGAGCGAGTCCTCGTAGTTGCCGAACTGGTCGCGGTCGCTCGGCGACAGATAGAGCGTGTACTCGTTCGGGACGTACACGCGCGACACCGAGGCGGTCTTGGCGTCGTCCATCTCCTTGGCCAGCTTCCGCGCCAGCTCGACCGGCTGCACGTGGGTGCGAAAGGCGCGGCCGAAGACGCCCTCGACGAGCGACTCGATCCGGTGCTCGATGCTCCGCAGGACGCTCATAGCAAGCGGACACCATTGTGCCCGCCGGGCACTCTAACGACGCGCTCGAAGCAACGGATATGCCAGCGCACCCGTTGCGAGCCAGGCTGCGGGCACAGCCCAGGCGGCGGCGACGGGCTCGCCGCCCACCGCCAGAGGGGCGAGAAGCAGTGCCCCGACGAACCCCGCACCCCAGCCCGCGACGCCCCACAGCCCGTGCTCCCGGGCCGGCCGCGCGGCCAGGGTGGCCGCGGCGACCACGAGCGCCAGGACGAGCATCGTCGGCCGGCCGGTGAAGAGGCTCGCGGCGGCGTCGAAGGCGGCCGCGGGCCGCTCCGTGCCCCGGAGGCCGACCGTGCCGGGCGCGTCCTCGCCCGTGATGGGCAGGCGCGCGCCTGCGGCGATTGCGGTTCCCGCGGCCGCCAGCACGCCGGCAAGCGCGATCGCGGCCTGTCTCACCGGGCCGCGGGCCTGGAGCGCGACGATGGGCATCAGCGGCAGCAGGTGCAGCACCGCCAGCACCGGGCCCGCCGCGAAGAGGAGCCCCGAGCGGGCGTCGCGGAGGAAGAGGACGAGCCAGCCGGCGGCGAGCGGCACGTACGCCAGCGCGAGCCCGAGGGAGACGTTTCCCAGCGGGAGCACCGGCACCGCCAGCGCCGCCGCGAGGCCTACACGGGGATTGACCAGCGCGAGCAACCCCGCGATTGCGCCGAGGAGGAACGGCCACCCGCCGGGGAAGAAGGGCAGCAGGAGCGCCGAGCCGGCCGCGAACGCCGCGGCGAGGATCGCGTGCGGCCCCTGCTCCTGCAGGCGGGCGGGGGAGGAAACGGCGCGGCGGCGCTCGGAGCGATCCTCCTCCACCGAGCGCAGGAGATGGAGGGCCTGCCGTGCGGTGGGGCGCTTCCGCGGGTCGTTCGAGAGCATGCGGTCGACCGCGCGGCAGAGTTTGCGCGGGAGGTCCGGCCGCAGGTCTGCGAGCGGCTGGGCACCTTGCTCGACCCGGCGTGCGGTCTCGAGCGGCGAGACGGCCCAGAAGGGATGGCGGCCGGCGAGCGCCTCCCAGAGGATCACGCCCAGCGACCAGACGTCCGCGGCGCCGGTCGCCTCGGCGCCTCCGAACCTCTCCGGCGCGATGTACGCGAGCGTCCCGGGCACATCGCCGGCGGCGGTCAAGGTGTCGGCCTCGTCGATCTGCGCCATCCCGAAGTCGAGCAGCCGGATGGAGATCTCCTCGCCGCTCTCCACCATGACGTTGGCCGGCTTGACGTCGCGGTGGATGACGCCCTTGGAGTGCGCGTGGGCGAGTGCCTCGAGGATCTGCGCCGCCGCCTCGACGGAGCTCCAGTCGTCGAGCGCGCCGCCGCGCAGGGCGTCGCGCAGGGTGCAGCCCGAGATGAAGGGATACGCGACGTAGACGTGGCCCTCGTCGCGGGCGAGCGCGAGCGCGCGCAGGCACCGCGGATGGCGAAGGCGCGTGGCGGCCTCGACCTCGCGCTCGGCCCTCGCGCCCGCCTTGCCCTCGCGCGCGACGATCTTGAGGGCGACCTCGCGATCTGCCTCCTCGTCGCGGGCGAGCCACACCGAGCCCGCGCCGCCGCTCCCCAGCGGTCGCAACGGACGGTAGCGACCGAGCACGAGGTGGTTCTCGCCGAGAGCAACTGCGTATTCCACGGACACCCCGGCACTTGGCGCTGGCTCCCGAAAGTCCTGCAAAGTCCGAGGTGGGTGGTAGACTCGGCGCCTTAATCGACCCTGAGCGGCCGTGTTCGACCGAGAGAAAACCGAGTCTGAGAGCGACATCGAGTTCGACTTCTTCGACGAGTCGCCAACCGTCGAGTCGTCTCAGCGAGCAGAGGGCGAGCCGCGCAAGCGGCGGCGCCTGCCGACGCGCCCGCCGGCCCCTCCCGGAGGGCCGCACCTCTACCGGCTCGGGGTGCTGATCGCGGGCGCGATCGTCCTCGCGGTCATCCTCATTCTCGTCGTCAACAGCTGCCGGAAGAACCAGAAGGTCTCGGCCTACGAGAGCTACGTCGAATCGGTGAGCACGATCGCGGCACAGTCCGAGGATCTCGGCAAGCAGCTCAACACGCAGCTCACGACTCCGGGGATCCGGCTCGAGGCCCTGCGGGGCGACGTCGAAGGCCTGCGCGAGCAGCAGGAGCAGATCCTGAGGCGTGCACAGGAGCTCGAGCCGCCGGGACCGCTGCTCGAGCAGCAGGAGGCCCTGGTCGAGACGATGCAGTTCCGGGTCAACGGGCTCGACGGCCTGGCGACCGCGCTGGAGCAGGTCGCCCAGACGAGCAACGCGGACGAGTCGGGCCAGCTCCTGGCCTCACAGGCGCAGCGCCTCGTGGCGAGCGACGTCGTCTACGCGGACGGGTTCCAGTCGCCGACCGAGACGGTGCTCGAGGAGCAGGGCGTCTCCAACGTGCCCGTGCCTGCTTCGAAGTTCGTCCAGAACCCGGAGTTCGGGAGCCCGACACAGTGGAAGCAGACCGTGGCCCGCCTCACGCAATCGCCGCAGTCCGGCGGCCTCCACGGCAACGGCATCCAGGCCGTGCGCGTCCAGCCCGGCGGGCAGCAGCTCTCCCCGACCGAGGACAACACCATCGAGTCGAGCAGCGAGCTCAGGTTCGAGGTGCTCGTCCAGAACTCGGGCGACAGCCAGGAGACGCGGGTTCAGGTCAAGCTGGTGATTCAGCAGGATCCGCTGATCGAGAAGCAGCAGGTGATCGACCTCATCAACCCGGGCGAGACGAAGACCGTCACCTTCCGCGACTTCGGTGAGCTCTCCTTCGCCACGAGCACGATCCTCAAGGTCACCATCGAGCCGGTGCAGGGCGAGACGAACACGAGCAACAACATCGCGGAGTACCCGGTCATCTTCACGTTCCCCTAGCGCCGGCGCTAGGCTAGGCCTCCATGTCGGACCTCTCCGACGCGGCTCCCTGGATCGCCATCGGCGCCGCAGCGGCGGCGGTTGTCGCGCTCCTTCTCTCGCTCGCCTTCTATCTCAAGCTGCGCGCCGTACGAAAGGCGCAGCAGGTGCTCCTCGGCTCCAACAGGGACGACCTCGTCAACTTCGCCGTCTCCCTCCAGACGCGCATCGACGACCTCCACCGCGTCGTCGACGAGGTCGCCGCGGCGCTCGCCCGGATCGACCGGCGCGTGGACGGATGCCTGTCCCACACCGCACTCGTCCGCTACAACGCCTACGAGGACGCCGGCGGCCACCAGTCGGCCTCGCTCGCGTTCCTCGACGGCGGGCGCTCGGGGGTTGTAATGAGCGCCATCCAGGGAAGGGACTACGCGAGGATCTACGTGAAGCAGCTCGACCGTGGCAAGACGCCCGTGGCGCTCTCTCCGGAGGAGCAAGAGGCCGTCGACCGCGCGATGGCACAGTCCTGATGACGTACCGGAAAGCAGACATCCGGCCCTATCGCCCGGACGACGAGCCGCTGCTCTTCGGGCTCGCCAGTCTCGACCGCGGTGCCGACAGGCGCACGCTCGCGGTGCTCGAGCGGGAAACCGTGTTCGTCGCCGACGTCGAAGGCGCTCCTGCCGGCTATGTCGCGCTCGAGCGC